>Ga0070710_10000464_pt1 | contig 19072 bp, 16 predicted proteins | sample LARL52metaG_FD_65454 | JGI IMG/M metagenome (GOLD analysis project Ga0070710, IMG submission 65454) | Corn, switchgrass and miscanthus rhizosphere microbial communities from Kellogg Biological Station, Michigan, USA - LAR L5-2 metaG | ecosystem: Host-associated > Plants > Roots > Rhizosphere ... | reverse complement strand
CTCCGGCCAGCGGCCCGGCACAGCCCAAGGATCCGGAGCGGGAGCGGGCCCAGGCCCAGGCGCGCGCCGAGGCCTGGAAGCTTGCCCGGGAGCGTGAGGCGGCGCAGCGCGAGGCCGAGCAGGAAACCGCCGGAAAGGACACCGACGGGCAGGACCCCGTGGAGTGGGGAAAGCCCGACCGCTGGCCGCCCGACTGGCCAGGAGGCGGCGGGTGACCACTCAACAGGATCCGGCGACCACGCCACAGAACGCGGAGCCGGTCACCAAGCCGGAGACGAGCTTCTTCGGCGCCGGTGCGCTGCGGCAGACCGGCAACCTGTTCGTGCTCGCCGCGAGCGTGATCCGGCTGACGTTCAAGCGCCCGTTCCAGTCTCGTGAGCTGATCGAGCAGTTCTGGTTCATCGCCAGCGTGACGATCCTGCCGACCGCGCTGGTGTCGATCCCGTTCGGCGCCGTCATCACGCTGCAGGTGGGCTCGCTGACCCAGCAGCTCGGCGCGGAATCGTTCACCGGTGCGGCCAGCGTGCTCGCGGTGGTGCAGCAGGCCAGCCCGATCATCGTGGCACTGCTCATCTCCGGCGCGGGTGGCTCGGCGATCTGCGCCGACATCGGCTCCCGCACGATCCGCGAGGAGATACAGGCCATGGAGGTGATGGGCGTCTCGCCCATCCAGCGCCTGATCGTGCCCCGGGTGCTGGCCGCGATGTTCGTCGCCATCCTGCTCAACGGCCTGGTCTCCGTGGTCGGTGTGCTCGGCGGCTACTTCTTCTTCGTCTACCTCCAGCACGGCACCCCCGGCTCGTTCCTGGCCAGCTTCTCCGCGCTCGCGCAGACCCCGGACCTGTTCATCAGCGAGATCAAGGCGCTGATCTTCGGGTTCATCGCGGGCGTGGTCGCCGCGCACCGTGGCCTGAACCCCAAGCCCGGCCCCAAGGGCGTGGGTGACGCGGTCAACCAGTCCGTGGTGATCACGTTCCTGCTGACGTTCTTCGTCAACCTGGTCCTCACCGCGATCTACCTGCAGATCGTGCCCCCGAAGGGATCGTGACCGATGGGCGTGGTGACCGGCACTGGCGCGGGCAGGTGGCCCGCCCGGCTCGCTGCGTTCGGCGACCGGAGCATGTCCTGGCTGGACATGCTGGGCGACCAGCTTGTCTTCTACGCACGCGCGCTGGCCTGGACCCCCCGCGCCATCCGGCGCTATTTCAAGGAGGTGCTGCGCCTGCTGTCCGAGGTCAGCTTCGGCAGCGGCGCGCTGGCGCTGATCGGCGGATCCGTCGGCGTGATGATCGCGTTGACGCTGTTCACCGGGACCGTCGTCGGCCTGCAGGGCTATGCCGCGCTGAACCAGATCGGCGCCGCCGCGTTCACCGGCTTCGTCTCCGCGTACTTCAACACCAGGGAGATCGCGCCGCTGGTGGCCGGACTGGCACTGTCGGCCACCGTGGGCGCGGGCTTCACCGCGCAGCTGGGCGCCATGCGGATCAACGAGGAGGTGGACGCCCTGGAGGTGATGGGCGTGCCCAGCCTCCCGTACCTGGTGACCACCCGGATCGTGGCCGGCTTCATCGCCGTCATCCCGCTGTATGCCCTCGGCCTGATCAGCTCCTACCTCGGCTCCCGCGTGGTCACCGTGGTGTTCAACGGGCAGTCCGCAGGAACCTATGACCACTACTTCGGGCTGTTCCTCTCGCCGGTGGACGTGCTCTGGTCCTTCCTCAAGGTGATGCTGTTCAGCGTCGTGGTCATCCTCATCCACACCTATTACGGGTACCGCGCCAGCGGCGGCCCGGCGGGGGTGGGCGTCGCCGTGGGCCGGGCGGTGCGGACCGCGATCGTCATGATCAACATCATCGACTTCTTCATGAGCCTGGCGATCTGGGGCGCCACGACGACCGTGCGGGTCGCCGGATGAGACTGACCGCGACACAGGACAAGACCAGGCGCCGGCTGGTCGGCGTGGTGTTCCTGCTGGTCTTCGCCCTGCTGGTGTGGCTGTCGGTGGCCTTGTACAACAAGCAGTTCACCCCGGTGGCCATGGTCACCCTGTACACCGACAGCGTCGGCAACGAGATGCACCCCGGGGCCGAAGTGAAGATCCGTGGCGTGCAGGTCGGCGAGGTGCGGCAGATCTCCGCCGACGGCACCGGTGCCAAGCTGGTGCTGGCCATCCAGCCGGGCATGGTCAATCAGATCCCGGCGAACGTGACCGCCGAGATGTTGCCGACGACGCTGTTCGGCGAGCGGTACGTGGACCTGGTCACGCCGGCCCAGCCCACGCGGGCCCGGCTCACCGCGGGCAGCGTGATCACGCAGGACCATGCCGCCGACGCGGTGGAGCTGGAGAAGGTGCTGAACAACCTGCTCCCGCTGCTGCGGGCCTCGGAGCCGGACAAGCTGTCGGTCACGCTGACCGCGCTCGCCCAGGGCCTGCAAGGAAACGGCAAGGAACTGGGCCAGACCCTGGTGGAGCTCAACGCCTACCTGGCCAAGTACAACCAGCACCTGCCCGCCCTGGACAACGACATCAAAGCGCTGGCCACGTTCTCCAGGAACCTCAACCAGGCAGCGCCCGACCTGGTGCAGGCCCTGGCCGACTTCACCGTCACCAGCCAGACGGTCGCGGCCGAGCGGGCCAACATCTCTGCGCTGTACAGCACGGTGACCACGGCCTCCGGTGACCTGCAGGCCTTCCTCGACGCCAACTCGTCCAACATCATCCAGCTCAACGCGGCCAGCGTAGGCACGCTGCAGATCCTGGCCCGCTACTCCCCCGAGTTCCCGTGCGCGCTCAGGGACCTGGTCAACTTCGAGCCCGCGGTCGACAAGCTGCTCGGCAAGGGCACCAACCAGCCCGGCCTGCACGTCCAGGCGGTCGTGGTCCCGCCGCTCGGGCCGCACAACATCGGCCGCTACGTGGCCGGCCAGGACACCCCCAAGTTCGGTGACAACCTGGGGCCGCACTGCTATTCGATCCCGTTCAAGGGGATCACCCTCAACGACGGTGCCGCGCCGTCCAACGCCGCGGCCACCTCAGTGCCCGCGGGCCCGGGCGGCAAGACCGGGCGCGCGCGGCACACGGCCAAGCAGGCGCACACGACGGCGGCCCGGATCGCCGGCTCCCCGGCGGAGAGTGAGCTGGTCAGGGAACTGACCGGGATGGAACTCGGCCGCTCCCCCGCCCTGGTCCCCGCCTGGGCCAGCCTGCTCACCGCCCCGCTGTTCCGCGGCACCACGGTGGACCTGAGGACCCAGGCATGAAGCGCAAGAGCCTGGCTGGCCCGGTCATCAAGTCGGTGATCTTCATCGCGATCACGGCCACGATCACCGCGCTCCTGGGCATCAGCATCGCCCACAGCGGTGTTTCCGCAACGGTCGGCTACCAGGCGGTGTTCTCCGACGTGACCGGGCTGAACGTGGGCGACGACGTGGATATCGCCGGGGTGCGGGTCGGCGACGTCACCTCGATCGGCGTCTACGGGCACAACAAGGCGCTTGTCGGCTTCGCCGTGCAGTCCGGCCGGACGCTGCCGGCCTCGGTGACCGCCACGATCAAGTACCTCAACCTGGTCGGGCAGCGCTACATCGAACTCGGCCAGGGCACCGGGCCGGTGGGCCGGACGCTCCCCCAGGGGGGCACGATCCCCGAAACGCACACCACCGCGGCGCTGGACCTGACCGAGCTGTTCAACGGGTTCCAGCCGCTGTTCCAGGCGCTGTCCCCCCATGACGTCAACCAGCTTTCCGCCGAGATCATCCAGGTCTTCCAGGGCGAGAGCCCCAACATCACCGCGCTGGTTGCCAGCGTGGGGTCGCTGACCACCGCCCTGGCCACCAGGGACCAGGTCATCGGCGCGGTGATCGACAACCTGAACTCGGTGCTGCACACGATCGGCACCCGCAGCGGCGAGCTGTCCAACTTCGTGAGCACGCTGCAGGAACTGGTCTCCGGGCTGGCCGCCGACCGGCAGCCGATCGGCAGCGCCATCTCCGCTATCGCCAGCCTGTCCAGCGCCACCGCGGGCCTGCTCCAGGTCTCCCGGCCGCCGCTGAGCGCAACCATCACCCAGCTCGGGCGGGTGGCCGGCAACCTCGCGAACAACACGCCGACGGTCAACACGTTCCTGAAGAACCTTCCGGTGAAGATGTCTGAGATCGCCAGGCTCGCCTCCTACGGTTCGTGGCTGAACTTCTTCATGTGCGACGCCCTGGTCAGCGGGGTCAAGGAGAAGTTCGGCCCCGACCCCACCGGGGTCCCCGTCACCGCCGCGAGGTGCAAGTGATGAAGCCCTTGTCCGAGCGCAACCCCATCGCCATCGCCATCGCCGGCCTGGTGCTGCTTGGCCTGCTCGCATTCGCCGTCTTCGACTCGGCCAACCTGCCGATCATCGGCGGCGGCACTGGGTACACCGCGTACTTCCCCGAAGCTGCCGGGCTGCAGGCCGGGAACGAGGTGCGGGTCGCCGGGGTCATCGTCGGCCGGGTGACCGGCATCTCGCTGGCCGGCAACAAGGTCGCGGTCACCTTCAAGGTGAAGGGTGCCTGGGTCGGCGACGAAACCACCGCCGCTATCAAGATCAAGACCCTGCTCGGCGACAAGTTCCTGGCGCTCGACCCCGTGGGCACCCAGCCGCAGAACCCGGGAACGCCGATCCCGCTGTCCCGTACCACCGCGCCTTACGACGTGACCCAGGCGTTCAACGGGCTCGGGCAGGAAGTCACCCAGATCAACACCGTCCAGCTCGGGAGGAGCCTGCAGACGCTCGCCGAGGCGTTCTCCGGCACGCCGCCCTACACCCGCGCGGCGCTGCGCGGGCTCGCCTCGGTGTCCCGGTCGATCGCCTCCCGTGACGTCCAGCTGGCTGGCCTGCTGCGGGGGGCCAGGAACGTCACCGGGGCGCTGGCCGGCCAGAATGCCAAGTTCGCCAAGCTGCTCGGGGACGGCAACCTGCTGCTGGCCGAACTGCGCCAGCGCCAGGCCGCGATCCACGCGTTGCTGACCGGCACGCAGGCGCTGGCCGTCCAGCTGTCCGGCTTGGTCACCGACAACCAGGCCAAGCTCGGCCCGGCGCTGACCGAACTCAACCGGGTGACCACCGTGCTGGCGGCCAACCAGGCGAACCTCAAGAAGGCACTGGCGCTGGCCGGACCTTACTACCGGCTGCTCGGCAACGCCCTGGGCAACGGCCGCTGGTTCGACACCTACCTGTGCGGTGTCGTTCCCAAGTCCTACCTGCCGCCCGGCACGGGCCCCTCGACCGGGTGCGAGCCCCCGAAACCCTGAGGTCCCGATAATGATGACAATGCGGATCGGCGGCCTGCTGCGGACGCGGCGGGACCGGCTGGTGCTCGGCGCGGGCGCGGTCATCGTGGCCGCGGCGCTGGTGGTCGGCGGCGTCCTCGTATACCACGCCAGCCACAAGGGCACGCAGGTCACGGCGTACTTCAGCGAGACGATCGGCGTGTACCCCGGCTCCACGGTCCGGGTGCTCGGCGTCCCGGTCGGCACGGTCGACTCGGTCCAGCCCCAGGGCACCGAGGTCAAGGTCACGATGACGGTGAACTCCGGTGTGGCGGTGCCCGCCGACGCGACAGCCGTGGTGATCGAGCCCAGCGTGGTGGCCGACCGGTACGTCCAGCTCACCCCCGCCTATACCAGCGGCCCGCAGCTCACGGACAACGCGGTGATCCCGGTGAACCGCACCGCGGTGCCGGTTGAGGTGGACCAGATCTACACCAGCATCAACCGGCTCACCCAGGCGCTCGGGCCGAACGCGCTGAACAAGAACGGCGCACTGTCCGAGCTGGTCAAGACCGGCGCGGCCAACCTGAACGGCAACGGGGCCAACCTGCACGCGATGATCACGCAGTTCGGCGCGTTGTCCAAGACGCTGGGCGACAACTCGGGCAACCTGTTCGCCACCATCACCTACCTGCAGCGGTTCACCTCGATGCTGAAGGCCAACGACGGGCAGGTGCGGCTGGCCGAGCAGCAACTCGCCGACGTGTTCGGCTTCCTGGCCAGCGACCGGCAGGATCTGGGCGCAGCCCTGCACGAGTTGTCCATCGCGCTCGGCCAGGTGCAGGGATTCATCGCGAACAACCGGGGGCTGATCAAGACCAACGTCACCAAGCTGGCGGCCATCACCCAGCTCCTCGTCGATGAGAAGGCGTCGCTGACAGAGGCCGTGAACACCATCCCGCTGGCGGTGGACAACGTGGTCAACGCCTATGACTCCACGAACCACACGCTGGACGGCCGCGGCGACCTGAACGAGCTGAGCATGGGACCGGGCGCGAACGACCTGACCGCTATCACGGCGGGCGGCACGGGCACGGGCGGCAGCGGGCCGGCCGGCGCGGTGCCGCTGACCCCCTCGGCGCTGCGTGTGGTCCCGCCGCTGCCATTGCCGGCTGTGGGCTTGTACGGCACGCCCGAGGCTGTGCAGGCGGGAGGCCGCTAATGCTTTTCGCTGCCATACGCAACCCCGGGGCTGGCCGGTCCCCGCGGCACATCCGGATCACGGGGCTGGCCGCCGGGGTGATCGCCGCCGTGACCGCGGTGTGCGTCGCGGGGTGCAGTTCAGGGGGGTTCAACGGGATCTACAGCATCCCGCTGCCCGGCGGCGCCAACCTGGGCCCGCACCCGTACCAGGTGACCGCGGAGTTCAGCAACGTGGTCGACCTGGTGCCGCAGTCCTCGGTGAAGGTGAACAACGTCTCGGTCGGCAGGGTGACCCGGATCTACCTGCCGCCACACGGCTGGACCGCGCGGGTGACCATGGAGATCAACGGCAGCGTGCGCCTGCCCGGCAATGCGATTGCTCAGGTGCAGCAGGCCAGCCTGCTCGGCGAGCTGTACGTGGGACTGTCCGCGCCGCCGGGCAGGCCGCCGGTGGGCCGACTGCACAACGGCTCACTGATCCCGCTGGGCAGCACCACCACCAACGCCACTGTGGAGGAAGTTTTCGGCGCGCTGTCGCTGCTGCTCAACGACGGCGGGCTCGCCCAGCTGCACGTGATCACCACCGAGCTCAACGCCGCGCTGGCGGGCAACGAGCCAGAAATCCGCGCGCTGCTGAGCCGGCTCGGCACGCTGATCGGCAACCTCAACGACCACCGCAAGGACATCGTCAGCGCGCTGGACGGGCTGGACGCGCTGTCGGCCACTCTGGCCGCCCGCAACCGGCAAATCGGCCATGTGCTCGACCACATCAACCCCGGCCTCGAGGTGCTGTCCGAGCAGCGCACGCAACTGGTCACCATGCTCAACGCGCTGCACCGGCTCAGCGGCATCGCGGTGCACACGATCAATGCCAGCGAGGCCAACTTCGCCGCCAACCTGCGCGCGCTCGCGCCAACCCTGCGCAATCTGGCCGATGCTGGGCAGAACCTCCCGCTGGCCCTGCAGGTGCTGCTCACCTATCCGTTCACCGACCAAGTGCTCAAGGACATCAAGGGCGACTACATCAACGCCTACCTGTCCATCCAGGCCGCCCCGGGCACGACCGTCATCGCGCCGGTCGTGCCGCACCCCGCCCCCACCCCCACGCCGACTCCGCAGGGAGGTGGGCGCTGATGCTGACCCGCGCCACCAGGATCAAGCTCGTGGTGTTCGGGGTGATCGCCGTCCTGGTGATCGGCTACACCGGGTTCCACTACGCCAGCCTCGGCCGGCTCCTCGGCCTGCGCGGTTATTACACGGTGCAGATGGAACTCGCCAGCGCGGGCGGGATCTTCCCCCAGGCCGACGTGACCTACCGCGGCGTCTCGGTGGGCCGGGTCGGCGTGGTGCGGCTCACCCCGACCGGGGTCGAGGCGGATCTGAACATCAGCAACACCGCGCCGCCGATCCCGGCGGACCTGCACGCCACCGTAGCCAACCTGTCCGCCGTCGGGGAGCAGTACGTCGACCTGCGGCCGGCCACGAGCAGCGAGCCCTACCTCACCCAGGGCAGCGTGATCCCGCGCCGCGACACCACGCTCCCGCTGCCGGTGACCAGCCTGCTGACCAGCGTCAACGAGCTGGCCACCTCGGTACCGCTGCCCGAGCTGCGCATCGTGCTGAACAACCTGGCCATCGGGTTCGGCGGCACGAGCACCAGCCTGCAGGCGCTGATCCACGGGCAGAGCAAGTTCATCCGCGCGTCCGGCTCCGCTCTGACGCAGACCACCACGCTAATCGAGGACGGCCAGACGGTGCTGGCCACCCAGAACGCCGAGGCGGCGGCGTTCCGCTCGTTCGCCGCCAGCTCGCGGCTGTTCGCGGGACAGCTCGTCGCCTCCGACGCCGACCTGCGCCGGCTGTTCGCGAACGGCGCCCCGGCGGCGGTTCAGGTCTCCGGCCTGATCACCGACAACACCCCCGCCCTTGGCGCGCTGATCGCGAACCTGCTGACCACCGCACAGATCACCCTCACCCGCGGGCCCGCGCTGGAGGAGACGTTCTCCGCCCTGCCCGCCGCGATCGCCGCCGGGTCCACGGTGATCACCAACAAGGGTGCGCGGTTCGGCGTGGCGCTGACCTTCTTCAACCCGCTGCCCTGCACAGCCGGGTACCAGGGCACGAAGGTCCGCAACGGGCTGGACACCTCGCCAGGCCCGCCGCTGAACACCAATGCCCGGTGTACCTCGCCGGTGAGCAGCGGGATCAACGTGCGGGGCTCGGCACACGCCCCGGCCCCCGCGGCCGCATCCCCGATGGCCGGACTGCTGGGGCTGTCACCATGAGCCTGGCCCGAGCGCTCCAGGTCATCGCCTAGGGTTTGTGCGCATGACGACCGCAAGCGCGACCACGAAACCGGGCACCCGCGGGTGGCTGGCCGAGCCGCTCGTGGCCACCGCCCTGGTGCTGGCCGTCCTGGCCGCCGGGTTCGCGGCCTGGTCGGGCTGGTCGCTGTACCAGGCGTCGAACGCCGGCCCGCCCGCCGCCGCGCAACTCCGCGACCAGGTGCTGCAGGCGGGTGAGCAGGCAGTGCAGAACTTCAACACGCTCGACTACCACAAGGTCGCCGCGGGCCTGGCGCTGTGGGAGCAATCCTCGACCGGGCCGCTGCATGCCGAGATCAGCGCTGGCCGCAGCCAGTTCACCCAGCAGATCCAGGCGACCAAGACGGTCACCACCGCCCGGATCCTTGACGGCGCGCTCACCGCGCTGAACCCGAAGGCCGGCACCGCGAGCATCATGGTGGCCGTGCAGATCACCGTGACCCCGGCCAGCGGGTCGCCGGTTACCAAGCAGAGCCGCCTGCTCGGCACGCTGACCAGGACTCCGTCCGGGTGGAAGCTAAGCGCGCTCGGCCAGGTCCCGGTTGGTGCGGCATCATCGGGCAGCGGGAAGGGCTCCAGCGGTGGCTGACAAGGACGTCAAGGTCACCGAGGCGGCGCGGGACGAGGATGCCGACCTGGTGGGGGGCGCGATCGCGGAGCGGGCCCAGCCCACGGACACGACGCCGGACGCACAGCCCACGGCCGGCGACGCCAAGCCGGCCGACGACAAGCCAGCGGAGGGCACGCAGCCGGCCGACGACACGAGGCCGGCCGACGACACGCAGCCGGCCGACGACACGCAGCCGGCCGACGACACGCAGCCGGCCGAGGAGGCGCAGTCCGGGCGCCGGAGCTGGCGGATCCCCGCCGCACTCGGCGCCGTCACGGTCGTGCTCGCCGGGTTCGGGGTGTGGGCGACGCTGCACGCAAGCAGCCTGCGCAGCGATGCCGCCGCACAGGCCAACACGGCGCTCACCGACAGGGCGGCCACCGCCACGGTCCGCCGGGAGATCTCCGCCGCGGTCAACACGATCTTCTCCTACAACTACGCCGACACCGCGGCGACCAGGCGGGCCGCACAAAGCGTGCTCACCGGCCCGGCGGTGCGCCAGTACAACACCCTGTTCGCGCTGGTGACCAAGAACGCGCCGACCCAGAAACTGGTCGTCACCACCAAGGTCACAAACACCGGGGTGGAACTGCTCAACGGCAACAGGGCCCGGCTGCTCGTGTTCGCCAACCAGCAGGACACCAGGGCCGGCACCGGCCAGACCAGCTACGCCGGAGCGATGTTCGCGGTCACCGCCCTGCGCCAGGGCGGCCGGTGGAAGATTGAGAACATCGACACGTTCGGCAGCTGAGGAGAGCGAGTCTCCCGTGACCGGTATCGGGCGCGCGCGATGGGGCCTGCCGGCTTGCCGGCCAGGCGCCATCGCTCCCCGGGGGGGTCCGGGCCGTGGGGTCCGGGGGCTTGCCCCCGGGGAGGCGGAGTGCTCCCCCGGGCCAACACTGCGGCCCGGCCGCTTGCTCCCCGCGGCCGCGTGCCCGGTGGTTCTGGCCTGCCTGCTGGCGGCGTGCGGCAGCCAGCAGCCGGTCACCGGCGCGGCCAGGTCCGCCGGTGACGCCGTGGCCTCCCCCGCCGCCGTGCGGACTGCCGACCCGGCCACGGCCACCCCCAAGGCCAGCCCGAAGCCGACCGCGGCGGCCAAACCGCTCGCCGGGATAACCGTTGGCATCGACCCCGGCCATAACGGCCTCAATGGCACCGACCCCGGTTACATCAATCACCTCATTTGGAACGGCCGGGAATCCGAGACATGTGACACCACCGGCACTCAGACCGCCGGTGGGTACACCGAGGCGCTGTACAACTTCAACGTCGCGCGGTATTTGCGGGCCGCCTTGCGCGCCGATGGCGCGCACGTGGTGATGACCCGGCCGAACGACCATGGCGTCGGGCCGTGCGTGGACCGCAGGGCGCAGATACTCAACCGTTCGGGCGCGCGGGTGGCGATCGACATACACGCCGATGGCGGCCCTGCCTGGGGCCGCGGGTTCACCGTGCTCGAACCGGTGGCCGACGGGCCCAACGACCACGTGATTCGCGCCTCGGAGCGGTTCGGCGCGGACGTGCGCGCGGCCCTGCTGGCCCATACCAGCATGCCGGAGAGCGACTATTACGGCAGCCACGGCATCGAGTTCCGCAGCGACCTCGCCGGTCTCAACCTCACCACGGTGCCGAAGATACTGATCGAGAGCGGCAACATGGTCAACGCGACCGACGCCGCGCTGCTGACCTCGCCCCGGTTCCAGCGGCAGTTCGCCGCGGCACTCCTCGCGGCGATCCTCACCTTCCTGCACAAACAATAGTTCGCCCTTCCCAACCTTTAAACGCAGTGTTAGCCCGGGGGACGACCCCCGGAACCCCGCTGGGTATGCGGCCGTGCGCTAGAGGTGACCATGAATAAATAGTGACCGGCGATAGAACCAAATGTTTGACATGAATGGGATTGTCTTGGGTTGACCGGCGTGATGGCATTGGCTCGTGATGAAGCGGTCGCGCTGGGCCCGCCACCGCATGGCGGTACTTACCTGCACCGGAGTTCTCGCCTCCGGCATGATTCTCCCCGTACTCGCCACCACGGCGAATGCGGCTAGCGCGGGCGGGCTGGGCCCGCCGAACACGTTTGTCGGCACCGGGCCGCTCGGCGTCGCCCAGTCCGGGCAGACCGCCACGCTGCTGCCCAATGGGAAGGTACTGGTCGCCGCCGGCGGCACCACGAACGCGGAGCTGTACAACCCGGCCACCCGGACCTTCGCCCCCACCGCGAAGATGCCGCTGGCGGTCAGCGGCGCCACGGCCACGCTGCTCCTCAGCGGGAAGGTGCTGGTGGCAGGCGGGGTGCACGGCTTCCATCAGGTGACCGACGCGGAGCTTTACAGCCCCGCGACCGGCACCTGGGCCGCGACCGGCGCGATGAACGTGGCGCGGTCCGGGCAGACCGCTACCCTGCTGCCCGACGGGCAGGTGCTCGTCGCCGGCGGCGGCTGCAACGGCAGCGGGTACGGCTGCGATGCGGGCAGCTTCGAGGCCGCCCTTCGCAGCGCCGAGCTGTACAACCCGGCCACCGGGACGTGGACGAAGACCGGGTCGATGAAGGATGGCCGCGAGGACTTCACGGCCACCCTGCTGAAGAACGGCCAGGTGCTCGCCGCGGGTGGCTTCAACAACTGCGACGACGACTTCTGCAGCGACATCAACACCGCGGAACTGTTCAACCCGGCGACCGGGACGTGGACGCAGACCGGGTCGATGCAGGGCGCCCGCGAGCAGCAGAGCGCGACGCTGCTGCCCAACGGGGAGGTGCTGGTCGCCGGCGGACTGAACGAGGGCGGCTTCTGCTGCTCACAGTTCGAGTACTCCACCGCCGAGCTGTACAGCCCGGCCACGGGGACCTGGGCCCCCACGGCCTCCATGGCGGCCAAGCACGCGGGCCAGACCGCCACGCTGCTGCCTAACGGCTGGGTGGTAGTCGCGGGCGGCGGCACTTCGGTGGCCGAGATCTACGAGCCGGGCCCTGGCATCTGGGTGTCGCCCGGCGCGATGAGCACCGCCCGCACCCACCAGACGGCGACGCTGCTGGCCAATGGGCGGGTGCTCGTGGCCGGCGGTGACGGCCCGGACGGCCGGCCGCTGTCGACCGCCGAGGAGTTCCTGACCGGCAACGGCCCGCTGGTCACCGTCACGCCCGGCTCGATCGCGTTCAGCGGGCAACTGGTCGGCACGGTCAGCGCCGCGCACTTCTACAAGGTCACCAATGCCGGCACGGCGAACCTCGTGGTCACCGGGGCGACGGTGTCCGGAAAGAACCCGGGCGACTTCCGGGTGCACACCGGCTGCGCGGGCGCCCCGGTGCCGCCCGGCGGCACCTGCACCGTGGCGGTGCGCTTCGTCCCGTCGTCCACCTCCCTGCGCTCGGCGACGGTCGCTGTGTCGGACAACGCGCCGCTCGGCCCGCAGGGCGTGCCGGTCACCGGGTTCGGCGGCGGGCCGGACGCGTGGACCCCCGTCGGTCCGATGACCACCGCCCGCGAGCACTTCACCGCGACCCTGCTGCCCGGCGGCAAGGTGCTGATGGCCGGCGGCCAGACGGTGACCGGCGGCAGCCTTGCCAGCGCCGAGCTGTACAACCCGGCGACCCGCTCTTTCTCCGCCACCGGGTCGCTGAACGCCGCCCGCTCCGACCCGGCCGCGGCCCTGCTGCCCGGCGGCAAGGTCCTCGTCACCGGCGGCATAGACGAGAACTTCGCCGCGCTGTCCAGCGCGGAACTGTACAACCCGGCAACCGGCACCTGGGCGAACACCACGCCGATGAACGCGGCCGGCAGCGGCCTGACCGCGACGCCGTTGCGTAACGGCCGTGTGCTGGTGGCCGGGTTTGGTGGGACGACGCCCGCAGAGGTGTACAACCCGGCCACGGCGACCTGGACCAACACCGGCCCGCCCGCGGTCTCACAGGGCGGCTTCCTCGCCGCCACGCTGCTGCAATCCGGCCAGGTGCTGGTGGCCGGCGGTGGCACCGCGGCCGCCCAGTTGTATAACCCGGCCACGAACGCCTGGAAGGCGACCGGGTCGATGAGCACTGCCAGGCAGGATGCGGCCGCGGCGCTGCTGCCCGACGGGGACGTCCTGGTCACCGGCGGGGCCACGCCCGACGGCGGCGCCTCACTGGCCAGCGCGGAGCTGTACGACCCGGCCACCGGGAAGTGGAGCACCACCGGGTCGATGAACGACGCTAGGTTCGGCGCGGCCGCCACGGCGCTGCCCGATGGCACGGTGCTGGCCGCTGGCGGGTGCAGCACGTGCGGCAACCAGCCCGCGCTGTCGACCGCCGAGGTCTTCAACAACGGCTTCTGGTTCCCGGTGCACTCGATGACCGAGCCCCGGGTGTTCCAGACGGCCACGGCGCTGCCGGGCGGCAGCGTGCTTGCCGCCGGCGGTGGGCCGACCTACTACGCCGCGGCCGCCAGCAGCGCCGAGGTATTCACGCCGGTCCTGATGTCGCTGAGCCCGGCCAGCGGCGCGGCGGGCACCAAGGTCACCGTCACCGGCAGCGGCTTCTACGCCGGCGAGACGGTAACGCTGCTCTGGGACAGCATCACGGTGCTCGGCCGGGCCAAGACCACCGTCACCGGCAGCTTCAGCACGACGATCACGGTCCCCACGGCCACGGCCGGGGCGCACATGATCACCGCACAAGGCCGGCGCAGTTTCGCCGGGACGAGCGCCACGTTCACCGTGACCGGCTGATCCGCTAGGTAAACCGGACCAGCTCAGGGTGCTGCCCGCCGTTGCGGCGGACCAGTATCTGGTCCCCTGCTGCCCGGCAACTGTCCACGAATTCATAGAGGGTCAACGCTCGGTTGACGATATCGGCGACGCTCAAGCCTGAGCGTTCCTGGGTCCGCCGCAGATCCCTTGCGGCCTGGGCGATCAGCCCGATGCTGATCCTGAGCACGACGGAATTACGCGTCAGCCCATCTGTGGCCGCCACGACACTCTCATCCCCTTCTCCTCACTGCATGGGTCGGTAGCCCCGCACTCGATCCCCCGTTGGCCAGCGCTCCTATGGCGACTGGCCCTACTATTGCCTGCTAATTGTAGCGCAACTTGCAGTGAAAAGCTGTTATCCTTACATGCAGGGCACAAAGGTACGAGTCACCAGCACCACGATCGGCGTGAAGCCGAGAGGAGGGCCACCAGGAGGTAGCCTGGTCAGCACCGGGGCAGCATCCGGCCGGCCGAGACCGCGGCCAGCTTGTCCGGGTTGGCCAGCAGTTGGATCGCGGTGATCCGGCCGGCCGAGACCGTCAGCGTCAGGGCGGCGATAGCCCGGCCGCCCGACGTGATCAGCGTGCCCGGACTGCCGTTGATCTCGGCCGCTGCCAGCGTCAGGTCGGAGATGTCCATGCCCATGTAGGGCCGCACGGCGATGGCGGCGAGGAACCGCGCCGCCTTGGCAGCCCCGACGATCGGGCGCAGCGCGGCGCGCGCCTTGCCGCCGCCGTCGGTGAGCAGCGTCACGTCCGGCGCGAGCACGGTCATCAGGCCCTCGATATCGCCGCCCGCGGCAGCGGCGAGGAACCGCTCGGTCACCTCACGCTGCTGGTTCCAATCCACGTCAAAGCGCGGCCTGCGCGCCTGGACATGTTCCCGCGCCCGGTGTGCAAGCTGCCGCACCGCGGGGGCGGACCGGCCGAGGGCGGCGCCGATCTCCGCATGCTCGAAGCCGAACACCTCACGGAGCACGAAGACCGCCCGTTCCTCCGGCGTCAGCGACTCCAGGACCACCAGCATGGCCACCGACACGGACTCGGCAAGCTCGGCACGTTCCGCGACGTCCGGGCCCGCCTCGGTGAGCAGCGGCTCGGGCAGCCAGGGCCCGACGTAGGCTTCCCGCCGGGAGCGGGCCGAGCGGAGCCGGTTCAGCGCGGTGTTCGTGACGACCCTGGCCAGGTAGGCACGGGGGTCGGCGACGTCGGCGCGCGGCGCCGCCGACCAGCGCAGCCATGCATCCTGGACCGCGTCCTCGGCGTCCGCGATCGTGCCGAGCATCCGGTAGGCGATGGCGAACATGAGCCCGCGGTGCGCCTCGAACACCTCCGCGTCGGTCACGCCGGCCGCTGCCCCGTCACGCCGGCCGCTGCGCGGCCACGCTGCCCGCCACCGGTATCTCGCACCTGTCCTTGAAACCCTGCGCGGTCAGCCCGAGTGCCGAGTTGATCCGCGACCGCAGGTTCTCCACGGCCACGATCGCGGTGAGTTCCACCAGTTCCGCCTCGCGGAGGTGGGTACTCAGCCGGGCCACCATCTCGTCGGTGACGCTCGGCGGCGTGTCCGTCATCGCCTCGGCGTACTCGAGCACGAGCCGCTCCAGTTCGGTGAACACGTCGCTGTCGCGCCAGTTCGGCACGGCGCGGATCTTCTCCGCGGGCACCTTGTGGTTCATCGTGGCTTCCCAGTAGCCGAAGTCCAGGCACCAGGCGCAGCCGATCGACGCGGCCGCCGCCATGACCGCGAGGTCCTTCAGGCCGTGATCCAGGGTCCGCCACCGCTCCACGCCCAGCTCGAAGAGCGCGTACGAGCGGCCGACCTTCATGTTGTGCCCGAGGGCGGCGCCTGGGTCGGGCATCACCCCATATCTACGGCGGGCGAACCGCGTGCCGATCCGGTAGCTCAGCGTCTTGGGTGGGTCCAGCGAGATGCGCGCCATATCCGGTGTCCTTTCCTGCTCAGCGTGCGTCCTCACCCACCTTCGACACGCGAAACCGCCCAAGTGTGACAGTACTGGTCTGGGGGAGCGACCCCCCTGGAACCCCCCGGTGGCCTGAGGCCCCCGCGACTCCGTCGCGCCGGCCTCGGCCGGGGGCGGCCACGGAACGGATTTCAGGCCGCGTAGGTGCGCAGCAGCCGGAGCGCGGCGGCGCCGTGCGGGCCACTGGCTGTCAGCCCCGACCGCTCGGGGGCCAGCCGCTGGGCGGCTACCCGGCAGAAGTCGCCCGCAGGGCCGCTGATCGCCGATGCCGCGGCGTCCGGCCCGAACTCCCAGGACGTCGCACCGTCCGGGGCGGTCAGATCACACCGCACGTCCTGGGCGCCCTCGCCGGCCAGGGCGAACGCGTACGGCAGCGTGCGGTGCGCCAGCCAGGCGATGTGCCGCAGCCGGTCGGTGTCGGGAAAGGCGATCTCCAGCGGCCCGGTGATGTCCAGGCCGTGGGCCCAGTGCTCGGCCAGCCGGGTGGTGGCCAGGGTGGCCGGCTTCATCGGTGCCTCCACCCAGGACAGCGGCTGCCCTGAGTCGGCCGAGCGCAGCGCGCGCAACGCCGCGCGCCGTGCCTCGCGCCACCGCTCGAAGACCATGGCCGGCTCCGCGCGCTGCGCCCTGACCATGTCGTCCGCGATCTGGTCCACCGTGGTCCCGGAGTCGCGGGCAGGGCGCAGCGCGGCGCCGCCGACGCTCGCGACCACCGCTTCCTCGGTCTGCGCGAGGTGCAGCACAACGTCGGTGACGCTCCAGCCATCGGCCGCCGACGGCGCCGTCCACTGGTCGCCGCCGAGGCCGGCGAGGATTTCCTCCAGCCGGTCCTGCTCGGCCTCAAGGTCATCAAAGATGGTCATTCCAGGACTATTTCACGCCCGCCGGCGCGGGCCTGAGCAGGCTTAGTCCCCGCACGGAGTCACTAAGACCTAGCCAGGGGGCGCAATTAGGGCGTTCGTACGATCCGCCGGCGGGGGCCTTACGGCGATGCTGAAGGCACGAACGGACAAGGGGTCCGTGGAGAGAGGAGCACCTCGGATGACTGCGAACGAGTCCAGGACGCGCTTCGGCCGGATCGTGCACCGCGTGGCCGACGTCGTGGGAGAGATGAACTACGCGCAGCGGCGGAGCCTGGAGCTTTTCCTGGGCCTCGACGAGCGGCGCTAAGCCGCCCGGGCCCATGCGAGCCTGCATCCCGCCCACCTAGCCGCCCGTCCCCCGGATCCGGGGGGCGGGCGACGATCATCTAGCGACCGCGATTCATTCCGGTTCGGCTTCTCTAGCCGAGCTGGGGGATGACCTCTGCGGCGAGCCGCTCGGCGTGCTCGGCCTGCTCGAACATGGCCGTGAACAGGATCAGTTCCGCACCGGCCGCGGCGACCTCGCGCACCGCGGCGATGCAGTCGGCTGGCGTGCCCGCCACAGCCGCGGCCTCGATGTCGGCTACCCGACGCCCGTAGAGGTGCTCCATCGCCTCGTTCATCCGCCGGCGCGCCCGCGCGGCGTTGTCGTCGATCGCGACGTACACGCGCTTGGCGATGGCGAAATCCGTGGCCGGGCGCCCCGCCGCGGCGAGCGCTTCGCGCACAAACTGGACCTGCTCGGCGAACCTCGCGGTGGGCGTGGCGCCCGCGCCGAAGAAGCCGTGGCCCAGCCGGACGGCCCGGCGCAGCGCGAGCGGGCCGTTCGCGCCGAACCACAGCGGCGGGTACGGCTTCTGGAACGGCTTGGGTTCCATCGGCGCGTCCCGCAACTGCCAGAACTCCCCGTCGAAGGTGACGCGGGGCTGCGTCCACAGCGCCTTCATCAGCGCGATCCCCTCGGTGAACCGCGCGACGTACCGGTCCGGGTCCACCCCGAAGGCGGCGAACGGCCGCATCTTCCCGCCGGTGCCGACCCCGACGTCGATCCGGCCGCGGCTGAGCTGGTCCAGCGAGGACAGGCTCTTGGCCAGGTGCACCGGGCTGTGCAGGGTGGACACGAACACCACGCAGCCCAGCCGCATCCGCTCGGTGCACGCGGCCGCGTAGGCCATCGATTCGAGCGGGCTGAGCTGTGGCGCCGCTCCGAGCGAATTCTCCTGCGCCCATGCGCTGTCGAAACCGAGTTCCTCGGCGCGGGCGAAGTAGCTGCGGTACGCGGCCGGGTCGAACTCACCGTCCGCGAAGAACTGGGGTATCGCGATCGCGAACTTCACAGCCCGCATGGTAGCCCGGCCGGTTACCCAAGCTGCTTCTTGACCCGTTCGTAAAGGTCGGCCGGCAGCGGTCCCTTGGCCGCGATGGCCAGGTTGGCCCGCAGGTGCTCCGGGTTGGACGTGCCCACGATCGTGCTCGACAGGTCGGGGTGGCTGAGCGTGAAGCGCAGCACGAACTCATGCCGCGGCATGCCGCCGAGCAGGTCGTCCATGCTCGCGGCGTCCCAGCGGCGCTGGCCCTCACCCGGGGGCAGCCCGAGCGGCCCCTGGGCCCAGTTCTTGTCCTCGGCGGCGCCACCGCGGGCCGCCCCGCCCCGGATCAGCGTCCCGGCGCCGGACTCCGCCGCGGCGGTGATGAGGTCCTCGTGCTCGCGCTGCACCACCGAGTACGGGATCTGGAACACGTCGAACACGCCCATGGCGATGTGATCGGGCAGGTTCGGCAGGATGCCCGACATGCCGACGAACCGGGTCTTCCCCTCGTCCCGCATGTCCAGCAGGGTTTCGATCGTCTGCTCGGACTCCATCTGGGCCCGGCTGGGCGACATGTGCACCTGCACCAGGTCCAGGTGGTCGGTGTCCAGCCTGCGCAGGCTCTGTTCGATCCCGGCCCGGACGTTGGCGGCGCTCCAGTCGTGCGGGAACGGGGGCCTGGCGTCGGGCGGCGGGGGGCCGAGCAGGCAGCCGCACTTGGACGCCAGGAAGTACTCCCCGCGGCGGTGGCTCAGGTAGCGCCCGATGAGTTCCTCGCTGCGGCCGTAGTCGATGGACGTGTCGATCAGGTTGA
>Ga0070710_10000463_pt1 | contig 19074 bp, 15 predicted proteins | sample LARL52metaG_FD_65454 | JGI IMG/M metagenome (GOLD analysis project Ga0070710, IMG submission 65454) | Corn, switchgrass and miscanthus rhizosphere microbial communities from Kellogg Biological Station, Michigan, USA - LAR L5-2 metaG | ecosystem: Host-associated > Plants > Roots > Rhizosphere ... | reverse complement strand
ACCGCCGCCCGGTGGACTACGCGGTCCGCGCGGAACTGTTGAGCCGCGTCGAGAACGGCTGGCTGCCCGAGGTCGACGACTCGGGGGCGGCGAAGCTCCTGGTCGTGCAGAAGGCTTTGCACGTCCGCAGACGAGGTCTGCACGGCTACCGGCCGCTGCACGCCGAGGGCCCGGCCGCCGAGCACGTGCTGGCGTTCCGGCGCACCGACGTGATCACCGTGGTGACCAGGTTGCCGATCGGGCTGGCCCAGAAGGGCTGGCAGGACACGGTTCTGCCGCTGCCGGGTGCGAAGTGGACGGATGTGCTGACCGGACGACCGGCGAGCGAGGACCTGGCGTCGTTGCTCGACACCTACCCGGTCGCACTGCTGGTTCAGGGGGACGAGTGAGCTTCTCGGTCTGGGCACCGGCGGCGGAGTCGGTGCACGTGCGGGTCGACGGCCTCGACCACGAGATGAAGCGCGAAGGCGACTGGTGGCACTCCGAGGCCGACGGCACGGACTACGCGTTCGTCATCGAGGGAAAGGCGTACCCGGATCCGCGGTCGCTGCACCAGCCCCACGGCGTGCACGAGGCCTCACGGGTCTACCGGCACGACTTCGAGTGGACCGACCAGAGCTGGACCGGCCGGATGCTCCAGGGCGGCGTGATCTACGAGCTGCACATCGGCACGTTCACGCAGGACGGCACGTTCGACGCGGCCATCGGGAAGCTGGACCACCTGGTCGACCTCGGCATCACGTTCGTCGAGGTCATGCCGGTCAACAGCTTCGACGGCGTCGAGGGCTGGGGCTACGACGGCGTCCTGTGGGGCGCGGTGCACGAACCGTACGGCGGCCCGGACGGGTTCAAGCGGTTCGTCGACGCCTGCCACGCGCGAGGCCTCGCCGTGCTGCTCGACGTGGTCTACAACCACCTGGGGCCGTCCGGCGCGTACCTCGACAAGTTCGGGCCGTACTTCGCCGGTCGCAACGACTGGGGACCAGGCCTCAACCTGGACGGGCCGAACTCCGACGAGGTCCGCCGGTACGTGATCGACAACGCCCTGCAGTGGCTCGGGGACTTCCACGTGGACGGTCTGCGGCTCGACGCCGTGCACGCGCTGGCCGACCGGCGCGCGGTGCACGTCCTCGAAGAGCTGGCGGTCGAGGTGGACGCGCTCTCCACGCGGGTCGGCCGCCCGTTGACGTTGATCGCCGAGTCCGACCTGAACGACGCGAAGCTCGTGACCGCACGCGAAGGCGGCGGGTACGGCCTGCACGCGCAGTGGTCCGACGACCTGCACCACTGCCTGCACGTGGCGCTGACCGGTGAGACGTTCGGCTACTACGAGGACTTCGCGGCGCCGGGAGCGTTGAAGAACACGCTGGAGAAGGTGTTCTTCCACGCGGGCACCTGGTCGTCGTTCCGGGAGAAGCACCACGGCAAACCGGTCGACACCGCGCTGATCCCCGGCTACCGGTTCCTCGCGTACACGCAGAACCACGACCAGATCGGCAACCGCGCCGCCGGCGACCGGCTGCCGGCGACGGTCTCGACCGGGAAGTTGTTGTGCGCGGCGGCGATCGTGCTCTGTTCGCCGTACACGCCCATGATCTTCATGGGGGAGGAGTGGGCGGCGAGCACGCCGTGGCAGTTCTTCGCGTCCTTCCCGGACCCGGAGCTGGCCGAGGCCGTGCGGACGGGCCGGCGCCGTGAGTTCGCGCGGCACGGCTGGGGCGAATCCGACGTTCCGGACCCGATGTCGCCGCAGACCGTGGAGAACTCGCGGCTGAAGTGGGACGAGGTCGCGACCGGCGAGCACGCGGAGGTGCTCCGGACGTACCGGGCGTTGATCGCGTTGCGCCGCGCCCGGTCCGAGCTCGCCGATCCGCGCCTGGACAGGTTCGTGGTGGAGCAGGACGGGTTGTGCTTCGTGCTGCACCGCGGAACGACCCGCGTGGTGGTCAACCTCGGCACGACGCCCGTCCCGCTGCCTCAGGGCGAGGTGCTGCTGACCTCCTCGGCGAATCCGTCGTCGCTGTCGCCCGAGTCGTTCGCGGTCGTCGCGTCGACGTGATCCCAGAGCGCCTGGTCGGCCGGCCTGACCGGCCGGCCGAGGTGCGCGTGCACGAACGCCGCCACCAGCCGGTCGGCCGCGACGTGCAGCTTGATGTTGTGGTGCTGGGAGATGTGCACCAGCAGCCCGAACGCCTGCTGGGGTGTGCAGGGCTTGCGTGCGGCGATCAGGCCGGTGGCCTGCCCGATGACGGTCCGGGACACCAGAGCTTTGCGCAGCCCCGCCACCTCGGCCTCGAGGGCGGTGATTCTCGCGGACGACACCGCCGGCTCCTTTCACGTCGTCATGGTCACAGCGGCATGCCGGTGGGACGACGGGCTCGGGAGCTCTCGAAGAGGCGGGACACACCCAGAGCAAGCCGTCTCATCGGCTTGCGGCTGGGTTCTCAACCGCGAGTGATCACCTTATCAACTGTTTCGGACCGTGCTCGCCGGGTAACCAATGGACGTAGCTGACCACGTACTTAAGGAGCCTGATCCATGGGTGCCGACGACAAGTTCAGCAACAAGGCTGAAGAGATGAAGGGTCGTGCGAAGGAAGCGGTCGGCGACGCCACGGACAACGAGCAGTGGCAGGCCGAGGGCCGCGGAGAGCGCATGAAGGCCGACATCAAGCAGGCCGGCGAGAAGGTCAAGGATGCCTTCCGCTCGGACAAGTAAGTCAGCCGGCGCCGCCCAGTTCGTCCCGGAGGGGAAGGACTGGGCGGCGTTGCGTTCTGCGTCGTGCGGGTGCCGCGGCTGCGACCTCTACCAGGACGCCTCGCAGACCGTGTTCGGCGAGGGACCGGTGCCGGCGCCGCTGATGATGGTGGGGGAGCAGCCCGGCGACCGCGAGGACGTCGAGGGCCACGTGTTCGTCGGCCCGGCGGGACGGTTGCTGGACCGGGCGCTGGCCGCCGCGGGGATCGACCGGTCCGCCGCGTACCTGACGAACGCGGTGAAGCACTTCAAGTTCGTCGAGCGCGGCAAGCGCAGGATCCACCAGCAGCCCCGGCGGGGCGAGGTGGTGGCGTGCTTCCCGTGGTTGCGCGAGGAGATCCGGGTCGTGCGGCCGCAGTTGGTCGTGTGCCTGGGAGCCGTGGCGGCGAAGGCGCTGCTGGGCTCGTCGTTCACGCTCACCGCGCACCGCGGTGAGGTGCTGGAGCAGGACGGGCTGCGGATCGGGGTGACCGTGCACCCGTCGGCGGTGCTGCGGGCCGATGACCGCGATGAGGCCTACGAGGCGTTCGTGGCCGATCTCAAGACCCTGAAGAAGTCACTGAAGAAGTCCCTGTGAACGGGACAACCCCCGGACGACTCCCGCGCTGGCGGGCCGAGCGGGACCAGCGCTCGAAGTCCGGGGGCCGGGTGGCTGCCTGGTATTCGCCAGGGTCACCGAGGGCTGGTCCTAGCGGACAGCCACCTCACGAGTCCTGTAGCTATACAACTTCGGACCACCTCCTCTCTTGTGTACGACGAACCTATGTCGTGATCGGCTGGCGTCGCAACGGAGTTTCAGCGGGACCGCTTGACTTGCACGATTCGCGTAGAATCCGCAGACATGGTGCGCATTCCCCTGACCTCGACGGAGCGGGAGCGCGGCAGGCGGCTCGGACAGTTGCTGCGGGACGCCCGCGGCGAGGAGAGCATGGTCGAGATCGCGGCTCGCGCCGGGGTGTCGGCCGAGACCGTGCGCAAGATCGAGACGGGACGCGCTCCCACGCCGTCGTTCTTCACGATCGCCGCGCTCGCGGGCGCGCTGGGCATCTCGCTGGACGCCATCAACGAGCTGCTGGCGCCGCAGAGCCGGTCGGCCTAGCCCTCACCAGGCGACCTGCATCTCCAGCGGTCCGCGCATCGCCATGCCGGTCCGCCACCGCACGTCCTCGGCCAGTCGCAGTCCGGGGAACCGCGTGAGGATCGCCGTGAGCGCGACCTGGACGTCCATTCGCGCCAGCTGCGCGCCGATGCAGTGGTGCGGTCCGTGCCCGAACGTCAGATGCCCCTTGGCGTCACGCGTCACGTCGAACCGGTCAGGGTCGGGGTAGCGGCGCGGGTCGCGGTTGGCGGCGTGCTTGGCGAGCAGCACGGGCTCGCCCGCCTTCACCGTGCCGCCGCTGAGCTCCACGTCCTCCAGCGCGTACCTGGGCAGGATGTCCGAGATCTCCTGCGCCGGGATCCAGCGCAGCAGCTCCTCGACCGCACCCGGCATCAGGCCGGGGTCGGCGCGCAGCAGCTCGGCCTGGTCGGGGAACCGCAGCAGCGTGTACACCGAGTTGGCGATGTGGGCGGCGGTCGAGTCGTAGCCCGCGCCGAGCAGCAGCACCGTCAGCTGCACCAGCTCCTCCGCGGTGAGCCGGTCGCCCTCCTCCCGCGCCACCACCAGTGCGCTGATGAGGTCGTCTTCGGGGTGCTCACGCCGTTGCTCGGCGAGCCCGGCGAGGTAGCCGGCCAGTTCGCCCAGGCGGGCCATCTTCTCGTCGTCGGTCATCGCGGTGACCGACATGAACGCGGCGACCAGGTCCTGGAAGTGGTCGCGGTCCTCGTACGGCACGCCGAGCAGGTCGCAGATCATCAGTCCTGGCAACGGAACCGCGTACGCCGTCACGAGGTCGGCGGGCGGACCGGCCTTCTCCATGTCGTCCAACAGCTCGTCGGCGAGCCGTTCGGCGTTGGCGCGCAACTGTTCCACGCGGTGCACGGTGAACGCGTGGGCGAGCAGGCGGCGCAACCGGGTGTGGTCGGGCGGGTCGAGGTCGGTGAGGATCGCGCCCATCCGCTGCGGACCCATCCTCGGGGTGTCCCGCACGGCCGCCTCCGCGAGGCTGAACCTCGCGTCGCCGAGCACTAATCGGACGTCGTCATATCTCGTGAGCAGCCAGCCTTCTTTACCGTACGGGAGTTTGACGCGGGCGAGCGGTTCGGAGTCCCGCAGCCTGCCGTACGTCGGGTCGAGGTCGAGTCCGTTCACGGGGCCGAACGGGTAGGAACGCGCGATCATGGGCATCCTCCAGGCTCCACGGCAGAGGCCATCATGCGCGCCGGTACTGCGTGATCACTACCGTGCCGTCTTGAATCGCCAGCGGCGGTAAGCGGTTTCATCCGATGCCTGGCTGGTCTTGACCACCTCCGAGGGGCGTCCTAGGCTTCGATCCTAGGTACACCTCCGATCTTTGGTTGCCGCCGCCGCGGACCTTGAAAGGTGTTCTGTGGAGCTGTCGCGGCGCGGGTTGCTCGGTGGAGTGGTGGCGGGGGCGGCGCTCACGGCGTTGCCGGTCAAGGCGAAGGCCGAGAGCACGACGAGGATCGACTGGGCGCGGTTCCTCGCTGAGCAGGACCTGGTGTGGCAGCGGATCCCGCGCGCCTGGTACGAAGGTCCGTTCCTGGGCAACGGTTTCCTGGCCACCGCCGTCTACCGCGAGCCGGGCGCGAACGCCGTCCGGTTCACCGTCGACCACGCGAAGGTGCAGGACCACCGGCCGCAGTTCGGCAACGAGTGGGGTGTGGCGCGGTTGCCGGTCGGGCGCGTGCTGCTCACACCGGTCGGCAGGATCACGGGGGTCGACCTCCGGCTCGACCTGTGGAACGCCGAGCTGCGCGGCAAGATCCTCACGGACCGGGGTGAGCTGGCGGTCCGGACGTTCGTGCACGCCGAGAAGTCGTTGCTGCACCTGGAAGTCCGGCCGTCGAGCGGAGAGCGCGACGCGAGGCTGGAGTTCCAGGCGCTCGACGCGCTGAGCCCGCGGATCATCCGCGAGCCGCCGCCCACGACGTTCCCGCTCAACCCGAAGCCCGTGACCCGCACCGAGAACGGGCTCACGCTCGTCACGCAGGAGATGGTCGCGGGCGGTCAGACGGCCACGGCGTACCGGGTCCGGAAGCTGCTCGGCCGCACGGAAATGCTGCTGTCGGTCGACCACTCGTTCCCCGAGCGCACCGCCGAGGCGACGGTCAGGCAGACGATCACCACCGCGTCGCCGCCGGAGGTGCTCCGGTACCAGCACCAGCAGTGGTGGCACCGCTTCTACCGCAAGAGCTTCGTGTCCCTGCCGGACGCGTTGCTGCAGAGCTTCTACTGGATCCAGCTGTACAAGCTCGGGTCCGGGGCGCGAGAGGAAGCCCCGATCATGCCCACCACCGGCCCGTGGCTGGAGCCGACGCCGTGGCCGTCGGTGTGGTTCAACCTCAACGCCCAGCTGGAGTACTGGGCCGTGCTCGCGTCCAACCACCTCGAACTCGACCCGATTCCGCGCACGATCTCGCAGAACCGGCAGATCCTCGTCGACGCGCTGCGGCCGGAGTTCCGCGAGGACTCGATGGGGTTGCGGCGCAGCACCGACCCCACGTTCCAGGACGCCGGGTTCGTCGGCTCACCGCTGCACCCCTCGCCGGACCCGGAGATCGGGAACCTGCCGTGGTTGCTGCACAACGCGTGGCTGCACTACCGGCACAAGATGGACGAACGGATCCTCAGGGACACCGTCTTCCCTGTGCTGCGCAGGTCCACCAACTACTACCTGCACTTCCTGCGCAAGGGCGACGACGGCAGGCTGCACCTGCTGCCCAGCTACTCGCCCGAGTACGGCGTCGCCCCCGACTGCAACTTCGACCTCGCGCTGCTGCGCTGGTCGTGCCGCACGCTGATCGAGTCGGCCCGGCTGCTCAGGATCGACGACCCGCTGGCACCGAAGTGGCGGGAGGTGCTGGACCAGCTCGTGGACCACCCGACCGACGCGGGCGGGTTCATGATCGGCACCGGCGTGCCGTTCTCCAGGTCGCACCGGCACTACTCGCACCTGCTCGCCGTCTACCCGCTGTACGAGGTCAACTGGGAGCAGCCGGAGCACCACGACCTCATCGACCGCTCGCTGAAGCACTGGCTGAGCTTCGAGGGGGCGTTGCGCGGCTTCACCTTCACCGGCGCGGCCTCGATCGCGGCCGGGATGACCCGCGGCGACGAGGCGTTGGGGTACCTGCGCGAGTTCGTCGCCCGGTTCGCCCAGCCCAACACGATGTACTTCGAGGCGGGTCCGGTGATCGAGACGCCGCTGAGCGCCGCGAAGTCGTTGCAGGACATGCTGGTCCAGAGCTGGGGCGGACTGATCCGGATCTTCCCGGCGGTGCCCGCGGCCTGGCAGGACGTCACGATCCACGACACCCGAACCGAAGGCGCGTTCCTGGTCAGCGCGGTCCGGCGGGGCGGCAGGACGCGGTTCGTGCGCGTGCGCAGCGAAGCCGGTCAGCCGTGCCGCGTCCGCACGGGCATCGAGGGCCGCATCGAGGTACGGGGGTGCGGCAGGTGGAGCGTCCGGGACGGCGTGGTCGAGCTGGAGCTGCGGCCCGGCCAGGAGGCGTTGATCCACGCTCGCGGTGAGCGCGACTTCACCATCGCGCCGGTGCGGATCACCGAGCCGGGCAGGCGGTGGGGCCTGCCCGCGCTACCTCCCGGAGGCAGCGCGGTTCCGGTGGACATCAGCGCGGCGTTCGACAACGACGGCCTGTCCAACGAGTTCACCAGCCGTGACGGCGACTTCGACGGTCTGGGCAACACCTATCCGGCCGCGCAGCTGCCGCAGACCGGGTCGGTGACCGACGACGGCATCCCGTTCGAGTTCCACAACGGTGACGAGGCCAGCAAGAACAACGTCGTCGCGGCCGGGCAGGCGCTCGCGGTCCCGGCAGGCAGGTACGTGAAGCTGCACCTGCTCGCCGCCGCGGACACGGACAACGTCGAGGCGGACGGCGCGCTGACCTACGCCGACGGTTCCGCGCCCGTCCGGTTCCAGGTCACGGCGTGGCAGCAGCGGCCGCAGTTCGGCGAGTCGGAACCCGTTGCCACGACGCTGATGCACACGCCGTCCGGTCCCGTGCAGAAGCAGGTGTCGATCTTCCACCAGACGGTTCCGCTCGACCCCGCCAAGGAGCTCTCCGCCGTCACCCTGCCCAAGACGAGCGGGCCACGCCTGCACGTCTTCGCGATCACCCTGGAGAAGCCGAAGTGAGAGCACTGCTCACCGCGCTGGCGCTCGTCGCGGCGTCCGCGGTCGTCCCCGCGTCACCCGCCGCCCGCGCCGCGGACCCCACCCTCGCGCTCACGCCGCCGATGGGGTTCAACAACTGGAACACCACCGGCTGCGACATCAACGAGCAGATGATCCGCGACATGGCGGACATCTTCGTGTCCAAGGGCCTGAAGGACGCGGGCTACCAGTACGTGAACGTGGACGACTGCTGGGCCGACGCCACCCGCGACCCGGCGACCGGGCGGATGCGCAACCACCCGACCCGGTTCCCCAGCGGCATGAAGGCGCTGGCGGACTACATCCACGCCCGCGGCCTCAAGTTCGGCATCTACACCAGCGCGGGTACGCAGACGTGCGCGAAGACGATGCCCGGTGCGCTGGACCACGAGGAGCTCGACGCGCAGACGTTCGCGGACTGGGGCGTCGACTACCTCAAGTACGACAACTGCAACAACGAGGGCCGCCCCGCTCTGGAGCGCTACACGAAGATGCGGGACGCGCTGCGCAGGACCGGGCGCCCGATCGTCTACTCCATCTGCGAGTGGGGTCAGAACAAGCCGTGGGAGTGGGGCAAGGACGTCGGAAACCTGTGGCGCACCACGGGTGACATCAACGACACGTGGTCCAAGACGGTCGAGATCCTCAAGCTGAACGCGCCGTTGGACGCCTACGCCGGCCCTGGCCACTGGAACGACCCGGACATGCTGGAGGTCGGCAACGGCCGTCAGTCCACTGTGGAGTACCAGAGCCACTTCGCGCTGTGGTCGATCATGGCGGCGCCGCTGCTGATCGGCGCTGACCTGCGCAAGGTGTCGGGAGAGCACTTCGACGTCCTGCGCAACAAGGAGATCATCGCGGTCGACCAGGACAAGCTCGGCGTCCAGGGCAAGGTGATCACGCAGAAGGACGGCCACTGGGTGTTCGTCAAGCCGTTGGCCAACGGCGACAAAGCGGTGGCGCTGTTCAACGAGTCGGAGGTGAACGCCACCATCTCGACTTCGGCACGCGAGGTCGGGTTGCCGCGCAGCGTCGGCTACACCGTGCGGGACCTGTGGCAGCACAAGGACTTCCAGTCCGCCGACGCGATTTCTGCCGCCCTGCCACCGCACGGCACCGCGATCTTCCGGGTGAAGGCGTCGCAGGACTGGTACCGCCACGAGCCCGCGATCGACACCTCGCTCGACATCGCCCAGCGGTACGAGGGGATTCCGGGCACGATCACCCCGGCCGGTGAGCCGTTCGTCGCGACCGTGACGGCGACCAACCAGGCGCCGATCCCCGTGCTGAACGCCTCCACGACGTTCACGGTGCCCGCGGGCTGGCAGGTCGAGCAGCTCTCGTCCGAACGCGCGCCGGTGCTGCTGACCTCGCAGTCGGTGCGGAGCAGGTGGAAGGTGACACCACCGGCCGGTGCGGTGCCGGGAGCGCACGTGCTGAACGGGTCGCTGCGCGTGACGTGGGTCGGGCACGGCAGGCTGACGAAACCGGTGACCTCGCCGGTGCTGGTGCCCGTCGCACCTCCGTCCGGTGCCTCGCTGTGGGCGAGCGACGTCACGTTCACCGCCGAACGCAGCGGCTACGGACCGGTCGAGCGCGACCGGTCCAACGGCGGCTACCTCGGCGGTGACGGCAAGACGCTGACCATCAACGGCAAGACCTACGAGAAGGGGCTCGGCGCGCACGCCAACGCCGAGCTGATCCTCTACGTGGGCGGGCGCTGCACCTCGTTCTCGTCCGACGTCGGCATCGACGACGAGCGGGACGTGAACCAGCAGGGCTCGGCGGTCTTCGAGATCTGGGCGGACGGTGTTCGGGTGGCGTCCAGCGGCCTGCGCACCTGGCAGGACGACGCGGTCCCGATCTCCGGATCGCTGGTGGGAGCGAAGTTCCTGCGGCTCGTCCTCGACGACGGCGGAGACGGCGTCAGGTACGACCGCGGAGACTTCGCCGGCGCAAAGCTGACCTGCTGAGCCCGATCGCGGCGACGACGGCGACGAGCACGCCCGTGGACAGGATCTGCCCGCGGGCCTGCTCGTCGTTCAGCATCAGCACGATGACCGCCGCGATGCCGGCCAGCGCGAGCCAGGACAGGTACGGGTACCCCCACATCGGGACCGCCGGGTTCGCGATGGCGCGGCGGAGCCTGATCTGGGAGACGGCGATGAACGCCCAGACGACCAGGAGCGCGGAGCCGACCGCGTTGAGCAGCAACAGGAAGACGGTGTCCGGCCAGAGGTAGTTGAGGATGACGGAGAAGAACCCGAACGCGACACTGGCCAGCACGGCGTTGCGGGGGACGCCGTGCTGCTTGGCCAGGAGGGCTTTCGGGGCCTCGCCGCGTTCGGCCAGCGAGCAGAGCATGCGGGCGGCGCCGTAGAGGGTGGCGTTGATGGCGCTCAGCAGGGCCACGAAGATGACCACGTTCATGATCTGCCCCGCCGCCGGGATGCCCAGGCGGTCCAGCACCGCGACGTACGGGCTCGCGCCCACCTCGGAGTCGTTCCACGGCAGCAGGGTGACCACCACGGCCATGGAACCCAGGTAGAAGACGAGCAGCCTGGTCATCGAGGTGCGGACCGCCTTGCCGATGGCGTGCTTCGGGTCCTCCGCGTCGGCGGCGGCGATCGTGACGACCTCCAGGCCGCCGAACGCGAACACCACCGCCATGAACCCCGCGATCACCCCGGACCAGCCGTGGGGGAGGAAGTCCTGGAGGTTGTGGATTCCCGGGGAGCCGACGCCGGGGACCAGGCCCGCGACGGCGGCCGCGCCGAGGACGAGGAACAGGACGATCGCGGCCACCTTGAGGCCCGCGAACCAGAACTCGAACTCGCCGAAGTTGCGGACGTCGGTGAGGTTCACGGCGGTCAGCGCGGACATGAAGATCAGCACCCAGGCCCACTGCGGGACCGCCGGGAGCCACCCCGCGGCGATCTTCGCGGCGCCGGTCGCCTCCACGGCCAGCACCACACCGACCGTTGCCCAGTAGAGCCACCCGACGGTGAAGCCCGCCCACGGGCCGATCGCTTTTTCGGCGTGGACGGAGAAGGCGCCGCCGCTCGGGTGTTCCGCGGCCATTTCCCCGAGCATGCGCATGACGAGCAGTGCCAGAAATCCGGCGAGACCGAATGAGATGAGCACGGCCGGGCCGGCGAGCGCTATGCCCGCGCCCGTGCCGACGAAGAGGCCCGCGCCGATCACGCCGCCCAGCGCGATCATGGTGAGGTGCCGTTGTCGCAGGTGAGTCACGCTCTCCAGTCCTGTTCGAGTGTGCCGATGGCGGCCCGATAGTGAGTTCATGGCGGCGGAGAGTCAAATCATGTGATCGGGGTTACACCACACGGAAACCGACAGTGAGGGTGAGATCGATGAACTCGCCTAAGGGAGTACTGCCACAACTCGACACCTTTTCCGACGCGCTTGAGCGTTACTCGGACTGGGGGTGGTTGGTGTTGCGGTCGGAGAACCGGCTGCTGCTGACCACCGACCACCAGGTGTCCGCGGTGGAGATGGGAGCGGGGATCGGTGGGGAGGTGCAGCACTACCTGTCGGTCCGGTTGCTGGCCGGGCCCGTCGTGGTGCTGCCCGGGCAGCCTGGGCGGTGGCTCTTCCTCACCGAGTCGGCTGATGAGGCTTCGCAGGTCAACCTGATCCGGTTGCGGGCTCGGGGCGCGCTGACGCACCGGTTGGGGACGCTGGTGCCGTTGCCGCCCTCGCGCATTGATCGTGGCGTGGTGGGGTGGTCGGGTGGCGGGCCTGCGAAGAGGCCGTTCCTGCCGCCGTTCTCGGCCTTGGTGGCGGCTTTGCGGGCGGTCACGGAGACCGCTGGGCTGCGGTGACCGGCAGGTCGCCTTTCGAGCTTTCGGGGCTCCGCCGGATTCGCCGTACGGTTGTCCGGGCGGTGTTCCAAGGCGTCGGATTCGTGAAAGTGATCTGCCCATTCCCGGACTGTTCGCGTCACCTCGGAATCGAGGGAGAGAGGCGTCGCGCCGTGCTTTGCGCGGTAGGCGTTGAGGAGTTCCGCGCTCTTGGCGACCGGGTCCGCGACCAAGATCGGGATCGCCGGGGCGAGGAGCCGCGGGGCGACGGCGATCACCGTGAGAATCGTTCGCATGACTCACTCTGTCCCCTGGATGGGGCAGTGAAGGCACACCCGTTGGCGTAAAACCGTTGTCTTGATAGGCGGTGCGTAGTCGTTTTGTAGTACCGGGGTGTGATGCATGTCACGCAGTGGGGGTGTGGCGGGGGTCACCCCTACGACTCCCCTGCGTTCGTGAGTGATACCCCGGTTGCGTTGCAAATTCACTCCACAGGACGCTGTCGGGGCTCTACCTTTGTGATGTCAGCCACGACGGAAGGAGCTGGGAGATGGAGCGCCACGAAATTCTCGCGGACGAGGACGGCCACATTCGCGGGTACGACTAGGAAGCACTCCACACCTGCCGCGCGAGGGAGTCACCCGAAGAGACTCCCTCGCGGCTGGAGTGTTACCGGCCGGTTCGGGCGAGCTGTTCGTTCATGATTAGGAAAGCGCCCAGTCCGTGGAAGTCGTTCGTGTTTCGCGCACGGCCGTAGTAGTAGTCGGCGTCGCCGACGTTGGTGCCTTCGGAGATGTCCTTGATGTTGGTCAGGCCGTCCGAGCCGGCGGAGACCTCGGCGAGGACGCCCCGGTAGCCCTTGTCCGCCACGGCCTGGTAGGACGCGTCGAGGTAGCCGCGTTCCACGCCGCGCGAGAGCATGAAGGTGTACATCGCCGAGGCTGAGGTCTCGGTCCAGTTCTTCGGGTTCGAGCACTTGTCGACGATCTGGCACCAGCGGCCCGTCGCCGGGTCCTGGAAGCGGGCGTAGCCGGTGGCGAGGTGCTTGACGATGTTGATGAGGTCAGCCCTGCCGGGGTGGTCGGCGGGCAGGATCTCCAGCAGGTCGATCGCGGTCATGCCGAACCAGCCGATGGCGCGCGCCCAGTGTTCCGACGAGTGCTTGCCGGGGTTCTTCGCCCAGGACTCCGAGCCGTCCGCGTCGTAGGCGTGCCAGAGCAGGCCGTCGTCCGACCTGAGGTGGGCGAAGTAGGTCTTCATGTTGCGTACGGCCTCGTCGTAGCCGTACGGCTGGTTGTAGGCCTTGGCGTACATGGCGATGAACGGTTGTGCCATGTAGACGCCGTCCGCCCACAGCTGGCCGACCTTGCTGGTGGCGTGGAACATGCCGCCGTCGGACGTGCGCGGGTACGAGGTGAAGCGGGCGCGGACCTTGTCCGCGGCCTTCTTGTACTTCGCCTGGCCCGTCTCCTGGTTCAGGATGATGAACAGGGTGGCCGAGCGCATCGAGTCCAGGTTGTTGAAGCTGTTGTCGACGCTGCCGTCGGCCTGCACGAAGCGGTCCACCCAGGCCTTGATGTAGTCCAGGTACTTCTTGTCGCCCGTGCGCTTGTAGACGAGGTATTGGCCGTACAGGTACAGGCCGCGGGTGTAGCCCCAGCCGCCGAGCTTGTCCGGGGTGAAGCGTTTCATGGTCGAGTCGACCACCGCTTTCGACCAGTCCGACGGCGGTGCGGCGGCGGTGTCGTTCGCCGGGGCGATCAGTGCCAGCGACACGGCGAGAATGCCGAGGAAACGTGCTGTCCTCACTACGTGCTCCTCCTACTTGCCCATGGCGGCGGAGGCGAGGATGAGCATCCCCTGTGGTTTGGACCACGTCAAGTGGACATCGGATGTATGCGGGTGCTTGCGCGGAACACGAGCTTTGTCGGGAGTTCGCGGCTTTCGGCCTGGGCGCCGTCGAGCAGGGCGAGCAGGAGGTCCGCGGCGACCTCGCCGGCCTCCTCGGTAGGCATGGCGACCGTGGTGAGGGCGGGCGAGCACATGGCGGCGTAGAGGATGTCGTCGAAGCCGGTCACGCTGATCTGCTGCGGCACCTTGACCTCGTGCGCGGCCAGGTAGCTCAGGACGCCCAGTGCCATCAGGTCGTTGTAGGCGATGAACGCGGTCGCGCCGGTCTGCAGGGCCTGTTCCGCCGCGGCGAGGCCGCCGGCGAAGTTCGGTTCGAACGGGCCCAGCACCGGTGCGCGGTCCTTCAGGCCCTGCAGTCTGCGGTTGTGCGACCACGACAGCGCCGGGCCGCCAAGGTAGACGTACTCCTTGTGGCCCAACGACTCCAGGTGCGTGACGAGCTGGTCCATCCCGGACGCGCTGTCCATCAGCACCGATGAGACGCCCGGCGCGGTGCGGTTGATCAGCACCAGCGGGGTCAGCTCGGCCAGTTCCGCGATCACGTCGTCGGTCTGCAGCGGCGAGCACAGCACCACGCCGTCGACCTGGGCCGCCATCGCGCGGACGAGCTCGGCCTCGGCCCGCGGGTCCTCCCTGCTGTCGCAGAAGAACACCGAGGCGCCCGCCTCGCCCGCGCGGGCCTGCACGCCGCGCAGCACCGCCGGGTAGAACGGGTTCTCCAGGTCGGGCACCACGATGCCGAGGTTCCCGGTCCTGCCGGTGATCAGGCTGCGCGCGGCGCGGTTGGGCTGGTAGCCGAGCCCGGCCACGACGTCGAGAACCCGTTGCCGGGTGGCCTCCTTCACCAGGCCCGGCGCGCTCAGCGCGCGCGAGACCGTCGAGACGGAGACCTGAGCCTGGCGAGCGACATCCCTGATGGTGACGGCCACCGGTGCATCATCGCAGCCACGGTCGAGAACGACCCATTCATCGGATCTCTGTTGCTGTCGTGGGGCTCAGAGCTCCAGACCGGTGAGCACCAGCACGCGGGGCTCCGTCAGGTCCTCCATGGCCGCGCGGAGTCCCTCGCGACCGATGCCGGACTCCTTCACGCCGCCGTACGGCATCTGGTCGGCGCGGTAGCTCGGCACGTCGCCGATGATCACGCCGCCGACCTGGAGCCGTTGCGCGGCGCGGAAAGCCAGCCGCACGTCGGTGGTGAACAGGCCAGCCTGCAGGCCGTAGCGGGAGGCGTTCACGCGGTCGAAGGCCTCCTCGACGGAGTCCACCCGAGTCAGCGTCACCACCGGGCCGAAGACCTCCTCGGCGCTCACCTTCGCGTCCTCCGGCACGTCGGTCAGCACGGTGGGCGCGTAGGTGCGGCCGTCACGGGTGCCGCCGGTGAGGACGGTCGCGGAGGCCTCGTTCACCCACGCCTCAACGCGTTCGGCCGCGGCGTCGCTGATCAACGGGCCGACGTCGCCCGCCACGTCGAGCTTGTGCACGTGCTGCACGATCGCTTCGGACAGCGCGTCGTAGATGTCGGTGTGGACGTAGACGCGCTGCACCGAGATGCACGACTGGCCCGCCTGGTACATCGCGAACGTGGCGATGCGCTGCGCGGCGAACTCGACGTCCTGCCAGTCGGGGGCGACGATCGCGGCCGCGTTGCCGCCGAGCTCCAGCGTGACGTGCTTGCGCGGCACGCGTTCCTTGATGCCCCAGCCGACCGGGCCGGAACCGGTGAACGACACCACCGGCAGCCGCGGGTCCTCGACGAGCCGCGCGGTGTCCTCATTGGACAGGTGCAGGACGGACCACGCGCCGTCGGGCAGCTCGGTCTCGGCCAGCAGCTCGCCGAGCAGGAACGCGGCCTTCGGGGTGGCGGGCGCGGGCTTGAGCACGATCGGCGCGCCGACCGCGAGCGCCGGGGCGACCTTGTGCGCCACCAGGTTCAGCGGGAAGTTGAACGGCGCGATGCCCAGCACCGGCCCGCGCGGCACGCGGCGCACCAGTGCCAGCCGGCCCTCGGCCGACGGGTCGGTGTCGAGGCGCTGCAGCTCGCCGGAGAACCGGCGGGCCTCCTCGGCGGCCCAGCGGAACGTGGAGATCGCGCGGGTCACCTCGGCGCGCGCCCACTTCAGCGGCTTGCCCGAGTCGTCGTTGATGGCCTGCGCGAACTCCTCGGCGCGCTCGGCCAGGCGCCGCGAGACGTGGTCCAGGGCGGCGGCACGGCGGTGCGCGGGCAGCGCGGCGAACTCGGGTGCGACGGCACCCGCCTTGGCGACGGCGCTCTCGACGTCTTCTGGGGTGTGGAAGTCGATCATGCGAGCAGAGCTCCTTCAAGCACGTCGAGACCTTCGGCGAGCAGGTCGTCCGGGATGACCAACGGGGGCAGCAGGCGGATCACGTTGCCGTAGGTGCCGCACGTCAGCACGACGACACCCTGGTCGTGGCACGCCTTCGCCACGCGGGCGGCGACTTCGGGCGTGCGTTCGGTGAACTCGATGGCGATCATCGCACCACGGCCGCGGATCTCCGCGATGATGTCGGTCTTCTCCGCGACGGCCTTGAGCCTGCCGACCACGGTCTCCTCGATGCGGCGGGACTGGGCGTTGAGGTCGCGCTCGCGCATCGTGCGGATGGCACCCAACGCAGCAGCACACGCCACGGGGTTACCGCCGTAGGTGCCGCCCAATCCGCCGACGTGCACGGCGTCCATGATCTCGGCACGACCCGTGACAGCGGCGAGCGGCAGACCGCCCGCGATGCCCTTGGCCGTGGTGATCAGGTCCGGCACCACGCCCTCGTGGTTCGTCGCGAACCACTCGCCCGTGCGGCAGAAACCGGTCTGGATCTCGTCGGCGACGAACAGCACGCCGCGCTCACGGCACCACTGCGCCACCGCGGGCAGGAAGTCGGCGGCGGGCGCGATGAACCCGCCCTCGCCCTGGATCGGTTCGATCACGACGGCGGCCGTGTTGTCCGCCCCGACCTGCTTCTCGATCGCCGCGACGGCCTTCGCCGCCGCCTCGGCACCGCTCAGGCCGTCGTGCAGCGGGTAGGACGCAGGCACCCGGTACACCTCGGGTGCGAACGGCCCGAACCGGTGCTTGTACGGCATGTTCTTGGCGGTCAACGCCATCGTGAGGTTCGTGCGGCCGTGGTAGCCGTGGTCGAACACCACGACGGCCTGCCTGCCGGTGACGTGCCGCGCGATCTTGACCGCGTTCTCCACGGCCTCCGCGCCGGAGTTGAACAGCACCGACCGCTTCTCGTGGTCGCCGGGCGTGAGCCGGTTCAGCTCCTCGCACACCTCCAGGTAGCCCTCGTACGGCGTGATCATGAAGCAGGTGTGGCTGAACCTGTCGATCTGCGCGTGCACCGCCTCGGCCACCGCGGGCGCCGGGTTGCCGACGTTCGTGACGGCGATGCCGGAGCCGAGGTCGATGAGCTGGTTGCCGTCGACGTCGATCAGCAGGCCGTCGTCGGCCGACTCGACGTAGACGGGCAGGGTGCTGCCGACACCCGAGGCGACGGCTGCTTTTCGCCGCGCCTGGAGTTCCAGCGATTTCGGGCCGGGGATCGGGGTGCGCAGTCGGGTCATGCGCTCAGCATGGGCCTGGTCAACGGCGCGCGCAGTGTCAGAAATGGCCAACGGTGCGGGATTGGTTGTACAAAGTGGCGCATGCCCATCACGCTGCACGAACTCGCCCGCTCGCTGGGGTTGCCGGTGCTGGCCGGGGACCTGTCGAAGCCGGTGGCGTGGGTGCACGGCACGGAGCTGGCGGACCCCACGCCGTTCCTGGAGGGTGGCGAGCTGCTGCTGACGACCGGCCTCGCCACCATCGGCGCGGACTACGTCGGCCGGCTCGTCCGCGCCGGGGTCGTCGGGCTGGGCTTCGGCACCGGCCTGAGCCACGACGTCGTTCCGCCTGCCCTGGTGGAGACGGCGGCCCGAGCCGGGCTGGGCCTCGTCGAGGTGCCGCGTGACGTGCCGTTCATCGCGATCAGCAAGGCGGTGTCGAAGGCCGTCGCCGCCGACGAGTACGCGGCCCTCACCCGCATCAGCGAGGCCCAGCGCGCCCTGACCCGCGCGGCTGTCCGCACGGGCGTCGCCGGTGTGGTGCGCAGGCTCGGCCAGTGGATCGACGGCTGGATCGTGCTGCTCGACGCGACCGGCCGGCCCGTCCACACGCACAACCCGCGCGTGGTGCCCGACCTCACCGCCGAGGTCGCCAGGCTCCGCACCGCGGGCGGCCTGGCCAGCGCGGCGTTCGAGATCGCCGGGACGCACGTGTTCCTGCAGGTGCTGGGCAGCCGGGCCAGGGGAGTGCTCGCCGTCGGCACGTCCGAACCGCTCGACACCGACATCGGCATCGTCAACACCGCGGCGTCGCTGCTGACCCTCGCGCTCGCCCAGAACGACGCCGTCGACGCCGCGCAGCGCGAGGTGCGCTCGGCCCAGTTCCGGCTGCTGCTCGCCGGCCTCCCGGCCGAGGGCCTGCCCGACCGGTTCCGGGTGTCGCTTGTGGACGAACCGCCGGACGGCGACGTCTTCTGGGCCGAGTACGAAAAGGACATCGTCGTACTGTCCGGGGAACCAGCCGGGTTCAGTTCGTCCGAAGTGGACCACGGTGGAGTCGCCAGAGGACTCGCCGAGGCTCGGCAAGCGCGCAGGGCGGGCATCCGCCGGTGGGAGGACTTCGCCGGAAAGCTCGAGATCCCGGCCGGTTTCGCGGAAGCGCTGCTGCGGCCGCTCGACGCCGAGACCCGCGAGACGCTGAAGGTCTGGCTGGCCCACCACGGCGCCTGGGACCCCGCCGCCGCGGAACTCGGCGTGCACCGGCACACGTTGCGCAACCGCGTCCGCAAGGCGGAGCAGGCGTTGCAGCGCTCGCTGGACTCGCCCGGCCTGCGCGCGGAACTGTGGCTGGCCCTCAACCGCGAAGGTCCGTGAGGCTTTCCGCGTAACCGTCGGTGACGTCCTGCTCCACCACGAAAACGGACGCACCGCCTGATCAGCCGAATTTGATCACACAACGCCACAAAGGATCACTCGGAAAGCCTCATTGAGCTTTTGCCGGTTTTCGCCGATGTCGCTGAAGGCTTCTACCGCCTGGTCGACGCCGCCCACGAGCGCAAGAGCCTGGCCGTGACCTCGAACCTGCACCCCCGGGCTTTGGCGAGATCACTCAGGACCTTGGCCGCCGCGACGGTCGATCGCCTGCTCCACCACGCACACGTCGTCACATGCGGCGACAGTCACCGCTTTTTCGAGGCTGCCAGCGGCAACGGTGTCGTTG
>Ga0070710_10000456_pt1 | contig 19122 bp, 23 predicted proteins | sample LARL52metaG_FD_65454 | JGI IMG/M metagenome (GOLD analysis project Ga0070710, IMG submission 65454) | Corn, switchgrass and miscanthus rhizosphere microbial communities from Kellogg Biological Station, Michigan, USA - LAR L5-2 metaG | ecosystem: Host-associated > Plants > Roots > Rhizosphere ... | reverse complement strand
CCCATCCCTCGAGACGCATCGCTGAAGCGATGCTCCTCGGGATGAGGCCGTATTCTGGGCCGTAGACCCTCATGGTGAGGAGCCGCGCTCTTGCGCGGCGTCTCGAACCATGAGGCCCGGAGGGTGATGGTCTCGCGTGACTGGCCATATGCGATAGCCCTGCCGCAAGCAGGGAGAGGTGAACAGCCGGGCCGGCGAACCGATTCAAGAAAATCATCATGCACGAGCGGCCGCTCGGTGGCTCACCCGCGGCCACTCACCAGTTCATCGTCGTTCCGACCATTTCGACCAGGTCGGGATCGTCAAAATCCTTCGCCGTCATCACCGCCCCGGCCGCAATCAGGTCGGCATGCGCAAGGCTCGTTCGGATGCCGATCGTCGCAATGCCGGCGGCTGCGGCGGCCTGAATGCCGGAGCGGGAGTCCTCGAAGGCCAGCGACCGATCCGACGCGGCCCCCGCCGCGCGCAATCCCTCCAGATACGGCATCGGATGCGGCTTGCCGTGCGCAAGCTCGTCGCCGATGACGATGGCCTTGAAGCGATGCATGATCCCGAGCCCGGACAGCATCATTTCGGCATTCAGCCGCGGCGCGTTCGTGACCGCCACGATCGGGACGCCGGCGCGGTCGGCAAGCGCGAGCAGCGCCATCAGGCCGGGCATCGGCTTGATTTGACCGCGCGCGAGCTTGCGGAAGATTTCCTCCTTCTCGGCCATGATCGCGGCCTGACGCTCCGGCGGCTCGTCCGGCAGAAACCGTTCGCAGATCGACGCGCTGGAAAATCCCATGAGCTCGTTCGCGCCACGCTGCTGATCGAACACATGGCCGCGGGGACCAAGAATCTGATTGAACGCTTTCAGATGAAGCGCATCGGTGTCTGCAAGCGTGCCGTCGACGTCGAACAGCAGCGCCCTCCCTGAGTCCGGCAAGCGTATCGTTCCTTGCGTGAGGCGAAGCGAGGGCGCAGTAGACCACGGCAAGACGAGCCGCGCTACGGCTCCGTGGGCGTGGCCTGCCGCCACTGCGAGCCGGCGATCTTGGCCGCGGCGATCACGGCCTGGGTGCGGCTTTCGACGCCGAGCTTTTGCAGGATCGCCGACACATGCGCCTTGATGGTGGCCTCGGAGACGCCGAGCTCATAGGCGATCTGCTTGTTCAAGAGTCCCTCGGACAGCATCATCAGCACCCGGACCTGCTGCGGGGTCAGCGTCACCAGGCGGTCGCGCAGGCGTGTCATTTCCGGATCGATGGCGGCCGACAGATCGGTGTCCGGCGGCACCCAGACATTGCCATCCAGCACCTTCAGGATAGCATCGCGGAGCGTGTCGACGCCAAACCGTTTCGGGATGAATCCGGAGGCGCCGAAATCCAGCGAGCGGCGGATCGTGGCGCCGTCGTCGCTCGCGGAGACGACCACGACAGGGACGGCCGGATATTGCGCGCGCAGATAGATCAGTCCGGAAAAGCCCGACGTGCCCGGCATCGTCAGATCGAGCAGGATCAGGTCGACATCGCCGTCCTGCTCCAGCAGTGCGGTGAGATCGTCGAACGATCCGGCCTCCTCGATCTTTGCGCCCGGTGCGACGCTGGAAACCGTTTGCCGCAACGCATCGCGAAACAGCGGATGGTCATCGGCAATGACAAGATGGGTGAGTGCAGTCGTCATCGATAACAGGGCTCCTGCCGCGCGAGAGCGGGCAAGGGACATCGGGTGATTGTCCCCTTCTTGGTATAACGCATGCAAACGCGCAATAGCCTGTGTCACGGCGCGATGAAATGCCGCGTTGTGCATTGCAATAGATCAATTCGCCGCCGTTCGAAATGGAACAGAGATGGTGGGCCGGCGCCCCCCGTGTAAAAGGCCGAAAGTCTTATGTGCCGCGTTTCACTGCAATGTTACTTTCGCTTGAGGCCCCGGGACCAGGCCCAGTGCGGCGCATTGGGGGACAAGGCTGCATCAACAATGTCTGGGAGTGAACAATGACGATAGCTGCAACAGCGGGTGGCGGCATCCGCACCGGCGGAATGACGGCGGAGGAGCGAAAGGTCATCTTCGCATCGTCGCTCGGCACCGTGTTCGAGTGGTACGACTTCTACATCTACGGAACGCTCGGCCCGTTCCTGGCAAAATATTTCTTCTCCAACGTGCCGCCGAACGTCGCCTTCATCTTCACGTTGCTGGCCTTCGCCGCGGGCTTTGCGGTCCGTCCGTTCGGAGCGCTGATTTTCGGCCGCCTCGGCGACCTGATCGGGCGCAAATACACCTTCCTGATCACCATGACGCTGATGGGCGTCGGGACCTTCTTCATCGGCCTGCTGCCGGGCTATGCGAGCTGGGGCCTCGCTGCGCCGATCGTGCTGATCGGGTTGCGCCTGGTGCAGGGGCTGGCGCTCGGCGGCGAATATGGCGGTGCGGCGACCTATGTCGCGGAACACGCGCCGAAGGACCGGCGCGGCTACTACACCTCGTGGATCCAGACCACCGCGACGCTCGGACTGTTCCTGGCGCTGCTGCTGATCCTCGGAATCAGAAACTGGCAGGGTGAAGAGGTGTTCGGCGATTGGGGCTGGCGCATTCCGTTCCTGCTTTCCGGCCTGCTGCTCCTGGTCTCGATCTGGATCCGCTTGAGCCTGAACGAATCGCCGGTGTTCCAGCGGATGAAGGAGGAGGGCAAGACCTCGAAGCGGCCGCTGACCGAAGCTTTTGGCGAATGGCAGCATGCCAAGATCGCGATCCTGGCCCTGTTCGGCGCCACCGCCGGTGAAGCCGTGGTATGGTATGGTGGGCAGTTCTATGCGCTGTTCTTCCTGACCCAGACCCTGAAGGTGCCCGGTGCCACCGCGCAGATCCTGATCGTGATTGCGCTCGCGCTCGGTACGCCGTTCTTCGTCATCTTCGGGCTGCTGTCCGACAAGATCGGCCGCAAGCCGATCATTCTGGCGGGCTTTCTGCTGGCGGCGCTGACCTACTTCCCGATCTTCAAGGGGATCACCCACTACGCCAATCCGAAGCTCGAGGCGGCCCTCGCCAACTCGCCCGTGACGGTGATCGCCGATCCCGGTGAATGCTCGTTCCAGTTCAAGGCGACCGGCACCGAGAAGTTCACCACCGGCTGCGACATCGCCACATCGGCGCTGGTCAACCTGTCGGTGAACTACACGAGCCAGAGTGCGCCGGCGGGAACACCGGCCCAGGTCAAGATCGGCGACACCGTGCTGACCGCGACCTCGGCGGACTTCGCCAAGGCGCTGCCGGCGGCGATCAAGGCGCACGGCTACCCACCCAGCGCCGATCCGAATGACATCAACTATGTCATGACGACGGTCCTGCTCTGGCTGCTCGTGGTCTATGTGACGCTGGTCTACGCTCCGATCGCGGCCTGGCTGGTCGAGCTGTTCCCGAGCCGGATCCGCTACAGCGGCATGTCATTGCCCTATCACATCGGCAATGGCTGGTTCGGCGGCTTCCTGCCGGCCACCGTGTTCGCGATCGTGGCATGGACCGGAAACATCTACTCCGGTCTGTGGTATCCGGTCGCCATCGCGCTCATGAGCCTCGTGATCGGGCTGCTGTTCCTGCCCGAGACCAAGGACATCGACATCACCAAGACCTGACCCTTCGCGGGACAGCGTCCCGCGCCATGGTCTGCCAAACGGCCGCGGAGCAATCCGCGGCCGTTCTCTTTTTACGACGTCACTAGACCCTCACGGTGAGGAGCCGCGCCCTTCGCGCGGCGTCTTCGGATGATGCTTCGCATCGCCCGGAGAACCATGAGGCCCGCGATGCCGGGCCTCATCCCTCGAGACGCGCGCAAGGGCGCGCTCCTCGGGATGAGGGGAGAGATGCGATCATCCTGCAGAGACTAGATCGCGCCGATGAACTGCAGCACGATCTCGCGCCGGTGGGGCTTGCTGCGATGCTCGATCAGATAGATCGCCTGCCAGGTGCCCAGCAGCAGCTCGCCACCCTGCACCGGGATCTGCAGCGAGGTCGATGTCAGCATGGTCTTGACATGCGCCGGCATGTCGTCGGGCCCCTCGGTGTCATGGGTCCAGGGCGCATCCTCGGGCGCTGCGCGCTTCAGCGCGCTCAGGAGATCGTCGAGCACGGTCGGATCAGCGTTCTCCTGGATCGTCAGCGATGCCGAGGTGTGGCGGATGAACACGGTCAGCGCGCCCTCGCGCGCGCCGGCCTCTTCGAGAAAGGCTTCCGCGTCCGCGGTGATGTCGACAAAACCCCTGCCACGCGTCGGCACTGCAAGCTGCGAGGTCACGATCGTATTGACGGCGACGGCCGAGGACGGGCTGCGGGATGTGATTTTCGGAGGCGACACGACAAATCTCTCACTTCGTCGTCCCCGCCTTGTGCGCAATTGCGCACTGGAGCGGGGACCCATAACCACAGGCCTCAGTTGGCAAGAATTGCTGTCAACCATCGCGCTCTACCAGGACGATCACGCGGTATGGATCCCGGCGTTCGCCGGGACGACAGCACAACGCGTGGCCCCTCGCTCAGATCCGGCCCGAGGCATCCTTCTGTACGCGGTTGGCCATGTCGATCAGGCGGCGCCAGGTCCGCTCGAGGAACGACATCACCCGATCCATGTCCTGATCGCTCGGCAAGGGGATTTCGATCTTGTTGCGCTCGCCCTCGGCGACCTTCGGCTCGGCCTTCTTCAATGAGTCCGATTTCGGCAGCGCCTCGTCCGTCTTGCCCGCAGCAGTCTGGTCGCGCGCGGCAAGCTGTGCCTTCAGGCGGTCATTCTCGGCCTGCAGGTGGCCGATCTCGGCATCCATGGCCGCGCGCTCGTCCGGCACCAGACGACAGGCCCAGCCGGTGTCATCATGGGTGCAGTTCGATACCTGACCATTTCGCGTATCAAGCCTGACGAGGCCATCACGGGTTTGCGACAGGGAATAATGGCCGTTCTCGGTGTCCGGCAGCTGTTCGCCGGCGAACGCCATCACGGCGGCGAGACCGACCGCGGTCGCGACCGCGACGGTTGCGAAGATCGAGGGCTTTGACGCCGGCATCATGGGCCTGCTCCCGTTCGTGGAAAAAATCCGATCAAGGCGCCCCTGGGAAGGAGACCTAGGGGACAGCAGGGCCGATTTCAATGCATCGCGCGCCGCATCCCCCAGCCGCTTCTCGGCGGCGCCCCAAGGCGCGGCGCCGTCAGGCCCTGTGCAGTGCGGCGACGGCGCTGCGGCAGATTCGCGGCACCGCGGAGAAATCGAGGAGAATCAATACACTAACTAAAGCGCACGTAATCTTGACTTGCGGAAACACGGTCAGTATGGTCCGCGCGGCTTTTTAAGGGCGACGGGGCGCTACTCTCCTTTTCCACGACATCGTATCGGGTCTCCACAGCATGGCTGAAGGCACGGACGAGCGCAGAAACGGAAGTCGCGATAAATCGCCTGACGAAGCTGCGCTTTCCGCAAGGCTCGAAAGTCTCGATCAGCGGTTGTCCGAAATTCGCGGGCACCGTAAAAGCGGGACTGACCAACCTGGTGACAGCAGTGAGGACCAAGCCGCCAGAGCTCGTGGGATGGCGCTTGGTTTTCGGCTTTCTTCCGAGTTGATCGCGGGCGTTGTCGTGGGGGCGGCGATTGGCTGGGGCTTCGACCGCTTGCTGTCGACTTCGCCCTTCGGTCTCATCGTGTTTTTCCTGCTCGGCTTCATCGCCGGAGTGGTCAACGTGGTGAGGTCCGCAGGCGCGGCCTCTCGCAATCGCCGTTAGCCGACGGAAGTCATGACATTTGAATTTCGCTTGCCGGCCAAGCCGGTGGACCAAGAGCCGCGCGGATGAATATCGAACCGATCGAACAGTTCAATATCGAGCCCCTCTTCAAGATCGGCCAGATCGGCGGCCAGCCGATCTATTTCACCAACTCCTCGGCCTACATGTTTCTGGCGGTGGCGCTGATCTCGCTGCTGATGATCGGCGGCGTCGCCGGTCGCCAGCTGGTGCCGGGCCGCTTCCAGTCGATGGCCGAAATCGCCTACGAGTTCGTGGCCAGCACGGTCCGCGGCAATGCCGGTGCGGAAGGCATGAAGTTCTTCCCGCTGATCTTCTCGATCTTCATGTTCATCTGCGTCTCGAACCTCGTCGGCGTCATTCCCTACGCCTTCACGATCTCGAGCCACATCATCGTCACCGCGGCGCTGGCGCTGCTGGTGTTCTTCACGGTGCTGATCTACGGCCTCTACAAGAACGGCCTGAAATTCTTCAAGATCTTCGTGCCATCGGGCATTCCGATCTACATCCTGCCGCTGGTCGTCTTCATCGAGGTGTTCTCGTTCTTCCTGCGGCCGGTCTCGCACAGCGTTCGTCTGTTCGCCAACATGCTGGCCGGCCACATTGCGCTCAAGGTCTTTGCGGGATTCGTGGCGCTGCTCGGGGTGTCGCTGGGCGCCGTCGGCTGGATCGGCGGCATCGCGCCGCTGGCGCTGACGGTCGCGATCTACGCCCTCGAAATCCTGGTGGCGTTCCTGCAGGCCTATGTGTTCGCGATCCTCACCGTCATCTACCTCAACGACGCCATTCATCCGGGACACTGAGCGGTCCGGAGAATTTCCACCCTCACCTCAATCTTTCTTCTCAAGGAGCAGACTATGGATCCGGCAGCAGCGAAACTTATCGGCGCGGGCATCGCGTGCATCGGCATGGGCGGCGCAGGCGTTGGCGTCGGCGTCATCTTCGGCAACTATCTCGCTGCAGCCGTGCGCAATCCCTCGGCCGCCCAGGGCCAGTTCGGCAACCTGATCTTCGGCTTCGCCGTGACCGAAGCGCTCGGCATCTTCTCGCTGCTGATCGCGCTGCTGTTGCTGTTCGTGAAGCTCTGATCACTACCCCGTCGTGCCGCCATCCGGCGGCACGCATGACGGCAACAGGAGAACTCCATGGCTGAAAGTCATGGCGGTGCCGAAGGCACCGGAGCCCACACCGAGGCCGACGGCGGAGCATTTCCTCCGTTCGATCCGAACACCTTTGCCTCGCAGCTGGTGTCGCTCGTCATCGCCTTCGTCGCGCTTTATCTGATCGTCTCGCGGATCGCGCTGCCGCGCGTCTCCGGCGTGATCGATGCGCGGCAGTCGGCGATCGACGGCGACCTGACGGCGGCGCAGAAGCTGAAGGACGAGTCCGACACAGCGCTGAAGGCCTATGAAAGCGAGCTCGCCGCGGCACGCGGCCGGGCGCAGGCGATCGGCACCGAGACCCGCGAAAAGCTGAATGCGGCGGCCGAGGCCGAGCGCAAGACGCTGGAAGAGCGCCTCTCCGCCAAACTCGCCGAGGCGGAGAAGACCATCGCCTCGGCCCGTTCGGCGGCGATGAGCAATGTGAAGAGCATCGCAACCGATGCGGCGAGCGCGATCGTGCAACAGCTGACCGGTGTCGCGCCGGACGGCAAATCGGTCGACACCGCCGTCAAGGCGGCCTTGAAGGGATAGCGTGATGATCGAAGATCCGGAAACCTGGGTTGCGATCGCCTTCGTCATTCTGATCGGGGGCTTCCTGTATCTCGGCGTTCACCGCACGCTCCTGAAGGCGCTCGACAACCGGGCCGCGCGCATCAAGGCCGAGCTGGACGATGCACGCCGCCTGAAGGACGAGGCGGCCAAGGTGCTCGGCGAGTACAAGGCTCGCCGCGCCAGCGCCGAACGCGAGGCGGCAGAGATCGTCGCTGGCGCCAGGGCCGAAGCCGAGCGCATCGCAGCCGAAGCCAAGACCAAGATGGAAGACTTCGTCGCGCGGCGCACCAAGGCGGCCGAGAGCAAGATCGCGCTCGCGGAAGCCCAGGCACTGGCCGACGTGCGGGCGGCGGCGGCGGACGCCGCAGTCAACGCCGCGACCAGGATCCTCTCGGGGACGGTCAAGGGCGACCTGGCCGATACCCTGCTCAACAAGGGCATCACCGAGGTGCAGCGCAAGCTGAACTGAGCGAGCTTCGACTTTCTTGAGCAAAGGCCGGCCCGCACCCGCGTGCCGGCCTTTTTCATGTCGCGGCTACTTTCGCTTCCGCGCCGCCTTCGGCTCGGGCGCGAGCGCCTGCGGATCGAAGCCGATGTAGAAAATATACTTGTCGGCATCGTTGCCCGACGGCACCGGGTAGACCAGGTCGTCGGCGACCAGCGTGAAGGGCTCGCTGCCCTCCTCGCTGGTCATGGTCACGGTGGTGCGGTAGGCCTTGGTGGCGATCACCTTCTCGCCGACCCCGCCCTGCACCACGGCAACCCGCATCGGAATCTCGATCGATGCTGGCGCGCCCGCGGGCCCCGCAATGATGCGCCCCTGAATGCCGACATGAGCGGTGATCGCTGCGCCGTTCTGGACGCACTCGCGCGCGGTCTTGGTGATGGTCGCCTGGAAGCGGACGTCATTGCCGACCGCCTGCTTGCCGGGCATGGCGACTGTGAAGGTCGAGGCCCCGGCGCGGATCGCGACCGGCGGGCAGTCGAGTTCCGTCTCCGGCGGGCCGGGGTTGATAATGGTCGGCTGTGGCGCGTCAGAGTTGCCGCCGAACAGGCTCTTGAAGCGGTCGGTCAGCGATTGCGATGACGCCGGCGCAAGGCTGGCGCCGTAGCCGATCGCCAGCAGGGCCGCGGCGACCGGCACAAGCCTGATGATGCGTTTCTCGTCCATCCGGAGTTCCCTGGCTCTCACAATTGGTCGCGTTTTTCTTCGAACGAAACCGGGATCCACTTCACCTGAAAATGCGTCCGGCCCCGTCCAGCGCCGAAATAACAGCGGAATGACGGCGAACCAAGGGCACGCGCTTCACTCGAAAAGAGGGCTTTCGCCGGTTCTGGTCCGAAACTGATCCCTGTTCAACCGCGGAAATCCTCGTGCAGCAGGCCGAACAGCAGGTGATCCTGCCAGATGCCGTTGATGCACAGATAGCGCCGCGCCAGCCCCTCGCGGGAAAATCCGCACTTCTCCAGCACGCGGATCGACGGCGCATTCGACGGGATGCAGGCCGCCTCGACGCGGTGCAGATTGAGCTCGCCGAACAGCGTCGGCAACAGCACTTTGAGCGCCGAGGTCATGAAGCCGCGATGCGCATGGGGCTGGCCGACCCAGTATCCGATGGTGCCGGCCTGGACGATGCCGCGGCGAACATTGGCGAGCGTGATGCCGCCGATCATGGCGCCGTCGGACTCGCGAAAGATGATGAACGGATAGGAGCGGTCGGCCGCGATGTCCTCGGCATAGCGGCGCAGCCGCCGCCGGAAGCCGGAGCGGGTCAGATCGTCGGACGGCCAGATCGGCTCCCATGGCGTCAGATATTCGCGGCTGGATTCGCGCAAGTAAGCCCACTGCCCGAAATCGGCCATCTGCGGCGCCCGCAGCAACAGGCCGTGCCCGCGCGGCGCCAGCGCTGTCGGCCCACTCGACGGCAAACGAAACAGAGCCATCAACGCTCCCCCGTCCTACCCAAGTCCAATCTCTTATCGCATCGCGCCGCTCAATGCAGCCGCGCCCTCGCCTTCGGAGCCATCAATCCTTCGGCAAAAGCAACCGCCGTGTCCAGACCCCTGCCGCTGCCGAGCGCCACCACCGCGGGCCGGCTGCGCGCGAGCAGCGCCCGGGCGGCACCGCGGGTCGAGTCGACGCTGACCGCATCGATCCGCGCCACCAGCTCGTCCACCGTCTGCGGCCGGCCATAGGCCAGCACATGCCGCGCGAGCTGCTCGGCGCGTGAGGAACAGCTCTCCAGCGCCATCAACAGCCCCGCCTTCATCTGCGCCTTGGCGCGCGCGATCTCGGCATCCGTCAGCGTCTCGACCGCCTCGTTGATGACGTCGACGACCACTTCCATCATCTCCGGCGCATCGGCCGGATCGGTTCCGGTGTAGAGGCCGAAGAAGCCGGTGTCGGTATATGGCGCGTGGAAGGAGTAGATCGAATAGCACAGGCCGCGCTTTTCGCGCACTTCCTGAAACAGCCGCGATGACATGCCGCCGCCGAGCAGGTTGGTGAACACCTGCAGCGAAAACAGCGACGTGTCGCTCTGCGGCACGCCTTCGAGCGCGAGCGTCAGGTGCGCCTGTTCGAGATCACGATGCACCACGCGCGAGCCGCCCCGGCCGAACATCGCCGCCTCCGGCTTGGGCGCCGGCTCGTTGGCAAAGGTCTGGAAGCGCTCAGCGACTTCGGCGACCACGCGCGCATGGTCCACGGCGCCGGCCGCGGCGACCACCATGTCGGGACCGCGGTAATGGGTCGAAAGGTAATTTTTCAGCATGTCGCGGTCAAAACGCTGCAGCGTCTTCGCGGTGCCGAGCAGCGAGCGGCCCATCGGCTGGTCCGGATAGCACAGCTCGTTGAGATGCTCGAACACGACGTCGTCGGGCGTGTCCTGGGCCGCGCCGATCTCCTGCACGATCACGTTCTTCTCGCGCTCGAGCTCATCGGGCACGAAGGCGGGCTCGGTCAGGATGTCGGCCAGCACGTCGAGCGCGAGCGGCACGTCGGCCTTCATGACCCGCGCGTAATAGGCCGTGGTCTCGGTCGAGGTGCCGGCGTTGAGATCGCCGCCGACCGCCTCGATGGCCTCCACGATCTCGCGCGCGCTGCGCCGCGCGGTGCCCTTGAAAGCCATGTGCTCGAGCAGATGCGAGATGCCGTGCTCGTCCGGCCGCTCGTCGCGGCCGCCGACGCCGGCCCAGACGCCGAGCGCCGCGGTCTCGACATGCGCCATGGTGTCGGTGACCACCGTGAGGCCTGATGGCAGCCTGGTCAACTCGACACTCATCCGGCAACTCCTTCTCTTGTTTTTGCGGCACGACTGACCGAGAGCACGAAACGCTCCACCTCGGCCTGATCGTTTCTCATGATCTTCAACTGTTCAGGCTTGCCCATCAGGCCGTCGAGCCAAGCAGGCAATTGCGGCCTCACTCCGCAGGCCGCCTGCACCGCGTCGGGAAATTTGGCGGGATGCGCGGTCGACAGCACGATGTTGGGAACGGAGCTGTCGGTGACGTCGCGGTCGGCGACCGCGAGCGCCACCGCGGTGTGCGGATCGACGAGATCGCCGCCCTCGCGCCAGGCGGCGCGGATCGCGGCCGAGGTCTCGGTCTCGTCGGCGCGGCCGGCATCGAACTCCTCGCGGATCTTTGCCAGCGTGCCGCCGGGCAGCACGAAACGGCCGGACTGTCTCAGCGAAGCCATCAGGCGACGGACGGTGTCGGCGTCGCGGCCGGAGGCCTCGAACAGCAGCCGCTCGAAATTCGAGGACACCTGGATGTCCATCGAGGGCGAGGCGGTGGCGTGCACCTCCTTGACCTCGTAGATCCCGGTCTTCAGCGTGCGCGGCAGGATGTCGTTGATGTTGGCGGCGATCCTCAAAGTTCGGATCGGCAGCCCCATGCGCTTGGCGACATAGCCGGCAAAGATATCGCCGAAATTGCCGGTCGGCACAGTGAAATCGACTGATCGCGCCGGCGCGCCGAGCGCCACCGCCGAGGTGAAATAATAGACCACCTGCGCGACGACCCGCGCCCAGTTGATCGAGTTGACGCCCGACAGCGCCACCTGGTCGCGAAAGCGGTGATGGTTGAACATCGCCTTCACGATCGCCTGGCAATCGTCAAAGGTGCCCTCGATCGCCAGCGCATGAACGTTGGACGCGCCGGTCGTGGTCATCATGCGCCGCTGCACGTCGGAGATGCGGCCATGCGGAAACAGCACGATGAGGTCGACATTGGCGAGCCGCGCAAACGCCTCGACCGCGGCGCCGCCGGTATCGCCCGAGGTCGCAACCACGATGGTGGTGCGTTGCGCCCGCTTTTCCAGCACATGGTCCATCAGCCGCGAGATCAGCTGCATCGCCACGTCCTTGAAGGCGAGCGTCGGGCCGTGAAACAGCTCCAAAAGGAACTCGTGCGGCCCGACCTGGTCGAGCGGCACCACGGCCGGATGGCGGAAGGTGGCATAAGCCTCGTTCGCCATGCGCCCGAGATCGCTATCTGCGATCTCGCCGGCCACAAAGGGACGGATCACGTCGACGGCAACCTCCCAATAGGGACGACCGAAGAAGCCGGCGATGGTCTCTTGTGTGAGTTGCGGCCAGGTCTCGGGCACGTAAAGGCCGCCGTCGCGGGCAAGCCCGGTCAGCATCACATCGCAAAAGCCCAGGGCCGGGGCCTCACCCCGGGTGGAAACATACCGCGTCAAAGCACCCTCCAAAGGCGCGCCGCCCGAGCAAGCCTTTGATTCGCTGAAGATAATAGAGGATCGTCGGAACCGAACAGGGGCACCATAGAGGGTTTTGGCGGACTGGGAAACCGCTTGTTGGCGATCCGGCCCCGGCAGGGGCCCGAGGGCGGTCTTTATGATAAGGGACGCCAAAGCAAAGCTTTGGCCGTGGCCGATGCAATGAGTGGCGGGGTCCCAGGTGGCAGCTTCATCGTTGGACATCAGTTCGAGTTCCGAACCTGTGGCCCGGCTGAGCACGACCGAACCGCTGGCTGGCGCCGACCGGCTTGCCGCCATCGACATCCTGCGCGGCATCGCCCTGTTCGGTGTGATGGCGATCAACGTGGCGTTCGAATTTCGCGTCTCGATCTTCCAGGAGTTTTTGCGGCCCGACAGGACGGCTGCACCGCTCGACCAGATGGTCGAGCGCGTTCTGGATCAGGCGCTCGAGCTCAAGGCCTTCGCGCTTTTCTCGCTTCTGTTCGGCGTCGGGCTCGCGATCCAGTTCGACCGACTGCCCACAGGCCGCCGCGTCGTGCTGCTGCTCCGCAGGCTGGCGGTACTGCTCGGCATCGGCCTCGTGCACCTCACGCTGATCTGGGACGGCGATATTCTGACCGAATATGCGCTGGCCGGCCTGGTCGTGCTGCCGTTCCTGTTCGGTCCGCGCTGGCTGGTCGGCGTCGGCGCCCTTGCATTCCTGGCCCTGTACCTGAGCGACTATCTGTTCAGGCTGGTTCCGCTGCCTGACAAGTTCTGGATCGCGCAGCATGTCATCGAGGCGGCCCGCGTGTACGGGGCGGGCGGCTTTGCCGAAATCCTCTGGTTCCGGCTCAGCGAAATCAGCGCGATCGCGCCGCTGCATGTCTGGATCTTTCCGCGCACGCTCGCGCTGTTCCTGATCGGCGCCTTCGTCTGGCGAACCGGCGTGCTGCAGCGCGCGTCGGAGCATCGCAGCCTGATCTTCGGCGCCGGTCTCGTGGCGCTCGTCGTGACCATCGGCGCCGGCCAGTCGCTCGCAACCGTGACGCTGGCCCTCGCCTACGCCTGCTTCATCATTGCCGCCGCGAGCACGCCGCTCGGATCAAGGCTGCTCGGCTGGGCGGCGCCGCTCGGCCGCATGGCATTCACCAATTACCTCATGCAATCGCTGATCTTCGTCTTCGTGTTTTACGGCTACGGCCTCGGGCTGTTCGGCAAGCTCGGCGCCGCGACGGCACTGATGATCGGTATCGCCGTCTATGTGGCACAGGTGGTCATGAGCCGGTGGTGGCTGGCGCGCTTCAATTTCGGACCGGTCGAGTGGCTGTGGCGTACCTTGATGTACGGCCAGAGCCAGCCGATGAGATCGCGCGCCGCGGCGGGCGCGAGGCCTGTTGCTGCCGCCTAGATCGCCGGCAACGGCTCGCGCGCCCGCTGGGCGTGCCTTTATCGCGCAGCTCCGGCACGCAAGGCGGGCAGCATGCGCACGAGCGTGCGATCATGCAGCACGTAATGGTGAACGAGCGCCGCCAGCGCATGCAGTCCGACCAGCGCCATCAGACCCGTGGCGAGCGCCTCATGCACTTCCTTGAGGTCGTGGGCGAAGGCGCGGTCCGCCGTCCAGGGCGAGGCGATCTCGAACAGGCCGAACAGCGGCAGCGGCTCGCCATGCGCAAATTGCGCCGCGATGCCGACGACCGGGATCGCGATCAGCAGCGCGTAGATCGCGTAATGCGCAAGCTGCGCGGCACGATCGCCCCATTCCCCGAACTGGGAGCGAATCGGCAGGGGCGGCGGGTCGCTCAAGCGCCAGTACAGACGCGCCAGCACGAAGCCAAGGATCGCAAGGCCGAACGAGACGTGGGCGAAGTGGCCGGCCTCGCGAGCCGCGCCGCGGGGCAGCTCGTCGCCGAACAAACCGGTCAGGGCCGCGCCGAGGACCAGGAGGACAACGGCCCAATGCAAGGCCATCGCGACCGAGCCATAGGATTTGGATGAGTTTCGAACACGCATCGCGCTCTCTCCGTTTGGACTGTAGTGACAGGCCCGCGCGATCCCGTTGACGCCGGTCAGATGGACCGGCAGGCCAGTTGTGCGTGCGGGGATAGCGCAAGCGGACCGTCAGGCCGCTGACGTGCGATGTCAGCGAGACGTCAGCTGGAGACGGTCTCAGCGTGCATGACACGCGATGCAGCCGCCGGATTCGGCGCAATCTTTGCGCGCACGCCGCCGAGCTCGGAGCGGCCGATCTGCAAATGCCAACCATAGGCATCAAGCACCTGCCGAACGATGGACAGCCCGAGCCCAGCACCGGCGCCACGTTGATCGAGCCGTCCGCCGCGCTCGAGGACGCGGGCGACTTGATCTTCCGGAATGCCGTCGCCATCGTCGTCGATGGCAATCCCGAGCGGCGCGAGGGTCGCGGTGACTTGGACCTTCGATCGCGCATGATGCGCGGCATTCTCGAGAATGTTGCCGAGCACCTCGGCCAGGTCGGTGCGATCGAACGGCAGCCGCGCGCCGGCCGCCACGGCGCATTCGAACTGCAGATGCTCGCCCGATGGCGTGCGCGACAGCGTCGAAACCAGCGAAGCGACGAGCGGCGCAAGTTCGGTCGAGACGGCAGCAGCCCGCGCGCCGCCGCGCAGGCGCGCCAGCGCCAGTTCGCGATCAACGTGGCGGCTCATGGTGTCCACGACCGCCTCGATATCATGCGCGAGCTTGATCTCGCCGCGCCGGCGCAAGCGGCCGGCGTCGGCCACCAGTGCAGCCAACGGCGTCTTGAACCCATGCGCCAGATCGGCCGCGCGGCTGCGCGAGCGCACGATCTCACGTTCCTGGGCAGCGAGCAGCGCATTGAACTCCGTGACCAGCGGCTCGACCTCGCTTGGGACTGCGACCGGCAGGCGCGTGCCGTGCCCGGTCCTGATCTCGGCGACGCCGCGGCGAAGCACGGCGAGCGGCCGCAAACCCAGGCTGACCTGGACCGAGGTCGCCGCCGCGAGCACCAGCGCCAGCAGGCCGAGTGCGAGCGAGAGATCCCTGGCAAAGGCCCGCGTCGCAACCGCGGTTCGCGACAGATCAGAGGCGACCGCCGCCCGCACCTGAACGCGCTCCGTTGCCGCCGTCATAGTCACGCGCCGTTCGGCCACCAGCAGGCGGGCCCCGCCGGGGCCCGCCATCTCATGCTGATGCACCTCGCTCGGACCGGGCTCGTCGACCGGCAATGGCAGCGCCATGTCCCATAGCGAGCGCGACCGCAGCATCTGGCCGCGGTCGTCGCTCACCTGCCAGTAGAGTCCTGATAACGGCTCGTGGAAGCGGGGGTCGGCGGGATCGCGGGCGATCACGAGCTGCCCGTCGGGACGAATATCGATGCCGGCCAGAAGCTGCGTCAAATGGACATCGAGATCGCTGGTCAGATTGCGCGACACATGGCGCTGAAACAGCAGCACGAGCGCCGCCCCGGCAATGCCGAGTGCAAGGAGGATCGCAACCGTACCCGCGGCGACCAGGCGAAGACGCAGCGACGACCACCTCATGCCGCGCGCTCCGGAATGAGATAGCCGAAGCCGCGTCGGGTCTCGATCGAATCAGCCCCCAGTTTCTTGCGCACCCGGCGCACCAGTACTTCCAGGGCGTTGGAATCGTGCTCCTGACCCGAGCCGTAGACGTTCTCGTCGAGCTCATGCTGGGGAATCACACGCCCGCGATTGCGCAGGAGATGGGCGACCAGGCGATATTCGAGCTGCGACAGCGCGACCGGCACCCCGCGCAGCGTCACCCGCATCTGCCGTTCGTCGAGCGCAAGCGCGCCAGCGTTAAGCACCGGCGCGGCGTGACCGGCGGCGCGACGAACGATGGCGCGCAGCCGCGCCAGCAGCTCTTCGGGGCGAAACGGCTTTGGCAAATAGTCGTCGGCACCGGCATCGATGCCGTCGACCCGTTCGGCCCAGCTGCCGCGGGCGGTAAGGACGAGAACCGGCATCTGCCTGCCATTGGCGCGCCAGCGCTTGAGCACCGAAAGGCCGTCCATGCCCGGCAGGCCCAGATCGAGCACGACAGCGCCATAGTCTTCCGTATCGCCGTGAAACCACGCCTCTTCGCCGTCGCCGACGCGCTCGACCACGTAGCCCGCGGCCTCGAGGCTGCGCGCCACCTCGGCGGCGATCTGCTGATCGTCCTCGACGACGAGCACACGCATCAGCGTTCCTCGACCTGCTCCACCACGCCGGTCCTGGCATCGACCAGCACCTCGAGCACGCGGCCAGTGCGATCGATGACCCGGAATTCATAGCGCCAGCGGCCGCGCTCCCGCTCGATCTCGATGCCGGCGATATCACCTCCGACCTTGTCGCGAACGCGCGTCAGGATCTCCGCAAGCGGCAGCACCTCGCCAGCCTCGCGGGCGCGACGAACCGCATCACGCCGTTCGTGATCGTCGTCGCGGGCACACGACGGTGCCGGCGCGGCAAGCGGCAGCACGGCCGCGAGCAGCACCGCCAAAGCCGCTTGGCGAGGGATGCGCATGGGTCTCCGGAAGGAAAGATCCGTGTCAGAATGCCCGAACCGGGCTGACAATTCGCTGACATGGATCAACAGGCGCCCGTCAGCCCAACTCCGCCAGGATCGCAGCCAGCGCGGCCGAATAGCCGGCCGGCTTGGCTAAAGGAGTATCATCATGCGCAAGGTCTTGATGTTGGCGATCCTGCTGGCGGGTGCCGGTTTTCTGGCTGCGAAGGCGAGTGAGCACGGGACGGCTCCGGCACAGGAGAGCTCGCAGACCTCCGGTCAGAACGAAACTGTTCGCAAGGATGGCGATCGGACGGCAACGGCGCGGGACGGGCGCGCCGATGAGAGCGAGGAACGCGCTCGCCCCGGGCACAGGCAAGCCCGCGAGGACGACGAGGACAACGATCGCGATCGAACCGGGGTGCCGATTGAATCGACGGCGCAGGGGCCGGCGCGTTCGCGCGGCCCCATCCATCCTACGCCGCCCGACCGCGCCGCTCGCGCGGCGGCCGGAGCCGCCGTCTCCGGTCAGCGGCGCTGCCTGCGCTTCTTTTCGGCGCGATCACGAATGCTGATCGTCTTCAGCAGCAACTGAAACAGGGCGTGCGCGGCCCTGTATCTTGCGGTGCTGCGGGAAATCTCGCGCCCGGCCACCGCGACCTTTCCGGTAAGGTCGCTGACCCTCCACTCCCACCCGATCCGCTTGCGGCTGATCTTCATCTCATACATAGGGCAACAATCGGATTTTCCGCAAATCCGCCTCTTGCGCTACATCAATGATCAATCAAAAATTGTCGTCGTTTAGCTTTGCAATTGCGGCGGTATCAAGATTGTGCGCGCCGCCGGCCCCGCATCCACGCGAGAAAAGCGATCACGACGGCGATCGCCAGGCCAAACCAGGTGATCGCGTATTGCATGTGATCGTCCTTGAGCTGGACGCTGAGCGGCCCCGGCTTGGGGATGCCGCTGTCCGGCACCGGCATCTCGAGATCGATGTAGAACGGGGCGACGTCAGCATCGCCTTGGCCCCAGCCGAGCGCGTGCGCCATCGCCAAGTGGTCGCGCGTAAACCACAGCCGCTTGGCGTGTTCCACATCCGGCGTGAGCACGCCGGCCGCCACCGGGAAGCGGATGTAGCCGGTCAACGTGACCGGCTTGTTCGTGATGAGTCGCGCCACTGCGCGATCCTGCGTGCCGCGGTTCTGCATCGTGTTCGGCACGAATCCCGCATTGACGGCAACGATCTCGCCGGACGGCAGGCGCGCGGGAATGTAGGCCCAGGTGCCGGGGCCGGAAATATCGGGGCGCACCGCCGAACCGGAGCTGTAGACCATCGCATCAAGGCGCGACTGATAGGTCGCCACAAAAGTCACGCGCCGGAACTCGTCGTGATCGGGCGTGAGCATGTTCCATTGCGAGGACGGTGGCAGCGGCACCGGCTCGGCGGCGAGCCGCTCGTCAAGCGCCGCGATCAGCGCGTGCTTTTCGGCGCGCCGCTGCAGTTGCCAGACGCCGAGGCCTACGAACAGCGCGACCATCGCCATCGTGAAAATGGCGAAGGTGCGTGTGCCGCGTTGCGACTGATCGAATGGCTTTACTGGTCGTTGCATGGCTGTCGGCGGATGTTGGTGAGCATATAGGCGAGATTGCTCGCCCCTCCCAGCCTCGAGCCCAGGCTCGGCTTCGGCAATTTGCAAAAACGCCCGCAAAAAGCGCCCTCTCCTCCCGCCAGGCAACGGAAAGCGCACTTTCGCCGCGACGCCGGTTCAAGGCTTCATTCGGTCGAACCGCGACTGGTCCTGCATGTCACTGCGGCGCGCGGTCGACCAGGCGGCCCGGGGCTGCCTTGTGATGGAACTGCAGCGCGATCAGCAGCGACTTCATCGCGCGGAGTGGCCACAGCGTGGTGGCGAGGATCAAAGGCAGCCACAGCGCGGCATGCACCCAGAACGGCGGCTGGTATTTGACTTCGACGATCAGCGCCGCGGTCACCACGATCGCGCCCGCGATCAGGATGACGAAGACCGCGGGACCGTCGCCGGAATCGATGAAGGAATAATCGAGCCCGCAGGCCGTGCATTTCGGCCGGAGCCGCAGGAAACCCGCGAACAGCTTGCCCTGGCCGCAACGTGGACAGCGGCAGGCAACGCCGCGAAGAATGGTCTGGGCGATCGTGACGGAGGACTCGTCGGTCATCTGCGTACCCCGGGATACCGCAGGTTTTTAGCACAGCACACAAGAAAAAGGCGGCCCTTTCGGCCGCCTTTTTGGAGTGCTTGCGAACTGTTCAAGCAAGCCGAGCCTATTCGACGCCGAGCCGGCCGCCGCCGGTGCCCCAGACATAGATGCAGACGAACAGGAACAGCCAGACCACGTCGACGAAATGCCAGTACCAGGCGGCGAATTCGAAGCCGAGGTGCTGCTTC
>Ga0070710_10000454_pt1 | contig 19182 bp, 14 predicted proteins | sample LARL52metaG_FD_65454 | JGI IMG/M metagenome (GOLD analysis project Ga0070710, IMG submission 65454) | Corn, switchgrass and miscanthus rhizosphere microbial communities from Kellogg Biological Station, Michigan, USA - LAR L5-2 metaG | ecosystem: Host-associated > Plants > Roots > Rhizosphere ... | reverse complement strand
ACCGAGGCACAGGACGGCGATCCTCGTGCGCTGGTTCGCGCCCCACCAGAAACGGCGGACGGGCCCCGGACTCGGCGTGGGGGCGGCGGACTCGGCTGGGCTCGTCAATGGAGATCCTGGCGTGTGGACAACGGTTGCCGAGGCAGTGTTGTCGCTGCTGAGTGGACCGTCAAGAACAGAGCAGGATCAATCCATTCCAGCCCTATATTTCACCGTGATGGGCCTTGTGATTGCGGCCGCGCACACCTAAGAGAGGAGTGCACGGCCTGGTCAGAGCCCTTACGAAGTCAGGTCGCACACGCGCGGTTTCCACGTGCTGTTGACGATCTCCCCTCACACCACGTACTCCTGGCGCGTGAGGTTCCGGCGGATCGGTGTCGTCCTGGCGGCCGGGCTGGTCGTGCTGCCCAGCCCGACGCGCACCGAGTCCAACGGCGGCGTGCGCGTGCTGCCGCTGGGCGACTCGATCACCGACGGGTTCACCGAACCGGGCGGCTACCGGACCCCGTTGTGGCAACGGTTGTCCGGGCGCGAGGTCGACTTCGTCGGGTCCACCTCCAGCAGCCCGGCCGGCCTCGGCGACCACGACCACGAGGGCCACCCCGGCTGGCGCGTCGACCAGCTCGACGCGGGCATCGTCACGTGGATCCGCCTGGCCCGCCCCAGAACCGTGCTGCTGCACGCGGGCACCAACGACCTCAACCAGAACCACGACGTCGCCACCACCCCGGCCAGGCTCGGCGCGTTGATCGACCGGATCCGCTCCCTCGCACCGCTCGCCGAGGTGTTCGTCGCCCAGATCACCCCGATCCCCGACGACGCCGTGCTGGAGGGGCGCGTCCGTGCGTTCAACGCGGCTCTTCCAGCGGTGGTGGCGCAACGAGGGCCGCGAACCCATCTCGTGGACATGCATTCCGGGTTCGCCGCGGCCGACCTGGAGGACGGCGTGCACCCCACCTCGGCCGGCTACGCCAAGATGGCGGACCGCTGGGCGGCCGCGCTGGAGTCGGTGCCGGACAGCCTCACTCCCCTGCTCGCCCCTCCGGCCGACGCGCCCGCCGTGCGGACGTGCGACGGGTCGCCCCGACAGCGCTTCTCCTTCTCCCCCAACGGTTCGGTCGTCGCCGAGTCCGGTGGGTGCCTGGACGCGGTCAGCCGGTTCGCCGACTGCGGCGGTATGGGCGATCAGTGTTGGTCGGTTCGCTGACCCGCCAGGCGGGACCGATTTCGCACTGTTTTTAGTCAACACTGAAGTTATGGAGAAGATGGAGTATCGTGGGCATATCGAAAACCGGATACGCCGTGGCAACGGTCGCGCGACTTGACTGGGCGCATGCTTGACACGTGGCAAGAATGGGTCAGCACGGAGACCGGGCTCGTCGCACTCTCCGTGCTGTCGCTGCCGGCGGCCGCGCTGGTCACCGCACTGCTCGGATGGCGCCGCAGGACCCGCGGCGTCCCGGCACCCTGGCGCACGACGCTGGCCGAGGTCGCCCTGATCTACGGAACCGTGCCCAGCGTGCGGCTGACCCTGTTGCCGGGCGAGCAGGAAGCACACGGCACCGTCATCCTGGTGCCGTTCAGCGACCTGATCACGATGGACCGCGGCCAGATCATCGGCAACCTGCTGCTCTTCGCGGCGCTGGGGTTCTTCGCCCCGCTGCGGTTCCCGGCGCTCGCCTCGCTGGGCCGGATCGTGGCGCTCGCGGCGGCCTGCTCGACCCTGATCGAGGTCCTGCAGTACGTGCTGCTGCTGGACCGGGTGTCCTCCGTGGACGACGTGCTGCTCAACACCACCGGTGCCGGGCTGGCCGCGCTCCTGTCGTACCGCTGGTGGCGCAGCCCGGCACCGGCCGTGCTCACCGGTCCCGACCGGCTCCAGCGGCTGGGATCGCGGTGAACATGCGCGGCGCGGCGAACCCGTGCCGCGCGAAGGCTTCCGCCACGCACCGCTCGACGTCCGGGCGGATCCCGGCCGGTACCAGCGCGATCGCGGAGCCGCCGAACCCGCCGCCGATCATCCGCGCGCCGAGCGCACCTGCGTCCTCGGCGGCCTGCGCGGCCACGTCGAGCTCGGCGCACGACACCCGGTAGTCGTCACGCAGGCTCGCGTGCGAGGCGCTCAGCAGCGGCCCGATCTCCTCGTACCGGTCTTCCCGAAGCAGCGCAACGGTTTTCAGCACCCGCTCGTTCTCGGTGATCACGTGCCGCACGAGCGGCCGCAACCGTTCCGGCAGCCCGGCCTCGGTGTCGAGGTCGCGCACCGCCGGTACGTTCCGCAGCCGGGCGGCCTCCTCGCAGCCCGCCCGGCGTTCGGCGTACCCCGACCCGACCAGCTCGTGGCTGACCCGCGTGTCGATCACGAGCACCTCCAGGCCGTGCCGGGAGGCGTCGAACGGCACCTGCTCCTGCCGTCCCGTTCGCACGTCCAGGAACAGCACGTGCGCCTCGGTGCAGCACAGCGACGCGGTCTGGTCGAGCAGGCCGGTCGGGGCGCCGACGAAGTCGTTCTCCGCCTGCTGCACCCACTTGGCGACGTCGCCCGTGGACGCCTCGGTCTCCGCCAGGCCGAGCAACGCGAGCGCCGTGGCGACCTCCAGCGAGTGCGACGACGACAGACCGGACCCGTGCGGCACGTCGCCGGTGATCACCAGGTCGGCGCCGCCGGTGATGCCCTGCTGCCGCAACACCCACGCGACACCGGCGGGGTACGCCGTCCAGTCCCGCGGGCTTCCCGGTTCCAGGTCGGCGAGCCGCAGCGGCGGAACCGCCGCCGAGCCGCTCGCCAGCGTGAGCACCCCGTCCTCGCGCGGCGCCGCCGCGACCCACGTCCGTTGCGGGATCGCGAACGGCAGCACGAACCCGTCGTTGTAGTCCGTGTGCTCACCAATGAGGTTGACCCGGCCGGGCGCCGACCACACGCCCGTCGGCGCGACCCCGTGCAGGCGCTCGAAAGCCTCAGCCGCGTTGTTCGATCCTGTTGAGTTCATACCGCCCGATCCGACGCCGTTGTAGCTTGCGACGGTGAGGATGCCTGGACGGCCACCTTTTGACAATGTTGGTTCTTGGTTGAAGACGTTGAGTAGCCGACCGTCACAGCGTGACGTCCGAGCGTTGTGGTGCGGGCAGCAGCCGGGGCATCACCGCGAGGGTGAGCAGCCCGAGAGCCGGGTACACCCAGCCGAGCGCGGCGAGCGGCCACGGCCTCGGAATCTCCCAGATGGACGGTTGCCGGTGGATCAGGAACGTGATCACGTCGGCACCGGTCACGACCACCCAGGCCGCGCCGAGCGCGACCCGGCCGGGACGTCCTGCGCCGTAAGCGGTCCAGAGCACCAGCGGGATGATCCACAGCCAGTGGTGGCTCCACGAGATCGGCGAGACCAGCAACCCGAACAGCTGCACGGTGACCACGGCCGCGAGCTCGTCACCCGCCCGCGCCGCCGCGCGCAACGCGAGCCACGTCAGCACCCCGGACACCGCGACCGCCAGCAACCACGGCCACGACGTCCGCACGTCAAATCCGAGTGAACGCGACAACGCCCCGCGCAGCGACTGGTTGATCGCCGACCCCACCGGCCCGACCCGGTCGGCCGCGCCGAGCAGCTCGAACCAGTAGCGCCACGAGTCCGAAGCCGACACCAGGAAACCCAGCGCGACGGTGATCGCGAAGCCTGCCGCCGACCACACCGCCGCGGTGAACCTGCGCGTGGCCAGGAAGTACAGCACCGAGATGCCCGGCGTCAGCTTCAGCCCGGCACCGGCACCGACCCCGAGCCCCGCCACCGACCGCCGCGTCGCCACCATCGCCGCGAACACCCCGGCGACCAGCACCAGGTTGATCTGCCCGAAGTCGAGCGTCTTGCGCACCGGCTCGCACCACAGCGCGATCGCGGTCCACAGCAACGCCCGGCGCGACCACCTGAGGTCGTACGGCTCCCCCGCCCTGCCGGCCAGCAGCTTCAGCGCCGTCCGCACCAGCCACCACAGGCAGACCAGCGACAGCACCTGCCAGACGACCCGTGCGGCGAGCCACGGCAGCGCCGAGAGCGGCAGGAACACCAGCGCCGCGAACGGCGGGTAGGTGAACGGCAACGGGAAGTCGGCCGTGAACGGCATGTTGACGTCGTAGAGCCGGTCGGTGAGGACGTTCGGCGCGAGGCTCCAGTAGACCTTGAGGTCGATCATGCCCCAGTCCGCCGGGTCGCCCAGCGTCCACGCGTAGACGCCCAGGGACAGGCATAGCACCAACGGCGCGAACCTCAGCACCCGGTTCTCCAGCTCAACCACCGGTGCCTCCACCAGCTGCGGGGCCGGGGCTGCGGCAGCGACCGTCCGACCCGTACACCAGCCGCCACAGGGTCATGGTGTCGTACGTCCAGCGTCGAACGATCATGCCGTCCGGCAACGTGACCAACACCATCCACACCGGAACCCCGCCGACACGGCGAGCGACGTCCTGACCGGTGTGCTCGCGCTGATCCCCGCGGCGGCGCCCCCGGTCAGGGAGCTGCCGCGCCGGGCGTGACGTCGTCGAGGCGGACCAGCTGCGCCCGCGGGTACTTCCGGCCCGGCAGCGGGACCGGCGACCCGGTGAACGAGACCGGCGTGCCCGCCAGCAGCAGCGTCAGCCCCTCGGGCAGGTCGTCGCGCGAGACGAACCACGACCCGCCGCGCGTGTCCGTGATGAACCCGTGCGACTCCCCCGACCGCCACGTCGCCACCGTGCCGCGTCGACGGCCGCGAGGCGCGCCCACGGGTGAGGCGACCGCCTGGGAGGACCGCACGAACGGACTCCGCAGCGGGTGTTCCGGCAGGTCGGAGGGGGCGAACAGGGTGTCGAAGCCAGGGGTGAACGGCGTCGCGGCCCGCAGCGGCGCGGCCGTGCGCGGGGTCCACGAGGGCGCGCGGTCGATCGTCCGCACGTCGACCACCGGCACGATCACGTGCACGCCTCGCGCGGTCAGCCTGGTGACGAGCGGCGCGAAGTCGGCGTCACCGGTGAGCAGCACGACCCACTGCAGCGGCACGGTGGTCGCCCGGTCCCACGCCTCCAGCGCCAGCTGGACGTCGACGCCCTTCTCCTTGCCGCCGTGCAGCGGCAGGTCGTGGCGGGTGATGCCGGCGGCGGCCAGCGCGGCGTCGAAGGAGGCGGCCGGGGTGTCGATGCGGCCGCGGACGTAGTGCGCCTCGGCGACCACGCACTCGTCGAGCGGGCGTCCGGTCTCGGTGTGGACGAACCAGCGCAGCGCGTCGTGCAGACCGTCCAGCGCGATCCGCGCGGCCCGCCGGTGCGCGGTCGCGTAGAAGTCGCTGAGGTACGCGAACCACGTGCCGTCGTAGAACACGCCGATGCGGACGATCTTCCCCATCGAACGGACATTACCTGCCAGGTGGGACCGCGGCGCGGTCCCACCGTCGTCAGGAGCCGACCCGCACGTCCGCGACGGCACCGTGCCAGAAGTCGGTGTTCTGGCCGCCGAACTTGGCCCGGCCCACCGCGAGCCCGCCGGTGCTGACGATCGCCGGTCCGGCCGGTGCCGTCGCGACCAGGGCGCCGTCGACCCAGAGCCGGATCTCGCCGCCTCTCCGCTCTCCCCTCAGCTCGTACCAGCGGCCGAGCTCCGACGTGATCTCGTACCGGGCCCGGTTGCCGCCGGGTGTGCTGAACGCGAACGCGCCCTGCCCGTACTGCAGGTAGAAGGGGTTCTCCTGCTCCCGGCCGTCCTGGCTCACCGCCGTGGCGTAGTTGCCGGGCAGCTCGTCCAGCCGCACCCGTACCGACACCGCGTAGTCACCGGTGGTGTCGACGACCGGGCCGTAGGTCTCGGCCGAGCCGTTGCCGAGCTCCAGCGCGCCGCCGGCCCACTTCGCGCCGGTCGGGCTGAGCCGCAGCGGGTTGCCGCCGCCGCTGGAGTCCTTCGCCACCGCTCCCCCGGTCTCGTCGAGCTTCCACTCGCCGCGTCCCGCGTACGGGTACGGCCTGCCCGCGTTCGCCCCGGCCTCGATGACGCGCCGGTTGATCTCGCGGACCGGGCCGGGATCGACCTTGATGCGCTTGCGGTCGTAGGTCCAGAACCCGTTGAGCTCGTTCTCCAGGTCGGTGACCTGCGTGTAGACCGACGCGGACAGCTCGGCGCGGGCCTGGCCGAGGTAGAACGTGCGGGTGTTGTCGACGTACTTCGCGGTCAGCGCCGCCTTGTCCGCCACCCCGCTGTAGATGTTCGCCGGCGCGCCCGGCCACTGGTGTCCCGGCGTGCGCAGCGTGAAGCCGCCGTGCTCGCCGTCCATCACCACGCGCCTGCCGTCCGGGCGCGCCGGGTCGGTGTTGTTGTAGTCGTGGTGGTCGATCACGTCGCCCTTGCCGGAGTCGCCCTTGGAGGCACAGCAGTTCACGCCGCTGTGCGCGTTGACGATCCGGCTCGGGTCGGTGGCCTTGACCTCGTCGGCGATCCGGCCGGTGACGGTGCGGTCCCACTCGCCCCAGCCCTCGTTGAACACGATCCAGGCGAAGATCGACGGCGAGTTGTGCAGCTGCTTCATCATCTCGCGGTTCTCGCTGAGGAACGCCTGCTGTGACACGGGGTTGTCACCGTCCTCGACGGACACGAAGTCCTGCCACACCAGCAGTCCCAGCCGGTCCGCGTGGTAGTACCAGCGGGCCGGTTCGCCCTTGATGTGCTTGCGGACGGAGTTGAAGCCGAGGTCCTTCTGCGCCTTGAGGTCGAACGCGAGCGCGTCGTCGCTCGGCGCGGTGTTCAGGCCGTCCGGGAAGAAGCCCTGGTCCAGCATCATCAGGCTGAAGACCGGTTGCCCGTTGAGCGCGAGCTTCTTCTGCCCGCCGACGTCCGCGACGCCGATGGACCGCATGCCGAAGTAGCTCTTCACCTCGTCGGCGCCGAGCCGGATCTCCAACCGGTACAGGTACGGGTCGTCCGGCGACCACAGGTGCGGGTCGGGGACCTTGAGCGACAGGTTCTCGTTGGCAGGCCCGGAAACCGTGCCGACCTGCCTGCCCCGCGCGTCCTTCGCGACCGCCGTGACGGTGGCGCTGGAGGCTGAGGAGACGGTGAGCGACAGCGAGCTGGTGGCGAGGTCCGGCGTCATCTTGAGCTCGTCGATGGCCTTGTCCGGCACCGGTTCCAGCCACACGGTCTGCCAGATGCCCGACGACGGCGTGTAGAAGATGCCGCCGGGATCGCGCGACTGCTTGCCCTTCGGCTGGTTCGGGCCGGTCGTGTCGGTGACCGCGACGACGATCTCCTGCTCACCACCGCGCTTGAGCGCGTCGGTGATGTCCGCGCCGAACGCCGTGTAGCCGCCGGAGTGCTCGGCGACCAGCTTGCCGTTCACCCAGACCCTGGCCTCGTGGTCGACCGCGCCGAAGTTGAGCTTCACCCGTTGCCCGGACCAGTCGCGCGGCACGGTCACCGTGCGGCGGTAGAACATGTGGTCCTCGTGCCGTTCCAGCCCGGACAGCTGCGACTCGATCGGGAACGGCACGATCACGCGTTCCGGCAGCCGTTGCCCGAACACCGGCTGCTGACCGGCTTTCGCGCCCGCGAACTCCCACGGACCGTTGAGGTTGAGCCACTTCTCGCGTTCCAGCTGCGGCCTCGGGTACTCCGGCAACGGGTTGCGCGGGTCGGCCTTCTCGCCCCACGGTGTTTTGAGGCGTTCCTTCGACCCGTTCGAGACCGTGCGCGCGGTCTTCTCGATCTTCCCGCCTCCCGCCGCGAGCTGTCCCGCGCCGTCGTAGAACACCCGGACCCGTTGGCTCTTCAGCACTTTCTCGCTCAGCCGGACGGTGAGGCGGTCGCGATTCGCGGCGACCAGGTCGATCGGCACGGGTGTCGCGTCCGCGTCGATCCTCAGGTGTGCCTTCAGGTCGGCGACGCCGGTGAGGCGGCCGTCGAACTCGGCCGTCAGCACCCGTCCGTCGCCGGAGATCTGCGCGGTGCGCGGGACGACCCGGAAGTCCGCGGGCGGCGTGAACGCGGACTCCGGCACGATCTGCTTCGGCGTGCCCGCGCCCGACCAGCGCAGGAACATGTTGGCGCCACCGGTGTCCTGGAACATCTCCAGCCGGAAGTCGTACTGGCGCCCGGCGGTCAGCGAGACCGGCGCGCTGGTCTGCTCGCGGTCCCAGTCACCCACCCAGTGGTCGATCACCGGTTTCTCGTCGACGAACAGCCGGAACCCGTTGTCACCGATGGCGTAGAACGTGTAGTCGCCGGTCCGCGGCACCGCGATCCGGCCGGTCCAGCGTGCCGTGGTGTGCTCGGTGCGGCCGGCCAGGAAGCCGAACACCGACGTCAGGTCCGGGTGGTTCACCTCGGCGTCCAGCACGGTGCCCGCGAGCGTCGCGAAGTCCCGCGCACCCGGTGCCGACATGCTGAAGTACTCGCCCTTCAGGCCGTGCACCGGCTCGGCGGCGCCCGCGGGTGGAGTTCCGGGCGCGACGCCCAGTGCCAGCAGCAGCGCGACGAGGACGGGGGCGGGTTTTCTCATCGTCGAGGTCCCCTTCGTTTTACAACGTTGTAAGAGCGCTCCCATCTATCCAGGCACAGGCTTGGAACACCGAGCTACCTCCGATCGGAGGTAGCGGCCATGTCAAACAGGACAAGTTCACCGCACCCCATGAGAGCGCGCCCACAGCCCCCGGCTCGTCGATGAAGGGAACATTCATCCACCTGGGGTGGAGGAAGGTTCCCTTCATCGACCTCGCGACCGGTCACGGGGTCAGCGGGATCTCCAGGCTCACCGTGCCGCGCAGGTCCAGCCACGCCCGGTCGCGCCCGCGCACCACCCGCAGCACGACCTCCTCGCAGTGCGGGCAGCGGGCCACGATTCCCGGCGCGTTGCGGTAGACCCGCAACGTCGCCACCGAGCCCTTGTGGCCGCAGCCCGCGCACTGCCCGGTCGCCACCGTCAGGTCCACCGCGAAGATCTCCCGCAGGTCGCCCGCGAGCGCGTTGCCGTCCACGTGGTCGTCGCTCATCGCAGGTCTCCTGTCAGCCGAAGCGTTCGGTGCGGACGCGGCGCGGGTCGTGCCCGAGCGCCACGAGGATGTCGGACACCGTCTCGACGAACCCGGTCGGCCCGCACACGAAGCACTGCGGGGTGAACCCGGCGGGCCAGGCGTACGTGTTCACGGTGGCCACACCCAGCCGGCCCGGCGGCTCCGGAGACCCTTCCGGGGCCTGCCGGGTGTACACCAGCCGCACGTCCAGCCCGGCGTCCTCGCGGGCCCGCCGGCGCAGCTCGTCGGCGAACATCACGTCGTCGGGCGTGCGCACCGAGCAGATCAGCCGGAACGGCACGCGGCTGCCCTCCGCGGCCCGCGTCCGGATCATCGCCATCAGCGGCGCGATGCCCGAGCCACCCGCCACGAGCGTCATCGGTGACCGGTCGGCGGGCCGCCACACGAACCAGCCGCCGACCGGTCCGCGCAGCTCGATCTCGGCGCCCACGGGAAGCACGTCGCACAGGTACGGCGACACCTCGCCGTCCTCGACCCGCTGCACGGCCAGCTCGACGCGGTCGCCGTCCGGTGCCGAGGAGATCGAGTAGCTGCGCTGCACCGAGTAGCCGTCCTCGGCGGTCAGGCGCAGGTCGACGTGCTGGCCCGGCAGGTGTCCCGGCCAGCCCGGCACGTCGAACACGAGACCGCGCGCGCTCTTCGTCAGGTCGAAGGCGTCGGCCAGCGCGGCCACCCGCCAGGTCAGTCGCCCTGGTAGCGCTGCTCGCGCCATGGGTCTCCGTAGTCGTGGTAGCCGGCGGTCTCCCAGAAGCCGGGTTCGTCCTCCAGCAGCAGCTGGATCCCGCGCACCCATTTCGCCGACTTCCAGAAGTACAGGTGCGGCACGAGCAACCGCGCGGGGCCGCCGTGCTCGGGCGTGAGGTCCTCGTCGTCGTAGCGGTACGCGATCCAGGCCTGGCCGTCGAGCAGGTCCTCCAGCGGCAGGTTGGTCGTGTAGCCGCCGTAGGAGTGGACGAGCGCGAAGTCCGCCGCCGTCTCCACGTCCTCCAGCAGCACGTCCAGCGACACGCCCTTCCACCGGGTGCGCAGCTTGGACCACTTGGTGACGCAGTGGATGTCGGTCGTGATCTTCTCGGCGGGCAGCTCGATCAGCTGCTGCCACGACCACGTGTGCTTCCGGCCGGCCTCGGTGCCGACGGTGAGCTCCCAGCGGTCGGTCGGCACGCGCGGGGTCGGGCCCGCGGTGAGCACGGGGAAGTCCTCGGTGAGGTACTGCCCCGGCGGCAGCTGCACGTCCGGTGACTGACGCCGCCCGCGGAAGCCGGGAGAGACGATGGCCATGGGGTGCAGTACTACAGCACGAGCCTCGAACGCGCACGCCTCGCTAGCCTGGGCACGCGGAAACGGAGGACGGATGGACGTGCGTGTCGAGATCACCGGAACCACCACGGTGATCTGGCTGAACCGCCCGGACCGGCGCAACGCGGTCGACGGCCCGATGGCGGCGCAGCTGCGCGACGCCTTCCTGGCGTTCGAGGCGGACGACGGCCAACGGGTGGCGGTGCTCGCCGGCGCGGGCGGCACGTTCTGCGCGGGCGCCGACCTCACCTCCGTCGGCGACCCCACCCGCCGCAACGACCTCGACCCCGACGGCACCGGGCCGATGGGCCCGACGAGGCTGCAGCTGAGCAAGCCGCTGATCGCGGCGGTCAGCGGCCACGCGGTCGCGGGCGGGCTGGAGCTGGCGTTGCTCGCCGACCTGCGGGTGGTCGAACGCGACGCGGTGTTCGGCGTGTTCTGCCGGCGCTGGGGCGTGCCGTTGATCGACGGCGGCACGGTCCGGCTGCCCCGGATCGTGGGGCTGGGGCGAGCGCTGGACCTGATCCTCACCGGCCGCCCGGTCGACGCGCGGGAGGCGCTCGCGATCGGGCTGGCCAACCGCGTGGTCGAGCCCGGTCAGGCGGTGGCCGCCGCGCTCGAACTCGCCGAGCAGATCGCCGCGTTCCCGTTCGAGTGCGTGCTCGCGGACCGCGCCTCGACCTACGCCGCGCTCGACCTGCCCACAGCGGAGGCGCTGCGGGCGGAGGGCGCGGCCGGAGTTCCGGTGGTGCACCGGGAAGGCGCGGACGGCGCCGCCCGGTTCACGGACGGCGCCGGCCGGCACGGCCAGTTCTGAGTCAGGCCGCGACGAGCTCCTTCTCGCGGTCCGGCGTCTTGACCTTGGGCTTCTTGTTCGGCAGCGAGAGCCGGAAGACCTTGTGCCAGGCCGAGAACACCTGCTTGGGCAGCGGCCCGGTCACGTACTCCAGCTCGTACTTCTCGAACAGCGCGCGCACCTTCACCGCGACCTCGGCGTAGCGGTTGCTCGGCAGGTCCGGGAACAGGTGGTGCTCGATCTGGTGCGACAGGTTGCCGGTCATGAAGTGCATGGCCTTGCTGCCGCTGATGTTCGCCGAGCCCATCATCTGCCGCAGGTACCACTGGCCGCGCGTCTCGCCCTTGATGGACCGGCGCTCGAAGACCTGCACGCCCTCGGGGAAGTGCCCGCACATGATCACCGAGTGCGACCACAGGTTGCGGACCAGGTTCGCGGTGAACGTGGCGGCGAGCGTGGTGAGGAACGACGGGCCCGACAGCAGCGGGTGGATCACGTAGTCCTTGAGCACCTGCTTGCGGATCTTGCGGCCGACCGCCTTGGCCCGCGCGCGGAACTCGGGGTTCTTGCGGCGGCGCTTGTGCAGGTTCTTGCCGAGCTCCAGGTCGTACGCGGCGATGCCGTACTCGAAGAAGCAGGCGTTGATGAAGTTCCACAGCGGCTGGCCGAGGTGGATCGGGTGCCACTTCTGGTCCTCGTCGACGCGCATGATGCCGTAGCCGAGGTCGTTGTCCTTGCCGATCACGTTGGTGTACTTGTGGTGCAGCTCGTTGTGCGAGTGCTTCCACTGCTCGGCGGGCGAGACGTGGTCCCAGTCCCAGGTGGACGAGTGGATCTTCGGGTCACGCATCCAGTCCCACTGGCCGTGCAGGATGTTGTGACCGATCTCCATGTTGTCCATGATCTTCGCGACGGACAGGCCGGCGGTGCCGACCAGCCACGCGGGCGGGAAGATCGAGAACAGCAGCACCGCCCTGCTGGCGAGCTCCAGCTTGCGCTGCGCGGAGATGACCTTGCGGATGTAGGCGGCGTCCTTCTCGCCGCGGCTCGCGATCACCTCGTCGCGGATGGCGTCGAGCTCGCGGCCGAGTTCCTCGATCTGTTCCTCGGTCAGGTGGGCGGTGGGGTCGATGGCGGTCATGCAGCTCGCTTTCGGGGTGCAGTGGCTGGGGGAAGGCCACTTCGCGGGGGGAGGGTCAGCGTTCGAGTTCGCAGGGGCCCGCCGCGGCGGACACGCAGGTCTGCACGAGGACACCGGGCTCGGCCTCGGTGATCTCGCCGGTGCGCAGGTCGCGGACGGCGCCTGCCTTGAGCGGGGTGCTGCAGCCGAAGCAGATGCCCATGCGGCAGCCGGACGGCATGAGCACGCCCGCCTCCTCGCCGACGTCCAGCAACGGCGTGGCGCCGTCCGCGTCGACGGTCTTGCCGGTGGTGCTGAAGGTGACCTCGCCGCCGTCGCCGACCACGACGACGGACGGGCGGAAGCGCTCGGTGTGCAGCAGCTCGGACCGGCCGTGGCCGGACCAGTGCTCCTCGGCGGCGTCGAGCAGGCCGGCGGGCCCGCAGGCCCACGTCTCGCGCTCGGCCCAGTCGGGCACGAGCTCGCCGAGACGGGCGACGTCGAGCATGCCGTCGGTGTCGGTGTGCAGCTCGACGAGGCGGAGCTTCTTGTCCGCGACCAGGTCGTGCAGGTCGTTGCGGAAGATCACGTCTTCCTCGCGCGGCGCGGAGTGGACCATGACGACGTCGTCGAGGTCGGTGTCGCGCAGCATGCCCATCGCGGGGGTGATGCCGCTGCCCGCGGTCAGGTAGAGCACCTTCGCGGGCTTCGTCGCCGGCAGCACGAAGTCACCGGTCGCCTGGTCGAGCTGGATCACCGTGCCCGGCTTCGCCCTGCGGACCAGGTAGTTGCTCACCTTGCCGTCCGGGATGGCCTTCACGGTGATCGTGATGCGGCCGTCCTGGCGGCTCGTCGGCGAGGTCACCGAGTAGGCGCGCCACAGGCGCACGCCGTCGACGTCGATGCCGATCCGGACGTACTGGCCGGCCCGATGGCCTCTCCAGCCCTTGCCCGGCCTGATCACGACGGTCGCGGCGTCGGGGGTCTCCCGATGCACGGCCTCGATGCGTCCTCGCAGGTCAGCACCCGCGCGGAGCGGGCTGAACAGGTCCAGGTAGTCCGACGGCAGCAGCGGCGTCGTGACCATCTCCAGCAGTTTCCACGCCCTGCTGCGAAGGGCGGTACTCGTCATGACTCCAGCTTGATGCGCCTCAGGGCGTAAAGTCCTGTCCGCAGGACGTGAATCTGGTCGGCTGAATTGTTCGCAGGGAACAAAACGTGAGCCATGCAATCCGGAGGGCCACCGAACTGGCCCTGGACGAGAGGACCGTCACCGCGTTGCGGGCGGTGCTGAAGACGACCGCGGACGAGGTGGTCCAGGCGATCATCGACGAAGTGCCGTCGTACGCCAACGCACTTTCCGGACGCATGGGCGGCACCATCCGCCGCGCCGTCCGCACCGCCCTCGGCCACTACCTGGACCTGGCGGGCGGCAAGGCCACCGGCGGTGACGCGAGCGACGCGGCGTACGAGCTGGGCCGCGGCGAGGTGCGGGACGGGCGCTCGATGGACGCCCTGCTCAGCGCCTACCGCGTCGGCGCGCGGGTGGCCTGGCGCGGGCTGGCCGCCGGGGCCGTGCCGGCGGGTCTGCCGGCCGCGGAGGTCGCGAAGTTCGCCGAGCTGACGTTCGCCTACATCGACGAGCTGTCCGCCGCCAGCGCCGCCGGGCACGCCGACGAGCTGGCCGCGCGCGGCCTGGCCCACGAGCGCCATCTGGAGCAGCTGGCCCGCGACCTGCTCGCGGGCGCGGCCGCCGACGTGCTGCTCGCCGCCGCGCAACGGGCCGGCTGGCAACCGCCGAGCACGCTCACCGCGGTCCTGCTGCCCGCCGCCCAGGCCCGGCCCGCGTACCGCCTGCTCGACCCCGGCACCCTGGTCCTCGACGACCTGCCGGACACCCTCGGCGTGCTGCTCGTGCCCGACGCCGACCGCGCCCACCTGCTGCGCCAGCTCACCGGCCGCGCCGCCGTGGTCGGTCCGGCCCGCCCGTGGACCCGTGTGTCCGCCTCGTACGCACGGGCCGTGCGCGCGCGTTCCCTCTCCCCCGACATCCGCGACACCGAGGACCACCTGCCGGAGCTGGTGCTGAGCTCCGACGTCGAGGCCTACACCGACCTGCGCGCCCGTGCCCTCGCGCCGTTGCGAACCCTGCCTTCCGGCACCGCCCGGCGGCTGGAGGAGACGCTGCGGGCGTGGCTGCTGCACCACGGCCGGAGGGACGACGTGGCGACGGCGTTGTTCGTGCACCCGCAGACCGTGCGGTACCGGATGTCGCAGCTGCGCGACCTGTTCCCGGACCTCGGTTCGCCGCGCCGGGTGCTGGAGCTGACGCTGGCGGTCGGGCTAGCAGGTTTCGCGGAAGTCCAGACCTGACACGTAGCGCGCCCACAGGTCGCGGTCGAGCCCGCCGCCCGTCACGGCGCACGCGGTCTCGTCGAGCTTGCCGCGCAGCTCGTACGTCGGATTGAGGTCCCACAGCTGGACATCGCCTCGGTAGGCCGCCGTCGCCAGCACCGCGCCGTCGGTCGAGAACTCGACGTGGTAGTGGGCGTCACCGTTGTCCGCCAGCGCCGTGCCGAACTGCTGGGGCAGGATCGGGTTGCCGAGGTCGAACAGGACGACCCCGCCGGTGATGCCGCCGGTCACCAAGATGCCGGTCGACGGCGCGAACGCCGCGGTGATGGAGCTCAACGAGCCGTGCGGAACCAGTGGGTCGCCGAGGCGCCGGGGATGATCGGCGTCCTTGATGTCCCACAGGATGGCTGCGCCCCGCGCGTCGGCGGTCACGAGCAGGTCGCCCGCCGGGGACACCGTCGCGTTCACCACGCGGTCGGAGTGGCCGGACAGGCCCTGTCCGAGCTGACGGGGGTGGGCCGGGTCGGTGATGTCCCACAGCCGCGTGCCGTTGGGATCACCCGGCCCGCCGGTCTGCCTGTTTCCCGGCTTGGCGGATCCCACGGCCCCGCCGTTGCCGGTCACGGTGGTCGTGGGAACCGTCGGTGCGGGGACCGCGGTGGTGGTCGCCGGCTCGGCTCCGGTACCGCGGACCACGGCGAGCACGCGACCGTCGCGCACCCGCTCGATCGCCAGGACGCCCTCCTTGTCCAGCAGCTGGGCGACCTTCGAGGGGTGCGTGGGATCGTGCACGTCCCAGACCGTCGTGCCCTGGTCGCCGCCCGCGGTGAGCCTGGCGCCGTCGGGTGAGAACACGAGCTGCCGGATGATGCCGTTGGATCCGGTGAGCACGAGGTCGAGCCTGCGCGGGTGGTCGCGGTCGGACAGATCCACGAGGACCACCTTGTCGTCGCCCTCGTCGAACGCCAGCAGCTTGCCGTCAGGCGCGAAGGCCACCGCGTCGACGCCATCACGGCCGGTGTTCGCGGTGAGCGTCTCGATCTTGCGGGGACGGGCTTTGTCCGTGATGTCCCACAGTTCCACGAGGTTGTCCCGGCCAGAGGTCGCGAGCATGGTCGCGTCGGCGCTCATGGCCATGGCGTAGATCTCGGTGTACTGCCCCGCGGTGTGGCCTGGCATCGGCGGTCCGAACGCGCGGGGCCTGCCTGCCCTGGCCAGGTTCCACAGCGTGATGCGGCCGGACGTGCTGCCGGACGCGATCATCTGCCCGTCCGGCGAGAACGCCGTGATCCGGTCCTCCTCGCCGGCCAGCAGCCGTTCGGTCCTGGACGGGAAGTCGATGCTCGCGGTGTCCCACACCAGCAGTCCGGAGTCGCGGTCCGACGTGGTGGCGAGCGCGTCGCCGTGCGTCGAGAACGCTACGCGCGACCCGATGCCGACGCGCAGGAGATCCCTGGCGGGCTTGGGGTTCGCCGGATCGCTGATGTTCCACAGGCCGGTGCCGCGCAGCTCGCCACCGAGGGCGATCTTCTTGCTGTCAGCGGAGAACGAGATCGTCTCGACCAGGTCCTTCGGGTTGAGCGTGATGCGGGCGAGGGATCGAGGCGCGGCGCGGTCGCGGACGTCCCACAGCACCACCGGGTCCTCGGTTCCCGAGCCCGACGTGGCCATCAGCGCGCCGTCCGGCGAGAACGCGAGAGCCTCGACAGGCTTGGCGTACAACGGGATCGGAGCGCCCGCGGGGTGCGCGTCCGCCGGGTCGCCCAGGTCCCACAGCTGCAGCGCCGGGTCGGTCTCCCCAGACGTCGCCGACAGCGTGCCGTCGGGGGACAGCCAGCCGCCGAAGTTCTTGTACTCCGGCCCCGGCTTCGGTGCGCCGATCTGCCGTGGGTGTTCCGGGTCGCGCACGTCCCACATCGCGATGGCGCCGTTCGTCCCGGTCGCGACCAACCGGCTGTCGTGTGCCGCGAACGCGAGGTTCAGCCGCGACTTGAAGCTGATGAACGGGTCGCCGAGACGCTTCGGCCGCAACGGGTCGCGCAGGTCCCAGAGCATCACCGCGCCCGAGTCGAACCCGGCGGCCAGGTACCGTCCCGTCGAGGAGTAGGCGATCGAGCTGACCTGGGCGCCGACCCCCACCAGCTGGCCCGCGTAGGGCGTGGTGGTGAGGGTGCGTTGCAGCGAGGAATAGGTCTCCGCGTCCGGGTGGATCTTGTGCGCGGCGACGCCGAGCATCAGGGCCGTGCGAGGGTCGGAACCGGCGGCCGCGTCCGCCTTCGCGACGAGCTGACGGACCGTGGCGACCAGCGCCTGCTCGTGTGCCTGGCGTTGCTGCTCGGCGGCCGACCGCTGTTGCGCGAACGCGATCACGCCCGCCACCAGCGCGACCACCACGAGCGCCGCCGAGGCGGTGACGATCACACGCCGCCGGGCGTTGCTGCGACGTCTGCTCACGGTGAGGAACTCAACGCCGAGCGGGCTCAGCTCGGTCTCGTCGACGGCACGAGCGGCGCTGAGCTGACGGCGTTCCCACAGGTCGTCGTCCTTGCGCTGGGCGGCCTGCCACGCGGCGGCGGCCTGTTCGATCGAACGCCGGGCCCGCAGGGTGTCGGCCGCTTCGCGGATCGCCAGCCGCAGCGGCCGCCACGCCGTGAAGAACTTCTCGTGCGTCGCGCTGACCCTGGCCTCACCGTTCTCGGTGTCGACCGTCAGCAGACGCTGCCGCACGAACGCGTCCAGCTCCGGCCTCGGCGCGCTGTGCCACCGCGTGGGGTTGCCCTGCTCGTCCACCGTCACGAGCCGCAGCAACGCCTTCAGCACGTCCTCGCGGCCGCGTCCGGTCTGCGCGAGCGCCACCTCGGCCTGCCGGGTCAGCGCGCCCTGCACCCCGCCCAGCTCCTCGTACCTCCCGACGGACAGCTCGCCCCCGCGCGGCACGTCCCTGGCCAGCTGTTCCAGCGTGTAGGCCAGCAGCGGCAGGGCGTCCCCGCTGTCGGTGTCCTGCACCAGCCGTGCCACCAGCTCGTCGGAGACCCGGATTCCGGCCAGCCGCGCGGGTCCCTCGATCACCGTCCGCAGCGTCTCGCGCCGCAACGGCCGGACCAGGTGCGTGCGGGTCGGCACCGCGCCGAAGTCCGGATGCGCCATCCAGTCGGCGAGGAACTCCGGCCGCATGGTGGCCACCACGTCCACCGGCCCCCGCGAAGCGGCGCGCACCGTGGCGGCGAACGTCGCCGGGTCCTTGGTCTGCGTGAGGAGCTCCTCGGCCTGGTCGATCACGACCAGCAACCGCCGGCGCCGCTTCCCCGGCACCGCGTTCAGCAGGTCGTCGAAGACCGCGCCCCGCTCCAGCGCCTTCGCCACGTCGTCGATCGGCCGTTCGCGCCCGAGGTCCCGGAACGCGCCCGCGAGTTCCCTCACCAGCATCGCCCGCGGGTCCTCGCCGGGCCTGAACGCCGGCAGCGTCCACCGCTCCGGATCGTCCGCGACGCGCGGCACCAGCCCCGCGCGCACGAGTGAGGACTTGCCGCAGCCGGACGGCCCGACCACGAGCAGCATCGCGTTGTCGGCCCGGTCGGCGGGTGATCTCAGCGCGCCGGCGAGCCGGTCGATGTCGTCGTCGCGCCCGAAGAACGCCCGGTGCAGCCCGGCGTCGAAGGCCCGCAGGCCGGGGAACGGCGACCGGTCGTCGGACCAGCCCGTCCCGCCCGCGTGGTCGATGCGCCGCAAGGCCTCCAGCACCGGCTCCCGTGCCGCCTCGACGTCCGTGTAGTGCAGCTGCGTGAGCAACGGATGCGTCACGCCCTTCTCCGCCACGACGGGCAGCAACAGCGCGCCCCGCGACCGGGCGATCGCCACCTCCGCCACGCACCACGTCGAGCGCAGGTACGCGCCAGTGATCACGCAGAGGGTGGCGTCGGCACGACGGAGCTGCTCGTACAGCCGCCGTTCCCACTCCTCGCCGACGATGATGCCGTCGTGCGGGTCGCGGTCGAAGAACACCGTGTGCCCCTCGGCGACCAGCCAGCCGCGCACGTCGGCGGCCACGGCGGAGTCTTCACCGGCGTGGCTGATGAAGACGTGGGCCATGCCAGGTGATCGCCGCCCGCGACGGTGCCGTTACCGCTCGTGCCGAAACAGCGTCATCGCTTGTCGCGCAACGGCCAGGCGGCGATCTCGGTCCTGGTGCGCAGCCCCAGCTTGGCCAGCGCGGTCGTGACCGCCGTCGGTGTGCTGGGGCCGGGTGTGGCAGGTCGACCTGACGCGGTCCACGGCGTCGTTCGTGGTCGGCAACCTGGGGCGCAAGGCGCGCGGGACCGTGCCCGTCACGAGCGGGACGGTGGAGGTCGGGACCGACGGGGCGCTGCTCGCGGTGCACGGGACGCTGGACCTGGGCTCGATCGACACCGGGATCGCCAAGCGCGACCTGGACCTGCGCAAACCCGGTCTGCTCGATCTCGACCGGCATCCGGCGATGACGTTCACCGCCACGTCGGCGTCGCCGGTCGCGGGCGGGTGGGCGGTCACCGGGACGCTCACCGCCCGCGGGACTTCGACGGACCTCAGCGG
>Ga0070710_10000450_pt1 | contig 19267 bp, 15 predicted proteins | sample LARL52metaG_FD_65454 | JGI IMG/M metagenome (GOLD analysis project Ga0070710, IMG submission 65454) | Corn, switchgrass and miscanthus rhizosphere microbial communities from Kellogg Biological Station, Michigan, USA - LAR L5-2 metaG | ecosystem: Host-associated > Plants > Roots > Rhizosphere ... | reverse complement strand
GGATGCTACGGAGAGTAGCAGGCCTGTGTTCACCAGAACGGGGCATTATCAGGTTCTGATATCAGACTGTACGCTCCGTTTGTCAGCACAACAGCTGGCCCTACACAAAGGAGGAGGGGAGATGATCACTGATATCAACACAAGCCGGAGAACTTCACGGTTTGGCTTCGTGATCACACCCTCCAAGAGCGTTCGCTGGCAGAGTGGTGAGCCAGGAGTCGGGTGTGTCGTTGCTGGCACCCGCTCTCCGGCCGTACGGCGTTGCCGCTATCCGACCCCGGCGAACGAGCGCGCCACGGCATGGTCGACGCCGTACCCGGCCGTGGCGCTGCTTCTTCGGTCAAGCCCAGCTTCGACGGCTCACGGCCGCGAGATCAGCGGGATTGCTGCCCCGGTCAACGCGACGCCGTTCAACCTTGGCGAGAAGAGGCGTGCAGATGGTGCAGCCGAAAAGAACGGTTCGGGTTCGGGTCGTAGTGGAGCTGGACCTCGCGGAGGCCACAGTGCTCGCGCGGGCCGCTGTGGGACTGGCCCTGTTGAAGCAGTCGGACCGAGTCGTGGCCGATCAACCGGAGGACCCGGTGGAACCGTCGCGCCGGGCGAGCTGGAAGGGATCAGCGATGGGCAATCTGGTCTTGTTCGCTGAGCTGCGTCAACGCCTCGACGACCACCTCGAGCTCGTGTCGCGAGTCGCGGCCGAAGGCGATGCCAAGTCCGCCCTTTCGGTCATGCGGCGGGAAGTTCCGGGTTTGGTCGCCGCGTTCCACGCGCTCGTCGACGAACACATGCCTGACGAGAACGGCTGCTGCCGAAAATGTCGCAGTGGGCCGTTCTGGCGCAGAGTACCGGCACCATGCCGGATGCTGATCAAGGTTCACCTCGCCGTCGGCGCCTCGAAGGCAACCACCCGGGACCGGACGTGCTGGAGCCCGCGGCGCCACAGGTTGCGTGAGTCCACAACGGACTGAACTTTCGAGACTTCTCCACAGCTCTTCACACCAGCACAAGGAAACTCCGCCATGCCAAAGAGGTACTCCACTGCACGCGGTCGCGAATTCGGCGACGGCGTGCGAGCCGCCATCGCGCAAACCTCGCTGACCGCGCGAGAGATCGCCGGAGTGCTGGGCTGGCAGGAGGCCAAGGTCTCGGACATGGTGAACGGCAAGGGAGGGGTCACCAGACTCGAAGCTGCGGTACTGCTGGGCCTCTGCGGGACTCCACCCGCTGAGCGCGACCATCTGCTCGCGCTCTATCCGGCCAGGCATCTGGAGGGCTGGTGGCAGCCGCACGGTAGGTGCGTGCCCGTGCGACCTCGCACCGCCCTGACCCACCTCGCTGTGGCCAAGACGGTGATCGGCTGGCACACGCACGCGATACCGGCGCCTCTGCGGACAGCTGCCTACATGCGCGCAATGCTCCTCGCGTCCGCCACCGTGCCCGCGGACGAGATCCAGGAGCGGTTGCTCGCACTACGCGAGATGCAGGCGCTGCTCCGCAACGGCCCCGACTGCACCTTCTACCTCCACGAGCTCGCGCTCGATCTTCAGGTCGGTGAACTCGACGACCACGTTGGTCAGCTCCAGCACCTCCTGCGCATGGCCAACCGGAAGAAGATCAGGATTCGGATCCTGCCCACAAGTACCCGCGCGCACGCGGGCATGGGTGGGCCCTTCACGCAGCTGACGTTCGCGAACCTCAAGCCGCTGGTGTGGATGGAAAGCGAGAACTCCAGCCTGTTCGTCGAGCAGAAGGATCAAGTCGAAGGTTACGAGGCAGTCGTCCGAGCGCTCGGCGAGGTCAGCTTGACCGAGGACGAATCGATGAATCTGATCGCCCGCCGGTGCGTACGTCTCCAGGAGGTTGGCGAAGCCGAAGGCACGACACAGGAGGACTCGGACGATCCGTTTCCACCGCTGTAGATGAGGGATGCCGCGGACCTGCGGGCGACCTCGCGTCGACCTGGCGGTGGGTCTCCCGCGGTAGCCGCGGGAGACCCACCGGACGCGATCAGGCCGCGTCCACGCTCTCGGCGAGGTCGGCCTTGGCGGTGCCGGCGAAGAGCCGCTCGACACGGGCCTTCTCCGCCGCGTTCGGGTGGACGTTCTGGCAGTCGACGCCGCCGGTGGAACCGGACATCAGGCTGGTGCACGGGCCGGGCTTGATGTCGGGCAGACCCAGGATGTGACCCATCTCGTGGGCGATGATCCGGACCTTGCTGTACCCCTGGTCCACGGCCTCCTTGCCGATCCAGATCTTGCCGTTGCCGAGCGTGGTCGGTTGCGCCCGCGGCCAGCCGGGGTCGGACACGATGGTGAAGTTCGCACGGGCGCCGGCGACGGCTTTCTTGATCTGGACGTTCTTCACGTCACCGTTCCAGACCTTCACCGCCTCCGTGATGTACGACTCGTACTGAGCCGCACCCGTCGAGTCGTAGGTGATGGTGCGAGCAGCTTGTGCGGTGCCCACGACGCCGAGAGACAGGGCGGCGGCGCTGGCCAGCACAGCGACAGTTTTGCGCAGGAACACAGGGATCTCCTCGCAATGCAGGGTGATTGCTCCTCGACTGTATCGCTGAAGCGTTGGCGCACAAGAAAAGTCAAGAGTCAATCAGCGCTGGCACGGTCCAGGGAGTTCGTAGGTGCCCGCACAGGCGAAAGCCTCTGCCCGCGGCGTGCGGGCAGAGGCTTTCGGCGAGGGCGGGTCAGGCGAACGACGGCTGGCGCAACGCGTGCTCCACCAACGCGATCAGGATCTGCTTCGTCGACTGGCGGTTCCGCGCGTCGCACGGGATGATCGGCACCGACGACGGGATCGTCAGCGCGTCCCGCACCTCCTCGGCCCGGTGGTGCATGAGGCCGTCGAAGCAGTTCACCGCGATCACGTACGGCAGTTCGCGGTCCTCGAAGAAGTCGATGGGCGCGAAGGCCTCGTCGATCCGGCGCGTGTCGACCAGCACGACAGCGCCGATCGCACCGCGGACCAGGTCGTCCCACATGAACCAGAACCGGTGCTGTCCAGGTGTGCCGAACAGGTAGAGGATCAGGTCCTTGTCCAGCGACACGCGGCCGAAGTCCATGGCCACCGTGGTGGTGACCTTGTCGGGAACCGCGGACAGGTCGTCGACTCCGACCGATGCCTGGGTCATGACGGCTTCGGTGGTCAGCGGGGTGATCTCGGAAACCGAGCCCACGAACGTCGTCTTGCCGACGCCGAACCCGCCCGCGACGACGATCTTCGCCGACATCGCGGTCAGGTCCACCCCAGGTGACCCCGGACGACCCGGAGCACCGTCTCTCATGGGGAACTTCTCTCTACTCAGGCTCGCATGGAAACGTGCAGCTGGGCACGGATCTCCGGCGTGAGCTGGAGACCGACCCGTTCCACCAGCCGGGTCATCGCGTAACCGATGAGCCCGATGTCGCAGTTGGGCGCGGCGAGCACGGCGAGGCAGGACCCGTCGCTGATGGACATCAGGAAAAGATAGCCGCGTTCCATCTCGACGACGGTTTGTTTCACCTCACCCGCCTCGAAGCAACGCGCCGCGCCGAGGTTCAGCGAAACCAGGCCGGAGGACACAGCGGCGAGCTGTTCGGCGCGGTCGTGCGGGAGCCGGTCCGACGAGGCGAGCAGCAGACCGTCCGCCGAGACGACGATCGCGTGCGCGACACCGGCGACCCTGCTGACGAAGTCCTCGACCAGCCAGCTGAAGTTGTCCAGTTCCTCAGTCGCGGTGGTCACTGGTGTTCCCTTTCTGCGATCACGGGGATGCCGCCGACGGCCGAGTCGAAGAGCGACTCACGGCCCAGCTGGACACCCTTCTGGTACGTGGCGAACCGCTGCCGGAGCCGTTCCGCGGAACGACCTCCCGACACGACGGCCGCCAGCTGGGGAACGGGTGACGACGGTTTGGGAGACGAACCGGGCACCAGGCGCGCCTTCGGGACGCGCTTGGGCAGGCCGTTCTCCGTCGTCTGCGCGGGCACGCTGCTTTCCAGCGCCCCAGCGGCACGCCAGCCCTCGTCGGCCGATCCCCAGTCGGACTCGGCGAAGTCGGCGACCGCGCGCGGCACCGCCGTTGGTGCCTCGGACTTCGAAGGTTCCGGCGAACGCTGCCGCTTGGGCAGACCGTTCACCGTGGAAGGTTCGGACTGTGCCGGTTCCGGCTCCGCTGCCGGAACGTCCTTTGTGGAGTCTGCGGGCACGTCGACGGCCTTGACGTTGACGACGGTGACCTCGCCCCGCTGCGGTACCGCGGCGGGCGTCTGGAACCACCGCGACAGGCTGTCGGCGTCGATCTCCTCGACGTCCTCCCGGACGGCGGGGAAGATCTCGGTCGCCGGATCGCCGGGGTCCGCGGACACCGCGGGCTCGACCGGCCGTTCCATCGGCGGCTCGTACGAGTAACGGTCCTCAGCGGACGGCTCGGCGGCCTCGACGCGGGCGGTGAACAGGCCGTCGGCCGACGTCTGCTCGATGCGGTGCCGGCCGGAGGGCTCGTCGGAGGCCGGCGAGGCCGACGGCAGCACGAGCGGGTACTCCGGCGTCCACTTCGGCACACCCGCCAGGCCTTCGCCGGTCGTCTCCAGCGCGCCGGGCGGCGGAGCCGTCGAGGTGACCGACGGCAGCAGCGGCAACGCGGGCGGCGCGCCCTTGTGCAGCAACGAGACCGGCAGGATCACCTGGGCGGTGACACCGCCCTCGATGTCGTCGTTGTTCGCGAGCGTCACGCGGATCTCGTGCCGCTTGGCGAGCTGGCCGACCACGTAGAGGCCCATCTCGCGGGCCACGGAGACGTCGACCTCCGGCGGCTCGGCGAGCTTCGCGTTGGACTCGGCGATGTCGGCGTCCTGCATGCCGACGCCGCGGTCGTGGATGCGGATCGCGACCTCGCCCTTGCGGGTCTCGATCGTGCGCACGGTGACCTTGGTGGTCGGCTTGGAGAACGCCGTCGCGTTGTCGAGCAGCTCGGCGATGAGGTGCGCGAGGTCGTTGACCACGCGGCCCTGCACCATCAGGTCCGGCGTCGGCGCGATCTGGACGCGCGCGTACTTCTCCACCTCGGACACCGCGGCGCCGAGCACCTCGGCGATCGCGACCGGGCGGGTGACGCGGCGGTTGACCGTCGTGCCGGAGAGCACCAGCAGGTTCTCGCTGTTGCGGCGCATCTGCGTGGCGAGGTGGTCGAGCTCGAACAGCGACGCCAGGTGGTCGGGGTCCTGCTCGTCCTGCTCCAGCCGGTCGATCACGCTGATCTGGCGTTCCACCAACGCCTGCGAGCGCCGCGACAGGTTGATGAACATGTCGTTGACGTTCGCGCGCAGGGCCACCTGCTCGACGGCGAGGCGGACGGCTTCGCGCTGCACCAGGTCGAACGCCCGCGCGACCTGACCGACCTCCTCGGTCGTGTGCAGCGGCACCGGGACGATGGCCTCTTCCGCGGCGCGTTCGGGGTCGCGGTGCGAACGGATGCGGCGAATCGCCTCGGGCAGCTGGTTGCGGGCGACGTCGAGGGCGCTGCGGCGGAGGATGCGCAGCGGCCGCAGCATCGACTGCGCGACCATCGCCATCAGACCGAACGCGACGAGCAGCGCCGCGGCGACCAGGGCGGCGTCACGCCACGCGTCGGTGCGCGCGATGCTCTGCAGGCGCGAGGTGGTGGCGTCGGCCTGGTTCTCCAGGTCCGCCGCGACCTCCCGCACCAGGTTCGCGGTGTCCTGGCCGATCTTGAGCACCTCGGCGTCCGTGATGGACACCGGCTTGTTCTCCGCGTCCTGCGCCAGCGCGAGCTTCACCAGCCGGTTGCGGCCGTCGACCGACGAACCGGACACCTTGTCCTGGAACTTCTGCTGGTTCTGCGCGGACGCCACGTCGTTGAACTCGTTGAACGCCGCGTCGAGCCGGGACTGCGCGGCCCGCAGCTCGTCCGCGCCACCGGGCGCGAAACCCTTGCGCAGCGCGGTCGCGGTCAGGATCGAGTTCTGCTGGCCGAGCTGTTCCTGCGCCTGGTAGAGCGACTGGGCCGCGGTGACCAGCGGAACGATCGCCGGTTCGCTCAGGCTGGAGATCGCGGCGCGGTGCACCTGGCCGAGCGAGGCGATGATCTGGTTGTAGGCACCGATCACGGCCATGTCCGGGTACTTCGTGCTCAGCAACGTGACGCGCAGGCTCGCCAGGTTGTCGAGCGACTGCAGCGACTTGCCGAACGCCTCGCGCAGCGGCCCGCTCAACGCGGTGGTGGTCGCGCCCGAGTCCCGGTACCTGCCCAGTTCCGCGTCGGTGACGCCGGTGCGGGCGGCGTGCTCCGGGCACGCGTTCTGCCTGCCGGCGGCCACGCACTGCACGGCCCAGTCGCGCTCGACCTGCAGCGCGTTCTCCACCTTCGCAGCCTGGTGGCTGACGGCGAGCTCGCGCTGGACGGTGCCGAAGAGCTCGACGGAGTCGAGCTGGGTGTTCAGGCGCAGGCCCGCGAGAGTCGCGGTGCTCAGGGCCGGAACCAACAACACCACCGCGAGCTTGCTTCGCAGCCGCCAGTTGCGTAGGCGGAACCGGTCGATGCCTCGCTGGTCCTCTCGACCGCGCACCGTCAACACTCCCCGCCCCGTTTAATAGCAGCAAACCTGGTGGATCTTGGTGTAAAACGCACGGTTCTCATACCGCCGTTCGGACGACAAAAACACCTGGTTCGAGAATCAACAACTTCGACCGGGCGGCTAAACGGCCCTTACCGATAATTCATCCGGCCGAAACGGCGGCGCGGGCGGCCGTGATCACGGCGCGATCACAGCCACCCGCGCTGTTCGTCAACTGCCGGAGGGCTGGACGAGCATCGGCTTGACGTCCAACGCCTTGTCCAACAGCCCGTAGCGCTGCATCAGCTCGGTGACGCGCTGAAGACGCGTCGCGTCGAGCGTGGTCGGGAAGGCGCCGAAGTGGACGAGAGCCGCGGTTTCCTTGTCGACCTTGGCGTAGTCGACGAGGAGCGGCTCGACCGTGGGACGGTCGCTCGCGTCGGCCTGACCCTTCGCGATCGCGCGCTGGAACGCGGCCACCGTCTTCGGGTTCTCCTTGGCGAACTGACCGCTGGTCGCGTAACCCGCGATCGGGATGTTGTCGGTCGGGCCGGAGGCCGCGTCGAGGATCTTGACCTGGCCGGCGGCGCGCTGCGCGCGGGTGATGAACGGCTCGACCATGAACGCCGCGTCGACGGTCTTGTTCGCGACCGCGGCCTGCATGTCGGGGAACGCCATCTCCTTGAACGTGACCGACTTCGGGTCGACGTTCGCGGCCTCCAGGGTCGCCTTCGCGGTCAGCTCCGCGATGTTCTTGAACGTGTTGATCGCGATGGTCTTGCCCGCCAGGTCCTTGGGGCTCTTGATCGCCGAGTCACCGGCGGCCAGGATCAGGAACATGTCGGGTTTGGCCTGGTAGCCATCGGCGATGAGCTTGATGCCGTCGACCTGCTTGGCCGCGTCCTTCGACTGGGCGGCGAAGAACGAGACCCAGTTCCCGAACGTCATGTCCAGCTCTTTGTTGATCAGGCCGGGGATCGCCTGAGCACCACCCTGGATCGTCTTGAGCTCGACCTCGAGACCCTCGGCCTTGAAGTAGCCCTTCTTGATCGCCACGTGGACCGAGGCCACGTCGAGGATCGGCAGGACCCCCAGGGTGATCTTCGCCTTCTCCACCTGCCCGTTCGCGTCGGTGGTGGGCGCCGGCTCTTTGCCGCCGAGCAGTCCACAGCTCGCCACGGTGGCGAGCATCGTGGCAAGGGCGATGCCACGGACGGCCATACGGCGGACTCTTCGAGTCATCGGGAGCACTCTCCTGTCGGAGCGGTGTCGTCGTTGCGGGGTGAGCGCGACGGTCAACCACTCAGAGTAGTGATACTGCTCCAAAAGACCCCAGTTGACCGACACGCGCAGGTTCCAGTCCACTACCTGCGGTGAGCATCTAAGCACAGCAGGTCTAGGGCTAGGAGAACCCCAGTTGAAGCGCGCTGTAGCCGTCATCGGCGCCGGGCCGGCGGGTCTGACCTTGGCAAACCTGATCCAGCAGTCAGGTATCGACTGCGTCGTCCTCGAAAAAGCAAGTCGTGCTCAGGTGGAAACCCGGCCACGGGCGGGAGTCCTAGAGCATCGCTCTGTAACCATGTTGGAGTCACTCGGTCTGGCGGATCGTTTACTGATGGAAGCAGACCGTCACGGAACGTGTGAATTCCGCGTGAGCGGACAGGCCTTCCAGGTGGCGTACAGCGACCTGTATGGAGGCCGTCAGCACTACGTGTACCCCCAGCAGGAAGTCGTCAAGGACCTCATCGGGTCATTCCTGGACGCAGGGGGTGACATCAGGTTCTCCGTCAGCGACGTGCAGTTGCGCGACCTGACCTCCTCGCAGCCGTCCGTGACCTGGACCAGCGCAGACGGGGTGCGCACGAAGGTCACGTCCGACTTCGTCGCCGGATGTGACGGGTTCCACGGCGTGAGCCGGCCATCCATTCCCCCGGGGGTGCTGACAGAATTCACCCATCACCACGAAATTGAGTGGCTGGCAATTCTCGCGGAGGCCCCTCCGTCGACTAAAGCCATCATTTACGCGTTACACGAGGACGGTTTCGCCGGACACATGCTCCGGTCGCCGACCGTTTCCCGCTTCTATCTCCAGGTGCCGGTCGGAACGAATGCTTCCGACTGGTCCGACGAACAGGTCTGGGAAGCGTTGCACAAGCGGTTCGCACTCCACGATTCCTCGTGGGCGCTGACCGAGGGCAAGATCATCGAGAAGCGCGTGCTGGACATGCGCAGCCATGTCGTGGAGCCCATGTCGTACGGACGGCTCTACCTGCTGGGTGACGCAGCCCACATCATCACGCCGGTCGGCGCCAAGGGCATGAACCTCGCGCTGAACGACGCCGCAACGTTCGGACGTGCGCTGACGGAGTTCTACGCGACCGGATCGGAGACCGGTCTCAAGACCTACTCCGAGGACTGCCTGCGCCGCGTGTGGCGGGCGCAGGAGTTCTCCCAGTGGATGGTGAACATGATCCACACCGACGTGGGCTCACCGTTCTTCGGACGCTTGGCGCAGGCGCGGCTGGAGCACCTGGCGGAGTCGGCCGCCTACCGGGCGGCCTTCGCGGAGAACTACGTCGGCCCCTGAGGGCAGAATCTCCCCCTCTAGGGTGACTCCCGGGCTCCCCTAACGAGTGAGACCAACCCCCTAGGGATCTTGTTTCGTCACAATCTGGGGCCAACTCCCGATGCCGGGGGATGTCGTTAATCCATACGGTTCAACTCAACATCCCCCGATCCAGCTACAGGAGCTTGAGTCCCATGCAGCAGCAGACCGAGACCACCACCGCGGCGCAGACGGGTCCGACCACGGTCCACGCGGGCGACACCAACGTGCACACGGGTGGCACCACGGTGCAGACCGAGCAGGTCACCCTGCACGACTTCACCCTCGGCCTGCTGACCGACCTCGATGCCCGTCAGGCGTTCCAGCAGGACCCGCTGGGCTGCCTGCAGGCCGCCGGCCTGAGCGACATCACCGCGGGCGACGTGCACGACATCCTGCCTCTGGTCCTCGACGCCGCGTCCGTCGCGAACGTCGACGCCGTCAACGGCGTCCTCGGTGGCGAGCTGCCCGCCGGCCTGCCCGCTGACCTGCCCGCCGTCGACACCCTGAAGCTGTTCGCGGGCAACGTCGAGGGCGTCACGGGCGCGACCGGCCTGGCCGGGGTGGCCGCTCCCTCGGCGATCACCGCGCTGGTCTCCGACTTCTCCGGCCTGGGCGACGTGTCGCACACGCTCGACGCCACCGTGCTGAAGGGCGCCCACGTCGTCCCCAACGTCTCGGACATCGTCTCCGGCAACGACGTCGTCACCAAGGTGACCGACGTGGCGAACCTGCACGACGTGTCCGGCGTGTCGGACGTGCTGGTCAAGGACATCGACACCGACGTCCTCGCGAAGCACGTCGTGGACACCGACGTCCTCGTCAAGAACACCGACGTGCTGGTCAAGGACGTCGCGGACGTCCACAACGTCGTCGACGTGAGCCACAACGTGGTTCAGGACGTGGCGCAGGTCGGCGGCATCCACAACGAGGTCCACCACGACCTCGGCCAGGTCATCGGCGACGTGAAGGTCGCGGGCAACGACGTGCTCGACCACGGTGTCGCCAACGGCAACCACTTCGACCTCCACCTCTGAGCTGTGCTTTGACCGTGTTCTGAACGAGTAACCAGCACAGCGCGGGCTTGCACACCCTTCCCTTCGCACGGACGACGGCTTCTCGTCGGCCGACTGGCCCTCCCTCTCGTCGGCCCCGTTCCCCGTGCGACACAGATCAGCCCCGGACCGCAGCGGTCCGGGGCTGATCTGTTTCCGCGTTTCCGCTCGTCCGTCAGGAAGAAACGGTCTCGCTCAGCGACTCGCGCTCGGCGGCGGCCCACTTCTCGACGTCCAGCGCCGGCTTGCCGACGTTCAGCAGCCGCGCCACCTTCGACCGCAGCGCCACGAAACCCTCGTCGGTCCGCGTCGTCACCTGGTCACGCTCGGCGGGCAGCGGCACCTCCAGATCGGCCACCAGACGGGCAGGAGAGCCCGACAGCACGAGGATCCGGTCTCCCAGGTACACCGACTCGTCGATGTCGTGCGTGACCACGAGAACGGTCGTGTCGTGCTCACGGCGCACGCGAAGCAACAGGTCCTCCAGCTCGAACCGGGTCTGCGCGTCCACCGAGGCGAACGGTTCGTCCATCAACAACAACGAAGGCCGGTAGGCCAACGCGCGCGCGATCGCCACGCGCTGCTGCATGCCGCCGGAAAGCTGCCACGGCCGCTTGCGGGCCGCGCCGGACAGTCCGACCCACTCCAGCGCCTCGGCGGCACGTGCGCGGCGTTCCGCGCGAGGCAGGCCGCGCAGCGGGAACTCCACGTTGCCCTGCACGCTCAGCCACGGGAACAGCGAGCGCGAGTAGTCCTGGAACACGACGGCGAGATGCGAGCCGTTGAGGGACACGTCGCCACGCGATGGCTCGACGAGCCCGGAGATCGTGCGCAGCAGCGTCGATTTACCACACCCCGACGGTCCCACCACACACACCAGTTCCCCGGCGCGCACGGTGAACGACAGGCCCCCAATGGCCTCGTGGTCGCCGTAGGTGTGGCCGAGATCGGCCACCTCAAGCATGTTGCTCATCCCTACTCCTCGGTTGCCACGCCAACACCCTGCGTTCCACCGCGAGAAGCGCGGTGTTGAGTCCGTAGCCGAGCACGCCCAACAGGACGACCCCGGCCCACATGCGCGTGTAGTCGAACTCGCGCTGTGCCTGCATGAGCTGCGAGCCGATGCCGTTGTCCGTGCCCACGAGCTCGGAGATCACCATCAGCACCAGCGAAAGCGACAACGACACCCGCAGCCCGGCGAAGATCTTGGGCGACGCGGCGGGCAGCACCACGCCGAGCACCCACTGCCAGCGCGGGATCCGGAAGACCGCGGAAGTGTCCACTTTGGTCACGTCGACGGAACGGGCGCCGTCCACGCTGTTGAGCAGCACCGGCCACACGACGCCGAAGACGATCGTCGCGAGCTGCATCGACGTGCCCGCCTTGAACAGCAACAGGAACACCGGCACCAGCGCGGGCGGCGGGATCGAGCGCAGGAACACCAGCAGCGGTCCCGCGTACTCCATCGCCCGCTCGGAGCGGCCCAGCAGCAGGCCCAGCGACACGCCGATCACCGAGGCGATGGCCCAGCCGCCGAGCAGCCGCACGATCGACGGCACCACGTGCTCGGTGACGTTCGACGGCTCCAGCACCCACCACTCCCACGCCGCCGTGAGGATCTTCGACGGCGGCGGGAAGAACGGGTCGTCCGCGAACCAGCCGAGCAACTGCCACACGACGACTAGCCCGGCGAACACGGTCCACCGTTGCAGGAACCTGGTCACCAGGCCACCCATCGCCGGCGGACGCGTTCGAGACCGTTGTTGAGCAGGACGCCGATCGCGCCCGCGACCACGGTGCCGACCAGCACCTGGTCCATCCGTCCCGGCCCGCTGCGGGCCTCCATGATGAAGTAGCCCAGGCCCACCTGGCTGCCCGCCATGAGCTCCACGCTCACCATCACGACCAGCGCGGTCGTCGCCGCGAGCCGGATTCCGGTGAGGACGAACGGCAACGCGCTCGGCAGCGCCACGCGGAACAGCACGCCCGTGCGGCCGGTGCCGAAAACCCTTGCGGTGTCGACCAGCAACGGGTCCAGCTCGTCCAGGGCGTAGATGGTGTTGAACAGGATCGGCCACAGTGCCGCGTACACGGCCAGGGTGATCTTGGTTTCCGGTCCGAAGCCGAGCATCACCAGCGCGAGCGGAATCAGTGCCACAGAAGGGATCGGGCGCAGGAACTCGATGACCGCGCGGGTCGCGTGCCGCACGGCCGGAACGCTGCCGAGGACCAGTCCACTCGGCACGGCGATGGCGATCGCGATCACGATGGCGATCAGCAGTGCCAGGACCGTTGCCACGACATGACGGAGGAACTCCGGCGACGTCAGTTGCGTGACCAGCTCACCGAACACGTCGGACGGTGGTGGAAGCGCGTGTGCAGGGATGAGCGGAGAGCGTCCTAAGAGCTCCCACAGCACAAGAAACCCGGCGATGCCGAGAAGTCCCCTTGTGAACGCACGCACTCGGTCACCCTAGAGAGTGGATCTCCCGTTCACAATGCGTGTTTGGTCAACTCCGGGTTGTTTCCCACACATCAAGGCGGTTCAGCAGACTTCCACGCGCTCCACTTCGCCGAAGCTCTTCACCCATTCGGAGTCCGTGAGCCGCGCACCGTCTTTTTCACACATCTTCTTGATGATGCGGGCGCTGTCGAGGTCGTACGGCAGCAGCTCGGGGTTCTGACCCCCGCCGCGCACGAGGAAGTCGTCGTACTGCGGCCGGTACGTCGCCGCCGTCGAGTGCCCCTGCCCGGACACGTACACGAGCCGGTCCGCCGGACGTCCCGACGTGTAGAGCCGCTGGACCTCAAGAACGTTGTCACGCACCACGGCCACGCGGTCGTCGTCGGAGAACGTCACCCGCGCCCCGGTGCGCAGCACGCTGTCGATCGTCGCGCGCAGCACCGGTGACCTGTCCGGCACGCGCTGCCACACCTGCACGACCGACTCCGGCGAGTGCTCGACGGCGAGCCACCGGCCGTCGCTGCTGTAGGCGAGGCCGCGGACGTAGACCTGCTGGGCCACCGGCGGCGCCGCCTTTTCGAACGTGCCGCCGACGCGCCAGAACTCGATCGTCGAGGTGCCGTTCGCCGCGTCCCAGACCGCGGTGGCGAGCTCGCGGCCGTCCTGGCTCAGCGCGACGGTCTCGGCGTCGCGCACGGGCACCGGCCACTGGCGCGGCTTCTTCGGGTCGCTGAGGTCGTACAGCTCCAGGTGCTCGGACGCGTCCGGCGTCGGGAGGCCGACCTCGGCCACCTCCCCGATCTTGCCGACGATCCGCGAGCCGTCCACGCTCAGGTCGAGCGTCCGGAACCGGTTCGCCAGCGGCGCGAGGTAGGTGATGTCGCCGGCGCTGTTGACGGCCCACAGGTGCTGCCGCCCGGTGCGGTCCTGCGTGACCGCGCGGTGCTGGGCGAGCTTGACGACCCGGTGGCCGTCGAAGAACCGCTTGCCGGGTGTCGCGCGGTCCTCGTCGAGGTCCCACATGCGGTCGGTGCCGTCCTCGTCGGTCACCGCGGCCAGCTGGCCGAGCGGGGCGACCTGCACGAGCGCGTCGTCCGCCGGGGTGCCGGTGAACGGGATACCGCGCGTCATCGCGTTGGCGAGCCGCAGCACCTTCTCGGCCTCGATCGACGGGTTGACCTTGTAGCCGACCAGCGCGTACCTGTCCGCGTACGGCCGCCGCTGCTCCATCAGCGCCTCTGACTCGGAGATCGCCTTGCCGCCGAGCTCCCGGTCGTGCAGCTCGGTGATCCTGCGTTCGGTGGAAAGCGAGTAGACGACCGTGCCGGGCACGAGCGCGATCAGCACGGCCGCCACCGCGATCAACGCCGTCGAGCGGCGCGTCTCGCGTTTGGCGCTGAGGTCGACGAACCGCCGTTCCCGCACCGTCAGGAACTCGCCGAGCTCCTTGGCCCTGCGCAACCGCGCGCCGCGGTAGAGCGCCATCGGATCGCGGTCGCTCGCCTCCCACAGCTCCATCGCGGTGACGAGCTGCTCGTGCGTGCGGAGGTTCTCGCGTTCCTCGTCGATCCACTCGGTGAGCCGCGGCCAGCGCAGCAGCGCGTCGTGGGCGAGCTCGACCCCGTCCTCGGTCAGCGTGACCAGCCTGGCCCCCGCGAGCAGGTCGAGCAGCCGGGACTCGACGTCGGACCTGCGGCTGCGGCGTTGCACGATTCCGTTGCGCTGCACCGAGACCAGCCGCAGGAGGACCCTCTTCACCTCCGCCCGCCCGTCCTCGCCCAAGCGGTCGAAGAACGCGGTCGCGGCCCGTCCGACGACGTGCTCGATGCCGCCGGTCTCCTCGAACCCGGCCTGCGACAACGTCATGCCGCGCTTGCGCCGCCACGTCTCGGTGAGCACCTGCTGCACCAACGGCAGCGCGTGCTGGTTGGCGGCGTCCGCGACCAGCCGGGCGATCACGGCGGTCTCGATCGTGGCGCCGATCTTGGCGACGGGCTCGGTGATCACGCGCCGCAGCTGGTCCGCGCTCATCGGCCCGATGACGATCTCGTTGCCGCGCAGGCCCTTCTCGTGGCACCGGGCGCGGTGGTCGGCGCGGACCGCGACGACGACGTGCGGGCAGCGGGTCAGCGCGGTGACGAAGTCCTGCTGGTCCAGCGCCTTCTCGACGTCGTCGACGAGGAGGGTCAGGCCGGGCCGGTGCTGGCGGATCCGCAACCGGAGGTGGTCCGGGTCCTGGCGCAGCTGTGCGGCGAGCCGCGCGGGCGTCGTGTCGCCGAAGACCCCGGCGAGGGCGCGGGCGAGGTCCTCCAGCGCGTCGCCGTCCGGCGTGACCAGCACGGCGTCGTCGAGCGCAGGCTTGAGCCCGGCGGCGAGGAGGGAGGTGCGACCCGACCCGGAGGCGCCGACGAGGACGGTGAGCGGTTTCGACCTGACCGACTCCACGAGCTGTTCGACGAGGTACTCACGGCCGAAGAACTTCTTCGCGTCGTCTTCCCCGAACGGTTCCCCACCCGGATACGGTGCGTTAGGCTGCAATGGCAGTGTGTGTTCGGCAGCGAGCTCACGCCACCGCTTGGTCCAGGGCGCCGGATCGCCGTCACAGGCACGCACGAACGCCAGCGTCAGCGCGAGGGACGGCAGCTTCCGGCCGCCCGCCGCGTCGGACAACGCCGTGGGCGAGTAGTTGGCCCGCCGCGCCAGCTCGCGGTAGCTCGGTTTGCCTGCCTGGTCACGCAGTCTGCGCAGGTCACCGGCGAACCGCAGCAACGCGGTGTCCTCCGGACCCAGCGGTCGTTCCCCTCGTGGCATGCCGCCTCCTGGCCGGATTGTCCACCAGAGGTTCGCCTGTCGTCTAACACCCCGCTAACAGCTCACCGGCCAGACGCCATTCTCGTGATCGTTCAACACGGCGGGGTGAACTCCAGGTCACCGAAGTACCGCCGCCACTCCTCGCGGTTCATCGGCCGGACCGCCTGCTCGCAGATCCGCACCGCCGGGTCGCGCGGATCGACGTCCCACAGCCGCACCGCCCGGTCCGCACCGCCCGTCACGACCTCGTCGCCCTTCGGCCTGAGCCTGACCGCGGCGACCGGTCCGGTGTGACCGCGCAGCAACGCCTGTTCCACCGGCTCGTCGTGATCCTTGAGCCGCCACAGCCGCACCAGACCGTCGTCCGTGGCCACCGCGAGCCTCTCTGGTCCGAGCCAGGCCGAGGTGACCGAGCCGCCGCCGGACGGGACCTCGGCGCGCAGCACCGGATGACGCAGGTCGGTGACGTCCCAGACGTGCGCGGCGGTGGTGCCGGTGGTCAGCAGCAGGTCCGCGCCCGCGAACTGGGCGGTGCCCGCGAACTGCGTGGTCAGGGACAGCAGGCCCGGGTTTCGCGGGTCGGTGACGTCGACGAGGTGGACGGCGCGGCCGGTGGTGACGGCGGCGAGAACCTGTCCGTCCGGGCGGAAGGCCAAGCCCGCCAACGAACCCAGGCCCAGCTGCGCGGTGGTGAGGAGCCTGGGCCGGTCGAGCCGCAGGTCGGTCCAGAAGCTCAGCGCGCCGTCGTGGTCGGCGGTGACGAGGGTGGTGCCCTGCCAGGCGATCGCGGTGGCGCGGGTCGGCAGCGCGGCCAGTTCGCGGGGTTTGCCGAGGGAGACGTCGACGACGTGGACGGCGCCGTCCTCGCTGGCCGACGCGACCAGGCCGCCGGCCGGGTCCATGGCCAGAGCCGTCACGGCACCGGCATGCCTGGTGGCCTCGCGGGAGGTGCGCGGTGACGGCAGGTCTTCGAGGTCGGTCAGCACCACGGTGCCGTCGCGGTGCCCGGTGATCACCTGCTGCTGGGTCGGTCCGACCACCAGCGCCGTCACCTCCGCCGGGGCTTCGCGCACCACCTGGGACGGGACGTTCTCCTGGCGCAGACCGTTGCGTGCCCGGGTCAGCGGCATGAGCCGATAGGCGGCCAGCGACACCTGCTCTGCCAGGCCGGGGTTGGTGGAGCGCAGGGCGGCGGCCTCACCGACGGCGTTGAGCACCACGGCGGCGGTGCGTTGTTCCGCGGCGGTTCTGTTGGCCTGCAAGGCGAAGGCCGTCGAGCCGGCGGCGACGACGACCAGGGCGGCGAGTGCGGCGAGCAGCTGGCGCTGGCGGCGCGTGCGTCTTCGTGTGCTCGCGCGGACCTCTTCCTCGGCGGCGCGGCTGGCCGCGAGGAACACGCGTTCCGCGGAGTTCAGCGCGAGGCCGGCCGGGACGGCGGCCAACCGGCGGCCGCGCAACAACGCGCCGGGATCGCGGTCCAGTGACTCCCAGGTCTGGGTGGCGTGCGTCAGTTCGCGCTGTGCCTTGATGTTCTCTCGTGCTTCTTCGATCCACGCACCGAACGTGGGCCAGCTGCGGATCAACGCCTCGTGCGCCAGTTCGACGCCGTCGCGGTCGATGACGACGAGCCGGGCCGCGGCCAGCACCTGCAGCACCTGCTCGTCGGCTTCGAGCTCGTCCTTGCCGGCCCGGCGTTTCGTGTCGTCCTCGGTGACGAGCCGCAGCAGGATCCGCCTGGCCTGCTCCCGCTGGTGCGGGGGCAGCCCGTCGAGCACGTCCTGCGCGGTTCGGACCACCGCGTGTTCGAGGCCGCCGACCTCCTCGTAGCCCGCGACGGTCAACGTCATGCCGCGGCGGTGCTGCCAGGTCTCCGCGAGGGCGTGGGACAGCAACGGCAACACGGCGGCCTGTCCCACCGCGTCGGCCATCAGCCGGGCCAGCAGCGCCGTCTCCACCTTGGCGCCCGCGAAGGCCGCGGGTTCGGTGATGGCGAGGCGCAACTCGTCCGGCGTCATCGCCCCGACCATGAGCTGACCGCCGTTGAGAGCCGCGACGAGTTCCGGATATCGCGCGCAATGCCCGTAGTAGTCGGCGCGCACGCCGATGACCGCCTTCGCGCAGCCCACGAGCGCCGAGATGAGCCACACGCGCAGCTGTTCGTCGCGGCACAACGTGAACAGCTCCTCGAACTGGTCCACCACCACGAGGTGCTGATGCTCGCGTCGCAGCTCCGCGGGATCTGCGAGCTCTCGGGCCAGCTCGACCGCGTCCTGGCCGGTGAGCCGGGCGAGCGCGACCGCGCACTCCTCCACGGGGTTCGCGCCGGGTGTGAACAGCAGGACCGGTTCGCGGGTGCGGGCGATGAGACCGGCCCGCAGCAACGACGACTTCCCCACCCCGGACGGCCCGAACACGCCCGTGAACCGGTTCTTCGTGGCGAGCAGCTCCGCCGTCAACCGCTCACGCCCGAAGAACCTCGGCGCGTCGTCCGGCTGGAACGTCGCGAGCCCCACGTACGGACTGCCGGCCGCCTGCGGTTTGCTCTCCGCGACCGCCCGCCACCGCCGTTCCCACTCCTCCGGGTCAGCGTCGCAGGCCTTCACGTACGCCTTGGTCACCGCGAGACTGGGCAGCTTCCGCCCACCGGCCGCCTCCGAGAGCGCGGCCGCCGAGTAGTGCGCCCGCCGGCTCAGCTCCCGGTAGGTGGGGCTGCCCGCCCGTTCCCGCAGCCGGCGCAGATCCGCGGCGAACTGCAGGAGACCGCTCTCGCCCTCGTCGAGAGGGCGTTCCCGTCTCGGCATCCCGCCATTGTTCAGAGAACCTCGTTCAGCGGCCAACGCCTGATCGTGAACAACCCGTTCGCCCTAACCGTGCCGGGAGGTTTGGTTGTCAACCTGGGCGCTGCGACCGTGGACAACGGTGGTGTGCCTAGATTCGGGCGATGTGACCACTGACTCGGTCGTACCCGCCCGGATGGTCTGCGAGCTCCGCCGCGGCGTCGTCGTGACGTGGCCGGGCGAGCCGCTGAAGCACCTCCCGGCCGGCACCGAGTTCTTCGTCGAGGCGTGGGCCGGCGACGGCTGGTACCGCGGCCGGCTGCGCGGCGACCCCCGGCCGCTCGACGTGCACGCGAGAGATCTCGGGCTGCCGCGCGGCTGAGGGCCGGATCAGAGCCCGACGAGCTTGTACAGACCGCCGACTTCCTGCCGGTTGAGCACGCGCATCGAACCGGGCCGCTGGTTGCCGAGCGACACGTCCCCGACCGCGACCCGCACCAGCGACTGCACCGGGTAGCCGACGTGCTCCAGCAGACGACGCACGATGTGCTTGCGTCCCTCGTGCAGGATCACCTCGACCAGCGCCTTGCCGGGAACCGCGCTGATGAGCTTGAACGAGTCGACCTTGATCGGCCCGTCCTCCAGCTCGACGCCCGCCTTGAGCTTCTTGCCGAGCCCCTTCTCGACCGGGCCGGGCACCTCGGCGAGGTAGGTCTTCATGACGTTGTAGCTGGGGTGCATCAGCCGGTGCGCGAGCTCACCGTCGTTGGTGAGCAGCAGCAGCCCCTCGGTCTCGGCGTCGAGACGGCCGACGTGGAAGAGCCGCTCCTTGCGGTTGCGCACCAGGTCGCCGACGCACGGCCGCCCCAGGTCGTCCTCCATCGTCGACAACATGCCGTACGGCTTGTTCAGCGCGATCGTGACGACGTCCTCGCGGATCTGCACCCGCACGCCGTCCACGTGCACCACGGCCGTCAGGGGGTCGA
>Ga0070710_10000449_pt1 | contig 19305 bp, 19 predicted proteins | sample LARL52metaG_FD_65454 | JGI IMG/M metagenome (GOLD analysis project Ga0070710, IMG submission 65454) | Corn, switchgrass and miscanthus rhizosphere microbial communities from Kellogg Biological Station, Michigan, USA - LAR L5-2 metaG | ecosystem: Host-associated > Plants > Roots > Rhizosphere ... | reverse complement strand
TCCTGGCCTCTCGTTAAGAGGCGGATTTCACGGAACCTTTGTCGCGGAAACCGAGGTCCCGGCAGGGCCTGCGGCAGGCCTACCGGCAGGGGATTATCCAGGCCGGGACAGTTGAGACTAGCCGCGGGCCGTGTTAGGGAACGCCTCCGGCCGCGTACGCGCGGTCGAGGGGCGCGGGTGTAGCTCAATGGTAGAGCAGCAGCCTTCCAAGCTGAATACGAGGGTTCGATTCCCTTCACCCGCTCCAATGATTTCAAGTACTTATCGGACCATCAGACCGCCAATGCGATCATGCTGGTGGCCTCGCATTCGCTCGTCAGTTCGAATAGAGTGGGGCGCCAGCATCAGCGAATAGCGGAACCCGGCTTTCCGAGCCCGTCTTCTCCTCGTTCACCGCATTGTCGGCTTCGACATCATCGCTGCCCGCCAGCCGCCCCCCGTGGCCTGTGCGGCGCCGACCGCCAAGGTCCGCGGCGATCACCTCGGCCGCCATGCTCTTGCCGGTCTTGGGCGGACCTGCGCCTTGGAGCACCGTCACGCCGAACCGGTTGCCAGGAAGCGAGTAATCGCGCCGCCAAGTCGGGCGCTATCCAGCGGTTCTGCCAGCGAAGCCTTGGCAGCTCTCACGACGCTTTCAGGCGCCCGGCCTTCCCGCAGCTCGCAGCACACGTAGGCGTAACCTGGTTCAAATTCGGGATGCGGCTGCACGGAAAGCGTTACGCCGTTGGCATAGAGAAGCCCGGCATGTGGCGTGAAATCCGAGGACAGAATCGTTCTTGCGTCGCCCGGCGCCTCGATCACCTGATCCTGGTGCGAGCAGGCAAGCGCGATATGCTCCCCCTCGATGACACCGTTGTTCGGCACGACTCGATAAACGTGTCGGCCGATTCCCCAGCCCTTCTCCGACTTGCGCACCAGGCCGCCAAGCGCCTGCGCGATCAATTGATGGCCGAAGCAGATGCCGACCATCGGAGTCTTGCTGGCGTAGGCCGCCCGCACGAACTCTTCGAGCGGCGCGATCCAGTCGCATTCGTCATAGACGCCGGCAGCAGAACCGGTAATCAGGATCGCCTCCGTCCTGTCCGGATCAGGGCATGCCTGGCCATTGGGAAGACTGATGACGTCGAATGCGATGGACGGATCGTTCGCGCGGATCATGCGCTCGAACATCTGCGGATAGGATCCGTGGCGGTCCCGATGTTGTGGTGCGACCAGTCCCGTTTCAACGATTGTAATGCGCGGCATCAGGCACAAATCCTTGGGGCTTGGTCAGCATGTCCACCCGGATCATGTCGAGAAAGTCGATGACCGGTCAATTCGCTAAGGATCGTGATCGGTCCTGCGCCACAAGACAGCCGATTGCACCGTCAGACTCAAGGCTGCATGCGGCCGCTTGCCTGTTTTCAGCCTTGGGAGCAGACTGGCGCAACCAAAATGGCTTCGGGAGGAGGCGTTGATGCAGGGTTTTCCGCGCCCCGTGGCGGCTCTTGTCACTCTGCTGGCGATCTCTGGACCCGCGCGTGCCGACCACTGGGTCGCGAGTTGGACGGGTTCGGCGCACGGGCCTTATCCGATCGGAAATCCGACCGCGGAGCCCGAGCTCAAATTTGCATTCCCGTCTCCCGAGCAGGGCGCGAGGGATCAGACCTTCCGCCTCATCGTTCGGCCTGATGTGTGGGGCCACCAGACCCGCATTCGGCTGTCGAACGTGTTCGGCACCCGGCCCGCGACCTTCGATGACGTGTTCGTCGGATTGCAGCAGAGCGGCGGCGCCATCGTCGAGGGGACCAACGTTGCGGTTCAATTCGGCGGTAAGCCGAGCGTCACGATCCCTCCCGGCGAGAGCGTCGTCTCCGATCCCGCGGCGCTCGGATTTGTCGCCACTTCCGCCGCAGGGCTGCTCAGCGGCCGGAAGCTTGGCGTCAGCTTTCATGTTGCCGGCGAGAGCGGTCCGATGACCTGGCACGCAAAGGCGCTGACCACATCCTATTTGACTGCGCCCGGCGACGGCGCAAGGAGCAGCGAGATCGCCGAGACCGCTTTCCCGTTCTCCACCACCTCCTGGTACTTCCTCGACGAGGTCGATATGAGCGTTGCCGATCGCACCAAGGTGATCGTCGCGTTCGGCGATTCGATCACGGACGGCACCGGGACCACGATCAACGGTGACGACCGCTGGCCGGACGTGCTGTCGCGCCGGCTGCATGCGCGCTTCGGCGACGATTATGTCGTCGTCAATCAGGGCATCGGCGGCAACCAGGTTGCGGGTCCGCCGGATTATTCCCCCGAGAAGCCGTTTGCGGGCGGCCCCTCGGCGATCTCGCGCCTCGACCGTGACGTGATCAGCCTGCCGGGCGTGGCCGCGGTGATCTGGATGGAAGGCATCAACGACTTCGGCGCTGCCGATGCGGCTGTGGAGACGGTAGAGGAGGGCTACACCAAGGGCGTCGCGCACTTGCGCGAGCGCATCCCCGGGGTGACGATCGTTGCCGCGACGCTGACCTCGGCGCTGCACAGCATCATCGTGACGCATGGCCGCGTCGAGGTCGACACCAAGCGCAAGGCGCTCAACGAATTTCTGCGCACGAGCAGGATTTTCGACGGCGTCATCGATTTTGACGCGGTGACCTTCGATGCCGCGACGGGCGAGATCAAGCCGGCGATGCAGCCCAATTCCTCGATCGGTGGGCCGGGTGACAAGCTGCATCCCAACCGTGCGGGATATGCTGCGATGGGGAATGCGATTTCGCTGGAGATGGTCACGGCGCGCAAATAAGGCTTCGATCCCGCTCCGTCGCCGACGGGCTCGGGCCCTCGAGGCTACGGCCAAATGCGTACGAGGTGGCGCAGGCTCAGGTCCTCCATTGTCCAACTTCTTCTGCGTGCCGATACCGATCACCTCGCTATCCTCCCTGCGTGAAGCCAATAGGAAGCCACCGCGAGCGGTCCGTCGGACATGTCCGCTCATATATATTTGATATATTTGAGCGCGCCGACGCAGCCCTCGATCTTGCCGGGACCAAGGGCAGTCGTTCATTCGAAATGGCTTCTAAGCAATTGATATCGCTAGACGAGAGAGCGTGTTGGTTAATCTCGCAAATGGCACCTGAAATCGAGCTGGCCTTGATTCCGTCGTTCGGAGGTTCGATCCCTCCCGCTCCAACTGGGACTCAAACCATCGAATTCCTTATATAGACAGCTCTGTTCCCGGCCGGATTTCTGGAAATGGATTCGACCCGTACCTTGCCCTTCGTCGCCCACTCCGCCACAAATTATCGCTTGCGCCTGCCCGGACCGACGGCCGTTCCCGAGCGCGTGCGCGCCGCAACGGCGCTGCCGATCCTGTCACATCGCGGGCCGGAGTTTCGCGTCATTCTTGATGACGTCATCACGCTGATGCGCGGGGTCATCGGCACGACGCAGGACGTGTTTCTGTTCGGCGCATCCGGAACCGGCGGGATGGAAGCCGCGCTCGTCAATGTGCTCTCGGCTGGTGACGCCGTGCTGGTGGTCGAAAACGGTCAGTTCGGCGAACGCTTCTCGTCGATCGCCGAAGGCTTGCCCGTGCAACTCGATCGCCTGCAGATTCCCTGGGGCAAGGTGCCCGATGCCGCAGACATTGCCGAGCGGGTGAAGGCGAAGGCCTATCGCGCGGTTGTGGTCGTTCACAACGAGAGCGCGACCGGCGTCGTTGCCGACCTTGCGGCGATCGGTGCTGTGCTGCGCGACACCGAAACGCTGCTGGTGGTCGATTCCGTCAGCGGTGTTGGCGGCGTCGATATGCGCATGGATGAATGGGGCGCGGATGTCGTGGTGACGGCCTCGCAGAAATGCCTGATGAATCCGCCGGGTCTCGCCATCGCTGCAGTCAGCGCCAAGGCCATGCGCGTCGCGCAGGCGGCGCACGGAATTCCGCGCTACTTTTTCGATTTTCGTCGCTCCAAAACCTCGCTCGACAAGGGCGAAACGCCGTTTACGCCGCCGGTGTCGCTGATCCTTGGGCTGCGCGAGGCTCTAGCAATGATCAACGAAGAAGGCTTGGCCGTAGTGCTCGCGCGTCACGCAAGACTGGCTGCCGCCTTGCGCGCCGGCTTCGAGGCGCTCGGCTTTGCGATGTTTCCGGCCACCCGCGCGCTCTCGAGCACGGTCACTGTCGGCGTGATCCCCGAGGGACTCGATGGGGCGGCAATCGTCCGGCATATGCATGCGAGCTACCGCACCGTGATCGCTGGCCAACGCACCAAGCTGCGCAACAAGGTCATCCGGATCGGCACGATGGGGGCGGTCGGTCCGGGAGACATCCTCGAGGACCTGCATTATCTTGAATGCACGCTGCGCGATCTCGGGCGCTCTCCTGGGAAAGGCGCCGGCGTGCTGGCAGCCGCGATGGCACTTGCACAATAGCTGCAACGGTCTTTTGCGGACTGCCACCGATTGTCTATTGTGTCGAACGACGCGCGGTTTTCGGGCGTTTGGGAGATGACCATGGTCACACGACGGGGGATCGCAAAACTGATGCTGGTCGGCGCGGCGACCGTTTTGGGCCGCCGCAGCGCACACGCGGCCGGCAAGGTCGCCGTCTACACAGCCAATGATTCCAATCTCAACCGTTTCGTGTTCGAGGCGTTCTCGAAGGAAACCGGCATTGATGTCGAACCCGTCGAGGCCGGGTCCGGCGTGTTGTTCCGCCGCATTATCTCCGAGCGCGAGCGCCCGCTCGGCGATATCGTGTGGGGGGTCAGCCGCACATTGCTGCGTGCGAACAAGGCCCTGCTGGAGCCCTACGCTTCCGAGAACAGGGATGCGGTGCCGGCGATGTTCCGCGACCCCGACGGATTGTGGCTCGGCACCAACGTTCATCTGCTGGTGATCCTGCAGAACACCAAGCTCATCCCGGCGGATGCCGGGCCGAAGAGCTGGGACGATCTCCTCGACCCGAAATGGAAGGGCAAAATCGCCTTCACCGATCCGGCGAACTCCGGCTCGGCCTATACCAACCTGACCATGCTGGCCCAGCTTTGGGGCAACAACGATGCGGCGTGGGAGAAAGTCGAGCGACTGGTCGCGAACACAAAGGTGCTCAATCGCTCCAGTCTCGTGTTTCAGGGCGTCGGCAACGGAGAATTCCCGCTCGGCATGTCGCTCGAATATGCCGGCTATCAGTGGTCCTCGAACGGCGCGCCGGTCAAGGTGATCTATCCGCAGGACGGCACCGTTACGCAGATGGAAGGCGTCGCCATCATCAAGGGCGGGCCGAACACAGAAAGCGCGAAGAGGTTTACCGACTACATCTCGCGCCAGGACGTGCGGGAGAACATCCTGAAATTTGCGTTCCGGCGCGCCGCCCGACAGGATCTCGACCTCGCAAAACTGCCCGGCCAGATGCCGCAGCTCGCCGACATCAAGCTGATCGACTATGACGAGGACGCCTGGGTGGAGAAGCGCGCTGAAATCGCCCAAAAGATCCAGGACATCATCAGGCGGACGCGCTAGGGTCCGAAGAAGCGAGGCTGGGGTGGCCGCACTGACGATCGATGGCGTAGCGCGCAGCTTTTCCGGCGTGCGGGCCGTGGACGACGTCTCGATATCGGTCGGTGACGGCGAGTTCTTCACCCTGCTGGGCCCATCCGGTTGCGGAAAGACCACTTTGCTGCGCATGGTCGCCGGGTTTTGCGAACTCGACAGCGGCCGCATTCTTTTGGGCGAGCAGCGCATCGACACGCTGCCGCCGCACAAGCGCGACACCGGCATGGTGTTCCAGAACTACGCCGTGTTTCCTAATCTGACGGTCGGCGACAACGTCGCCTATGGCTTGCGTGCGCGCAAGATACGCGGCGAAGCGATCCGCGAACGGGTCGCGCGCGCCCTGAAGCTCGTCCAGCTGGAAGGTTTTGCCGAGCGCAGGCCGCATCAGCTATCCGGCGGACAGCTCCAGCGCGTCGCGATCGCCCGTGCTGTCATCATCGAACCGAAGGTCCTGCTGCTCGATGAGCCGCTCTCCAATCTCGACGCCAAGTTGCGTGTCGAAATGCGCGGCGAAATCCGCAGGCTGCAGAAACTGCTTGGCATCACGGTCCTCTACGTGACGCACGACCAGGAAGAAGCCCTTGCCGTCTCCGATCGCATCGCCGTGATGCGCGCCGGCCGGATCGAACAGATCGCGACGGCGCGCGCAATCTACGAACAGCCCGCCACGCCGTTCGTTGCAAGCTTCATCGGCACCACGAATCTTCTGAACGGGCGCCTGCTGAGCCGTGATGGCGAACTGGTCGAGATTGCATTCGCCGGCACCGCGATCCGGACCAGTTGCGCGCGCGGCGCGCCGGGTGACGCTGTTGTCATGTCACTGCGGCCCGAGGCCTTGCGGCTGCTGGCCGCCGGGGAGGCGATGATTCCCGGCTGGACGACGCTGACCGGCACGCTCTGTGACATCGAATATCTCGGCGCTGTCACGCGCTTCGCGGTTGCGCTCGCCGATGGCACACAGCTCCAGCTGATGGCGCTCGCGCCGCCGGCGACGTCGGGCGCCGTGGTGGTCGCGTTCGACCCACGGCGTGTCGTCGTGATGGGAGGCCCATCGTGAGGTCATTGGTCGCGGGCAATGGCTTTCGGCTCGCCGTCGGCACGATCACGGTCGTGTTCCTCGGCCTGTTCTTTCTTCTTCCCGTAATCAAGGTGTTCGCCGCGAGCCTTCTCGATGCTTCGGGCAGGAACTTCACGATTTCGAACTACGCGAACATCCTGTCGAACCGTTTCTTCATCACCGGTCTTGCGAATAGCCTCACTATCGCTGCCTCGGCGGCCGCGTCCTCGGTGCTGGTCGGCGTTCCCTTTGCCTTCTGTCTCGCGCGACTGCCGATCGGGGCTAAGGCGGCGCTGCTCGCACTCGCCGCCCTGCCTCTGGTGCTTCCGTCTTTCGTCAGCGCCTATGCGCTCGTCCTGCTGTTCGGCCGCTCCGGCATCGTGACCGGCATGCTGCAATCGATCGGCATTCCATTCGAATCGATCTATGGCGCGAAAGGCATCGTCGTCGTCTATGCGCTCACGCTCTATCCTTACGTGGTGCTGCCGGTGACCGCCGCCTTCAAGGCGATCGACGTATCGGTCGAGGAGGCGGCGCAGAACCTCGGCTCCTCGCGTGCGCGTGTGCTGCGCACCGTGACGCTGCCGCTGGTGTTGCCGTCAATTCTCGCTGGTGCGCTCCTGGTCTTCATCGAGGCGCTGGAGAATTTCGGTGTTCCTTTCGTGCTCGCCGAGGACCAGACGATCCTGTCGGTCGAAGCCTACAAACTGTTCGTCGGCGAGACCACGGATAATCCGGCATCGGCCGGCGTGCTCGGTGTACTGCTTATTGGCTGCACGGTGGCGGCCCTTCTGGTGCAGCGCGCGATACTGTCGCGGCAGCACTATGCGACCGGTGCCCGGCGCTCCGCGCCACTGCTGCAGGTCAGTCCCGCCATGCGACGTCTCGGCGCGGCATATTGCTGGATGCTGGTGGCTGCGGCGATCGTTCCGTTTGCCGCCGTGGTGGTGATTTCCCTGATGCAGTTCAGTGGCCCCGTGCTTCATTTCGGCTTGTCAGTCGACAATTTCAGGCAGCTGTTTCAGCGCTCATATCGGCCGCTGACCAACACGCTGCTGCTTGCAACCTTGGCGGCATGCGGTGCGATGCTGATCGGGGTTCCCCTCGGTTATGTCGTCACCCGCCATCGCTCGCGTGTTTCGGCGCTGATCGATGTCATGGCGACGTCGCCCTTTGCTGTTGCCGGGACGGTACTCGGGATCGGCCTGGTCATGGCGTACAGCAGCGGCTTTGTGATCCTGACCGGCACGTGGGTGATCATGGTTCTGGCCTACATCGTCCGCAAGCTGCCATTCTCGGTGCGCTCGGCCGGTGCGATCCTGCATCAGATCGATCCCAGCCTCGAGGAAGCCTCGATCAATCTGGGAGTCTCCCCGGCATTGACGTTCTGGCGCATTACCGTCCCGCTCATGCTCGGCGGGATTGTTGGCGGCTTTGTCCTGACGTTCGTGACCGTCGCATCCGAGCTCAGCGCCACGGTCGTGCTCTACAGTGGGCCCTGGACCACCATGACGGTTGCGATGTTTCAGGCGCTCGAGGGGACGAGCCCCGGCATTGCAGCCGCGGCTGCGACGGTGCTCATCATTTGCACGCTGGTGCCGGTCGCGCTGGTCTATCGTCTGCTGCGACGGCACGAGCTATCGATGCTCTGACGGAAGGAAAGCCATGATCGATCTGCGAAGCGACACCATCACGTTGCCGACCGACGAGATGCGGGAGGCGATGCATCGCGCCGAGCTTGGCGACGATGCCCGCGATGGCGACCCGACCGTGCGCCGCCTTGAGGACACCGCGGCCGCGATGGTCGGAAAGGAATCCGCATTGTTCGTCGCAAGCGGCACCATGTCGAATCTCGTGGCACTGCTCGCTCATACCGGGCGCGGAGGCGAAGTGCTGCTTGATGCCGAATCGCATATCATGCGGAGCGAGATGGGCGGCATCGCGGCCCTTGCCGGCCTGTTCTACCGGACGATACCGTCGGTGCGCGGCGCGCCGGATCTGTCCGGAATAGGCGAGCTGTTGAACGCGAAGTTGAGTGCGAAGCGGCTGGCAACGGCGCTCGTCTGCGTCGAGACCACGCACAACAGTGCCGGTGGAGCGGTTCTCCCGCTGGACTATCTCGGCCGCCTGCGAAACCTGACGAACGAGCAGAGCGTGCCGGTGCACATCGATGGCGCGCGCCTCTTCAATGCGGCGGTCGCACTCGGCGTACCCGTCGCCGACATCGCGGTGCACTGCGACAGCGTGGGCTTTTGCGTCAGCAAGGGCCTGAGCGCGCCCTTCGGCTCGGTGCTGTGCGGGTCGTCAGCCTTCATTGAGCGGGCGCGGGCCTATCGCCGCATGGTCGGCGGCGCCATGCGCCAGGCTGGAATCATGGCGGCAGCCGGCGTGATCGCGCTCGAAAAGATGGTCAACCGGCTTTCCGAGGATCACCGGCGCGCCAGACGGATCGCGGAAGGCCTGCACGCCGTAGATCCGCAACTTGCAGATCCGCTGACGGTCGAGACCAATATCGTCATGCTCGAGATCGGCCATACGGGTGCCGACGCCGCGACCTGGATCTCCGCGCTCGAGAAACACGGCTTGAAGGCCGGCGCCTGGAGCCGCCATTCGCTGCGGCTGGTCACGCATCGCCACATCGACGAGGCTGCGGTCGAGCAGGCGATCGCAACCATTCGCTCGGTGTCCGCAACGATCATGCAGCACGACGACAAGGTGCGGGGGAAGGGCGTCTGAGCTTGTCGCGTCAGCTGCTTTCCACTGTGTGCAGGCAGGCGGCCAGATCGGTGTCAGGGGCAAGGCCGACGATCTCGGCCGCTTCGCCGAGAGCTTGCGAATCGACCTCGTGCACGGCCTCCAGATAGGCGGCCAGGAGGCTATGGCGCCCGCGCAGCGCCTCGACCATGGCTTTCAGATCGTCGCGCGTTCTCATGGCAAGATGATACCGTAACGTGGTTAATAATTCGTTACGGCAGATCAGCCTCAGTGGCGGGGCTCCGCCTGCTCCGCGCCACCGCCGTTGATCGCCGTGTGGAGCCGGTCCAGCTCAGCCTCGAGTTGCTCATTGATCGCCAAAAGCGAACTGACAATGCCACGGACGTCGCCGTTGTAGTCCTCGATAAGCTCATCGACTACTGCATCAAGATCGGCCGGCATCGGAGCGTTTCCCTTTTGACAACGATCCATCCGAAACGCAGCTTTTGGGCGAAACTATGAGGAATCCGCTTGCCGATCGTGGCGATGTCGCTTTCGGTCGATGAACTGCGATAGTCAGTGGATAACTGGCCCCGAGTCGATCGCCCGACTTGACCGCTTCTGCGCGGCGTCGCGCAGCCATTTCAACTCAGCCCTGCGCTGCTCATTGACAATCAAGACTGATTTGATCGCGGCGCGGAGGTCACCATTGCAGGCCTTGATAATTTCATCGATCAATGAATCATCGGTTGGCATTCCCGCCTCCCCAATTTCGACTGTGATCAAAAACAAAGAAATCTGGGCGACAGTGCGTTCCACCCCGCAATCCACAAGTGCGCGCCGGTGTGCGCGTCGGCGCGCGGGTGCGCGCAGGCGCGGCCACCGTTGCATTTCCTCTCCGGTGACAGATTTCGTTCTGAAAAACCAGCTTGGACCTCAAAGGCTTCATGCCCCGGTGGGCCCACCTTGTCACGGCAGGTTCTCGCGCAGGATCAGCTCGGTGCGCGACCTCGTCGCGGAATCCGGTGCAGGCCGGCCGGCGCGCAGATTTGCAAAGATGGTGATGCAGTCCATCAGCGAGGTCTGCGGGTTCTGGGTGATGACTGCGTCCATCGTGCCGTCGATCAGCATGGCGCGGGTGTCGGGCGAAAGGCCATGTCCGACGAAGACGACGTCGCGCTGCCGACCCGCCTCTTTCAACGCACGGCCGATGCCCTCGGCGCCGCCGCCGATATTGTAGAGGCCGGCAAGGGTGGGATGCTGGGCCAGCAGCTGTCTGGTCTGGCGGTAATTGTTCGCCGCCTCGTCATGGCCTTCGCGCAGGCCCACGACCTCGATCTCGGGAGAGTCTTCCTTGAAGAGATGCAGAAACCCCATTTCGCGCTCTTCATGCGCTCGATAAGAGAGGCTGCCCGCGATCATCGCGACCTTGGCCGGACGGCGTCCGATGAAGCGCGCGATCATATAGGCCGCGGTGCGGCCGGCTGAACGATTGTCCAATCCGACATAGGCGACGCGGCGCGTGTTGGCGATGTCGGAGATCAGGGTGACCGCGGGCACGCCGCGCTCGGCCAGCGTTTCGACCGCTTCGCGCACGGCCGGATGCTCGATCGCCATGAAGACGATGCCGTCGACGTCGCGTCCCAGCCGGCGAAGCTCGTGCGCCAGCAGATGCGGCTTGAGGCTCTCGATGTGTTCGACGCGGGCGCGCATGTTGAAGGAGGCGAGCTGGTCCTGCGACGCGGCGATCAGGCGGCCGAGCATGCCGAGGAAGCGGTTGGTGTCGGCGGGAAGCAGGAAAGCGAGCCGCCAGGGTTTGAGTGCCTGGGCCGGCAGCGCACTGTCCATCAAATAGCCGAGCTCGTTCGCCGCTTTCAGCACGCGCTGTACGGTGACCGCCCGCACGCCGGGGCGCTGGTGCAGGACGCGGTCGACCGTCGCCGGCGATACGCCGGAAAGGCGGGCGACGTCTTCGATCCGTGCCAGCTGGCGGCGACGTGGCGGTTCGGGGGTCGGCGGTTCGGTCATCGAAATCATGCCCCGCAAGAAAGCAGAGGACATCAAAAAGCATCAAGAAATGAGTTTGACGCCCATCATTTCTGCTCTCTATCGTGACCGCGACGTTGCGGCAAGGGCCGAACCGGCGAGAGACCGGCAAGAAGCCGGGCAGGAGCGGATCAATCAGAGGCGGGAGGAAGTCATGTCCAAGGTGAGCCGGCGCAGCATCCTTCGCGCCCTCGCAACGGCCCCGGCCGTGTCCGTGCTCGGCGCACCGCTGGTGGCGCGCGCCGCCGACATCGAGCTGCGCTACGGCAACAATCTGCCGCTGTCCCATCCGCTCAATATCCGGGCCCAGCAGGTCGCCGATCGCGTCAAGGAGCGGACGAGCGGACGCGTCGACATAAAAATCTTTCCGAACAATCAGCTCGGCGGCGACACCGACATGCTGAGTCAGGTGCGCAGCGGCGCCATCACATTCTTCACGCCGTCGGCGCTGGTGATCGCGACGCTGGTTCCGGTCGCGGCGATCAATGCAGTCGGCTTTGCCTTTGCCGATTACGATCAGGTGTGGAGCGCCATGGACGGCAGCCTCGGTGCCCACGTCCGGGCTGCGATCGCCAGGACCAATCTCCATGCCTTCGAGAAGATCTGGGACAACGGCTTCCGCCAGATGACGACCAGCGGCAGGCCGATCGAAGATGCCAAGGACATGGCCGGCCTGAAGATCCGTGTCCCGGTCAGCGCGCTCAGCCTGTCGATGTTCAAGGCACTGGATTCATCGCCAACCAGCCTGCAGTTCAGCGAAGTCTACACGTCGCTGCAGACCAAGATCGTGGACGCCCAGGAGAACCCGATCTCCATCATCCAGGTCGCCAAGCTCTACGAGGTGCAGAAATACTGTGCGCTCACCAACCACATCTGGGACGGTTTCTGGTTCGTCGCCAATGGCCGGGCCTGGAACGAGCTGCCCGATGACGTCAGGACGATCGTGACGGAGGCGATCAACGAGGCCGGCCTGCAGCAGCGCGCCGACGTCAAGGCGATGAATGAAACCGTGCAGGCCGATCTGAAGGCCAAGGGCCTCGTCTTCAACACGACCGTGCCCGACTCCTTCCGCGCCAAGCTGCGCGAGGCGGGCTTCTACAAAGAGTGGAAGGAGCGCTTTGGCGCCGACGCCTGGAGCCTGCTCGAGCAGCAGGTCGGAACGCTTGTCTGACAAGCGGCATCCTGAACTTCTACGACGTTTGGAAAGGACCACTCATGAGCCGTTTCTTCGGCGAAATCCGGCAGACCGGATACGTCGTGCCCGATATCGAGGCGGCGATGGATCATTGGTGGCGGGTGCTTGGTGTTGGTCCTTTCTTCTATCATGAGCGCGTTCCGATCAAGAACTATCACTATCGCGGCGAGCGTTACGAGCCGTACAATTCGGTGGCGCTGGCCAATTCCGGAGCGCTGCAGATCGAGCTGATCCAGTGCCGCAACGACGTGCCCTCGATGTATCGCGACTTCACCAGCGCGGGCCATTCGGGCTTGCAGCATGTCGCCTATTGGACCGAAGCCTATGATGCCGATCTCGAACGCCTGCTGGCCAGGGGCTTTGGCCCTGTCATGGGCGGGGAGGTCGGCGAGCGCGGCCGCTTCATCTATTTCGATACGCATTATCATCCGGGCACCGTGATCGAGCTCTCGGAGGTCACCGGACCGAAGGGCCAGATGTTTCGACTGATCCGCGAGGCGGCGGAGAGTTGGGACGGCAAGGATCCGGTGCGGCCGTTCCCCGATCTCGGGGCGCTCTGACATGCCCGGCCGTCCGGGCGATCGGTTCGAGGCGACCTATCTGATCGAGACGCCGCTCGATCCCCTCGATGTCGCCGAGGTCTTGGCGGGCGAGCAGTCCTGCGACACTTTTGTGCGGGTCGCTGGCGAAACCGATGTGCTGCGCGAACGCGCGCGTGCCATCGTCACTGGCGTGGAGGAACTGCCGCCCGTCACATCGCCGAGCCTGCGGAGTTCGTGGCTCGCGCGCAAGGGCATCACCGGCCCATATCGGCGCGCCCGTGTCACAATCGCATTCCCGACCGCGAATGTCGGCGCCAACCTGCCGACACTGGCGGCGGTCGTGGCCGGCAATCTCTATGATCTCGGCGAGGTCACGGGGCTGCGGCTCGAACGGATTGCGCTGCCTGCGGGGTATCGTGCGCGCTTTGCGGCGCCCAGGCAGGGAATTGCCGGCACGCGCCATCTGACCGGCGTCCCTCGCGCGCCGCTGGTCGGCTCGATCATCAAGCCGAATGTCGGGCTTGATGCCGCGGCGACGGCGGCGCTGGTCGCCCGCCTCTGCGCGGCGGGCGTCGACTTCGTCAAGGACGACGAAGTCTGCGCCGATCCGGAGCACGCGCCGCTCGCAACGCGCATTCCCGCGGTCATGGCGGCGGTGCGGCGTCATCAGGATGCGACCGGCAAGCATGTGATGGTCGCGTTCAACATCACGGGTGAGACCGATGCGATGCGCCGGCATGCCGATCTGATCGCGCAGCATGGTGGCACCTGCGCGATGGTGTCGCTCAACTGGTGCGGGCTGTCTGCGCTGGAGAGCCTGCGCCGATCCACTGATTTGGCGCTGCACGGCCATCGCAACGGGTTCGGAGCCTTGTCGCGGCATCCGCTGCTCGGCTTCTCCTTTCAGGCCTATCAGACGCTGTGGCGGCTCGCCGGTGTCGACCACATGCATGTCCACGGCCTCGGCGGAAAGTTTGCGCAGGACGATGCGGAGGTCATTGCCTCCGCCAACGATTGTGTGACGCCGCTGACCGAAGGTCTGGACGATCGTGTGCTGCCTGCCTTCTCGTCGGGGCAATGGGCGGGCACGGCGCCGGAAACCTTTGCCGCGATCGGGCACACCGACCTGCTGTTCATGGCGGGCGGCGGTATCATGGCGCATCCAGGCGGACCGACGGCGGGCGTGATCAGCATTCGCCAAGCCTGGGATGCGGTGATTACGGGCGTCTCGCTCAAGGAGGCAGCGCGCGCGCATGTAGAATTGCGGCAGGCGCTTGATAGATTCGGCCATGCCCCATGACGGCTGCCGCGCGCCAGGAGCGGCCGCGTTATGGCTGGTACGGCGACGACTTAACCGGTGCGAGCGATACGCTCGCCACCTGGGCCGAGCGCGGCTATCGCGCGCTGCTGTTCCTGCGCGAGCCGACCGCGGCGCAGCTTGCCGCGGCCGGCCCGCTCGATGTCATCGGTCTCGCCGGCGCGACGCGGTCGATGTCGCCCGCGGCGGCGGCGGCTGAACTCGATCGGGCGGGACGCTGGCTTGCAGCGCTCGGCGTCCAGCTTCTGCATTATAAGTGCTGCTCGACGTTCGACAGCGCGCTGCATGTCGGCAGCATCGGCGCGGCCGTGACGGCGCTGAGGCGGCACTTCCCCAACGCTTTCGTCCCGATCGTCGGCGGCCAGCCTAATCTCGGCCGCTACTGCCTGTTCGGAACGTTGTTCGCCGCAGCGCGGTCGGGCGGCGTCGTTCACCGCATCGATCGCCATCCGACCATGAGCATCCATCCGGTGACGCCGATGCGTGAGGCCGATCTGCGCCGGCATCTCGCAGCCCAGGGGCTGGAGCGCATCGAGCTCATCGACTATCGCTCCTATGAGACGGTGCAGGTTGACGGCATCCTCGATGCCTGTCTGCAGAGCCGGCCTGATGCGGTATTGCTCGATGTCGCACGCGAGAGCGATCTGCAGATCATCGGCCACCTGATCGAGGACCGGCTCTCGAACGGGCCCATGCTCGCGGTTGGTCCAAGTTCGGTCGCCCAGGCCCTGGCCGCGGCAGGCGCCGGGAGGACGGACGCGGTCGGCGTCAGCAGGCCGCGCCGTCGCGATGGCGCGGTGCTTGCCCTTGTCGGCAGCCTGTCGCCGGTGACGCGGGCGCAGGTCGACGCCGCCTCATCCTATCATCGCATCGATCTCGATCCGGCGCGGCTGGTTGCCGATCCCGGCTATGGGCAGCAGATATGTCAACGCGCGCTCGCCCACCTTGCGAGCGGCCATGTCATGCTGGTGACCGACGCGGCCCGCGAGGAACGGACACGGATGAATCATGTGGCGGTCGGAACCGGACAGCTGCTGCGTGCGGTGCTCTCGGAGACCCGGGTCGCGCGACTCGTCGTCGCGGGCGGCGACACGTCGAGCCATGCGGTTGCCGCGCTCGATATCTCGGGTCTGTCCTATTGGTCTTCGTTCGTCCCTGGCGCACCGCTCTGCCGCGTTCACAGCGACACGCCGGGGCTCGATGGCCTCGGTATCATCCTGAAGGGCGGGCAGATGGGGCCGGTGGATGTCTTCGACGAGGCCGCGAGCTGTTCAGAGTGAACTGCCGCCGCAGATGACGAGTTGCTGTCCGGTGATCGCCCCGGCCTCGGATGAGAGAAGAAACGCCACCGCGGCGGCGACCTCCTCGGGGCGGATGAAGCGACCGATTGGCGGCAGCTTTGGTGCGACGTCGCCGCGCGCCGGGTCGTTCAGCATGGGTGTCTCGGTCGCGGCTGGCGCGACGACATTGACGGTGATGCCGCGCGGTGCGAGTTCGGCCGCCCATGACCGCGCCATGGCGACGAGGGCCGCCTTGGACGCGGCGTATTGGCCGCGGCCGGCGGCGCCCGATGCGGTGCGGCTGCCGATGAAGACGATCCGGCCGCCCGGCGGCAGGCGTGGTGCGAGCATGTTGGCGAGGCGCTCGGCAGCATCGACGTGAAGCCGCCACATGGCGGCGCCGTCGCCGTGGCTCAGCTTGCCGAGCCGGCCCACTTTGAGAAAACCCGCGGCGTGCACGAGCGCCGTCGGCGTGACGTCGGCGACGGCGCCCGCAATGGCGTCGACGTCGCTCAAATCGAGTGGCAGATGTCGAAACGCCGGATTGTCGAACGTCGCAGGCCTGCGGCTGACGCCGGTGACGCGCCAGCCGTCCCGCAGCAGCCGTTCGACGATCGCAGCCCCGATGCCTGAGCTGGCGCCGGTGACGAGTGCGTGCGGCATCTCGTTCACGATCTCACTCCGTCGCAGCGCGTCCGGCCCATGCTTCCGTCACGCGGACATATTTGATGGCCCGGCGGTGGAACGTGAACGCGATGTGGAGGCCGCCGTCGGCGGCCTGCTTAATCGACGGATACGACAACTCGCGGTTAGTCTGGTCCCGCGAACTGTTGGTCATGCAATAGCCGTCGCCGATTTCGACATTGCGCTTGCTCCAGCTTCGTCCGCCGTCCGAGGAGATCGCAAGTGTCATTGGCGCTCGCGGAGCGCCCCAGAATGCGGTGCGTCCCTCCCGCGCCATCGCCTCGCCGGCGACCAGCGGCGGCAGGTCGTCCTCGATCTCGTCGTAGAGCGACAGACGGCGCTCGGTCGCCTCAGCAGCGCTGCTGTCATTGAAGACGAGCGCGAGATGCCCGTTCGCAAGGCGCGTGAACTGGATCGAGGAGTTGTTGTTGGGAAGGACCGTCGCTATCGGCGCGGACCAGGTGCGGCCGTGATCCGCCGATCGGCTCTGATAGATGTTGTCCGCCCACCGGCTGCGGAACAGGGCCAGCAGGCTGCCGTCAGTGAGCCGTTCGATGCACATGTGCACGCAGCCGCGACTGCCGGGGACGTCGATATCGGTCCATGTCCGGCCGGCGTCCGAGGAAATCTTCACGGCGCTGGTGTCGTCGTCGCCATTCCATTTCCGGCCTGGCGAGCTGCGGCAATAGAACACCGGCAGAAGCCAGTCGCCATTGTCGAGCACCACGATCGGCTGCCGGATGAAGATGCCGTGGCCCTGCTGCGCGGGAAACAGTGTCTCGATCGGACCCCAGCTGCGGCCGTTGTCGCGGGAGAGCCGCCTGCGGACCATAGCGGTGTCCTGGTTGCCCGAGATCTGGGCGGTCCACATCAGCCACAGCGAGCCATCCGGGGCAGGGAACAGGACCGGATTCTGCTCCGATCGCGTGGGGTCGTCGGACAGCTTTTCGGCAGCCGACCACTCCGTTGACCCGCGCGCGAGACGCGAAAAATACACGGAGATGTCGGCCATGCCTTCCTGCGTGCCGCCGAACCAGACGCAGCAAAGATCACCATTTGCGAGCGGCATCAGATTGGCCGCATGATTCTGCACGCAGGGCGAGGGAATGAAGGCATCGGACCGGTCAGGATCGCCGCTGGAGCGGCGGAGAACACCGTCGGTTGCGGCCTCGATCTCGGTGATCATCAGGATGTCCTCTCGACAAAAGCCTTCGACTGTGTCGCATCGCCGTCAGCCTGGGCGATCGCGGCGGTGCGGGCGCCGTAGTGGACGAGCCGCTCGAGCGCCATGACGACGAGCGGGGTCAGCGCGGCGATATACATGTTGTCGATGCCTAAGGGGTTGCCGAGCAGGTACCAGACCGTCGTCGAGATCGCCGCTCCGATCAGCCCGGCCATGGCCCCCCGGTTGGAGGAGAACAGCGGCAAATAGAAGCCCATCATCGCGACGATGGTGATCGACAGCCTGAGCGCGCGCGTGAAGAACGACAGTTTCAGGATCTCGGGAACGAAGAACACGAAGACGAGCGGTATCACGCCGATCAGAACCGAGAACAGGCGGGTCATCTTCAGCTCGCGCTCAGGCGTCGGCTGCCAGTACGGGACATAGAAGTCGCGCACCACCAGCGAGGCGATCGCCAGCGCCACCGTGCAGACGCTGACGAAGATCGAGGCGACCAGCGACGTCGTCACGAACGCCGAGACCAGCCGCGGCATCTTTTCAAGGAACACCGGCAGCGCGTAGAGGCTGTTCATCTCCGGATAGAGGTATTTGGCGGCGACGCCGATCAGGGCGAGGACCAGGCCGAGCGGCAGGCAGAGGGCGGCGGCGTAGAAGGCTGCCCTGCGCGCCTCATTTGCACTCGGCGTCGAGGAGATCGCCTGCACGATGAACTGCGTCGAGAAGATCGCGCCGACGGTTCCAAAGGTCCAGGCGAAGATGGTGGTGAAGCCGATCTTGCCGTCCCAGGTGAAATAATGCGCGGGCAGTTTCGCCTGCATCGGCGCGATCCCGCCGGTCAGGGACATCGCGACGAAGAGGATGATGAATAGGCCGATCACCTTGATCGCGCTGTGCAGGATCGTGACCCATGCCACGCCCTTGAGCCCGCCAAACACGTAATAGAATGTGCTCACGGCCGCGATGATGCACATCGCCACGGGCAGGCTGACATGCAGCGCGGTGGCGATCGCCGCTGCGCCGCTGACATAGTTGCCGACATTCACGAGCAAGAGCGCGTAGATCATGATCACCGAGACGGTGAGCATGGTCGACTTGCCGTATTTCTGCGCGATCGCGGCGGAGATTGTGTACTCGCCCGAATCGTAGAGCTTCCTCACCATGAACAGGCCGAACAGCAGGAAGCCGATCGAGGCCCCAAGCACCGCCCACCCGGCCGCCATGCCTGACTGAAAGGCTTCCTGTGCGGTCCCGACCGTCGACTTGGCGCCGACGAATTCCGACATCATGAGAACACCGACCACGATGGCCGGCATGGCTCGCGCGCCGGTCATGAACTGCTCGCTGGTCCGGCTGCGCAACCTGATCGTGAGCCACGACGTGAACGCGATGTAGGCGACGATCATCGTGACAACGAGCGCGCTCTCTCCATTGAGAATGGCTTGCATCGATATGTTTCCTCTCCTGCAGCTGAAGCCGATTGGCGGCTCCGCCCCGATTTTGATCGGAATGCGAACATTTGTTGTTAGTTTGAGGTACATATCTTCGAGACGTGCTCGTCCGTCAAGCAAATGCGTCGGCATATCCGCTGCTCGTTTTTCGCGGAGCCGGTCGGTGCCGGCCCGCAATGCCGAACAATCTGCCGCAGGGAAGCTGGTTCCAGACCTGACTTGTGGCGGTCCGCCGGTCAGCCGCTCATCTGCGATGCATCCGTCAGGAGCTTGGCGACCCCGAGAATCCTGGGGAGTGCGGCCTTTTCGAACGACTTGATGTCCATGCGGCT
>Ga0070710_10000447_pt1 | contig 19364 bp, 30 predicted proteins | sample LARL52metaG_FD_65454 | JGI IMG/M metagenome (GOLD analysis project Ga0070710, IMG submission 65454) | Corn, switchgrass and miscanthus rhizosphere microbial communities from Kellogg Biological Station, Michigan, USA - LAR L5-2 metaG | ecosystem: Host-associated > Plants > Roots > Rhizosphere ... | reverse complement strand
AGACTTGGCATAGGAAAATATCTGAGAAGTAGGATCTAAAGGCATTACATCAGAGGAAGGGAAAAGATCAGTTTCTACATTATTGTTAGCTTCTTTTATCCAGTTTATGTATCTGGATCTATCGACTTCAGCCATGGTATTTTTTTGAACTGTAGTATAGCCTAGATGTTGGAAGCCTTCATCTATTGTGATATAGCGTCCTGCGACGTAATCTTGTGTGGACATATCTAGGATGTGAACATACAGTCGTATGTTCCCTTATAGTTTTCTCTGGAAGCTACTGCAAGAAGGTAATATTCTGAGGGGCCCTGTTTGATTAGAAGTTCATCTCTAGGAGGGCAAGTAGGGATAAGAATTCCTGCCTTTCGTTGCGTGATTGCACAGTTACTAACCATGATCAAAAATAGTGTTTCCACTAGAAAAGGATTGTTATGAAAAGAGGAAAAGAGAAAGGCAATTATGCCTTGGAATTCTTCACTACAAGGTCGCTCGGAGGAGCGAGTAGTTTGTAGATCTGTTTGTTTGTTGTGATTTCTGTTCCTGGTGTGACTCCGCTCAATGGTACAGATAGTTTCTCTCCAAATCTCTTTGGATTCATGATCTTGTAGCCTACAAAGTCGTGGACTATGTTGTAGTCTGCGAACTTCTTTGCATCGTATTCTGAGTCTACTATCTTTGGTCCGTCGAGTTCGAAGGCCCCTTCATTTGCAAGTGCGTATACAAATGATCTTGGAACATAAGGAGATACGATTGCTACTGCATTGTATTTCTCTAGTCCGAAGAATGGTACGACTCCGAAGCCTTCAGGTACTTGTATCTGAGTATAGGCGTGAGTGAACCAGTTGCTGAGGTATGCTCTGTAATCGAGAGGATTCCAGACGAAGTATTTGATGTAGTTGTAGTATTTGTTAAAGTGGCTTACGATAACATTTACGAAGGCAGAAGGAGCATCGTTTGAAGAACCTGGAGCAGATGATCCCGATGGAGTTGCAGACATATCGGGGATAGTTCCATAAGTTCCATTGATGGACAAGGTAGAGAGTTCTTTGAGTGCCATTAATTCTCTCGCTCTTGCAATCTGGATGTTTCCTTGCTGTATTGAAGTTGCAAATGGATCGATAGCGGCTTCCATTCTATCTTCTCTTGGAATATAGATGTGGACGTCGTTTCTCTTTATTCTGAATTCAGTTTGACCGAACTCTGTGTAGTCGATAATTGGCTCAGATAATCTATCTACTTGGAGATTGACTGCAGGCCATCCCATCTCTGGAATCTTGCCTCTGAGTTTATCGAGTGGTATGTTCTTGAAGGCTGAAGTGATGAAACTAGGCTGTTCAAGATTTCCTACTATTTGGTTTACGAATTGGACGATTGTTAATTGGCTAGTGTTTCCGTCGCCTATTGCTGCCTTGTATTCTTGGTATGCTTCTTGGAGTTGGGTTCGAATTGAATCATCGAATTGTCCTGCTCCTCTTGCTCTCTTTGCAAAGTATTCTATTTTCTTCTTTGCAGTCTGAGCTTGTAGAATGTTGGATTTTACATCAGTTAATCGGTATACTCCTTTTGGATGATTTGCCATCGCTCCAGCGACGTATGCTTGTACTTCTGGAGTTAGGTTAAAGCGGTTTGTTTGAGGAATTACTTCTTTTCTCTCAAACTGAGCCATGAATTCTGAGTCTAGGCCTATTTCATCAATATCTCTTATCTCTCCAGAATATAGAGTAGCAGATCCTGGAAGGAAAGTATAGGTTTGTTTATCTCGTGCCATAATTTAGAGACACCCCGAATGGATGATTATGATATCATTTGCTGCTGATATTGGAATAGTGTTATCTAGTTGGCATCTGTATCGACCGATTGCCTTTCCTGCTGCCAAGTCTGCAGCGGTTGCAATCACTGCAGTTTGAACAGATGATGCATAGTTGAACTTGACTAGACAGAATGGTAACAAGTCAGTTCCAAATGCGATAAATGGAAAGACAGAACCTGGAGCGAGGACTTGGATTTGAGTCATGCCTGTAGTATAATCTTCGGCTGCTATGCAATATCCAGTAGTGAGGACTGCATCATCAGTTACGAGTCTGTCAAAGTTACCTGAGCTGTCAGGGAACAAGAGATCTCCTATTGAGATCACTGTAGATGGACTTGTAACGAGTGGAACTGTGTAAATGTAAAATGGTTCGTATTGAGTAGGAATTTCTACTGCTCCCTGAAGAAGAACTGGCATTTCTAGTCAGAGCCTCCAAAGAGTTTGTTTACGGACATATCTTTCATACTAGCGGAAAATGCATCTTCTGTTTTTGATGCTGAGAATGGACTGGAAAGTGTTGTACCCATTCCTAGAGGAGTTGCAGTAGCTGTATTAACTGAGATAGTTTTTGCGATGAATGGTTTTACTTTCTCAATTTCTGCGTCTAACTGTGTAAATGTCATATTTTTCCATTGTGCGGTAAATGCTTCTAGAGTCTTTTCATCGACTCTTCCCTTGTATGATGCTGTGAGAACTTGTAATCTTGGTTTTTTGAGTTCTGCTTTCATGGCCTCTTTTTCTTCATCTTCTTTATCGTCTTTCTTTTCATCAGTCTCTGCTTTCTTTGCTTCGCCTCCCATGTGCTTGTAGGCTTCTGCAATCTTTTCTCTTACTTTTTCTGGATCTTCTTCATCGTATGCCGCCTTCATCATCTTTTTAGCTTCAGCCATCTTTTCTTTTCCCTCTGCTTCTGCTTTCTTTGCCTCTGCAGATTTCTTGGCTTCTGCCTCTGCTCTCTTTGCTTCAGCTTCTGCTTTCTTTGTAGCTTCTGCTTCTGCCTCAAAAGTTTTAATTTTTGCGTCCAGTTGCTCGATTTTTGTTATTGCTTCTGGAAGTGTGAGAGTCATTGTAACTATATTGAGTAATCATAGATTGATTATTAAGCACATAGTTTAAGTATTGAAAACTATTCAAAATACTTGTTTTGGGGAGAACAAAACAAGCTACAACAAAAAAACAGACTGCAGTATATTATACTCCTAAAGAGATCAAGGACCTAACAAAACAAGCTCGACTAAAGGGAATGAGATTTAGTCAATATGTCAGAGTCGTTTCATTGAGACGCTCAGGAATAAAAATCGAGGACGAAAATCTATGAGCTGTTCAATCTGCAAGAGAGCAATATGCATCTGTTCTATTTGTAAGAGTATAGAGTGTGTGGACCATCTTCCAGTCTGTGGAGATCATCCAAGGATATGAGCGAAGATAAGACATCATTAGAGAAAAGTAACTTGTTATCTACTACAAATTTAGTAGAAAGAACTTATAAAATTACAGAAGTTTGTTTAGATGACCAACATAGATACTGTGAGAATCATCTTTGCGAGTGTGATTGTCATGAATGATAAGACTTCTTATAATGAAAGTAAGATGAGTGATGAGGATAAATTACTAGAAGAATTTAAAAAAGAACGTAGAGCAATCAGTGATTTATATCTACATGGTAAGATAACTTTTCCAGAATATCGTACAAAGGTTCAAGAATGTATAGGTAGAGCATTAGATAAATTAAATTCACTTCCTAAAGTATCGGAGATGAAGTTTTGACTGACAAGACATTACATCAAGAAAGTCTTATTTAGTTTTTGTGATATTTTAGAAGCTCTTCTGCTAACTTTGGCATGAAGAGATTTTCAATCTTAGCGTCAAGACTGCCTCCTTCTCCACACTCTGAGTAAGCTATCGCAATAGCTTTATCGTGTGGCATATTGGGATGAGAATCCATTTGATGGCGTATATGTTTTGATACACAGCTATCATCAGTTCCTTCTCTTGCAGACATGATATTCCCTACAATATTTGCAAGTTCTACCTGGGAGAATCTTTTTCTGAGAGTCTCTTGAACAAATGGAATTATAGACATTTGAGTCGTATTATTATCTCCGATATCGGCACTTTTAGGATTTGCGGATGTATCCAATAGAAATGCATTACAGCATCCTATCTCCATGTCTATCTTACCTTCGACTAGTCCGCACGCATTAGGCTCTACTCGCCATTTGCATAATCCACATCTCGGTCCACTCGGAGGAATATTCACATAACCCATTTCGTCCTTTGTGTAAGTGTAAATTTCTTTTTCTATTGCAGACTCGTATCTCTTACGATACTCCACAGATGCAGAGACTTCTAGAAGTTTCAAGCCACATCCTACTCCGTCACCTGTGCAGACTGCAGGAATATGATCTACATTTTCTCCATAAGCAGGATTCTCCACTAGGGCATCATGAGCGGGCCTGAATCTGTGCAGGATATCTTCTTGCTGTTCTGTTCCTGCAAATCTCTGTTCTCGTGTATCTTCCGAGTAAATCAGAACAGTAGGAGATCCGAATTCCACTTCTCCGTCCAGAATCTTTTTCTGAGCTTCCTCATCAAAGACTTCTGAAACTTGCCATGCAGTGTGAGTAATTTCATCCAGTCCTACATCTATGATATTTCCTACTCGATAGTCCTCCTGATAGGTTACTGGAGGATGATCTTTGTCCGGCGTCAATACGAGAGGCTTGCCAATAAATCCCCAAATATCCTGCTTCATGGCATCCCAGGTAACACGCCATCTGTTTAGATTGAACTTGTCATTTATCAAAAACTTCTTAATGAAAAATCCCTTCTTGCCCTTGTAGTTGTCTAGAAAACTGAGATCCTCTGATTTTAGTAGAGTCGCTCCGTGATAGTGTGGAGTCTTGTTTTTGATTGCAGTCTCTGCCATTAATTGGCATGGAGTTTTCATCATGATATCCCTAAAGATTACCTTCACTTATCTTTTTCAAGCGTGAAATATGCAGAGGCTGCTACTTGCATCATAGTTTCCATCTTAGCTTTCTCGGCGAGATAATAGAACTGATACATGGCCTGATACAGTTCCTCCTCTTCAGCTAATGAGATAACGTCATAGTGGCATCTGCAGTTTATGTGTCTTGGAATCAAAGGCAGATCTGGATCTGTAGGTCTGTATCTGTTACCCTCTAGGGGGGAGCAATACTTGCAGACTTTGGAATCTAGCTGAGTTCTATAGATTAACCATCCAATTTTAAACGGAGTCTCAGGCTGTACTACATCGGGAAGCAAAACGTGGGGGATCAGCATCGCTCCTGGAACTAGTAATGCTGCAGGGATTACATCACTGTCAATGTGGAAAAATGCAGTTCCGCTAGGAGATAGGCTCTTGTCTGGAGAAACTCTTACTGTATAGTCCTTGCCTGCCTTTAGATCTGCAGTCGAGATAAGTTTCGATATGGTTGATGCATCTATCTCTATGGTAGAAAGGGGCCATACTGGAACTCCATCCTCGTCTAGGATTTCCATGTAGATAGTAGGATATTCTATAGGAACTGTAGTATAGCGATCCTGAATATACGCCTGAATCGATATCATTTGCCCCTTTGATACTTTGTTCGGAGTTATGGTAACAATTACTTCAGGATGCAGTTCTTCAGACATTTAGACTGGAGTTACACGAACTTGAGCGGATTTGTTAGTGTCACTGTCTTTTACTGAAAAGGTTCCTCCTCCTTGTGCCTTTGGTTTTTGAGGAAATGGAAATGGACTGTTATTAGCTTGATCGTCCTTCTTCTTGATTTTTTCAGCGTCGATATGATTCTCATAGTCCTTATCGCCGAGTTCCTCTCCGATATACTTGTTAGTGTATGGGTTTAGTTGCTGTTCTAGGATGAGTCTCTCTACCTTCTCCGTTTTTGTTTCTAGGTCCATCTCTTCGAATTCTACTCCGATAGTGAATTTCTCCAAGATATCTTTCTTGTCTGCATAAAGAACTCTAAAGTTTCTGATATACCATTGAGAGGCAATCTGCTCACCGATCGAGCTTCTAAGCTGAGTTACTTCATTGTTGATGAAAGAGATGATACGTCCTACTAGAGTGCTACGTGTTGCAGATGCCTCATCAAAGATTAGGCTCTGAGGCATACCCATGATTCCTACGATTAGCTTGATTAAAGATTCCTTGAGAGTGACTAGATTCTGAATGTCTGCATTTATTTTGATTTCTTGATATTTGAAATCTTTCATGTTTGCATAGTCGATTACTGCCATTTCTCCAGCCTTGAAATTATTGATAAGTAAAGTTCTGATCTTCTTTCTTACATCGTCTGGATATTGTGTAGAGTCAAATAGGAAAACCCCCATGCCACTATATCCACTTCTCACATATTGAGGAAGATTCTGTGCAAGTATTCTTCTGAGAATTCTTACTGCATCAATGCATCTTTGCATGATGGAGAATCCATAATACATCGATCCGATCATCGGACTGGCAGGCTTGTTTACAAGATAGACCATACTCTTTATCGGAATAAATGGAACTGAGTTATACATCCACAGGCCCCCTATCTTTCCAGTGTAATAGTCTAGAGCTATCATACCCATATCGATAGACTGGATTAATTTTAGCACATTTGGAATATCTTTGAACTCTTTTTCCTTGCCGTCGATTTTTGTTTTGAAATGTGGAAGATGATCCCAATACTCGAAAACCATGCAGTTACGCCCGAATACAAGATGATTTGTAATGAGAGATTTCCATTTTGCCTGAAGTGGAATTCCTAGATAATCATCATTTGCCTTTACTCCGTCACTTGAGAAGAAGTTATCGACTTCCATTAATTTCTCTATAATCTCCTGGTTAGCTTCAATCTCTTTTTGCTGTGCCTTATCATCTCCTGCATCATCTGGATTTCTCAGTTTTAGAACTGGCTTTAGCGTCTTTGGCATGATGAAATCTACATACATATCGACTACAGATCCTGCATACGAGTTTACATAGGAATCAGCGAGCAGGATATGATCGAAATATTGTAATGGATTATGATAGTATCTTGGCATAATTGGAGTATTGGTTTTCTCAAATGTCTTGAGCATTAGTTCTAGCGGGCTTTGGCCTTCCTGCCTCTTCTTCTGATAAACCTCTCCTTTGAATTCTTTAGTGAAATCAAATGTATCTCGCAAGGTAGCTACATAATCGTCATTTTTTGGGGAGGCTTTTTTCAGCTCATGGGTTTTAGGATCTAGTTCTGCAGTGTATTCTACTTGAGCCATGAAAGGCTGATAGGTTCCATCCTTGAGAGCCGTGATTGCCTTTCTCTCTTCTTCAGGCATTGAACTAGAAATTTTGAGACTTGGCATAAAGTCAAATTCTTTATTGGTATTGGTTAATGATGTAATGACAATTTCAGGCTTTACTGCTTCTTTCTCCTTGGATTTAGTTCGTGCCATGGACTGAATTTTCTAGCCTTCTCTAGATAATAAGCTAATAGGTTTTATCGGAGTCTGAGTGACCATGCAGCCACTGCGAGCTTCATTCTGAGATAAGCTCCATTTGACCATACTCTCGCTCCGTATTTTGCAACATAGCGAGCAATATCCAAGACTGCAAGCTCGATAACTCCATTGTAGAAATTATACATTATACACAGAGGACAGTCTGGAGAATGTACTAATCCCATGCAGTGGCCCATCTCATGGAGCAGTGTGTTTAGCGGGTTAAATTGGAAGTTAGTTCCTGAGAAACTCCAGTTAAAATCGTCATTGAGTCTTATGTGGATAGCGGTTCCGTTTGCATCAGGAAATCCAGAATATGCAGTAGCGGTAGGATTGTTTACAAATACTGGATCATCCTTTGCTGCAATCCATTCGAAGGTAAGGTCTGGATTATCATTAGGTCCTACCTTTACAAACTTGATAGGAATTTCATCCTCGATTTTCTGGAGTGTGAGATTTACTGCTATTGCGATTTCATGCTGATCTGAGATATCCTGAGTTCCACGTAGCAGGCAGAACTTTAGGATTGATTTGTGCCATTTCTCGGCATATTCGACTATTGGAGGAGGAGCAGTCAGTAGAGCAAATTCCATCTTTCCAGTCTCTTCATTCTTTACTGGATGCTGTGAGATACAAAATACCTGAGCTAGTTGCTGAGTCATTTCCAGAACCAATGTCCATCTACTAGTCGTCCTAATAGAATAACTATTGAGAATATGGAAAACAAAATAACTCCATAAAATGGAAACTCAGGAACAGATGGGATCGTATTTCCATTGATTGTATTAGGGCCTGTTTCTGCATAGCAGTAAGAGGGATAGATGAATCCAGTAAGATCTTTGATCACGGTTCCATTACTTGATACAGTGTAAGTCTTGTTTAGATATCCATCCTGATTTACTAGAATCATCTTTGCAATAGGGCAATAGTTCGAAGTCGGAGAGGCAGTAGTAATTACTGGAGGCTCGCATAGTCCGTTATTGAATCCCCCGCAAGCTGTGAAAAATCCTACGTTATTTTTGATTGCAGTGTAGTTCATTGGATCTACTACAAAATTGTTTATCTGTTTTCCAGTCGGAGTTATGAGCAGTTCAAAGAAATAGTTTACGTTTACTCCCTGAAAGTTTGGAGTTTTGCTAAAGATCTGCTCTCTTTGGAGATGAGACATTATTGGAATCTTTGTACTATTGCCATCATCGGCAAAGGCCTCATAGGTAACAGATGCACAGATTATCATCATCGAAAAAAGTAATGTGAATCGTACTAGTTTTCTCAAGATAAAAAACAGTACAAAAGCTCAAATAAAAAGGTAGAGCTTGAGTTTTGGTTAAGTTCCAGGAAGTGCTTTCAGTGCTTCCTTGATAGATCCAGACAAGATTCCACCGATTATGATTACTACACCGATAATCAGTTTTAGTTTTTGCCCTTCAGGTGAACTATCAAGCATACCTGAAACAGTTGTCAAAGTTCCCAAAGCTCCTAGACCGTATGCTATACCGACTAGAATAGCCTGAGTTCGACTTCCTATTCCTTTTGGAGGATTAGCTGTCATGATAGGATTTGCTTTGTATTTTGATTTAAGTCTTTATGGCTTGCCACACGTAGAGCAGTGAATAGTATTTCCTTTCCTGAAATATGCAGTTCCAGGCTCTTTAGTCATGCCGCATCCGTTACAGATGAAACGAACTCCTGCTCTGCCTGAGTGTTCTATCATAACGGAGGCAGATCCTTGTAATGTCTCAATGGAATAGCAATTAAGCACTCATCACACTCTACTAGATAATTTAAGATACATTTAGGATTTCCACAGACAAATTTAGCGAAACAGATTACACAGAAATGTTTCATGTCATACTATCCGCAGTTCTAGTTCTTACTGATACTCCGTCTATTATCATCTCTTTAGGAGTCTCGAATAGCTCGTGCCATTTGCCATCTTTAGGCATGATTCTATCAATCTGTTTTAGATTTGCTACAGTAGGAGCTATGTTTGTTATAGCTGCCCATCTGAGGCCTTCAATCTTTGGCATGAAATCATTAATGTTTCTCATTTGGATCTAGGATATCTCAGCTTGTTAATATCTTTCATGGAATAGTCTTTGCCTCCAAGTCTTTTAGGAATCTTATCATCTACTTCAATCTTCCAGCCTATCATAGAAGGATCTATTGTAGGAGAAGCTGGAAAGTTTACTGCAGTGTTAGTCGTGCATGGACTAGCTGATAGTGTTTCATCCCATGGAGTCATAGCGTACTTTCTTGATGTAATGTCTTACTGTTTATATCAACGGTCATGTAAATTCCTCAGGCCATTCTTCAGCGATACATTTTTGGCATAAAGCAACCATTCCGAACACATCTTGGTCTAACCAAACTTCTAAGTCTGCCTCACATTTAGCACAAAATAATGATTGAAAATCATCAGGTTTGCCAAATTCTGAACTGTTGTTATTATCGGTCATGTTTGCAGGTCCTTTTGAAAGATAGTGCAAACTCTAGGCTTATGATAAACCCTAGTAATGATAGATATGATTCCAAGATACTTTGTTCCAATAGGTCTAGGTGTCCAATAAACGTGGTAACAGGCAATTATCCCTCCTGGCTTACAGACTCTAACCGCTTCTGCCAAATACTTTGATGGTTTTAGTTTACCCGTACCATAGATTTCTTTAGATTCATCATCTGAATACGGAGGGTCTAAGAATACGTTATCAAAGTGATTATCTGGAAACGGTAAATTATGACAATCTGCTACTGTATCAGGACCAGTCTTGGGATTAATATCAACGGTATGGAACATCTTTGTACCACCTGCAAACATCTGTAAAGATTTCTTATTATCTTCAATGCCAAACAATCTTCTAAATTTAATCTCAAAATGAAGCGGTACACTTCCTTTGTATTTGGATTTAGACGGTCTAGGGAGATGCCATGCTAAAGGCTTGAATTTTTGTTTACTGATTGATGATTCAGCCATTATTTCTTCCTCCTATTCTTACACAATATGCAGGAACAGTTCTTTCTATGAGTGCCATCATCATTTACTCTCATGAGTGCTTCTTATCCTTGTGGTCTTTATCTAGATGATTAAGTAATGCATCGACTTTGAGAAATTTAGATTCACAGAATGGACACTTGATTAGCATACTCTCAGGAATTTCAGGTTTAAGAAGTAACTTCAGAAGCTCATCTTGATCAATAAACTTGATTTCTTCATCTATTGCTATTACTCGGATTTTCTCCTTGAAGGCCTCCTGCATAGCTCGTTCAATTACATTACAAGCTTCTTTCATGAAATCACCGCTATATCCTGACATCTTTATGAAAACTAGTTTTATCATTTTATGAAAACCCACTTTTCAAGAGCTAGAACTGAGATTGCTAGGCCAAAGAAGCAGAACCATCCTATAGTAACGAGTTTTTCTGGAGTGGTCATTGAGCTACTTTGCCTCGGTAATTTGAAAGCGTAAGTATTTGATCCGTTACTCCTGCACAGAATCCATTCTTTTGAGATAGATAGAAATCATGTGTTCGTCTGAGTTCATTCGCTAGAGCTTGATCATGTAGTATTTTCTTGATGATATTAGAATTAAGTTTGATAGTTACTCCTTCTAATCCTATTTCGAAATCATCTCTTGATAATTGATATTCGAGTAGTTCTTTTTCTGATAATTCTCCAGTAGAGCCTCCTCCCATGGTAAGTCTACAAAGTCGCTCTATAAAGGTATTTTGTATTTATTTACAAAAGGTTTATTATATTAAGTAGGAGCAAGTAGAGCAATTATGAAACACAGTGAGATACGATATTACACTCCGAAAAAAAAGAGTACGTTTATCCTTGATCCTAAATCTTACCATGCTGCACTAAAAGATCCGTTTGAACTCAAAGAACTAGAATCCTACAATATGGTAAAAGCTCACATTGAGAATTTCAAGAAATTAGTAGTTATGACGTCACACGGCAAGGACTCTCTAGTTTTAACACACATGGTTTGCATGGCGAGTCGAGAATTAAAAATGGAGGATAAAATAGAATATTGGCTGAATAATACTCTGAATCTATATCCAGAAGAAAAAGACTTTTGGGCTTTATTTAACAAATGGTTAGGAATAGAAAAGCAATTTAGAATCTTTATTCCTCCAAAACTGCCAAATGGTAAACAAGCGACCGTATGGTCCGTCGCAGAATACTATCATGAGATGCCTACTTTCCGGCATTTGGCAAAATCCAAGAAAACTAAGAGTGGAAATATTCCACATTGTTGTAATTGGTTGAAGAAAAAAGCAGTAAAAACACACATGACATTATTTCCAATAGATTCTAGAGTAGACTGTAAATTCATAGGGGAGAGAGGACAAGAATCGCTAAACAGGCGAGTAACCATATTGCAACGTTGCAGAACCTATACAGTGACTACTAGAGAAGCTTATCCAATAAGAATAGTGAAACCGTTAGCATTTTGGGAAGAGTTTGATGTATGGGAGTATCATAAAAAATATGGATTTCCTAAACATCCTACCTATGAAAATCATCATCTAAAGAGAATGGGCTGTGCTTCTTGCCCTGCATACATTGGCTGGGAAATAGAACAAGCTAAAGATCCCTCCCGTCATGCCATGCTAAAGGAGAATTTGAAGAGACTATTAGAATATGGACAAATTGAACGCTATAATGAAGCTATATCAAATCTGAGAGAGCATAGATTAATGCCCGAATTATGGGGCCAAACTACTCTAGTTTGATATGAAAATTTTATCCCTATATTCTGGAGGAGGAGGAATAGATGAGGGCTTGAAACAAGCAGAAATCAAGACAGATATCGCCATCGATTATAATTATGATGCTTGCAGGACCTTAAAGATGAATCATCCAGATACCGAGGTTATTTGTGGCAGAGTGGGAGATTATGTAGAATCTCTTCCAAAGGCATCTATTGTAGTGGGAGGTCCTCCTTGTCCTGAATTCTCTAGGGCAAATATTGGAAGGACTTTTAATATGTGTGAGATCAATAATTTTTAAGAAATTATTGATGTTTGCAAGCCAAAATATTTCTTGATGGAGAACGTCCAGGATTCTAAGAAGAAACTCTACAAGGGAAGCTATCTAGTAAACTGTGCAGATTATGGAGTGCCACAAATAAGGCTACGCAGATTTTTTACGAATCTTTCTCTGCCCTCTCCTACTCACTCTGAGAATCCACAGAGCAATCTGTTCGGAAAACAGCTTCAGAAGTGGATAACGATAGGTGAGGCATTGAACATCAAAGGAATCATTGAGGACCGAAAAACTACCTTCGGAGAAAAATATCTCAGAGAGGATGGTAAGTTTAGGCATTATTCCACAGACAGACCTAGTATCACAATATCCACAGACTCTAGACTTTTTCTCATTGTAGATCATCAATGGCTTATCGATAAGAATCCTACCATATACGAAAAGCATAGGCCCCAATTTTTGGATCAGCCTGCTACTACTGTAAATACCAAAGATAGAGCATCTCCAAATGATTACGTTACAGACGGAGTAAAGGCTAGAAAACTTGAGAATGAGGAACTGGCAATAATTCAGGGGTTCCCAAAAGACTACAAGTTCTTCGGAGGAAAAGCAAGTGTACGTATGCAGATAGGAAATGCAGTTCCTCCTCCAGTTATTCGGGCCTTCTTCAGTCAAGTAACCCCCTTTGTATAAAATTACAAAGGTTTAAGTAGGTTATTAGTGTATAACCCAATATGCAACAAACAATAGAACACGATACAAGCGTTCAAGAAACGATGCTAGAACAATTACAAGCATCAAAAATTCATGGCTTTAATTTTTTTGCCTACACTGGAATCCGTGGTTATACCATGGCAGGAGAAGATACATTGATTCTCAAGACTCCTAGAGGTTCGAAATACGATTCAGTCCATGTAATCCTAACTCCTATGGACGAGTACGATCTAATCTTCATGAAGGGAGGATTTCCAAAGGAATCAGTAAGAGGCATTTACTGCGATATGTTTGCAGAAGTCATAGTCAGAAATCTAGGAGTTTTCTGATTATGGATTCAATCCTAGCAAACAAAATAAAACTCATCTTCAATTATGGAAGATTGTCCTCATGTTGGGAGCATAAGTCAGGCATCAGCATTGAGATCAAGACTAATTTTTACAACAAGGAAATAAAGGCAGTAGAGAAGCTAGGCTACGAACTAGATTTCATCAATCCTATTTGGGAGGATAAAACCTGTGTTGCAGTGTTCAAGAGAGCGAAAAAGAAATGAATTTTCACAGACTCAGAACATCTCGGATAAGTAATCTCCTAGTGGATGATTACTCCTATTTCATCGGAGAGGTTACACAGAAAGATTCCATGAATACTAGATTCAGGGCCAAAGACTTCTCCATAATATCCATCATCAAGATTCTGGAAGCATTAAATGGCAAGTCAAGATCGTTTCATGATTTTTATCTCAAATCAGGAGTCGGAATGAAATCCTCCTTTTTGAGTTATTCCAATATGCTACAAGAGTTCGGATTGATTGAGAAGAAGGCAGTAGGAAAAGTGTATGTGTTCTATAGTATCACTCAGAAAGGCAGGATGTTTTTAGGATTGTTTAGAAAATGACTCTGCCTGAATCCCATGTAAGATACTTTGGAAAGAAATTCCAGACTCTCATAGTAAGACATACTGGATATCGTCGTATTGTAAAGTGGGCTGTACCTACAAAGGAAGTAATCTCAGATCAAGTAAAGCTCTATAGCAATCATCCTATCGAGTGTGAGTGGTGTGAGAAATGACCGACGTAGAAACTCTTGCAGTCAGGCAGAATAGCACTTGTGCTAGCTGTACGGTAAATATGCCACTTGAGGAACAAAGTTACGGAATGAAATGCTGGAAGTGTGATAAGCTATACTGCTCCAAATGCTATGCGAGAGATCATGCTAGACATAATATGGAAATGTGGGAGCAGTGCGATTAGATGAGCGAGTGTACGTGCCACTTGATACTCGGACAAGCTAATCTCGTTTCTGTTTGTCCGTTTCATTATGGCCTATGGTTAGGAGAAAAGGTAGACTATGGATGTATGACTGATAAAAAGACTGCAGAAGAAAAATTCGGAGTAGATGTAGAGAATCTAAAATGAAAATATGCACTCAATGTTTAGAGGTTTCCTGGGATGATGATATGCTTCCCTTCAGTTGCAGATATGGTTATTGTACGCCACTAGCTAGATTCGAAAGATGCCAAAACTAGCGGAAAGGAAGTCTAGATATTCCTACTCTGTCATAGACTGCAGAATCATCTTCATCCTCATCTTCTGAAGGCATGGAATAATTCTTGTAGATATCCTCTGCGACTGTCTTGTATGTATTGGCATCAGATGTAGCCCGCTTTTCAAATCCTAGATTTCTCTTTTGGAACTCCATTACGGAATTCAGAGACATTTCCCATCCATGGACCAAATCGTTATGCTTGCCTACTGGATGCTGAAACGTTACTCGATTGTTCTCCGTATACTTGACTTGTTCCATCATCATCTCTTTTTTTAGAATCCTGAGTAGCTTGGCAAATCTTGGAAACTTTTTCTCAAGCAGTAACGGATCGGGCCATTCATAGCCTGCATCGATGTAGGCGAAGCCTAATTGCTTTAGCTTGAATTTGGTATTAGAGTTTCCAGAGTTTGCAAACTTCATAGGAATAATTCTAGTCTCTCCATATTTTCGAATCAGTGCAGAAGATAGGAAATCCTCCCTAGTGGAATCTATTGTGGCTCGCATTGGAGGGTATTTGTTGAATAGTCTTACCTGAATATCCATGATATCATTAGGCTCTCGTTTTTTCAGCCGGACGATATCTACTAGAAATGGAATCCATTTGTAGTCCTTGGCTTGCTCTACTGCAGTAGTTCTAGGCTTTTCAGTCAAGAGATGCACTACATCAGTGTAATAGTCGCCTTTTGTTGCAGGATCTATTCCATGGAAGAATCCCTGGATCTTGTTAGGCTGATTATATTTTTTCATTGAAACAGCTTCTCCCAACATTTCTTATGATAGATTGTTCGCTTGTTTCCTGCCTTGTGTTTTGATATGATTACATCTCCATACTCTAGTTTCACAGTACAACGTCTGCAAGTATCTCCTGCATCTCTTGGAGTAGTGCCATAGATGTATTCTCGTACTTGTTTACTCATTACTTCCACTTCCAATAATACGGAGCAGGGTATGGATGCCCTTCTTCTATCTCAGGCTTGCCTACTACTTTTTCTAGCCAAATGTTTCTCAGTAGAGGAATATGTGATAGGATGGCAAGTAGAATATCTGTCATAGCATGATCCTCATCATTTGATGAATTACTAGAGTCAGACATAGCATCTTTCTCCAGACTCTAAACATTATTACGTGTTGATTCTGATCGCTCATAGTGTCATTTGTCCTATCGGTAATTCTTTTGGCTTGTCTACCATGTCGAGTAGTTTTAGTATCTTCTTATCCATTACTGGAAGTTTTAGGAGGCAGTATTCACATCGAGGATGATCTATTACCTTGTTATAGTAAACGTGATTCATGAATCCCACAGAAACTATGTTTACGTTTTGCTTGCAGAGTGGACAATATGCTCTTCTGTCTAGGTATCTCCATCCTACAAGAGCGGGCCTCTTTCCGTAGAACTTGTAATAATTCATCTTTACTTTATAGGCGTAGGATATCTTTGTGATACTGTCTAGCTTCTCAAATTCTATCATGGTTAATCTTTTCATATCATCCCTCTCACATGATAGCATTTTTTGCACATCCTCTCGCCACTTCTCAACATCCCGCACATATCGGGATATCCTCGTTCTCCTCTGGAAGTATCAGGAAGTTTCCACAGATACTCGTATTGATGTTTGCAGAATCTTTGTCGTACTCTGTCAATCCAGATATGAAACGTAACATAAGGCTCATTGAGTGCATCAGTATCTAAGAGCCTCAGAAAGTCTAGAAATATTCCAAGTGGCCTTAACTGATAGTGATTTCCTGGAAAGTCTTTGATATCGTATCTGCAGAATCTAATCATCTGTCAAATCACTCAAGCTATCATCTTTATCGTGAAACGCCATAAACAAATCGGTTGCTTCCTCCGTCTTGTTTGCAAAGTGTTCCTCACTGTACCACGTATTCTCGGATGCAAAGAAATCAGCATTATACAAAGTACCAAATAGCGGGCCTAAGATTCTTTTCTCTGCCTCGATGAATTTCTCAGTAAAGAATCCATCTCGTATTCCTAGCTGATACGTGAACTTTTCCACATAGAAATCATGTGCGGGATCTAGCCTTCTCTTCATCTCCTTTTCTTTTTCATATCTCTCAAAGGTATCATATACGGGCCCTGCAGGAGCTCTAGCAGGACATTCTACTATACAAGGACCTTGAGTTAGTGCAAGTCTGGAAATAAATGCGGACCATACATCGTTCATCTTTTGTGAAGTTAATCCTGAGATTGTCATATCACTGCTCCACACTAGACCGACTCTCTTGTGAGATAACAAGGCTCCAGGTGACATACCCGCTACGATGATCTTTGTAGGCAGTCTCATGTTTCTAGGATTATGTAGATAGATAGTGTGTACCTTGGTAACTTCATCTTTTAGCAGTCCTAGCTGAGTAAACTCTGAAGTGATTAGATAATCTCTGTACTTGTCAGATCCTAGAATCAATCTTCTCAAATCCTGTGCATGAGTCTTAGCCTGTTCATCAGACTGTGCAGTGATTAGAATTTCCATACCCATACAGTCTGTGAAGGCGTGCCATAAACAAATCAAAATGCAGAGGGATGATATGCCTATTTTCTGAGACTTTAGCACTAGGAGTTTTTTATATTTTCTATGCAGCATCCAGATTCTAAGCTGTAACTTTGCTAGCTTGAGAATAGGAGCCTTTGTCTTTGAATCAAAGAATGGATGCCCTAACTCGTCATAGAAGGCCTGAATATCATCCGGCACATCTTGCGGAAGATTTAGCACTTCAGTATCTACTATCTTTGCCATTACTTTGTCTAGTTTCTTTAGCAGGAACTGATTGTTAGCCTGAAATCCTCCTGAGAGAAATGTCTTTTGTTTCATATTACAGTGATCTCCTCAACTTGTAACTGCCTTTTCGTTGTAGGCATTACCCATTCATCATTTAGTAATCTGTAAAATTGATAGATGGGATCTTGGAAGTGCTTCTGTAAATTGAACATATACTCCCAATAGAATTTATGCTCCACATAGACATACTTCTTTTTTGGATGTTCTCTCTCACAGACTCTCAGATGCATATTATCTCCATTATCAAAAGGTAGTTTACATTTTATGCAAAGTACGATCAAGCTAGAATCTCCTTCCAGATTTTATCCGTGATTGTTTCATGGCTCTTTACTGCAAGCCTTGGATCTCTTCTGAAGTGTTTCAGGCTAAGTAATCGTCTTAGTTTGTTGATGTAAAGTTCGTATCTGTGATGTTCTATTTGGCATCTATTGGTACAGAATGGATTACTCCCTCGGTTATTTTTTACGGCATGACACCAAAAACATAACTGCATTACTTCTTTTGCTCCTGCTTTTCTGGAATAGCTACTGGATAGAGATTCTGTTTTGCTGCTATACGCTTCTCAAGCTCTGCCTCTAGAACTTCAGATGGGGGAGGCAGGATTTCTATAGAGTCGTATTGTTGCTGTAACTCTGCAGAGAAAACTAGCAAGGCCTTCTCTGTGAGCATTTGCTGATTGAATAGATATCCGAGGTTAGCATACTCTTTGAGATAGCCTGCAAGGAAATTTATTATCTCGAAAAATATCTCCTGCTCCTCATCTTGTGCCAATTCCTGGAAGAATATTTGTAAGTGTGATTTCTTTGCTTTTGATAGAGTCTTTTCTAAAAGTTTTTTCTGCATCTCCCTAGCTTCATCTACTGCCTCCCGTGCTACTTTGATTCTTGGTTTTAGGTCCTCAATTCTTGTAGAGATTCCCTCTAGGGCCCGCTTGCGTACGATATCATTTCTTTCAATCCAGTCATGCTCCTCTTCTTCAGTGATAATCATCCCTAGACGTTTGAAATACCATACTGCATATCGATAGGAGCATCCGCATTTTGTGGCTGCCATATTTGCAGTCATGCCGTCCTCCATGAAGCAGTCTCTGAGTTTTTTATTCAGCTCTACCTTCTCTTTTGGATCTTGATGATTATCTAGCAGAGTTTTTTTTTCTAAATATTTTTCAGAGGGGGGGAGGGCTTCCTTCCTTTTTTGAGGGGATTGTTCCATAGGATGATACTACATCTATAGCAAGTTAATAACAATTAAACCCTTTCTTAATAATGAGTGGTGTTATCGGTACTAGAAAACCATTGAGTACCATCTAATGCATACCATCTATCATGTGTATACTATCTATGGCATCCATATTGTATACCATCAATGAGAAAGGGGAGAGGTTTAGGCATCTCCACAATAGAGAGCCTCATGACTTCACCTGAAAGCCATCCAAGTATATGATACGCTACGCTATATTATTAAGATTCTTGTAAATTGTTATTAACTAACAAAGTTCACTTACTATGTTCCTAGACTGGAAATAATGGGGTTAAGGAGGATCGATCATACCTTTCTTTGCCTCATCTTCTGTGAGAGTCAAGTCTACTATCCATTCGTAGGGCCCATGATATCCGCAGTATTTTGAGGCATCAAAACTAGGAGTAAGTTTGATTTGAGACTCTGAGAGTTTTTCATACTTCCAGACATGATACTCCTTATCTCCCCTCGATTCTTTGCTATTTACATAGATGCAGTGAATGAGATTGCAGTGTGGACATTTGAAGCAGAGATAATCGTCTGGAAATATGGCTCGATCGATTACACGCAAAAAACCCTCTATCATATTCTAGGCAGGCACTCTATGAATTAAAAGGATTTGGAGATAGGGGAGTCTGAGGGGAAAGAACCTTTATAGTATTTCTTCCTAGTGGATTCATGCCTGAGAATAAGACTTGCTCTGGATGTAATGCAATATGCGGAGATAGCCTGCAGTTTAACGGTTTATTTTATTGCTGTACTTCTGAGATGAA
>Ga0070710_10000444_pt1 | contig 19478 bp, 15 predicted proteins | sample LARL52metaG_FD_65454 | JGI IMG/M metagenome (GOLD analysis project Ga0070710, IMG submission 65454) | Corn, switchgrass and miscanthus rhizosphere microbial communities from Kellogg Biological Station, Michigan, USA - LAR L5-2 metaG | ecosystem: Host-associated > Plants > Roots > Rhizosphere ... | reverse complement strand
CGAAAGGCCCCCTCGCCGCGATGAGGGGGCCTTTCGCGTGCCTTTTTCGCGTTGTCGAAGCGCACGCGGGGAGCTTTCGTGCGCTCCTGGCGCACGCAAGGGCCCCGCGTGCGGCTAGTGCGGTGACCACTAACCGTTGCCGCGTTGTTTTGGTGGTCAGGCGGGTGCATCGTGGTCCCACCCCGCGTCCTCATATCGGGCATATGGGGGCGCGGGGGTGGGGCCGCGAGGTGCCCTACTGAGCGCCAAAACAACCCGGTGACGATTGTGGTCACCGCACTAGCGGCGCAGGCCGGTGAACTGGCGGCGCAGCATCGCGGCGCCGATCAGCAGGAAGAACAGCAGAATCACCAGGGTGCTGGTCGTGCCGCCGGACGAGCTGGACAGCGTCACGTCCACGTTGCCGACGAGCACGATGCCGCACTCCGCGCGCACGACGTGCCGTCCGGGCTCGATGTTCGCGAACTTCACCGGCGAGGTGAACTCGCCCCTGTCGTTCGCGACGGTCTTGCCGACCTCCTCGCCGAGCGAGCGCAGGGTCACGTCGGCACCGTTCGGGCAGCCCGTTCCGGTCGCGGTCAGGTCCTCGCCGGGCTGGATGTTGTCCTTGTCCAGCACCAGCACGCCGTCACCGGGGCCGGACGACGTGGTGGTGGAGGACGGGGTCGGCGAGGACGACGACGGCGTGTCCGTGGTCGTGGTGGTGGCCGGGGGAGTGGTCGTGGTCGTGACCGGCGGGCGGGTCACGGGCGGCTTGGTCACCGGCGGGTTCGTCACCGGCGGCTGCGTGACGGGCGGCGGGGTCGTCGTGGTCGTCGGTGGCGCGACAACGCGCAACGCGGTGCCCGCGCTGCCGCACTTCAGGTTCGACGACTGGGCGGTGAGCTTGTGGCTACCCGCCGTGGTGCCCGCGGGCACGGTGGCGCCCACCGATCCGCTCGCGCTGGAGGCGGCGGTGGCGATCTGGGTGCCGTCGAGGGCGAAGGCGATGGTCTCGGCGCGGCAGGTCGTGAATCCGCTCCACGAAATGGTCACGGGGCCACCGGCTGTGGCAGGCTGCGGCGCCGCGGTCACCACGGGCGGAGGTGCCGGAGTGGTCGTCTGGGCCGCCGCCGGTGTGGCGCTCAGCACCGTAACACCGGCCGCAACAGCCACGAGTAAGTCTGAAGACCGCATTCCCTCTCCCCGGATCAGAACCTAAGGTGCGCTAGTGAGACGTCGCTTCGCCGGTGCAGGTTTACTGCTGTGCTGCGGAATTATGCTGCTGCCGTCAACGGCTTTCGCGCAGGACGGGTCCGTTCAGCTGGAGGCCGATGTGGACGGTAGGCCGGTTGGCGTAGGGACCCTCGTGCTCGACCCGGCGAAGACCGCCAAGGTCGCCGTCACGGTCCGCAACAACACGAACACGCCGCAGCACGTGAAGACCGTGCGGATCAGCGGAACGGCGCTCGCGTTGACCTTCTTCTCCTACGACACAACGGTTCCGTTCGACGTGGCGCCGAAGTCGGAGCAGAGCCGGTCGTTCCCGCTGGAGCCGTCGGACCTGGGCACGCAGGCGCTCGGTCTCCTTCCGGTCACGGTTGAGGTCATCGATCAGCAACGGGAAACGGTCGCGTCCGTGGAGACGACCGGGGACGTGCGAGGCTCGCTCTGGTCGGTGTACGGGGCGTTCGGGCTGGGAGTGCTGGTGCTGACGGGGTTGTCCTGGGCGGGTGCCCTGATCGCCCTGGCGCGCCGCCGACTGCCCCCGAACCGCTGGCAGCGGGCGATGCGGTTCCTGCCGGCCGGGATCGGGACCGGACTGGTCGCGGTGATCTCGTTGTCGGTGCTGCGGTTGGTGGCGCCGTCGCCCACGGCCGAGATCCCGTTCCTCGTCGGCGCGGCCGCGGCCGCGTTGCTTCTTGGCTACGTGACACCGCATCCGGGTGAGCAGCAACCGTCCGAAGTGGATACCGTGAGGATTCAACGGTGACTTTGTCGAGTGTGGTCGCCGCCCTGCCGCAGTACGCGATCGGCGAGCAGATCGGCGAGGGCGGCATGGGTGTCGTCTACGGCGGCGTGCACCGTCAGCTCGGGCGTCCCGTGGCGATCAAGCGGCTGCCGCACGCGGTGGCCGAGGACCCGCGGATGAGCGAGCGCTTCGAGCACGAGGCGCGGCTGCTGGCCCGGCTCGACCACCCGCACATCGTCCCGGTCTACGACTACGTGCGGCAGCAGGGCGAGCACCTGCTGGTGATGGAACGGCTCGACGGCGGCACGGTCTGGTCGCGGTTCTCGACCGACGGCCTCACCGCGCAACAGTCGTGCGCGATCGTGCTGGCGACGCTGTCCGGGCTGCACGCCGCGCACGAGGCCGGCGTGCTGCACCTCGACGTCAAGCCGAAGAACCTGCTCTTCACCTCCAGCGGACTGGTGAAGGTGGCGGACTTCGGCATCTCGCAGGTCGTGTCGGAGGGCGCGACGCTCGTGACGCACGGCGGCGCGGTGCTCGGCACGCCCGCCTACATCGCGCCGGAGCAGGCGATGGGCAACGCGCTCACACCCGCCGCGGACGTCTACGCGACCGGCACGGTGCTGTACGAGCTGCTGTCCGGCGACCTGCCGTTCGAACGCGGCGGCGGGCCGATCGCGATGATCCAGAAGCGGGTGTACCAGGACCCGCGGCCGTTGCGGAACGTGCCGGAACCCCTTGCGGGCGTGGTGATGCGCAGCATCGCGCGGGACCCGAACGCCCGCTACCGCAACGCCGAGACGTTCGCGATCGACCTGGCGGGCGCGGCCGGCCACCTCTTCGGGCCGGACTGGCTGCCCCGGCTCGGCGTGCCTATGCACCTCGCGCCGCAGGTGTCGGCGTCGTCCACGCGTCCGTCGCTGCGGCCGGTCGAGCGCGACACCGTGTCGTTCACGCAGCAGCCGATCCGGGCCACGCTGGTCGACCCGGTCCCGGCGGCGCGGCTGAGCGGGAGCAGCACGCTGGTGCCGGCCGCGTCGGTGCTCAAACCGCCGTCCACGCAGTGGGCGCTGTGGCTGGTGGCCGCGATCGCGTTGCTGGCGCTCGCGGTCGTGCCGTTCGTGACGGGCGGTCAGCTCGGCAAGGTCATCACGCAGGACCTCGCCGACCCGGTGAACGTCGAGGGCACGCGGCTTTCCGTGACGCTGGCGGGGATTCCGCTCGCGGACGTGACCGGGCGCGGGCCGACGGGCTTCGTGCTGCCCGGCGCCACGCGGTGGATCGTCGGCGGCGTGGTGACGGCGAAGGTCGACGGGCCGGACGGGGTGTTCCTGCTCGGGTCCAACCGGACGCCGTGGCTCAGCATCATGGGCACCGGCTCGGCGTTGCTGCTGCTCTTCACGCTCGCGTACCTGGAGTCGAACCTGCGGGCGTTGCGGCGCCGGCAGACCGGCGTGGCCGCGGTGATCGCGTCGGTGCCGCTCGGGTTCGGGCTCGGCCTGGCCGTGTGGCTGCTCATCTCCGTGTTGCTGAAGCACGAGCCGACCATGGCCGTCGCTGTGACGTGCGGTGTGCTCGGGGCGGCGGCGGCGATCAGCGCCTCGCTCGCGTCCAGGCCTCGTTAGCTCGAACCGCCGCGTTGCCTCGGGAACGACGCCAACACGACGAAGCCGCCTTCCTCGGTCGGTCCCGCGGAGAACTCGCCCCCGAGCAGCGCGGCGCGCTCGCGCAGGCCCACCAGTCCGTGACCGCCGCTGGGCAGCGACGGCTGGGACGACGACGAGCCCGCGGTGTTGCGCACCTCGACCAGCACGTCGTCGGTGTCGGCGTCGACGAGAACGGTCGCGCTCGCCCCGGCGGCGTGCTTGCGGATGTTGGTCAGCGCTTCCTGGACCGTCCGGTAGACGGCGCCGGCCACCGGTGCGGCCAGGTCGTGGACGGGGCCCTTGACCTGCATGGACACCTCGAAGCCCGCGTCGGCGGCGAGCTCGGGCAGCTCGTCGACGCCCGGCTGGCTGTCGTCGGTGGTGCGCAGGACGGACACGAGCTGACGGAGTTCGTCGAGAGTGCGGGTGGACAACGTGCGGATGGTGCCCGCGACCTGTTTGTGCTCGGCGTCGGCCACGGCCATGCGCAGCGCGCCCGCCTGCATCGCGATGAGGCTCACCTGGTGCGACACCACGTCGTGCATCTCGCGGGCGAGCTTTGCCCGTTCGTCGGCTCTGATGGCGTGCGCGTGCAGCACGCGTTCGCGTTCCCGTGACTCGGCGAGCTCGGTGATGCGGTCGGCCAGCTCCTGCCGGGCGTGCGCCAGCAGGGCGATCGCGATCGGCAGGCCGATCACCAGGAAGCCGTAGATCGCCGAGTGGAAGTGGCCGGAGATCGGGGTCTTGGTGAACTCCGACGGCGGCCAGGTCATGAAGCGGCACGACCACACGAGCACGCCGGCCACGACGGTCTGCCAGCCGGTGATGTACCGGCGCGCGACCGTGTAGAGGGCGATCATCGCGGCCATCTGCGCCCAGCCGGTGAAGAAGCCGGGGATGGTCAGCACCAGCACCACGAACGGGAACCGGCGGCGCCCGACCAGCGCGGCGACCGCGAGCCAGTTGAACCACTCCTGATAGGGCTCGACGGCGGGGAAGTTCGGGTCCGGTGGCAGCGCCTTGATCCACTGCGACTTCAGCCAGACGTCGAGCAGCGCGACGAGGATCAGCCCCAGGTCGATCAGGACCTGTCGGCGGTCACCGCGCAGCGACCAGCGCGAGCCGGCCTCCGCGCCCTGGGCACGTCTGGCCGGAAGCAGCGTGGCGGTCAGGGTCCGACCTCCCTTGTGAGCCTTCCGGCCCTCACCGTACTGCGCGTATGTCGCGGTTGGCATAACTGCTGCCCCTTCGCCCCGACCTGCCCTGTCACAGAGTGCAGACGGCCGGACACGCGGATTGGTACGGCGCTCGGCTCACTTATGTGCTACCGCACACGCATCGGGCGTGCGCGGTAGCCGTTCGGAGGTCGTTACGAGCAGTGCTTCCACGCGAAGTGGTACGTCGTTTCGAGGCTGCCGTCGGTCGAGTCCATCGTCATGAAGCTCGTGGTCGTGGTGGTGTTGGAGGTGCCGCCGTAGACCCGGAGCTCCGTGTTGATGTTGAAGTTCCGCTTCTCGCCGCACGGGGAGTAGACGATCGCGGCGACCTCGGTCGTGTCGGTGGCCTGCCAGTCCTCGCTGACGGGCCCGTTGTACCGGTGGGAGATCTGCTCGGTCTGCGACATGCCCTGGAAGTAGTAGTTCGCCTTCTGGACCGAGTACGCACCCTGTTCCAGGTGCGCGAAACCTCTGTAGTCCGCTGACGCGATGCCGTAGGTGAAGCCCTGCGGCACGTTGACCCGCAGGTTGAGCTGGCAGTTCTTGCGCAGGTCTGTCGGCTTCGCACCGACGCCGACCTGGGCCAGGTAGTCGCTGTAGGTGACGGTGAACGCCTTGTTGTCCTCGGACACCGCGACGGCTGCCGTGCCCGCGGGGCAGCCCGAGCCGTTGATCGTGACGATGTCGATCGTGATGTGGTCGGGCGGCGGCGTGTCGTTCGGCGCGCCGGGCGGGATGACGATCGCTGAGGCCAGCAGGGCAGCGGCAACCGCGTTGATCATGAGAAACCTTTCCAACACAACTCGCAGGGTGGGTGGCGGCGGTTGAGCAGGGAGGCGGCGGCCTGGGTGGAAATCAGCAGCGCTTCCAGGAGAAGTGGTGCAGCGTGCGCACTTCCCCGCGCGTGTAGTCCATCGTCAGGAAACTGTTTGCATTGGTGTCCGAGGTTCCCTGGTCGACCTTCAGGGAGCTGTTGACGTTGAGATTCCGCTTCTCGCCGCACGGCGCCCAGACGATCTCCGAGAACTCGGTCCGGTGAGTGATCGACCAGTTGTCGTCGAACGGCCCGGTGAACGAGTGCTTCCACGTGGTGGTGGCCGATTGACCCTGGAAGTAGTAATTCACCGTCTGTGATCCGGTGGCGCCGCGCTCAAGGTGCCCGTAGCCCGCGTACTCCGCTTCCGCGATGCCGTACGAGTAGCCCTGCGGCGAGTTGATCTGCAGGGTGAGCTGGCAGTTCTTGCGGATCTCCGTCGGGCCGGCGCCATTGCCCGTCTGGGCGAGGTAGTCGCTGTAGATCACCCAGAACGAGGTGCTGTCCGGCGAGACGACCACTTGCGCGGTGCCCTGCTTGCACCCGGATCCGTTCACCATCACCACGTCGATCGTCACGCGGTCCGAAGGAATCACCTCGGCGGCGTGCGCGGGTGTGGACGACAATGTGAACAGCACGGCCAGGGCGGCTGCTGCCGTCGCTTTACGCATGAAGTTGGCCTTTCCTGGTGCCTCTTTCTCAGCGTGGAGCGGCAGCGGTGCCGCGAAGGTTAGCGCAGACCCACAACCAATGGTGTGATCCAAATGGACGATGTCATCCTGATGGAGCAGTTCGTGAACAATTTCCAGAAATAGTTGCCGACCTGGTGCTGAGGGAACGAATAGTTTCCGGCATACTGACGCGCATGTCGCAAGCTGGGCTGGTGCTCGTGGTCGAGGACGAGGACCCCGTGCGGAGGTACACCGTCAGCCTGCTCGAAGAGCTCGGCTTCACCGTGCTGCAGGCCGGCGACGGTTCCGAGGCGATCGCGATCCTGCGCGAGCGCAGCGCGGAGATCAGCGCGATGCTGCTCGACCACAGCATGCCGGGCCTGTCCGGTGAGCAGGTGCTGGCCGAGCTGGCACGGGAGGGCCTCACCGTGCCGGTGGTGCTGACCAGCGGCCACGACCGCACGTCGCTGGAACGCCGGTTCGCCGGGCACGACATCGCGGGCTACCTGCAGAAGCCGTTCCGCATCGAGGCGCTGGACGAGACGGTCCGCGCCGCCGTCGCGCGTCGTGCTCAGGCGTCCTGACTCAGTCCAGATGATCCAACACTGTCCGCACGCGTTCGAGCAGCTCGCTCTCCACGTACGGCTTGGTTATCAGCACCTCGTCGTCGAGGACCTCGTCGGTCGTGTAGCCGGACATGTAGATGACGGCGGGCGCGGCGCCGGTCGAGCGCAGCAGCCGAACCAGCTCGGGGCCGCCCATCTTCGGCATCACGACGTCGGTCAGCACCAGGTCGATCGTGCTGCGGTGGGCCGTGGCGAGCTGCAGCGCCTCCTGCCCGTCGCTCGCCTCGATCACCGCGTAGCCCGCGCTCTCCAGCGACCGGCGGGTCATGAGCCGCACCTGGCTGTCGTCCTCCACGAGGAGCACCGTGCCCGCCCCCTGGTGCGAGGTGGTGCGACGCGCGCACGGCGCTTCTGGCGTGCCGTCGTGGTCGTGCGGCACCGGCAGGTAGACCTCGATGGTCGTGCCCTTGCCGGGCGCGCTGATCAGCTCGATCTGGCCACCGGACTGCTGCACGATGCCGAACACCGTGGACAGGCCGAGGCCGGTGCCCTTGCCGACCGGTTTGGTGGTGAAGTACGGCTCGAACACCTGCGCCTGCACGTCCGGTGCCATGCCCGCACCCGTGTCCTGCACGCGCATCACGACGTACTCGCCGGGCCGGACACCGACGATGCGACCGGTGTCGCCGGGGCCGAGCCTGGCGTCCGCGATCGCGACGGTGAGCTTGCCGCCGTCGGGCATCGCGTCACGTGAGTTGACCGCGAGGTTGAACAGGATCTGCTCGACCTGGCCCGCGTCCGCCCACACCCGTGCCACGTCCTCCGGCAGGTCCAGCTCCAGCTCGATCCGGTCGCCGACGAGCGTGCGCAGCATCGAGTGGACCTTGGTGAGGTTCTGCTTGAGGTCGAGCGACTCGGGGTGCAGGACCTGCTGGCGGGTGAACGCGAGCAGCTGCCTGGTGAGGTTCGCGGCCCGTTCGCCGGCGTGCCGGATGTCCTCTATCGCCGTGCGGCGCGGATCGTCCTGAGGGGTGCGGCGCAGCAGCATCTCGCTGTTGCCGTTCACGACGGTGAGGATGTTGTTGAAGTCGTGCGCGATGCCGCCGGTCAACCTGCCGATGGCTTCCATCTTCTGCGCGTGCCGCAGCTGTGCTTCCGTTTCACCGACGCGTTCTTCGAGCCGTGCGCGCGCGTCTTTCAGCTCCTGCATCAGCCTGATGCCCCGCAGTGCGCTGCTGAGCTGCTGCTGCAATGCCTCGTAGATCCAGCCGGGTTCCGGGCCCTGCTCGAAGATCGCGTACCCGAGGTGGTCCTCGTCGGTGTAGAGCGGGACGCACATGGCGCTGAACGGTTGACTGCGGTGGAACGGGTACGGCGTCAGGTTGATGGCAGGGAACGGTGTGCTGACGTGGTCCTGGAGCTGGTTGTCCTCGTACCGCACGAGCGCGCGCGCCATGCCGGGGGAGTCGTACGCCATGACGTGGCAGCCGGGAATGCCGAGACGCGGAAGTTCTTCGGTGAGGGCGGCCGTCAGCTCTTCGACGTCACGTGACGCGATGAGCCGTTGCCCGGCCTCACGCACCGTCTGCTCGTGGCGCTCGTGCGACAGGTACTTGAACCGTGCCTCCGTGGCGAACGCATCGCCGACAAGGAGCTGCACACGCAACCAAAGGTCGTTGACGAGCGTGGCGTCACTGATGCGTGCCGTCACGAACCGATGGAGGTCGAACAGCGGCGGCCACCACCGTTCGGGCTCGCACCCGGCGCGCGCACTCGTACGGATGTACTCCGCGAGCAGCTTGAGGAACTCCGCGCCTTCGACTTCCCCTCGGCCCGCCGCCATCAGCTCGACGATGAGCTGCTCGGCCCAGCCCTCCGGCAGCCTGGTGGACGGCGCCCCGAGCGAGCCGCGCAGGTGGTCGGCCACGGTCGACGCGGTCGCCGACTCGGAGATGTTCAGCCGGCCGTGCGCGGGCGCGTGGTCGCCGAGCCCGGACGGCAGGCAGCCGCACGACCGCCGGACGATCAGCTCGGTCGGCATGGTCTGCCGCGGCAGCGCCGGCCTGCCCTGGACGAGGGCCAGCGCCAGTTCCGCGGCCCGGAACCCCATCTCGTGGAACGGCGCGCGCACGGTGGTGAACGCGGGCGTCGCCGCGTCGATGTTCACCTCGCGCCGCACCCGGTCCGGCGGCCAGTCGCCGGTGGCCGTGACGTAACCGAGGTCGTGCGTGCGGACGTTGGTGTGGTTGTCGTACCCGACGACCGCGACGTCCTCCGGCGTGCGGAACCCCAGCTCCTCCAACGCGGACACGACGCCGATGGCGTAGTCGTCGTTCGCGGCCGCGATGGCGTCCGGCGGCTCCTGGAGCCGGACGAGCATCTTGCGCACCGCGTCGGCCGCGCCGCTGGGCTCCCAGATGAACGAGCCGGGCATGGTGATGAGCTCGGGTTCGAACGGGATCCCGTGCTTGCGCAACGAGTCCAGGTACCCCTGGAACCGCTCCTGCGCCCCCGCATGCGTTTGCGGCCCCCGCACGAACGCGATCCGCCGCTTCCCGTGCACCTCGACGAGGTGGTCGACGGCCTGCTCCATGCCGTCCCGGTTGTCCATCATGATGGTGGGCCACTGCGCGAGGGGTGTCTCCACACTCACCATCGGCATGGGCGTGTACCGCTTCACGAACTCCTGCACGCCCTCGGACCCGACGAGCTGCCCCACGCGCGTGGTCCACACGACGAGCGCATCGATCCGGTTGGACGAGATCAGGTCGAACACCGTGTTGGCGCGCCGCTTGTGCAGGTCCGGGTGGTCCAGCTCGTTGCCCACGAAGCACAGCAGGTCGCAGCCGAGGTGCTGCGCGCCGTCGCTGACACCACGCCACTGCTCGCCCGCGAGCTCGATGAGCGGGCCCGCGGTGATCATCCCGATGGTGGGACGCCGCTTCGCACTGCCGTTCGCCACAAAACCCCCGCTACTGAACGCGTTTCGGGATGATACGCGTTGTCGAGAGGAATGCCTGCCGTGTTACCTCTGGGCTGCCCCAACGGAAAACGGCCTCCAAAGCCGAAGCCCTGGAGGCCGGTCACACCGGAAACGCTCACGCCAGCGGCGGCTTGAACAACGCGGGCACCTTCGACGCGGCCGCGTCGTCGAGCAACCACAACGTCCGCCGCCGCCCGGTCGCCCCCGCGGCGGGCAGCTGAACCTCGCCCGCCCCGGTCAGCGCCATGGCCACCGCGGCGGCCTTGGCCTCACCGGTGGTCATCAGCCAGACCTCCTGCGCGCACCGCACCGACGACAGGGTCAGCGAGACGCGCGTGGGCGGCGGCTTCGGGCAGTTGCGCACCGCGACGACGGTCCGCTCCTTCTCGTACACGGCAGGAGAAGCGGGGAACACCGAGGCCACGTGACCCTCCTCGCCGACGCCCAGCATGCAGACGTCGAACGTGGGCACGTCGCCGTGGTCCTCCGGGCGCGCCGACGAAGCCAGCAGCGAGGCGTAGGACTCGGCGGCGGCTTCCGGGTCGTCGCCGAACTCGCCGTCCGACGGCTCCATCACGTGGACGCGTGAGGGGTCCACCGGCACGTGGTCGAGCAGGGCGGCGCGGGCCTGGGTCTCGTTGCGGTCCGGGTGGCCCGAGGGCAGGAAGCGCTCGTCGCCCCAGTACAGGTCGACGCGCGACCAGTCCACGGCGTCGCGGGCTCCGTTGCGGTTCAGGTGTTCCAGGACCGCGGTGCCCGTGCGGCCGCCGGTCAGCACGACCGACGCGTGGCCGCGGGCGGCCTGGGCGTCGACCATGCGGGTCACGAGGCGGGCCGCCGCGGCGGCGGCCAGGAGGTCGCCGTCGCGGTGGACCACGACTTGCGGATTGCTCACGAGCTCGCCTTCGCCTTGGACTTCTTGGCAGCGGGCGCGGGCGCCTTGCCGTTGGCGGACTCGGGCGCGGCTTCCTCGGGCTTCGCCGCGGACGGCGCGCGGCCCTTCGCGACCTTCGACAGCGACTTCAGCGCCGCCGCGTAGACCTCGTCGGGGTCGAGCCGGCGCAGCTCCTCGGCCAGGCAGTCGCGGATCGAACGACGCTGCAGCGCCACCCGCCGCGACGGCTGGCCGGGCTGCGAGAGCGTGCCCACCTTGCCGTCCGGGCGGAGCAGGTCGACGGCACCGGACGGGCGGTCCAGCTTGACCTGCACGATGCCTTCACCGCTGGTCGCCTTGTAGCGCTTGGCCGGGACCTTCAGCTTGTCGGTCAGCCACGCGGCCAGCAGGTCGGTGGACGGCGAGTCGGCCTCACCGGTCACCTCGGCCTCGACGATCTTCTCGTACGGCGGCAGGTCCAGCGACGCCGCGAGCATGGCGCGCCACAACGTCAGGCGCGTCCACGCCAGGTCCGTGTCGCCCGGCGCGTAGTGGGCGCGGCGGGACTCCAGGGCCTTGATCGGGTTCTTCTCGGCCGCCGCGTCGGTGATGCGGCGCTGCGCGAGCTGGCCGATCGGGTCCTTGGACGGCGACACCGGCGCCTCGAACGGCCACCACGCCACGACCGGGGTGTCCGGCAGCAGCAGCGGCATCACGCAGGACGCGCCTTCCTTGGCCAGCTCTCCGTACAGGCGGAGAACCACGACCTCGGAAGCACCCGCGTCACCGCCGACGCGGATCTGCGCGTCCAGCCGGGGCGCGGCCTGACGAGCGCCGCGGGCCACGACGATCACGCGGCACGGGTGCTCGCGCGAGGCGTCGTTGGCCGCGTCGATCGCGGCGTCGGTGCGCTGGCCGTCCTCGGTCACGATGACCAGGGTCAGCACGCGACCGAGCGTCGTCGCACCGCCCTCGTCGCGCAGCCGGACCAGCCGCGAGTTGATCTGCGAGGTGGTGGTCGAGGGAAGGTCGATGATCACGGACGCCTCCAGTGCCTTCCGGTCCTGGCGGTCATCGCGTCCGCCGACGGCGGACCCCAGGTTCCTGCCTTGTACTTCTCGAGTGCGGGTTCGTCCTTGCGCGCCCAGAAGTCGAGCACCGGGTCGAGGATCTCCCAGGAGAGCTCGACCTCGTCGTTCTTCGGGAACAACGACGGCTCACCGAGCAGCACGTCCAGCAGCAGCCGCTCGTAGGCCTCCGGCGACGACTCGGTGAACGAGTGGCCGTAGCCGAAGTCCATCGTGACGTCGCGGACCTCCATCGTGTTGCCCGGCACCTTCGAGCCGAACCGGATGGTCACGCCCTCGTCCGGCTGAACCCGGACCACCAGGGCGTTCTGGCCGAGCTCCTCGGTGGCGGTGTCGTCGAACGGCAGGTGCGGCGCCCGCTTGAACACCACGGCGACCTCGGTGACGCGCCGGCCCAGGCGCTTGCCGGTGCGCAGGTAGAACGGCACCCCGGCCCAGCGGCGGGTGTTGACCTCGCAGGTGATCGCGCCGAACGTCTCGGTCTTCGACTCGGGCGAGAAACCGCCCTCCTCGTGCAGACCGGGCACCTTCTGGCCGCCCTGCCAGCCACCGGTGTACTGGCCGCGCGCGGTGGTCTCCTCGAACGGCTCCGCGGGCCGCGTCGCCGAGAGGATCTTCACCTTCTCCGCCCGCAGGTCGGCCGGCTTGAACGAGACCGGCTCCTCCATCGCGATCAGCGCGAGCAGCTGCAGCAGGTGGTTCTGGATGACGTCCCGCGTGGCACCGATGCCGTCGTAGTAGCCGGCGCGGCCACCGAGACCGATGTCCTCGGCCATGGTGATCTGCACGTGGTCGACGTAGTTCGAGTTCCAGATGGGCTCGTACAGCTGGTTCGCGAACCGCAGCGCCAGGATGTTCTGCACGGTCTCCTTGCCGAGGTAGTGGTCGATGCGGAACACCGACTCCTCGGGGAAGACCTCGTTGACCGTCTTGTTCAGCTCCTTGGCCGACTTCAGGTCGTGGCCGAACGGCTTCTCGATGACGACCCGGCGCCACTGGTCGGCCGAGGTCTGGGCGAGGCCCGCGCGCTTGAGCTGGTTGATCACCGTCGGGAACGCGCCCGGCGGGATCGACAGGTAGAACGCGTGATTGCCGCCCGTGCCGCGCTCGGCGTCCAGCGCCGCGAGGCACGAGGCCAGGTTGTCGAACGCCTGGTCGTCGTCGAACGTGCCCTGCACGAACCGGATGCCCTCGGCGAGCTGCGACCACACGTGCTCGTTGAACGGCGTGCGGGCGTGCTCCTTCACCGCGTCGTGCACGACCTTCATGAAGTCCTGGTCGGCCCAGTCGCGGCGGGCGAAGCCGACGAGACCGAAGCCCGGCGGCAGCAGACCCCGGTTCGCGAGGTCGTAGATCGCGGGCATCAGCTTCTTGCGCGACAGGTCACCGGTGACGCCGAAGATGACCAGCGCGCTCGGGCCCGCGATGCGGGGCATGCGCTTGTCCGCCGCGTCCCGCAGCGGGTTGCGCCACTTGTCGGATGTGGTCACGAGCCGTCCTCCTGGACTGCCTCGACGAGCTGGGCCAGACCCGCGATGCGGTCGGACAGGTGCAGTCGCAGCACCGGGCGGCCGTGCTCGGCCAGCACCTGACCGTCGCCGAGCGCCTGCGCGAGCTGCAGCTGCGCCAGCGTGTACGGACGGCCGGGCACCTCCAGGTCGTCGCCGGACTCGCCGGTGATCTGGATGAACACGCCGTTCTGGTGACCGCCCTTGTGGTACTGGCCGGTCGAGTGCAGGAACCGCGGGCCCCAGCCGAACGTGGTCTGCAGGTGCGTCCTCTTCGCGATCTCCGCGCGGAGCAGCTCGAACGACGCGTCGTCGATCCTGTCCAAGTACGCCTGAACCGAGATGTAGCCGTGGTCGGGCGCCACTTCGACCAGCGCCGCCAGCGCTTCGGCGACGGTGTTCACCTTGCGCGGAGCCCAGTCGGTGCCGTGAGCCTCGACCGGACCGTCCACGAAGGACGGCTCCGACGACGACGCGACCGGCGCGTCCAGCAGCGCGCGGGCGGCCTTCTTCGCGGCCTCCACGTCGGGCTGGTCGAACGGGTTGATGCCGAGCACCCGGCCGACGAGCGCGGTCGCGTACTCCCACAGCAGGAACTGCGCGCCGAGCTTGCCCTCGACCGCGACGTGCGCCGAGCCGGTGGCCGGTCCGATCGCGACGGTCGTGGCATCCGAACGCGCGTCCACGAAACCGGGTGCGCCGGGGCCTTCGACGACGACCGGCAGCAGACCGGTGCCGTTCTTGCCGGTCGACTCGGCGATCAGCTGCTCGGCCCAGTCGCCGAACCCGACGATGCCGGAACCGGTGTCGGCGAACACGATCTTCTCCGCGCCGTGCGCGTGCGCGGCACCGAAGATCGACGCCAGCACGACGGCGGGGTTCTCGACCGAGTCCTGCGCGAGGACCTTGGCCTCCTCGGCCGCGTCGTCGAGCAGCGACTCGACGTCGGCGCCGGCGAGGTACGACGGCACGAGACCGAACGCGGTCAGCGCCGAGTAGCGGCCACCCACGTGCGGATCGGCCAGGAACACCTTGCGGTAGCCCGCTTCCTCCGACGCCTGCTGCAACGGCGAACCGGGGTCGGTGACCACCACGATGCGCGACGCGGCGTCGATGCCCGCGTCGGTGAAAGCCTTCTCGAAGATGCGCCGGTGGCTGTCGGTCTCGACGGTGCCACCGGACTTGGACGACACCACGATCACCGTGCGGTCGAGGTCACCGGCGAGCGCGTCGGCGACCTGGGCGGGATCGGTGGTGTCCAGCACGACCAGCGGGACGCCGGCGGTCCGCGTGATCACCTCGGGGGCGAGCGACGAGCCACCCATCCCGGCGAGCACGACGCGGTCGACGCCCTCGGCGTGCAGTTCCTCGCGCAGAGCCTTGAGATCGGGGAGCAGCGCCCGGGACGTCTCGTGCAACGTCGTCCACGAGAGACGAATGCTCGCCTCGGACTCGGCTTCCGGCCCCCACAGGGTCGGGTCCTGCGCGGTCAGCTTGCTCGGCACCGAATCCGCGACCAGGTCAGCAGCGATGGTGCTGACCTGGTCGGCGTTCGGTGACCTCACGATTTCGACGGAGGTCACTTCGTGATCAGCCCTTCAGTTGAGCCAGTTGGTTCGTCACCGTCTCGAGCAACTCTTCCCAGGACTTCTCGAACTTCTCGACGCCCTCGGTCTCCAGGACGACGAACACGTCCTGCAGGTCGATTCCCACGGCGGCGAGCTGGTCGAACACCTCCTGGCCCTCAGCGGCACGTCCGGTGACCGTGTCACCGGTGATCTTGCCCGCGTCGGCGACGGCCTGCAGCGTCTTCTCCGGCATCGTGTTCACGACGTCGTTCACGACGAGCTGGTCGACGTAGAGGGTCGGGGAGTAGCTGGGGTCCTTCACCCCGGTCGACGCCCACAGCGGGCGCTGCGCGTTGGCGCCGTCGGCCTTGAGGGCCTCCCAGCGCTCGCCCTGGAACGTCTGCTCGAACGCGCCGTAGGCGATCCACGCGTTGGCCAGAGCCGCCTTGCCGCGCAGTGCCTTCGCCTCGTCCGAACCGATGGCGTCGAGCCGCTTGTCGATCTCGGTGTCCACCCGGGACACGAAGAACGACGCGACGGAGTGGATCGAGCGCAGGTCGTGGCCGTTGGCCTTGGCCTGCTCCAGACCGTCGAGGTAGGCCTCCATGACCTTCCGGTAGCGCTCGACGGAGAAGATCAGCGTGACGTTGACCGAGATGCCCTCGGCGATCGTCTTCGTGATCGCCGGCAGACCCGCCTCGGTGGCCGGGATCTTCACCAGCAGGTTCGGCCGGTCCACGGTCTTCCACAGGTCCTGCGCCTCGGCCGCGGTCTTGTCCGTGTCGAACGCCAGGCGCGGGTCGACCTCGATGGAGACGCGGCCGTCCACACCGTTCGTCGAGTTGTAGACGTCGCGGAACTTGTCGCACGCGTTGCGCACGTCCGTCGTGGTGACCTCGCGGATGGTCGCCTCGGTGTCGGCACCCCGGTTGGCGAGCTCGCGGACCTGCTCGTCGTAGGACTCGCCCTTCGACAGCGCGCCCGCGAAGATCGTCGGGTTCGTCGTGACGCCGACGACGTTCCAGTCGCGGATCAGCTCGTCGAGGTTGCCGCTGGTGAGGCGCTCACGCGACAGGTCGTCCAGCCAGATCGAGACGCCCGCTCCGGACAGGGCGTCCAGCTTCTCCTTGCTCACTTGTTACCCCTCACTCGCTCCAGCGAACGGCGCGCCGCGGCGACGACGTTCTCCGTCGTGAAGCCGAACTCCTTGAACAGAACCTGGTAGTCGGCCGAGGCGCCGAAGTGCTCGATCGACACGATCTCGCCGTTGTCACCGACGTAGCGGTACCACGGCTGCGCGATACCGGCTTCCACGGCGACGCGCGCCTTGACCGACGCCGGGATCACGGACTCGCGGTATTCGGCGTCCTGCTTCTCGAACCAGTCGATGGAAGGCATGGACACCACACGCACGGCAACGCCCTCGCCCTGCAGAACCTTCCCCGCTTCGGCGGCGACCTGCAGCTCAGAGCCAGTTCCGATGATCACGATCTCGGGGTTGGAGTCACCGAAGAGCACGTAACCGCCGCGCTTCACGCCCTCGGCGGACGTGCCTTCCAGCGTCGGCAGGTTCTGCCGGCTCAGCGCGAGGCCGACCGGGCCGAGCTGCTCGATGACGGCCTTCCAGGCGAACGCGGTCTCGTTCGCGTCACCGGGGCGGACGACCGCGAAGTCCGGGATCGCGCGCAGGGCGGCGAGGTGCTCGATCGGCTGGTGCGTCGGGCCGTCCTCGCCCAGGCCGATGGAGTCGTGCGTCCACACGTAGGTGACGGCGGCCTGCATGATCGCGGCCAGGCGCACCGCCGGGCGCATGTAGTCGGAGAACACGAGGAACGTGCCGCCGAACGGGCGGGTCGGGCCGTGCAGCGCGATGCCGTTGAGGATCATGCCCATGGCGTTCTCGCGGACACCGAAGTGCAGCACGCGGCCGTACGGGTCGGCGCTCCACATGCCCGTGGAGATCTCCGCCGGGCCGAACGACTTGGCGCCCTTGATGGTCGTCAGGTTCGACTCGGCCAGGTCGGCCGAACCGCCCCACAGCTCGGGCAGGTGCTTGGCGAGGGCGTTGATGACCTCGCCGGAGGCCTTGCGGGTCGGCAGGCCCTTGGCGTCCACCGGGTAGGACGGCAGGTCGGCGTCCCAGCCCTCGGGCAGCTCGCGGGCGACCAGGCGGTCCAGCAGCGCCTTGGTCTCCGGGTTGGCCGAGGCCCACGCGTCGAAGGACTTCTGCCACTCGGCCTTGGCGTGCTCACCGCGCTTGACGACCTCGCGCGCGTGCGCGAGCACCTCGTCGGCGACCTCGAAGGTCTGCTCGGGGTCGAAGCCGAGGATCTCCTTGGTGGCCTTGACCTCGTCGACGCCCAGCGCGGCACCGTGCGCGGCACCGGTGTTCTGCTTGTTCGGCGCCGGGTAGCCGATGATCGTGCGCAGCAGGATGAACGACGGCTTGTCGGTGACGGCCTTGGCCTTCTCGACCGCTTCGAGGATGCCCTTGACGTTCTCGCCGGACTCGACGACCTGGACGTGCCAGCCGTAGGCCTCGTAGCGCGCCGCGGTGTCCTCGGACAGCGCGATCGTCGTGTCGTCCTCGATGGAGATCTTGTTGTCGTCGTAGAAGACGACCAGGTTGCCCAGCTGCTGCGTGCCGGCCAGCGACGAGGCCTCGGAGGTGACGCCCTCCTCGATGTCACCGTCGGAGGCGATCACGTAGATGTGGTGGTCGAACGGGCTGGTGCCCGGCGCGGCGTCCGGGTCGAACAGGCCGCGCTCGCGGCGGGCGGCCATGGCCATGCCGACGGCGGCGGCGAGACCGGAGCCCAGCGGGCCCGTGGTGATCTCGACGCCCCTGGTGTGGCCGTGCTCCGGGTGACCCGGCGTCTTCGAGCCCCACTTGCGCAGCGTCTTGAGGTCGTCCAGCTCCAGGCCGTAACCCGACAGGAACAGCTGGATGTAGAGCGTCAGGCTGGAGTGGCCCGCGGAGAGCACGAACCGGTCGCGGCCGATCCAGTCCGCGTCGGCGGGGTCGTGCCGCAGCACGCGCTGGAACAGCGTGTACGCGAGCGGGGCGAGGCTCATCGCGGTACCGGGATGGCCGTTGCCGACGTTCTGCACGGCGTCCGCCGCGAGCACGCGCGCGGTGTCGACGGCGCGCTTGTCCAGCTCCGTCCAGTCGTCAGGCAGATCGGCCTTGGTGAGCCGGGTGATGTCGTCGGTGACGGTCACGGACTTACAGCTCCACTCTTGTAGCTCGGGCGGGTAGGCTTGATCGATCCCGAACGGCCTGACCCGCATCTCTCCCTCGTCCTCCGGCCAGCCTAGTCCTGAGAGATTCGGATGTTGCTCTGAAAGGTCCCAGGCCGGTGTGTGCCGAGGCACACCAGCACCCGAACGGGCTGTGAATTCTTAGCGCGGTTACCATCAGTCGCTGGTTTTCACACCTCTGCGATGCGAGGAGCGTTCACACGATGAGTGCCGTCCTCGAGGCCCCCACCAGGTCGCCTCGTCAGGTAGTGGGCGCCTACGTGGCTCTCACCAAGCCGCGGGTCATCGAGCTCCTGCTGATCACCACGATCCCCGCGATGCTGCTCGCCCAGCACGGCCTCCCGCCGCTGTGGCTGATCGCCTGCACGCTCACCGGCGGCACCCTCGCCGCGGGGTCGGCAAATGCCCTCAACTGCTTCGTCGACGCCGACATCGACTCGGTCATGAAGCGCACGACGGCCAGGCCACTGGCGCAGAACGCCATCCCGCCGCGCAACGCCCTGATCTTCGGCATCGTGCTCGGCGTCGTCTCGTTCGCGTTCCTGTGGATCTTCGTCAACCTCATGTCGGCCGCCTTTGCGGTGGCGACCATCCTGTTCTACATCTTCGTCTACACGCTGGTGCTCAAGCGCCGGACCTCCCAGAACATCATCTGGGGCGGCATGGCGGGGTGCATGCCGGTGATCATCGGCTGGAGCGCGGTGACGGGCACGGTGCAGTGGCCGGCCCTCGTCATGTTCGGCGTCATCTTCTTCTGGACTCCGCCACACACCTGGGCGCTCGCGATGAAGTTCAAGGAGGACTACGCCCGAGCAGGTGTGCCGATGCTGCCCGTGGTGGCCACAGCTCAGCAGGTGACGCGGCAGATCGTCATCTACAGCTGGATCACCGTCGTCTGCACGCTCGCTCTCGCGCCCGTCACGTCCTGGATCTACGTGACCGTCGCGGCGGTGTCGGGCGTGTGGTTCGCGGTCTTCGCGCACAAGCTGCACAACGTTGTTCGCCGCGGCGGGTCGACGAACACGATGAAGTTCTTCCACATGTCGAACCTCTACCTGATGCTCGTCTTCTGCGGCCTCGCCGTGGACGCCGTGGTCGGGTTGCCGGTGCTTGCCTGGCCGTTCTAGCTGCACTTCCAGGCGTACGGCTGTGGCGCCCGTTGAGTTCACCGTCTCCGGTGGCGAAGGCACGCCGCTGGAGTTCGTCGCCGCTCTGACGCCCTCGAAGTCGTTGCTCGTCGTGACCGACCCCGGCGGGTGGGCGCAGGTCAGCGCCGGACTCGTGGTCGGGCACGCGGCCGCCACCGCGGTCCCCACCTCCGTTCGGGTGGT
>Ga0070710_10000441_pt1 | contig 19491 bp, 20 predicted proteins | sample LARL52metaG_FD_65454 | JGI IMG/M metagenome (GOLD analysis project Ga0070710, IMG submission 65454) | Corn, switchgrass and miscanthus rhizosphere microbial communities from Kellogg Biological Station, Michigan, USA - LAR L5-2 metaG | ecosystem: Host-associated > Plants > Roots > Rhizosphere ... | reverse complement strand
CGGCCAGCGCACCATACTCAAAGCGCCCGCCGGGACGATCGACCGTACGGGACCACAGCGAGGGCGCTTCGCCTGTTCGCGCCAGGCGAAACGCCACCACGCTGTCGCCGAGCGAGGTGCCGATCTCGGAATGACCGCCGGCCGAGATCACGACATATTGCTCGCCCTTCCACAGATAGGTCATCGGGTTGGCGATGCCGGGGACCGGCAACCGGCCCTGCCACAACTCCTCCCCGGTTGCCGCGTCGAGCGCGCGCAGATAGGCATCGCCGGCGCCGGTAAAGACCAGTCCGCCCGCCGTGACTGCAACGCCGTTGACCAGCGGCGTCCCCGATTTGAGGGCGAGACCGAGCGGGGCGCGATCCTCGGTCGTACCGACGCTCGAGCGCCAGAGGATTTTTCCAGCCCTGACATCGAGCGCGACGGTTTCGCCCCAGGGCGGGCTGTTGCAGGGCAGGCCGGCCCGCGACAGCGCGACCTTGCGCGTCATCGCGAACGGTGCGCCGCGTTGCGCGCCGAAATCGGTGCCCGGGGGCGGCTTGAAGTCCACCGCGTCGGAGGCCGGCATCAACTTGATGATGTGGATCGCGCGCGAGACATTGGCGTACAGAACCTGGCGGATCGGATCGAACGCCGCGCTGCCCCAGTTCACGCCGCCGCCGGTCATCGGATATTCCAGCGTGCCCTGCGTCGATGGCGGGGTAAACAGCCCGTCATTGCGCAAGGATACGAGTTCGGCATCGCAGGAGGCGTTGCCGAGCCACGGGAGCGGCTTGAAAATATCCGCGGATGAAAAGCTCTGCGGCAACAGCGGCGGCAGATGGGTCGGGTACGGCTGCGTCGGCGACAGCGTCTCGCCCTCCGCGCCGCCTTGCGGGACCGGCCGCTCCTCGACCGGCCACACCGGCTTGCCGGTGTCGCGGTCGAGCACGAACACAAACCCCTGCTTGGTCGCCTCGATCACGACGTCGCGCGCGCCGTCGGGTGTGTCGATCCGCGACAGCGTCGGCTGTGCCGCCAGATCGTAGTCCCAGACGTCGTGATGCACGGTCTGAAACGACCATACCAGCTCGCCGGTCTCGGTCCGGAGCGCGACCAGCGAATTGGCGTGCTCGTTGTTGCCGCTCCGCTTGCCGCCCCAGAAATCAGGGCTCGGCGAACTGGTCGGCAGCAGCACGAGCCCCCGCTCCTCATCCACGGACATCGGCGCCCAGACGTTGCTTTCGCCGGCGCTGATGCCGTCATGGATCAGCGGATCGAAACTCCAGCGCGGCGCCCCGGTGTGGGCGTCGAAGGCGCGCACCACGCCGAGCGGTCCATCGACCCGCACATTGTCGGCAATCGAGGAGCCGACCACGACCACGCCACGGCTCACCACCGGCGCCGAGGTGATCTGGAACTCGCCGGGCCAGAGCAGCGCCTTGCCGGCATCGATCCTGACCTCGCCATGGGTGCCGAAATCCTCGCAGGGCGCGCCGGTCCTGGCGTCGAGCGCGACGACGCGGACATCGTTGGTGCCCATGAAGACCCGGGAGCGGCAGGCGGCGCCTTCGGCCGCCTGGTCGTCGACCCAATAGGCGACGCCGCGGCAGACATAGCGGTTGGCCGGGCGCAGGCTATTGGAGACATGCGGGTCGTAGCGCCATTTCTGCGCCCCGGTGCCGGGATCGAGCGCGATCACCTCGTTGAAGGGCGTGCAGAACACCAGGCTGTCCTCGACGAACAGCGGGGTTGCCTCGAACTTGGTCCGCGCCATCGCGGCCGGCGGACGGTTTTGCAGATCGCCGGTATGATAGTCCCAGGCGCGCACCAGGTTTGCCACATTGGCGGGCGTGATCTGGTCGAGGCCCGAGAAACGCGTTCCGCCGCGGTCGCCGCCCCAATGGTCCCAGCCTTGAGCCGCGCTGGCGGTGAACAGAACAGCAAGGAGAAACACGGCCTTGGCGGACAAATCTCGCATCGCAAATCGCCTCGTCCCCGGCTGCCTTCACGGCCGCGCGGCCCCGGTACAGGATGACCATGATCGGCATTCCGAACCTTCCCTGTCCGGCGCCCGTGACTAGGTCCCTCATCCGAATGGCAAACACGCCGCCGGTCCAGCTCCGATGGGATGGGTGGTTGCGTCCGCGGGACGAAGCGGCCGCCGCGGCGACGAGCGGTTCGGATTCGAAGGCCGGCGGTGGCGACAGGCGACTGCCGCTTCGGATGGCCTACGCCGCCTGAAACGGATTGTCGCGCTGGAATGGCGGCTGTCCGGCGATTTCGAAGTCAGGCTCGACACCGGCGAAACCGTTGCCTGCAGCCGCCGCTTCAAGACGGCCGTCGCCATCTTGCGGCTTGATCAGGGGGCGGCCGAGATCACGCTCGGCGCGCAGAAGGGGTCATCACGGCTTGTTCGATTGCGGACGCGCCACGCCCCACGGATCGTACTTCTCCTTGGGCTCCGGAATGCGCTCGAGCGCAGACTTATAAGCCTTCTCGTCGACGATGGGCTTCTTCTGCTCCGGGCTCCTGAGGTCGCTCGTGTTCTTCCCCCGTCCGCCACCACCCATCATCTGGGCCTGCGCAGGCACGATCAGAAGCGCTACCAGCGCCGTCGCCGTGACAATGGTCCGCATCTTATCCCTCGTCGTCCACTCGCGGGCACCTTAGCGCAGCAAAAGGAGCCGGCAAACGGCATTTCCGGCATTTTAGAAACGTCCCACAGATGACGGATGCGGCCATCGCGAGATGGCCGCATCTTTGCCGGATTGGCTCAACTCTCAGTAGCGCCGGATGGGTCCGTTCACGCCTCCGCGCTCGCCGCCGCCCCAATGACCGCCGCCGATCCCGATCCCGATCCCGACCGGTGGTCCGTAAACGATCTCGGGCGGCGGCGGCTGGCGATAGATCACGACGTCACCACCGCCATCATCGACCCGCGGCGGCCGCTTGCGCCGCGGGGGATCCGCGTCAGTCTTCCTGACCGGCGCGTCGGCTCTCTTGATCGGCTGCACCGGCGCGTTGCAGGGACAGGTCGGGCCGAGCGCGACATTGGTCGGCTGGGCGGGCACACTCGCGGCCGCTGCGATCACGGGCAGCGGGCTCGGACGGTTGCGCAGCCGCTCGATCAGCCGCTGCGCGGTCGGCGTCAGGTCGCTGTTTGGATATTTTGCAAGGAAGCCCCGATACGACGCGGCGGTGTTGAGCAGCACCGCGTCTTTCCACGCCGCCATCCGGCGATGCAAATCGAGCCATTCCCGCGCCTGCGGGCTGAACGGCGGATCGGTGTACAGCGTGACAAAGGCTTCATAGGCTTCCACCGTGCCGTCGGCGACGATGATCTCGTTGGCGACTGCGACCTGTTTGCCCTTGAGATCGCGCTGCCAGTCCTCGACGCTGCGCCTCGTGCCCGGCGGCATCGGGCCGGCATTGGCCGCGGCGGGTGATGCTGGCCCTGCGCCCGCCACGAACCGGAAATCCTCTGTCAGCGACGAGCTTTCCCAGGGCGTCTGGCGACCCTCCGTCGCCTTGTTCACGGCGACACGGACGCGCTTGAAGGCCTCCTCGATCGGCAGGTTCGGTTCGCGCGCGGCCGCCAGCAGCGCGGTCGTATAGGGGCTGTCGGCGCCATCGCCATCCTCCGCGACGGCCCCTGGCGCGGTCGAATAGGACAGAAACGTGCCGGGCGCACCGCTTTTGGTATCGACCAGCGCAAGCCCATGGCCGGCGGTCTGGCTGATGGCCGGGAACGGATTGTTGCGGCAGGCATCGAGCAGCAGCAGCCGCATCCTGCTCGGCACCGCGTTCAACGTGTTCAGGACGTCGTTCAGCCGCACCGCCTGCAGCGGGATGTCGGTCTCCCGCTTCGGGTCGACATCGACGGGCACCAGATAATTCTCGCCATCGATCTGCAGGCCATGCCCTGCATAGAACAGGAGCGCCACGGTGTCGGGGCCCCTGGTGGCGATTTTTGCGGCGAAGTCGCCGACCTTTTCGTTCATGTCCCTTTGCGTCAGGTTTGCGGCGAGCGTCACGTCAAAACCGGCATCGGCCAGCAGTTTCGACATCGCACTGGCATCGTTGGCCGGATTGGGCAGCGCGGTGACCGCGCGGTAGGCGGACTGCCCGATCACCAGCGCCAGGCGGTTTTCGGCGCGCGCGCCGGACGTCGCCGCGATGGCGGCGAGTGCGAGGGCGGCGCAAAGTACCCGGGGAAACATGGCGACATCTCCGTTTACGTTCACCTCCTCCTTGGTTGGCGTTCGTTGTGGACGGGTTCAAAAACAAGGCATGCCGAAGGCCGCTGGATCAGATATTGTTGATCGGGGGAAGCATGGCGGCTCCGGTTGGCCGCGGTAAGATTGTCCGGCAGGGGACAATTTCGCGCATGCGGGGGATCATCGGTCGTTGGATGTTGCTGAGCGTCTCGGCGCTGATGCTGTCGGCATGCGCCGCGGACAGCCACGCCTCGCTCCCGCAATTCCTGCGCATCAAGGCGGCCGACCCGCCTCCCCCCGAACAGCCCCCCGACGTCAAGCAGATGATCCATGACAAGCTCGACTCGGTGTTCATGACCACCTCGCATCCGCGCCAGGTGCGGGTGTCGCGGCCGTTGCGCGAGGCGCAGGGCAACGGCTGGACCGCATGCGTCAGGGCCGAGGTCGATTCCGCGACCGGCAAACCGCTGGGCTCGCAGACCTATCGCATCACGATCGGCGACGGCTCGATCGTCGATCGACGCCGGGTCGGCACCGAGGACAATTGCGACTCGGAAAACTACGAGCCGATCTGATCGCGTTGGCTACGCGGCGACGCTAAGCTCCCGCTGAAACTGCTCGAAGGCGCCGATCGCGTCGGCCGCGTACATCAAGGATGGCCCGCCGCCCATATAGACGGCCATGCCGAGCGTCTCTTCCACCTCCTGGCGCGTCGCGCCGAGCCGGACCAGCGCCTCGGTGTGGAAGCCGATGCAACCGTCGCAGCGCGTCGCGATCCCGATCGCGAGCGCGATGAGCTCCTTGGTCTTCCTGTCCAGCGCCCCGTTGCTGGTCGCGGCCTTGGCCAGCGCGGAGAAGCCCTGCATGGTTTCGGGAATGTCCTTGCGCAACTTCTTCAGCTCGGCGGAGATGTGCCTGGTAATCTCGGGATAGTTCTTGTCCATGACCGGGAGTCCTTACTTGCTCGGAGCGGATGCGGGGGCCCGCAGCGCGATGTAGATGGCTGGAATGACGAGAACGGTGAGCAGCGTCGACGATGCGAGACCGAACAGCAGCGAGATCGCCAGGCCCTGGAAGATCGGATCGAGCAGGATGGTGGCGGCGCCGATCATCGCAGCGAGCGCGGTCAGCAGGATCGGCTTGAAGCGCACCGCGCCGGCCTCGAGCACCACATCGCGCAGCGGTTTGCCTTCGCCGCCGCTGTGGCGGATGAAATCGACCAGAAGGATCGAGTTGCGCACGATGATGCCGGCGAGCGCGATGAACCCGATCATCGAGGTCGCGGTGAACGGCGCGCCGAGCAGCCAGTGGCCGATCAGGATGCCGATCAGCGTCAGCGGGATCGGCGTCAGGATCACGAGCGGCAGGCGGAAACTCCTGAACTGGGCGACCACGAGCACGTAGATGCCGAGGATCGCCGCACCAAACGCGGCCCCCATGTCGCGGAAGGTGACATAGGTGATCTCCCACTCGCCGTCCCAGAGCAGCGTCGGGTGTGACTCGTCGGCCGGCTGCCCGTGCAGAGCGATCACAGGCTTCGGCAGCGCGCCCCAGTCGTGCGCGTCGACGCGGCTGGCGACCTCCAGCATGCCGTAGAGCGGCGCCTCGAAGCGGCCGGCAAGCTCCGCCATCACCATGTCGGCGAAGCGGCCGTCACGCCGGAAGATGACTGGCGAGCCCTCCTCCATGGTGGCCTTCACGACCTGGCCGAGTTCGACAACGGTCTTGCTGCCAGGCAGCGTATTGGCTGGCACCGGCGTCGAGGCGAGCACCTCGTCCCAGCTGAGATCGCGCTTCGGCAGTTTGACGGCGATCTCGATCGGATTGCGGTCCTCGCCGCGATGCGAGTAGCCGATCGAGACGCCGCCGAACAGGGTCTGGATGGTGTCATAGACATCGCGCTGCTCGACATTGAAGAATTCGAGCCGGTCCTGATCGATCGACAGCCGCAGCCGTGGCCGCCGCTCGCCGATCGAGTCGTCGACATCGACGATGAACGGCACCCCGGCAAAGATCTTCTTCAGCTCGCCGGTGACCGCCCGGCGCGTCGCCGCGTCCGGTCCGTAGATCTCCGCCAGCAGCGTCGCCAGCACCGGCGGGCCCGGCGGCACCTCGACGACCTTGACCACGGTGCCGGCCGGCAAGGCGACGGCCTTCAGACGCTGGCGCAGGTCGAGCGCAATGTCATGGCTCGCCCGCTTGCGCTCGGCCCGCGCCGCAAGGTTGACCTGCAGCTCGCCAAGCTCCGGGCGCTCGCGCAGATAATAGTGGCGAACCAGGCCGTTGAAATTGAATGGTGCCGGCGTCCCGGCATAGGCCTGCACCGAGGTGATCTCGGGCAATCCATGCGCGACATCGGCGGCCTCGAACAGCACGCGCTCGGTCGCCTCCAGGCTTGCGCCTTCCGGCAAATCGACGACGACCGCGATCTCGGACTTGTTGTCGAAGGGCAGCAGCTTGACCGTGACGGATTTGGTCGCGAACAGCAGCATCGACAACAACGTCGCGACGCCGACACTGATCAGGAAGATCCAGGCCGCACGCTTGCTGCTGATCACGCCATTGGCGACGCGCCGATAGAGCCGTCCCAGCCGGCCTTCGTCATGGACATGAAGCGACGCCGCGCTGCTCTGCTTCGGTGCCAGGCGCAGCATCAGCCAGGGCGCCACCACGACGGCGACAAAGAACGAGAACAGCATGGCCGCCGACGCATTGGCCGGGATCGGCGCCATGTAGGGTCCCATCAATCCGGACACGAACAGCATCGGCAGCAGCGCGGCCACCACGGTCAGCGTCGCGACGATGGTCGGGTTGCCGACCTCCGCAACGGCCTCGATGGTGGCGGCAAGGCGCGGCCGCCCATCCTGCATCGCCCAATGCCGCGCGATGTTCTCGACCACCACGATGGCGTCGTCGACCAGGATGCCGATCGAGAAGATCAGCGCGAACAGGCTGACACGATTGATGGTGTAGCCCATCAGCTTGGCGGCAAACATCGTGAGCAGGATGGTGGTCGGAATCACCACGGCCGTGACCAGCGCCTCGCGCCAGCCGATCGCAAGCGCAATCAGCGCAACGATCGAGACGGTGGCGAGGCCGAGATGAAACAGCAACTCGTTGGCCTTCTCGTTCGCGGTCTCGCCGTAGTCGCGCGTCACCGTGACGGTCACATCGTCAGGAATGAGCCGCGACTTCAATCCCGCAAGGCGGGCTGTGATGTCCTTCGAGACCACCACGGCATTGGCGCCCGCCCGCTTGGCAAGCGCGAGGCTGACCGCCGGAACGCGCTGCCAGTTGCCGTCGGCGTCGCGCCCATCGTCCCAGACCCGATGCTCTGATGTATTCGGTCCGATCACGACCGAGGCGACGTCCTTGACATAGACCGGCCGGCCATCGCGGGTCGACACCAAGAGCAGGCCGATATCGGGAATGCCGCCCAGCGTCTGTCCGGCCGCGACGCCGCGCACGATACCGGAATCCCGCATCTGCCCCGCCAGGAACGAGCGGTTGGCGTCCTTCACCTTGGCGACGAGCTGCTGCAAGGTGACGCCGAACAGCGACAGTTTTTCCGGATCGGGTTCGACCCGGATTTCCTGCGCGCTGCCCCCGGAAATGTAGGTGAGCCCGATATTGTCAACCTTGGTCAACTCGGCGCGCAGCTTGTCTGCGAGCTCATAGAGGTCCTTGTCAGACCAGCGTTCGGCGGCTTGCGGCTTCGGCGACAGGGTCAGCACGGTGACCGCAACGTCGTTGATACCGCGGCCGACGATCAACGGTTCCGGAATCCCGACCGGGATACGGTCCAGATTGGCGCGGATCTTCTCGTGGACACGCAGGATCGCATCCTCGAACCTGGTGCCGACCAGGAAGCGCGCGGTCACCATCACGCGGTCGTCTTCGGTCTGGCTGTAGACGTGCTCCACGCCGTCGATGCCCTTGACGATGGCTTCCAGCGGCTTGGTGACAAGCTCGACGCCGTCGGGCGCGCGCAGCCCGTCGGCGTTGACGCGGATGTCGACCATGGGGACGCTGATCTGCGGCTCCTCCTCGCGCGGGATCACGACGATCGCGATCAGGCCCACGACCAGCGCGGCGAGCAGAAACAGGGGTGTCAGCGGCGAGGCGATGGTCGCCCTGGTCAGTCGCCCGGACAGACCGAGCGTCACGGTTGCACCAGCTGGTCGCCGTCGCGAAGACCGGACAGGATCTCGAGGCCGCTCGGCAGCTCGGGCGTCGGAAGGTCGCGGCCGCGCTGCACCGGCACGCTGATTGTCCTCTCGCCACGCTTGAGCAGAACGTGGTCGATCCCGAAACGGGTCGTCACATAACTTGCCGGGATCACGATCGCCGGGCGCGTGCCACCGGCGATCCAGACCCGCAGGCGATCGCCGACGAAATACTCGCCGAGGCCCTCGACGACGGCGTCAGCGATCACACGCCCCTCCTCGATCTGCGGGTAGACCAGATCGATGACGCCCCACTTGGCGGGCTGCTCGCTCGCCTCCGCACCATCGACCCGGACCTTGTCGCCGGCCTTCAGGAACCGGGCATGCCGTTCGGGCACGCGCAGGCGCAACTTGAAATTCTGCTGCGCGACCGTCGCGATCGGATCGCCCGGCAGCACCACCGAACCGACCGTCACGAGCCGCTTCAGGACCCGTCCGTCGTCCGGCGCCAGCACCTGCCCTTCCGTCGCCTGCTGCTGGATGACCGCGCGTTCGGCGATCCGCGCCCGCAGAGCATTCTGCGCCACGTTGAGCGCGGTGCGCGCCTCGTCGAGCTTGACGCGCGGGAGCGTGCCGTTGCCGACCAGCCCCTCGATCCGGTTGAAATCGATCTGCGCCTGGTCGGCCTGCGCCTGCAGCGCCTCGATCTGCGCGTCCAGCGACTTCGTCTGGAGGACGAGTTTTTCGTCGCCGACGGCGGCGATCGCCTGGCCGCGCATGACGCGATCACCTTCGCGCACGCTGAGCTGAACGATCGTGCCGCCGATGCGGCTGCGCGCCGGCACCACACTGACGCTCTCGACGGTGGCGAACACCGCCTTTTCGTCGGCCACCGGCCGGGTCGCCACGGCCAGGGTCTGCGCATGGGCTGACGCGGTCGAAAGACCGGCGATGAGGGCGCCGGTCAACAGTCCCGCGACCCGATAGATCCGCGATCTCATCGAATTCACCTTCAATTGTCACATGGTCGCTAGCGCAACAGTTGATGGCATTGACCAAGGTCAAAGCATCGCGCCTGCGGCGCGCCTATTTTGCCCTCGTCTTCGAAGGCGAACAGAACACCTGGTAGAGCGTCTTCAGAACCTCGCGGGCCGGCTCGCTCGCGATCGAGTAGTAGATCGTTTGCGCGTCACGCCGCGCCGCAACCAGCCCGTCCTTGCGAAGGAGCGCGAGATGCTGGGACACGGTGGAATCCCGCAAATTGAGGAATTCCGCGAGCTCGCCGACCGAGCGCTCGCCATCGATCAGCTGGCAGATGATCAGAAGCCGATGGCGGTTGGAGAGCGCCTTGAGCAGCTCGCTGGCCCGGTCGGCCGCGGCTTCCATGATCTCGCTGTCTATTTTCATACTTGCGTATATACGATAATACGTATATAAAGTCAAGCGCGGCTGAACGAGTCCGAGGCAATCGGCGACGCCGCAAACGGTGGCAAACGCGTGAACGGAGACGACCCATGGCGGAAGTTGTTGTGATCGGCGCCGGCCTCAGCGGAACGCTGATGGCCTATGAGTTACTGCCCCAGCTGAGGAAGGACGATCATCTGACAGTGATCTCCGAAGGACCAGTCTACCATTTCGTCCCGTCCAACCCCTGGGTCGCGGTCGGCTGGCGCAAGCAGGAGGAGATCGAGATCGATCTCGCCGAGATCATGCGGCGCAAGGGCATCCGCCTGCTGACGCAGGGCGCACAGCGCGTGCAGCCGGCGGAGAACCGCGTCGAGCTCAAGGACGGCACGTCGATCGACTACGATTACCTCGTGATCGCGACCGGCCCCGAACTCGCGTTCGACGAGATTCCGGGCCTCGGGCCGGAGGGATACACGCAGTCGATCTGCCATGTCGATCACGCCTCGCGCGCCCGCGACGCCGTCGAGAAGCTTGCCGCAAATCCGGGACCGGTGGTGATCGGTGCCGTGCAAGGCGCCTCCTGCTTCGGTCCGGCCTATGAGTTCCTGTTCATCCTGGAAACCGAACTGCGCCGACGCAAGCTGCGCGACCGGGTGCCGATGACCTTCGTCACCTCGGAGCCCTATATCGGGCATCTCGGGCTCGACGGCGTCGGCGACACCAAGGGCCTGCTCGAAAGCGAGATGCGCGAGAAGCACATCAAATGGATCACCAACGCGCGGGTCGACGGCGTCGCGCCGGGCGTGATGTCGATCGAGGAATTTGCCGAGAACGGCTGCGTCCACAAGGCGCATGACCTGCCGTTCGCCTTTTCGATGATGCTGCCGGCGTTTCGCGGCGTCGCCGCAGTCCGCGGCATCGAGAAGCTGACCAACCCGCGCGGCTTCGTCATCGTCGACAAGCACCAGCGCAATCCCGCCTTCCCGAACATTTTTGCGGTCGGCGTCTGCGTGGCGATCGCGCCGGTCGGTGCGACGCCGGTCCCGGTCGGCGTGCCAAAGACCGGCTTCATGATCGAATCGATGGTGACGGCGACCGCGATGAACATCGGTGCGCTGCTGCGGGGCCTAGCGCAGACCGCGCAGCCGACCTGGAACGCCATCTGTCTGGCTGATTTCGGAGACTCCGGTGTCGCCTTCCTGGCGCAGCCGCAGATCCCGCCCCGCAACGTCAACTGGTCCGCGAAGGGCGAATGGGTCCACTACGCCAAGGTCGCGTTCGAAAAATACTTCTTGCGCAAGATGCGCCGCGGCACCAGCGAGCCGTTCTACGAGCGCTTCGTGCTCAACCAGCTCAACATTGCGAAGATCAAGGAAGTCAGGACCGGAACATGAGCGATCGCCAGCAGATCGTGTGCGGCGCGTGCGGGCAGATCAACCGCCTGCCGGCCGAGCGGCCGCCCGCGGATGCACGCTGCGGCGCCTGTCATGCGCGGCTGTTCGGCGGCCATCCGATCGAGGTCGACGAGCAGGCCTTTGGCCGTCATGTCGCCCATAGCGACATTCCGCTGCTCGTCGACGTCTGGGCGCCATGGTGTGGTCCGTGCCGCGCGATGGCGCCGATGTTCGAACACGCCGCGCGGGAGCTAGAACCAGGAGTCCGGCTGCTCAAGCTCAACGCGGACACGGCGCCGGAGGTATCCGCCCGCCTCGGGATCACCGGCATCCCGACGCTCCTGTTGCTGCGACAGGGCCGGGAAGTTTCACGAAGCTCGGGCGCCATGGACACGCAGCGTATCGTTGCGTGGACGATGGCCGGCCTCACCAGATCCAACGCAAGGAGTCCGTCATGAACATCGATCGCGCCGTTCTCACCTTCGCAGGTTTCGTCGTGCTGCTCGGCCTCGCGCTGGGCTATCTGGTCAATCCCTATTGGTATCTTCTGACCGCGTTCGCCGGCCTCAACATGGTCCAGGCGTCGTTCACGGGCTTCTGCCCGGCGGCGATCGTTTTCAGGAAGCTCGGACTGCGTTCCGGGTGCGCATTCTCCTGAAATCGCGCAAGCGCATCGCGGATGTCGGGGTGCGCGCAGCGCCCCAGCAGTCCTCGGTATTTTCGAATCTGCTGATGGACCATCGCGCACGTCCGGCCGGATCGAGCGTGGCGACGACGGAGCGTCTCGACGTGATGTACTTTTTCCAGGCGAGCTCGCGCTTCGGTCCGTACTTCTACGGCTTTTTTAGGGCGTCGGCCCGTACGAAGCGGAAGTTGGTGACCAGGCGCTGAATCGCCTGCTCGGACGTGCCACGGCTCTTTTACGGAAAAAGTACGAGTTCACGGGAATATCGCTGCGTTTGCAACTGGTGCTGCGAGACGAATTTCTCGCCGGGGTTTTGGGCTTTCCATGCGCGTTCTCGTGATTGGTGACAACCTTGCCAAGCTCGCGGCGCTGCGCGCACTGCTCGAGCGTCATTGTTCGATCACATCCGAACTGATCGGCGATGCCGAGATCAGTGACGATGCGCCGGGCGCCGTGGTGGTCGCCGCAGACCTGCGCTCGGTCGACAACATCACCGCGGTCAAGAGAATCGGAAAGCGGCTGAACCGTATCGCCAAACGGATCTTCATCCTCGATCAGAAATCGCGCCTCTCCGAGGTGCAGGCCTATGCACTGGGCGCCACGGCGGTGCTGTCGAACCCGGTCAGCCGTGCTCAATTGATGGCCAAGCTCACCGACAAGAAGCTGGCCGACGCTTCGCCGGACCGGATGCCGCCGGATATTCAGGAAGCCGCGGCGATCGGCGCGGCCTGCATTGCCTCGATGTTCTCGTCCGCACTGCACCGCAAGGCGGTCGATCTCAAGACGCTCAAGGGATCGGGACGAAAGATCGCCGACAGCATCGGCGAAGCCGGACTCTCGCACTGGCTCGCGAGCGTCCGCCAGCATCATGAAGGCACCTATCAGCATTGCCTGCTGGTGACCGGGATCGCCGTCGATTTCGGCCTCAGCCTCGGGTTGTCGCGCGCCGACCTCGAGCGGCTCTATCTCGCCGCCATGCTGCACGACATCGGCAAGGCAAGGATCCCGCTCAGCATCCTCGACAAGCCCGGCCGGCTCGAGCCGGAGGAACGCACGCTGGTGGAGACCCATCCCGCCGCCGGCTATGAGGCGCTGAAGGACACCGAAGGCGTTACCCCCGAACTGCTCGATGCCGTGCTGCATCATCACGAATTCCTCGACGGCAGCGGATATCCGGACGCTTTGTGCTCAGAAAGCATTCCGGACCTGGTGCGCATCCTGACGATCTCGGACATCTTTGCGGCGCTGATCGAACATCGCAACTACAAGCCGACGATGCCGCGGCCGCAGGCCTACCAGACCATCCAGGGCATGAACGGCAAGCTCGAAAAGCCGCTGGTCATGGCCTTCAAGGAGGTCGCGCTGACGCGCTGACGGCGTGCAGCAGCGTTAACGCAGCGTTACCGTCGCTGCACAAACGGCACGCGCAATCAGGCCTCCTCCTCCTTTTTGGCTCCGAACATCCGCCGGCACGCGGCAATTCGTGCTGTCTTTACGGAAAACTCGCTCTTCGGGAGATATCTAGGGCTGCAGCAGAAACCGCAGCCCAAGCGGCGCTTCTTTTGAGAAAAGATTTTTCATGCGCGTCCATGTGATCGGCGACAGTCCGGCGAAAATCTCGACGCTGCGCGCGATGCTGGAGCGCCGGTTTGCGATCACATCCGAACCGATCGGCGATGCCCAGATCAAGGACGGCACGGTCGACGCGGTGCTGGTTGCGGCCGATCTGCGCGTCGTCGACAACATCGCAGCGATCAAGCAGTTTGGCAGACGGCTGAGCCGCATCGCGAGGCGCATCTTCGTGCTCGATCATCAATCGCGCCTGTCCACTGTCCAGGCCTATGCGCTCGGGGCGACCGGCGTGCTGCCGGCCCCGGTCGACCCTGCGCAATTGCTGGCCAAGCTGGCCGACAGCACGTTTGTGGGCGCTTCCGGCACGAAGTCGCCCAACGTCCAGGAGGCTGCCGCCGCAGGCGCGGCGTGCATCGCCTCGATGTTTTCCGCTGTCCTGAGCAAGACGCCGATCGACTTCAGGGACATCAAGGGCACGGGACGAAAGATCGCCGACAGCGTCGCAGAGGGCGGCCTGTCCAACTGGCTCGCGACGGTCCGCCGTCATCATGAAGGCACCTATCAGCATTGCCTGCTGGTGACCGGCGTCACCGTCGACTTCGGCATGAGCCTCGGTCTGGCGCGCGACGACCTGGAGCGGCTTTATCTCGCCGCGATGCTGCACGACATCGGCAAGGCGACGATCCCGCTGGCGATCCTCGAAAACGAGGACTGCATCGAAGGCCGCGAACGCGCGCTGTTCGAGACCCATCCGCTCGCCGGCTATGTGGCGCTGAAGCGGACGCCCGGCATCTCGCCGGAGCTGCTCGACGCCGTCATGCATCATCACGAATATCTCGACGGCAGCGGCTATCCGGACGCGCTGTCCGCAAGGAGCATTCCCGACCTGGTCAGAATCCTGACGATTGCCGACATCTTCTCGGCGCTGATCGAGCATCGCAGGCACAAGCCGACGATGTCGCGACAGCAGGCCTACAAGGCCATCCAGCGCATGAAGGGCAAGCTGGAGGAGCCGCTCGTGGCCGCCTTCAAGGAGGTCGGCCTGACGCGGTAGGGCCAGGATGCTGAACGGCTGGTTAAGATATCAGCTCGAATTGCCGCGCCATTCCAACGAAGTCTTCTAGTCCTTCCGCTAGCCTCGCACCGGATTTCACGCGTGCCGCCGCATGCGTGGGCGGGGGACAGCGGACGTGGCGGAGATTGTCGACAGAGGCTTGGTCGCACGCGCATCGGCGAACGATGCCACGCGTGGACCTGGAGCAAGGACGGGACGCGGCGCCGCACCCGGCATCGTACCGCTCACCGGCGTATCCATCGACGCGTGGCAAGCGCTGAGCGCGCGGGCCATCGAGCCGAACGGCTATTACCTGCCCGAGTGGGAACTGGCAGTGAATGCCTCCGCGCCGGGTCGCACCGGCGCTGCCGCCCTTTGCGCCTGGCGCGATGCCGCGGATGCCTCAGCGCTGACCGGCCTGCTTCCCGTCATCCCGCTGTGGCGCGCCTGCAAGATCCCCCTGCCCGCGCTGGTCAGCGCGCATCCCTATGGCACGTTGTGCACGCCGCCGATCGATCGCGGAGCAGTGGAGGATGCCGTCGCCGGCCTGATCGAGCATGCGCGGCGGGCCGGTGCGCACGCGCTGCTGCTGCGCGAGGTGTCGCTCGATGGCCCGGTCATGACGGCCTTTGGCGATGTCCTGCGCCGCGACGGCTTGCGGCCTCACGTGCTGCAATCGCATCAGCGCGCCTGTCTCGACGCGACGTACGAGCCCGAGGAACTGCTTCGCGAAGCGCTCGGCGCGAAGAAGCTGAAGGAGCTGCGCCGCCTGCGCCACCGGCTCGCCGAGCACGGCGCAGTCACTTTCGACGTGGCGCGATCGCGCGAGCAGGTCGTGGCCGCGCTCGAAACATTTTTGGCGCTCGAGGCCGGCGGCTGGAAGGGCCGGCGCGGCACCGCGCTGACGCAGAGCGAGGGTGATGGCAGCTTCATTCGCCGCGCCACCGCAGCGCTTGCCAAGACCGGCCAGTGCGAGATCATCACGCTTCGCGCGGGCGCGTCGCCGGTTGCCTCCGGCATCGTGCTGCGGCATCAGGACCGTGCGTTCTTCTTCAAGATCGGCGTCGACGAGCGATTTGCAAAATTCTCGCCGGGCGTCCAGCTCACGCTCGAACTGACACGGCACCTGTGCAGCGATCCGACGATTACCTCAGCCGACTCGACGGCCGCGCCCGATCATCCCATGATCAACCCGATCTGGCGCGGACGCTTTGCGATCGGCGACGCGCTGATCCCGCTGCGGCGGCGCGATCCGGTCGTGGCGCTGATCCATGCGGCGCTGGCCGCTCGTCTTGCCGCGCTCGACCTCGCCCGCAGCGCGTTTCGGGCGGTCCGGAGACGACGGGCGAGTTGAAAACTATTCCGCCGCCTGCGCGTTCACCTCCGCCGAGACCTGACGGATGGCGCGAGCCAGCAGATCGGGCGCCTGCGCGCCTGAGACGGCGTATTTCTGCGCGAACACATAGGTCGGCACGCCCGAGACGCCCTTGTCGGCCGCCTCCTGCGCCTGGCCGGAGACCAGCGCAACATCCTCGTCGGTGGCAAGACGCCGGCGCACCTCATCGGCCTCGAGGCCGACATCGGCCGCCGCCTTGACCAGCACCTCGGTGTCGGTCAGGTCGCCGCCATCGCGGAAATAAAGCTCCATCAGCCGCTGCTTCATCTCGGCCGCCTTGCCGATCGCCTCGGCCCAATGGATCAGGCGGTGACAGTCGGTCGTGTTGGGCTGGCGTTGCACGAGGTCGGGCCGATAGACGAGGCCCTCCTCTTTTGCCGCGGCGACCACGCGCCCGGCCATGCCCTTATAGGCCTCGACCGAGCCGAACTTGGTCGTCAGATACTCCTCCCGGCTAATGCCCTCGCGCGGCACCCAGGGGTTCAGGAAATACGGCCTGAAATGCAACTCGACCGGAACGTCGGGCACCAGCGCCAGCGCATCCTCGATGCGGCGCTTGCCGATATAGCACCAGGGGCACACCACGTCGGAGACGATGTCGATTTTCAGCGGCTTGAGCCTCATCGCGGGTCTCCTCGTCGAACGATTTGACGGAAAGTAAGTCCGACAGGGCGCCAAACAAGCCCTATTTCAGGCTGGCTGCCATCTGCCGCATGCGCTCCGCGGTCAGGTCGTCGGCGGGAAAGAACGTCTCCAGCGCCAGTTCCGACAGCGTGACGTCGACCGGCGTGCCGAACACCATCGTCGTCGACATGAAGGTCAGCACCTCGCCGCCGTGGCGCAGGCGGAAGGGGATCGCGACATTGTCCGGCGGCAGCGGCGCGGCACGTGCGGGAAGCGGATAGGCCCTGAGCTCGTGGTAGAGTTTCAGCAATTCCGGGTCAGCCGTGGTCTCGCATTGCCGGTGCAGCCGCTCCAGCAGATGCCCGCACCATTCGGCGACGTTGACCGTGCGCGGCGCCAGCGCCTCCGGGTGAAAAGCGAGCCGCAGGATATTGACGGGCTGATCCAGCAGATGCTGCGGCAGGCCCTCGAGCAGCGGCGCCACCATGCGGTTGGCGGTGACGAGATTCCAGTGCCGGTCATAGGCCAGCGCCGGGTTCGGCTCGTGCGCCTTCAGCACCAGCTCGATCGCGGCCCGCGCCGATTTCAGCGCGGGATCGTCCAGCGCGCGTTGCGGAAAGGCCGGAGCAAAGCCGGCCGCGACCAGCAGCACGTTGCGTTCGCGAAGGGGCACGTTCAGTCGCTCCGCCAGTTTCAGCACCATGTCGCGCGACGGCGCGGCACGGCCGGTTTCGACAAAGCTCAAATGACGCGCGGAGATCTCGGCATCGCCCGCGAGGTCGAGCTGGCTGAGATGGCGCCGCTGCCGCCATTCGCGCAGGTGATCGCCGACATGGGCGGGACGGGTTGGTTCGGCTCGCGCCGTGGAAGCCTGTGCGTTCATGGTCGAAAACCTAGCATGTGCATTTCACCCCTTCCATTACCTGCCACGTAATCGAAATGCCTCGCGGGAGCGGTCATGTTCGGCATCAACGGAGATGACCATGATCCTCTTTCTGCTTCCCGCCCTGACCTCCATCGCAAGCTGGCTGCTTGACATCGCGAGCCTGATGCTGGCGCGCGCACTCAACATGCCCCAGCCGCTTGTGCTCAGTGCCGGCATGGCCGTTTTCGTCCAGGTGCAGGCGATCGAGACCAGCGTCGGCCGATCGCTCTGCCCGCGTCGCCTCGCGCACCGGCTGCGTGCGGTCTGGCGTGCCCTCTGTTGATCCTTTCCTTCACCCCAAGCCGAAAAAGGAGACTGCCATGATCCACTCGTCCACCTTGCTGCGCCGCGCACTTCTTGCCGATGCTATTTTCAGCGGCGTCAGCGCCCTTGCCATGACGCTGGACGCCGGCCTGTTGGCCCCCCTGCTTCAGCTTCCCGAGGCGCTGCTGCGCGAAACCGGCCTGTTCCTGATCGCCTATACGGCGCTGGTCGGCTGGCTTGCGACGCGGCCCGCCATCGCCAGGGCATTGGTCGTGCTGGTGGTCGCCGGCAATGCGGTGTGGACGCTCGCAAGTTTTGCGCTGCTGCTTTCGGGCGCAGTGAACCCGAATGTGTTCGGTGAAATCGTCGTGGTCGCCCAGGCGCTCGCCACCGGCATCTTTGCCGAGCTGCAGTATATGGGAATGCGTCGGAGCGGCGCGGCGGTCGCGGCGTAAGCGTCGTTGCGAGCGTAAGCGAAGCAATCCAGGGGAAAGCCCTGGATTGCTTCGGCGCGTTGCGCCTCGCATGACACGACAAATTCAAACGTGCCGCAAGCGCCGCGGGCGCGTCGCCCGCAACCAGCTCACGCCAGCTTGCGCGGCGCGGCGGTCTTGGCATCGCCTGTGTTTGGCGTGCCGGTCGGCTCGATCAGGAGGATATGGACTTCCTCCCTTGCCACGGGGCGATGCTCCACGCCCCTGGGGACGACGTAGATCTGCCCCGGCCCGAGCGAGACCGTCTTGTCGCGCAACTGGATGTCGAGATGCCCCTTCAGCACGAAAAAGAAGTCATCGGTGTCATCGTGCTTGTGCCAGATGAACTCGCCCTTGAGCTTGGCCACCATGACGTCGCAGTCATTGAACTGGGTGACGGTCCGCGGCGAAAAATGCTCGGAGAAGGTTGCAAGCTTCTCGGCCAGATCGATGCCTTCGCTCATCGCGCTCTCCTTGATTGAACGTCAGAATCAGACCATCAGGCCGAGGCGCGGTCGTGGCCGTTGGCTAGCCGGCCGTTGGCCCCTTTGGCTGCCCCATTCGGCTTCCGCCCGGCCTTCGCGCCGTTCCCCGCCTTCTTGCCGGCGCCTCGCCTGGCGAGTTGCACGGCCTTGCGCTCCGCTTTCTCCTTCAGCCTTTGTCGCTCGGCGCGCGCCTCGGCGCGCTTCTTCTTGCGCTTGCGCTCGCAGGCCGCGCACTTGCAGCCGATCGGCTTCAGATAGGCTTTGAAATAGTCGGTGCCGTAGTCGTAATTGATCTCCTCGCCCGGCTCGATGTTCTTGATCGCGCGGATGAACACCTTGCGCTTGCGCGGCTTGACGTCGGACTCGGCGTTCGGCCTGCAGGCGTGATTGATGTAGCGGGCGACGTTGGCGCGGATCGAGCCGTCGATGGTCCAGCGGTTGGTCAGCTCGAACAGATATTTGTTCTCGACCGCATCATCCTTCTTCTTCCGGGAGTCCAGCAGCGGCCCGAAATAGCGGATGATCTTGGTGCCCTTCTTGATCGGTTTGGTGGCAAAGAGCCCGAGACCGGTCTTGGAACGTCCGACGCGATAGGGTTTGTTCGACGAAATGCCAGGCATGACCAGAGGGAAAGTGACGGACGCCTTCAGAAGGGAGCGCACAGCGCCGCCCTTCATAGGCCGATTCCGCGCGCCTGTCAGGTGATTCAAGCGTTTTTCGCCGATGTTCCCCAATTCTCGTGTCCCCAAAAACGACCAAGTTTTCGGCCAAGCCGCCGGGAAAATGAGCATGAGGTTCCCATGTCACATCTTCGCATGACGCTTGCCGCTGCGCTCCTTGCCGCGGC
>Ga0070710_10000440_pt1 | contig 19508 bp, 16 predicted proteins | sample LARL52metaG_FD_65454 | JGI IMG/M metagenome (GOLD analysis project Ga0070710, IMG submission 65454) | Corn, switchgrass and miscanthus rhizosphere microbial communities from Kellogg Biological Station, Michigan, USA - LAR L5-2 metaG | ecosystem: Host-associated > Plants > Roots > Rhizosphere ... | reverse complement strand
TTTTTGCGTTGGCTCACAACGGTTTGCGCGCCGCCAGCAGGAACACCAGCGGTGCGGCCGTGAAGTCGCCGCTCCGCAGTTCCGCGAGCCAGCGCTCGCCGTCCGCGCGCTCGACCGCGCCGGCGCGGATCGCCCGTTCCGTGTTGCGGGTGAAGGCGAAGATCTTGTCCGCGGTCGCGAAGTCGTGGAACACCGGAGCCGCGGTCTGCACGGTCTCGACCTCGAAGCCCGCCGCACGGGCCAGCCGGGCGAGCTGACGGCCGATCGTGGCGTTGCGGACCATCGTCGAGCAGACGAACCGGTTGAACGCCCGGTTCATCTCCAGGTCGCCGTCGACGGTCAGGGCGTCCCAGTCCGGCTCGCCGATGCGGAGCAGGCCGCCGGGCTTGAGCACGCGCAGGAGTTCGGCCAGGACGGTGGCGGGCTCCGCGACGTGCTGCAGCGCGCGGTCCATCCTCGCCCGGTCGAAGGCGGCGTCCTCGAACGGCAGCGCGTGGCCGTCGCCCAGGCGGATCTCGACGTGCGGATGGTCGTGGAAGCGGGTGCTCGCGACATCCACCATCTTCTGGTCGATGTCGACGCCGACGACCAGCCCGGACGTGGTCACCGCGTCCGCCATGGCGGGGAGATCAGCGCCGGGACCGCAGCCCAGGTCGAGGACGGTGAGACCGGGTCCCAGCTTCAGCAGGTCGAGCAGCCGTCGCTTGTAGTCGACGGCCACCGCGGCCACGTCGTCCATGTACGCGGCCTTGTCGGGGCTCTGCACCCCCAGTGCGTTCGCCATGCACTCCAATCAACCACAGGTGCTGGGCGACCAGTCGGTGATGACCCAGCCGGAACCGACCTTCTCGACCACGAACGTGCCGAGCCGCGGGCCGCCCTCGACCGTCAACTCGCACGAGTTGATGGTGACCTTGGTGGTCGTCGGGGTCTTGAGCATCTCGGGCGGGAACATGACCTGCTGGTACTTGTCGACGCTCGTGACCTGCTTCTTGAGGGACTTGACCGCGGCCGCGCAATCGCTTGCGTTGTGGGCGTTGGCGAACTTCTGGCGAGTGTCGTCGCGCAGGAAGAGCGTGCAGGCACGGGTCGTGTCGGCGAACGAGACGTGCTTGTAGAACATGCCGACGGTGCCCTGCAGGCCTGCCGGTGAGGAGAGGCCCTGGGCCGGGCCGGTCACGCCGCCGCTGTCCTGGGCGATGTCGCCGGGGTCGTCGGTGCCGAAGTAGTGGTTGTAGGCCCAGAGGACCGAGATGACGACGAGGAGCAGGAACAGCGCGCGCCAGAAGAGGCGGCTCTTGAGCACGAAGATCCACCAGCGGTTCCGGTGCTGGTAGGGCTGGGGCTCGTAGGAGGGGTAGGGCGCCTGCGGTGGCGCGGGCGGCGTTCCCTGCGGTGCCGTCTGGCCCGCGGCTTCCTGTTGGCGCCGGAACTCCTGGAAGCGCTGGAACTCCTGGAACTCGCGGAACTGCTCGTCCATCGGCGTGGCAGGGGGCTGCGGCTGGCGGGGCGCGAGGTCCTTGCCGGGCTCGTCGGTCACAGGTCACATCATGCCGATTTGGTTCGGCGGACACGACTCGCGTACTCTCGTCGGTGGTTCTACCGAAGACCGCTGGTTTTCTCCGCGAGGAGAACGAAGGCCCCGTTGCAACACGGGCGGCCCGCGCAGGGAGGACGAGGCTGGCTTCTGGTTACGCCCCGTGCTGCTCATGCGCGTGGGCGTTTTTGTTGTTTCGGAGCCTTCTCTGGCCGGTGGTCTAACCCCAGCCCAGAGAGGAGGCGATCATGGCGAAGCCCAGCAAGGTTACGGCGGTCGCTGAGCTCGCGGACCAGTTCCGCACCAGCTCGGCAGCGGTTGTCACCGAGTACCGTGGCCTCTCCATGGCGCAGCTCACCACGCTGCGTCGCGCTCTCGGCGCGGGCACCAAGTACACCGTCGCGAAGAACACGCTGGTCAAGCTGGCCGCTGCGGACGCCGGCGTCGAGGGCCTCGAGGCCCTTCTGTCCGGCCCGACCGCCATCGCGTTCGTCGAGGGCGAGCCCGTCGACGCCGCCAAGGCGATCCGCGACTTCGCGAAGGACAACAAGGCCCTGGTCATCAAGGGCGGCTACATGGATGGCCGCCCGCTCTCGGTCGACGAGGTCACTGCGATTGCAGACCTCGAAAGCCGCGAGGTGCTGCTCGCGAAGCTCGCGGGCGCGATGAAGGGCAACCTGGCCAAGGCCGCGGGTCTGTTCAACGCCCCGGCTTCCCAGGTCGCTCGCCTGGCTGCTGCCCTGCAGGAGAAGAAGGCCGCTGCGGCTCCCGCCGCCGAGGCCGACGCTCCCGCCGAAAGCTGATCACCCGAAGACACACCCGACGCTTTCGCGCGGGAGATAGAAAGGAACGCCGATCATGGCGAAGCTCAGCACCGAAGAGCTGCTCGACGCTTTCAAGGAGATGACCCTCCTGGAGCTGTCCGAGTTCGTGAAGCAGTTCGAGGAGACCTTCGAGGTCACCGCCGCGGCTCCGGTCGCCGTTGCCGCTGTTGCCGGCCCCGCCGCCGGTGGCGCTGCCGAGGTCGAGGAGAAGGACGAGTTCACCGTCGTTCTCGAGTCCGCCGGTGACAAGAAGATCCAGGTCATCAAGGTCGTCCGCGAGGTCGTCTCGGGCCTGGGCCTGAAGGAGGCCAAGGAGCTGGTCGAGTCCGCTCCGAAGCCGCTCCTGGAGAACGTGGCGAAGGACGTCGCCGACGCCGCCAAGGAGAAGCTCGAGGCCGCCGGCGCCAAGATCACCCTCAAGTGATCTGGGCCCCTCCGGGGGCTCGCGCTTTGCCTCGCAGTGCCTGAACGGGCGTGCACCCTCAACGGGGGTGCACGCCCGTTTTGCACGTCCGGCACCCTGTGCCGCACGTCACCCAAATGTGTTTGCGAGGCGCACGCGGGGAGCCTACGCACTACATATGAGTACGCGGGGTCCCCGCGTGGCGTCCGGAACGCGCGGAAGTGGTCGTTTTGCGCTTTACGAACCGGTGGCGTTATCGGAACGCAACCACCGTTAGGCCAACTGGTGAGTAACCTGCCGCGAACGAACTCGTTGCCCCAGTGTGACGCCGATCGCCGCGGCGTCTTGGGCGTGTGCGGAGGTGCGGATGGGCGTCGAGGTGGTCGTCGAGGGTCTGACCAAGTCCTTCGGCAAGCAGACCATCTGGCAGGACGTCACGCTCACGCTGCCGCCGGGTGAGGTCAGCGTGATGCTCGGGCCGTCGGGTACGGGCAAGAGCGTGTTCCTGAAGTCGCTGGTCGGGCTGCTCAAGCCGGAAAAAGGCAAGATCGTCATCAACGGGACGGATCTCGTGCGGTGTTCCGAGCACCGGTTGTACGAGATCCGGAAGATGTTCGGCGTGCTGTTCCAGGACGGCGCGTTGTTCGGGTCGATGAACCTGTACGACAACATCGCCTTTCCGTTGAGGGAGCACACCCGCAAGACGGAGGCCGAGGTCCGGCGGATCGTCCTCGAGAAGATGGAGATGGTCGGTCTCGTCGGGGCGGAGAAGAAGCTGCCAGGGGAGATCTCCGGCGGTATGCGCAAGCGGGCGGGGCTCGCGAGGGCGCTGGTGCTGGATCCCGAGATCATCCTGTGCGACGAACCCGACTCCGGGCTGGACCCGGTGCGCACGGCGTACCTGAGTCAGCTGTTGATCGACTTGAACGCTCAGATCGACGCGACGATCCTGATCGTCACGCACAACATCAACATCGCTCGGACGGTGCCGGACAACCTCGGGATGCTGTTCCGGCGCGAGCTCGTCATGTTCGGACCGCGTGAGGTGCTGCTGACCTCGGACGAGCCGGTGGTCGAGCAGTTCCTCAACGGGCGGCGGCTCGGGCCCATCGGCATGTCCGAGGAGAAGGACCAGGCCACGATGGCCGCCGAGCAGGCGCACGCGGACGCCGGGCACTCGGACGGTTCGCCGGACGAGGACATGCGTGGTGTCGTGCCGCAGCTGGAGCCGACGCCCGGCCTCCCGTTCCGGGACGCGGTGCGGCGGCGGAAGGACCGCGTCATGTCGATCATCCACCAGCTGCCGTACGAGGCGCAGCAGGGAATCATCGCGAGCCTCACGCCGGATGACCTGGTGCGGTACAACGTGCACGCTTCGGCGCCCACGCCCAGCCCCTGGCCTCGCCACGGCGGTGTGCTGTGACGACTCAGACGACTTTTCCCGGCGCCGGGGCGCTGCGGGAGACCGGGAAGCTGTGCCAGCTCGGGATCGACGTCGTGCGGACGTCGTTCCGGCGGCCGTTCCAGCTGCGTGAGTTCATCCAGCAGAGCTGGTTCATCGTCAGCGTGACGGTGTTGCCGACGGCGCTGGTGTCGATTCCGTTCGGCGCGGTCATCGCGTTGCAGCTGGGCTCGTTGACCCGGCAGATCGGTGCGCAGTCGTTCACGGGTGCGGCCAGCGTGCTCGCGATCATCCAGCAGGCCAGTCCGATCGTGACGGCGTTGTTGATCGCGGGTGCGGGCGGCAGTGCGATCTGCGCGGACCTCGGCAGCCGGAAGATCCGCGAAGAGATCGACGCGATGGAAGTGCTCGGGGTGAGCCCGATCCAGCGGCTCGTGGTGCCCCGGGTGCTGGCGGCGATGCTGGTGTCGGTGCTGCTGAACGGCATGGTCAGCGTCGTCGGTGTGCTCGGCGGCTACTTCTTCAACGTGATCATGCAGGACGGCACGCCCGGTGCGTACCTGGCGAGCTTCTCGGCGCTGGCGCAGCTGCCCGACCTGTGGATCAGCGAGATCAAGGCGCTGATCTTCGGGTTCATCGCGGGCATCGTGGCGGCCTACCGAGGGCTCAACCCCGCCGGCGGGCCCAAGGGCGTGGGTGACGCGGTGAACCAGGCCGTGGTCATCACGTTCCTGTTGTTGTTCTTCGTCAACTTCGTCCTCACCACGATCTACCTGCAGGTCGTGCCGGCGAAGGGGAGCTGACGGATGGCGAACAAGGTGCTGTCCGGACTGGACGGGTTCGGCGACCAGCTGGCGTTCTACCTCAAGGCGCTGGCGTGGACGCCTCGCGCGCTCAAGCGGTACCTGAAGGAGACGCTGCGGCTGCTCGCCGAGGTGAGCTTCGGGTCTGGGGCGCTCGCGGTCATCGGCGGCACGATCGGGGTGATGGTCGGGCTGTCGGTCTTCACCGGCACGGTCGTCGGTCTGCAGGGCTTCACGGCGCTCAACCAGATCGGCACCTCGGCCTTCGCCGGGTTCGTGTCGGCGTACTTCAACACCCGTGAGATCGCGCCGCTCGTGGCCGGGCTCGCGTTGTCGGCGACGGTCGGGTCCGGGTTCACGGCCCAGCTCGGTGCGATGCGGATCTCCGAGGAGATCGACGCGCTGGAGGTCATGGGCATCCCGAGCCTGCCGTTCCTGGTGACCACGCGGATCATCGCCGGGTTCGTCGCGATCATCCCGCTGTACGTGATCGGTCTGCTGACGAGCTACCTGGCGGCGCGGACGATCACCGTGGAGTTCTACGGGCAGTCGGCGGGCACGTACGACCACTACTTCAACCTGTTCCTGCCGCCGGTCGACGTGCTCTGGTCGTTCGGCAAGGTGCTGGTGTTCGCGGTCGTGATCATCATGACGCACTGCTACTACGGCTACCGCGCGTCCGGTGGTCCGGCGGGCGTCGGCGTGGCGGTCGGTCGCGCGGTGCGGACCGCGATCGTCACGACCGCGCTGCTCGACTTCTTCCTGAGCCTCGCGATCTGGGGTGCGACTACGACGGTGAGGATCGCGGGATGAGGAAACGCGTGCTGGGCATCGCCTTTCTCCTCGCGATCGCCATGTTCCTGTCGCTCACGGTGGCGCTGTACAAGGACGCCTTCAGCGACTACGTGAAGGTCACGCTCAAGACCGACCACATCGGCAACCAGCTGCAGACCGCCAGCGACGTCAAGGTGCGCGGGCTGATCGTCGGGTCGGTGAAGTCCATCCGCACCAGCGGGAACGGTGCCGAGCTGGAGCTCGCGCTGCTGCCGGACAAGGTCGACCAGATCCCCGCCAACGTCAGCGCGCGGTTGCTGCCCAAGACGTTGTTCGGTGAGCGGTACGTGAACCTCGTGCTGCCGCAGCAGAAGAGCGCGGCGATCAAGGCGGGCGCCGTCATCCAGCAGGACCGGACCAGCAGCGCGATCGAGCTGGAACGCGTGCTGGACAACCTGATGCCGGTGCTGCAGGCGATCCAGCCGGAGAAGCTCGCCACCACGCTGACCGCGTTGTCGCAGGCGCTCGACGGCCGCGGCAAGCCGCTCGGTCAGACGCTGGTGTCGCTGAACTCCTACCTCGGTGAGCTCAACCCGCAGCTGCCCGCGTTGAAGGAGGACATCTCCAAGCTCGCGGACGTCGCGAACGTCTACGCGGACGCGGCGCCGGATCTGCTGCAGGCGCTCAACGACCTGACCACGACGACCAAGACGGTCGTGGAGCAGCGGGACAACCTGCTGGCGCTGTACGGGTCGCTGACCACGACGTCGCAGGACCTCACCAGCTTCGTCACGGTCAACAAGAACAACATCATCGGGCTCGCCGACAGCAGCCGCCCGACGCTGGAGCTGCTCGCCAAGTACGCCCCCGAGTACCCGTGCCTGCTCAAGGGGCTCGCGGACTTCGAGCCGGTCATCAGCAAGGCGTTCGGCGAGGGCACCAACGAGCCGGGTCTGCACATCACGCTGGAGATCACGCAGAACCGCGGCAAGTACAAGCCGAACCTCGACGAGCCCAAGTACTCCGACAAGCGCGGACCGCGCTGCTACGACCTCTCGCCGCGGCCGGACCCGTTCCCGCAGTACCCGCCGGACGGGCCGGTGAAGGACGGGTCCAGCGCGCCGCCGCCCGCCCGCGTGGCGCACGACGGGATCCTGCCGCCCGCCAACGCCGGCAACACCTCGCCGTCGTCGGCTCAGGACGTGCTGCGGCTCGCCAACTCGCCGGAGGAGGCCAGGTTGATCGCGGCGCTCTTCGGACCGCGGATCGGGGTCGACCCGCAGGACATGCCGGGCTGGTCGAGCCTGCTGCTCGGACCGCTGGTGCGCGGAGCGGAGGTGACGGTCAAGTGAGGGGAGTGCTCGCTCCGCTGCTGAAGCTGATCGCCTTCGCGGTGGTCACGATCCTCGCCACGACGCTGCTCGCGGTCACCATCGCCAACGTGAACCTGGCCGGTGCCACGGACTACAAGGCGCGGTTCACCGACGTGACGGCGTTGAACAAGGGCGACGACGTGCGCATCGCCGGTGTGCGCGTCGGGCAGGTGGACGGCATCAAGGTCGTGGACCGCAAGACCGCGGAGGTCGAGTTCTCGCTCGACGGCGACCGCAAGCTGCCGGGTTCGGTCACCGCGACGATCAAGTACCGCAACCTGGTGGGCCAGCGGTACATCGCTCTGGAGTCCGGCACCGGTGACACCAAGGCGGTGCTGCCCGAGGGCGGCACGATCCCGTTGGAGCGCACCAAGCCCGCGCTCGACCTGACCGTGCTGTTCAACGGCTTCAAGCCGCTCTTCCAGGCGCTGTCGCCGGAGGACGTGAACAAGCTGTCGTTCGAGATCATCCAGGTGCTGCAGGGAGAAGGCAGCACGATCGACAGCCTGTTGCAGCACACGGCGTCGCTGACGAGCACGCTCGCGAGCAAGGACAAGGTGATCGGTGAGGTCGTCGACAACCTCAACACCGCGCTCGACACCGTGAACTCGCGCGGCGAGGACTTCAACCACCTCGTGGTCACGTTGCAGACGCTGGTGTCCGGGCTCGCGCAGGACCGCCAGCCGATCGGTGACGCCATCACCGCGCTCGGCGACCTGACCAACGCCACCGCCGGGCTGCTGCAGCAGGGCCGTGAGCCGTTGAAGAACGACATCGCGCAGCTCGGCCTGGTCTCGCAGACGTTGGGGGACAACGAACAGATCGTCGACGGCATGCTGCAGCGGTTGCCGAACAAGCTGGAGACGATCACGCGCACTGCGACCTACGGCTCGTGGTTCAACTTCTTCCTGTGCGAGGCCGGCGGCAAGGTCGCCGTGCCGCCGGTCATCTCGAACCCGATTCCGATCACGGCGTTGCCGGTGACACAGCAGAGGTGCCGCCGATGAAACAGCGCAACCCGATCAGGACCGGCGCGATCAGCCTGACGTTGATCGTCCTGCTGCTGCTGGCCGCGTTCTACTCGGACGACCTGCCGATCGTCGGCGGTGGCACGAGCTACGCCGCGGACTTCAGCGAGGCCGCGGGGCTGGTGCCGGGCAACGAGGTCCGCGTCGCCGGCGTGAAGGTCGGCAAGGTCACCAAGGTCAGGCTCAACGGCGACCGCGTGCGGGTCACGTTCAAGGTCAAGGACGCCTGGATGGGCGACCGGACGACCGCGATGATCCGCATCAAGACGTTGCTGGGGCAGAAGTTCCTGTCGCTCGACCCGCAGGGCACCCAGCCGTTGTCGCCCGGCAACCCGATCCCGAAGGAGCGCACGCTCGCGCCGTACGACGTGAACGAGGCGTTCAACGGGCTCGCGACGACCGTCGGCCAGATCGACACCAAGCAGCTCGCGGACAGCTTCACGGTGCTGTCCGACACCTTCAAGAACTCGCCCGAGCACGTGCGGGGCGCGCTGGACGGCCTGTCCGCGCTGTCGAAGACGATCTCGTCGCGGGACGAGCAGCTGGCCAAGCTGCTGGACAACACCAGGCAGCTGACCAAGACGCTGGCCGACCGCAACTCCGAGTTCGAGAAGCTCCTCTCGGACGGCAACCTGCTGCTCGGCGAGATCCGCAAGCGGCGCGAGGCGATCACCGCGCTGCTCACCGGGACGCGCGACCTGTCCCGTGAGCTCAGCGGTCTGGTGCAGGACAACCAGAACCAGCTCAAGCCGGCGCTGGAGCAGCTCGGCAGGGTCACCACGATCCTGCAGCGCAACCAGGACAACCTCGACCGCAGCCTCTCCCTGCTGGCGCCGTTCTACCGGGTGTTCGCGAACACCCTCGGCAACGGGCGCTGGTTCGACACCTACATCTGCGGTCTGCTGCCGCCCTCGGTCAACCTCGGCGTCGTCGGGTTCAACGAGGAAGGCTGCCTGCCTCCGGGGGTGCAGCGATGACTGACGTGGCCAGTTCCAAGCTCGGCCGTGCCATCGCGATGGCCTGCGTGCTCGCGCTCGTCGCCACCGCGGCGCTGTGGTGGATCTTCTCGGGCATGAACGAGCGCAAGGTGACCGCGTACTTCGCCGCTGCCGTGGGTGTTTACCCCGGCGGTGACGTGCGGGTGCTCGGCGTGAAGGTCGGCACGATCGACGAGGTCGTGCCCGAGGGCAAGTCCGTGCGGGTGGTGTTCAGCCTCGACCGCTCGGTGCGGGTCCCGGAGAACGCCCAGGCCGTCGTGATCGCGCCGAGCGTGGTCAGCGACCGGTACGTGCAGCTCGCGCCCGCCTACACCGGTGGGCCGACGATGGGCGACAACACCGTGATCCCGCGCGAGCGCACCGCGACGCCGGTCGAGCTCGACGAGCTCTACCAGTCGCTGGACAAGCTCACGACCGCGTTGGGCCCCAACGGTGCGAATGCCGACGGAGCGCTGGCGGACCTGCTCAACTCCGCGGCGAAGAACCTCGGCGGCAACGGCCAGGCGCTCAACGACACGTTGAAGAACCTCGGCCAGGCCACGCGGACGCTGTCGGGGTCCAAAGAGGACCTGTTCGCGACCGTGGACAACCTGCAGAAGTTCACCGCGATGCTGGCCGCGAACGACAGCCAGGTGCGGGACTTCAACAAGCAGCTGGCCGACGTGACGAAGCTGCTGGCCGACGAGCGCGGCGATCTCGGCGCCGCGCTGAGCGAGCTGGCGACCGCGCTGCAGCAGGTGCAGGGTTTCATCAAGGACAACCGCGAGGTGCTCAAGTCCAATGTGGACAAGCTGGCCTCGATCACGCAGGTGCTGGTGAACCAGCGGGCGGCGCTGGCGGAGACGCTCGACGTGGCCCCGTTGGCGCTGGGCAACCTGCAGAACTCGTACAACGCGGCGTCCGGCACGCTCGACACCCGCGCGAACATCAACGAGCTCAACCAGCCGCCGATCGTGCTGATCTGCAAGCTGGTGCAGCAGGCGACGCCGAAGAACGTGCCGCCGGTGCTCGCGCAGACGTGCAAGCAGCTGGAGCCGGTCCTGTCCGGTGCGGTGCCCCTGCAGTCGCCGGCGCAGATCGTCAGCGACCTCAACGCGGGCAAGCTGCCGCTGCCCCTGCCGGTAGGGGGGACGCCGCGGTGAAAAAGCTCGCGATCGTGTTGTCCGCGCTGGTGCTCGCAGGCTGCGGGTCCGGTGGGTTCGACGGCGTCTACAACCTGCCGCTGCCGGGCGGTGCCGACGTCGGCGACCACCCGTACCGCGTCAAGGCGCAGTTCAAGGACGTGCTCGACCTGGTGCCGCAGGCGGGCGTGAAGGTCAACGACGTGCCGGTCGGACGGGTCGAGCAGATCGACCTCGCACCGGACGGCTGGACCGCCGAGGTCACCATGCTGGTCAACGGTGACGTGCAGCTGCCGGCCAACGCGTTCGCGAACCTGCGGCAGTCCGCGCTGCTGGGCGAGAAGTTCGTCGAGCTCGGCAAGCCGAAGGACGCGACGGGGAAGCTCGCGGACAACGCGGTGATCCCGTTGACGAAGACGAACCGCAACCCCGAGGTCGAAGAGGTCTTCGGCGCGTTGTCGTTGCTGCTCAACGGTGGTGGTGTGGCGCAGCTGCAGAACATCACCAAGGAGCTCAACGCCGCGATGGAGGGCAACGAGCAGGAGATCCGCTCGTTGCTGGGCAACCTGAACACGTTCGTCGGGGAGCTGGACAAGCACAAGGCGGAGATCGTCCGCGCGCTCGACTCGATCAACCGGCTGGCCGGCACGCTGGCGCAGCAGCGGGAGAAGATCGCGGTGGCGCTGACGGACCTGGAACCGGGGCTGCGGGTGATCGCCGAGCAGCGCACGCAGCTCGTGACGTTGCTGCAGTCGCTGGACAAGCTCTCCGACGTCGCGGTGGACACGGTCAACAAGAGCCGGGACGACATCGTCGCGGACCTGAAGGCGCTGCAGCCGACGTTGCAGAAGCTCGCCGAGTCGGGGCAGAACCTGCCCAAGGCGTTCGAGCTGCTGCTGACCTACCCGTTCCCGGACGCGGCGGTCGACGGCATCAAGGGCGACTACACGAACCTCTACGCCAACCTGGACCTCAACCTCGGCAACATCCTCGACAACCTCGGCCGGTCGCGGCAGTCCCCGTTGGACTCGCTGGTGCCGACCCAGGGCACGCCGCTGCCGTTGCCGAACATCCCGCTGCCGGGACTCAGCCCGGGCAACAACGGGTCCGGGCTGGGCGACCTGCTCGGCGGCCTGCTGGGAGGTGGTCGCAAGTGATCACGCGCGGGACGAAGGTCAAGATCGGCGCGTTCGTGCTGGTCGCGTTGCTGGGCATCTCGTACGTCAGCGCGTCGTACGTCGGGCTGTTCAAGTCGTCGTCGACGGTCGTGACGATGCAGCTCGCCGACTCGGGCGGCATCTTCTCCAACGCCGAGGTCACCTACCGCGGCGTCACGATCGGCCGGGTCGGTCAGCTGCGGCTCACCTCCGACGGAGTCGAGGTCGACCTGGAGCTGAACTCGGACGCGCCGCGCGTGCCGGCGTCGACCGAGGCCGTCGTGGCCAACCGGTCGGCCGTCGGCGAGCAGTACGTGGACCTGCGGCCGAAGACGGACGGCGGCCCGTACCTGCAGGCCGGCTCGGTCATCCCGCGGTCGGCCACGCGCACGCCTCCGCCGGTGGACGGACTGCTGTCGAACTTGGACGCGTTCGCGTCGTCGGTGCCCACGGACTCGTTGAGGACCGTGGTCGACGAGCTACACAACGCGTTCAACGGCACCGGTGGCGACCTTCAGGTGCTGATCGACAACACCGCGGCGTTCACCGCGGCCGCCCGCGAGCACCTGCCGCAGACGACGCAGCTGCTCAAGGACGGCAAGATCGTGCTGTCCACGCAGGACTCCTCCGCCGGCGCCATCCGGTCGTTCAGCGGTGACCTGCGGTTGATCGCGGAGCAGCTGAAGGCGTCCGACGGCGACCTGCGGCGGTTGATCGTGGCCGTGCCGCCGGCGTCGGAGCAGGTGTCGGCGCTGCTGAAGGAGAGCGGCCCGAACCTGGGCGTGGTGTTCGCGAACCTGCTGACCACCTCGAACATCCTCGTGACCAGGCGCGACGGTCTGGAGCAGATCGCGGTGACCTACCCGCTCGCCGTCGGTGGCGGGTTCACCGTGGCGCCGGGCGACGGCTCCGCGCACTTCGGGCTCGCGCTGAACGTGTTCGACCCGATGCCGTGCACCGTCGGCTACGAGGGCACGAAGATCCGTCCGGGCAACGACACCTCGGCCGCGCCGCTGAACACGCAGGCCTACTGCGCTCTCGCGCGCGGATCGGCGACTTCGGTGCGAGGCTCGCAGAACGCTCCGTACGGTGGGACGCCGACGACCCCGGTCGGCAACGCGACGACGCAGCCGGGTCAGGAGCCGGCGGGGCAGCAGGCGGTGCAGGAGCTGCCGCTGCTGACGTCGCTCGGCCAGCTGCTGGGTTTGCCAGAGGAGAAGAAGTAGTGCGGATCTTCAACGCCAAATTGATCTTGGGCGTCGCGGCCGTGCTGGCGGTGCTGACGTTCGGGTACGCCGCGTACTTCGGCGTGGCCTGGTACTCGGCGGCGCACTCGTCCGAGTCGGCGTTCGCCGCCACGCGCGACGACGCCCTGCGCTCCGGCCAGGTCGGCATCACGAACTTCCTGACGCTCGACTACCAGAAGGTCGACGAGGACCTGCAGCGCTGGCTCAACTCCTCGACCGGCGAGCTGCGCGCGGAGATCGACAAGGACAAGGACTCGCGCAAGAAGCAGCTGGTCGACGCGAAGTCCGTGACGACGTCGAAGGTGCTCGACTCCGCGATCACCGAGCTGGACGACCGCGCGGGCACCGCCTCGATGATCGCCGTCGTCGAGAGCACCGTGACCCCCGCCGACGGCAAGCAGGTCACCAAGATCAACCGGTACCTGACCAAGCTCACCCGCACCGACGACGGCTGGAAGCTGAGCCAGCTGGGTCCGCTGCGGGCCGGCATCTGATTCGGCCAGAACTGATAGGACGAGTGCACGTGCCCCCATCCCGCCGCCGCCCCATCCCGACACCGCCCGCAGGAGGCCGCCCGAAGGTCGCCGGCCTGCACCGGCGCGCCGCCGAGGCGCCCGAGGCCGCCGAGGAAGGTGTGGCTCCCGAGGCCGTGGAGGCCGTCGAGGCGGCTGTGGAGCCGGAGGCCGAGGAGCTCAAGGCCCCGACGGCGGTCGAGTGGACACCGCCCGCCACGAAGCAGCCGAAGCCCTCGAAGCCCGCCGAAGCCGAGCCGGTCACCGCCAAGTCCGGTGCGAGGCCCGGCTGGCTGCTGCCCGCGGCGCTGTTCGCGGTCGCGGTCCTGTTCGGCGGCCTCGGCACGTTCTTCCTGGTCAAGTCGCGCTCGGTGTCCTACGACGCGGCCCTGGTCGACTCCGCGACCACCTCGGCGGTGAACGGCCAGATCCGCGAGGCCGTCGAGAAGTCGTTCTCGTACAACTTCGCCGACGTCGAGTCCACCGAGAAGGCGGCCCGCGAGCTGCTCACCGGCAAGGCCCTCTGCCAGTACAACGCCGTGTTCGGCCCGGTGAAGGAGGTCGCGCCGCAGCAGAAGCTGGTCGTGACCGTCCGAGTGGTCTCGTCCGCGGTCTCGTCGCTGAAGGACGGCCACGCCACCGTCCTGGTCTTCGCCGACCAGGTGACCACCCGCACCACCGACAACCAGTCGGGCGGCGGCACCGCCATGCTGCGCGTGAGCGCCGTGGACAGCGGCGGCCGGTGGAAGATCGACAACATGGAGATGTTCGGCGCCACGGCCGACCAGACCCGTCAGCTCCAGAGCTGCTGACCGCGCGGAACGCGGGGGCTCCCGCGTTCCGTTGGCGGACGCACGCGGGGGCCCGCCGTTCTCTCCTGTAGTACGAAAGCTCCCCGCGTGCTTTCGCGGACGCTCCGGGGAAGCGGTCGTTTGGGTCGGGCCGGTGTTCGGGGGCCGGGCGGGGTGCCCTAAGATCAACAACCCCCAGAGGTGCCCTGGAAGCACTGCTGAGACACCCTCCGCCAGTCCCGACACGCGTGATCTCTGTCACGCAAAACTCGTGGCGCTCTGTAAGTCCGCTTGAGGCCGCCAACTTCCCGTCAAATCGGCCGCACGCGTGTTTGTGCAGGTCAAATGGGTGACGTACGGTGAAGAGTGCTCCATCCACAGAGTGGATCGGCTGTCCACATCTTGACTGCACGCTCATGCGGGGTCACTCTGTCGGTGAGCAAGAGGAGGGTCCTTCCAGGTGCCTCTCGACAGTCGCCGTGCGCGTGGCTAGACTGCCCCTTTGCGCTGCCCATTTTCCGCTTGCCCTTCGCCGAGAGCGTGGATTAGTCGGGCATCGCCGCACCCTTGACAGCCGTGCTAGTTCGCTCTAGCCAGCTACCTGTCCCTGGAAGGACGCATCTTGGCGATCTCTCGCGCGACCAAGGCCACTGCTGCGACCAACTCCACGTCGGGGATCCCTGGAGCGCCGAAGCGCGTCTCGTTCGCAAAGATCCACGAGCCGCTCTCGACGCCCAACCTGCTCGACCTGCAGATCCAGTCGTTCGAATGGCTCACCGGTGACGAGGCGTGGTTCCAGCGCCGCGTCGACGCCGGTGACGAGACCCCGACCAGCGGTCTCGAAGAGGTTCTCAACGAGATCTCGCCGATCGAGGACTTCTCCGGCTCCATGTCACTGTCCTTCTCCGACCCGCGCTTCGACGAGGTCAAGGCCTCGACCGAAGAGTGCAAGGACAAGGACATGACGTACGCGGCACCGTTGTTCGTCACGGCGGAGTTCACCAACCACACCACTGGCGAGATCAAGAGCCAGACGGTGTTCATGGGTGACTTCCCGATGATGACGGACAAGGGCACGTTCATCATCAACGGCACCGAGCGCGTGGTTGTCTCGCAGCTCGTGCGTTCTCCGGGTGTCTACTACGACACCGCGGTCGACAAGACGACGGACAAGGACGTCTTCAGCGTCAAGATCATCCCGTCCCGGGGTGCCTGGCTGGAGTTCGACGTCGACAAGCGCGACACCGTGGGTGTCCGCATCGACCGCAAGCGTCGCCAGCCGGTGACGGTGCTGTTGAAGGCTCTGGGCTGGAGCACGGAGCAGATCCGCGAGCGGTTCGCGTTCAGCGAGACGTTGCTGACCACGCTCGAGAAGGACCACACCGCGGGTACCGACGAGGCGTTGCTCGACATCTACCGCAAGCTGCGTCCGGGCGAGCCGCCGACGAAGGAGTCGGCGCAGGCCCTGCTGGAGAACCTGTTCTTCAAGGACAAGCGCTACGACCTGGCGAAGGTTGGCCGTTACAAGGTCAACAAGAAGCTGGGCCTGGACACCGAGATCAACACGGGTGTCCTGACCGAGGACGACATCGTCACGACGATCGAGTACCTGGTCCGCCTGCACGCGGGCGAGACGATGATGGACGGTGCCAACGGCACCGAGGTTCCCGTCGAGGTCGACGACATCGACCACTTCGGCAACCGTCGCCTGCGCACCGTCGGTGAGCTGATCCAGAACCAGATCCGCGTCGGTCTGTCCCGCATGGAGCGCGTCGTCCGCGAGCGCATGACCACGCAGGACGTCGAGGCCATCACGCCGCAGACCCTGATCAACATCCGTCCCGTCGTGGCGGCGATCAAGGAGTTCTTCGGCACCTCGCAGCTGTCGCAGTTCATGGACCAGACCAACCCGCTCGCGGGTCTGACCCACAAGCGCCGCCTGTCGGCGCTGGGTCCCGGTGGTCTGTCCCGTGAGCGGGCCGGCATGGAGGTCCGCGACGTCCACCCGTCGCACTACGGCCGCATGTGCCCGATCGAGACGCCGGAAGGCCCGAACATCGGTCTGATCGGTTCGCTCTCGTCGTACGCGCGGGTCAACCCGTTCGGCTTCATCGAGACGCCGTACCGCAAGGTCGTCGAGGGCCGGGTCACCGACCAGATCGACTACCTGACCGCGGACGAGGAAGACCGCTTCGTCAAGGCGCAGGCCAACTCGCCGACCGACGACGAGGGCAACTTCACCGACGACCGCGTCCTGGTCCGCAAGAAGGGCGGCGAGGTCGAGTTCATCGACCCGACGGACGTCGACTACATGGACGTCTCGCCGCGCCAGATGGTGTCGGCCGCGACCGCCATGATCCCGTTCCTCGAGCACGACGACGCGAACCGCGCCCTGATGGGTGCGAACATGCAGCGTCAGGCCGTGCCGCTGCTGCGTTCCGAGTCGCCGCTGGTCGGCACCGGCATGGAGCTGCGTGCCGCGGTCGACGCCGGTGACGTCGTCGTCGCGAAGAAGACCGGTGTGGTCGAGGAGGTCTCCGCCGACTACATCACCGTCATGGCCGACGACGGTGCGCGCAACACCTACGCGCTGCACAAGTTCCGTCGCTCGAACCAGGGCACCTGCATCAACCAGAAGCCCATCGTCAACGAGGGCGACCGGGTCGAGGTGGGCCAGGTCCTGGCCGACGGGCCGTGCACCGAGAACGGTGAGATGGCGCTCGGCAAGAACCTGCTCGTGGCGATCATGCCGTGGGAAGGCCACAACTACGAGGACGCGATCATCCTGTCGCAGCGCCTCGTGCAGGACGACGTTCTCACCTCGATCCACATCGAGGAGCACGAGATCGACGCCCGCGACACGAAGCTCGGCGCCGAGGAGATCACCCGGGACATCCCGAACGTCTCCGAGGAGGTCCTGGCCGACCTCGACGAGCGCGGCATCATCCGCATCGGTGCCGAGGTGCAGCCGGGCGACATCCTCGTCGGCAAGGTCACGCCCAAGGGCGAGACCGAGCTGACCCCCGAGGAGCGCCTGCTCCGCGCGATCTTCGGTGAGAAGGCGCGCGAGGTCCGCGACACCTCGCTCAAGGTGCCGCACGGTGAGTACGGCAAGGTCATCGGCATCCGCGTCTTCTCGCGTGAGGACGACGACGAGCTGCCTCCGGGCGTGAACGAGCTCGTCCGCGTCTACGTGGCCCAGAAGCGCAAGATCCAGGACGGTGACAAGCTCGCCGGCCGCCACGGCAACAAGGGCGTCATCGGCAAGATCCTCCCCGCGGAGGACATGCCGTTCCTCGAGGACGGCACGCCGGTCGACATCATCCTGAACACGCACGGTGTGCCGCGTCGTATGAACATCGGCCAGGTGCTGGAGACCCACCTCGGGTGGATCGCCAAGCAGGGCTGGAGCATCAACGGCGACCCGGACTGGGCGAAGAACCTGCCCGAGGAGCTGTACGACGTCGAGCCGGGCACCCGCACGGCGACGCCGGTGTTCGACGGCGCGAAGGAAGAGGAGATCACGGGTCTGCTGGGCTCGACCATCCCGAACCGCGACGGTGAGCGGATGGTCAAGGAGAACGGCAAGGCTCAGCTCTTCGACGGTCGCTCCGGCGAGCCGTACCCGTTCCCGGTGTCGGTCGGCTACATGTACATCCTGAAGCTGCTGCACCTGGTCGACGACAAGATCCACGCGCGTTCGACCGGCCCGTACTCGATGATCACGCAGCAGCCGCTGGGTGGTAAGGCGCAGTTCGGTGGTCAGCGCTTCGGTGAGATGGAGTGCTGGGCGATGCAGGCGTACGGCGCCGCATACACCCTGCAGGAGCTGCTCACCATCAAGTCCGACGACGTGCTCGGCCGCGTGAAGGTCTACGAGGCCATCGTCAAGGGCGAGAACATCCCGGAACCCGGTATCCCGGAGTCCTTCAAGGTGCTGCTCAAGGAGCTGCAGTCGCTGTGCCTCAACGTCGAGGTCCTGTCTTCGGACGGTGCCGCGATCGAGATGCGCGACGGCGACGACGAGGACCTGGAGCGCGCGGCCGCGAACCTCGGCATCAACCTGTCGCGGTCCGAGTCGCCCTCCGTGGACGACGTCGTCAACTAGTCACCTCGCTCGGGTCAGGGAGCGCAATGCCTCCCGCGTAGCGCTCCCTGACCCTTTCCGACCAGCTCCTGCTGCCACCGATCTAAAAAGGGGAAGAGAGTAGACGTGCTCGACGTCAACTTCTTCGATGAGCTCCGCATCGGTCTCGCGACCGCGGACGACATCCGCCAGTGGTCCTTCGGCGAGGTCAAGAAGCCCGAGACCATCAACTACCGCACGCTCAAGCCCGAGAAGGACGGCTTGTTCTGCGAGAAGATCTTCGGTCCCACCAGGGACTGGGAGTGCTACTGCGGCAAGTACAAGCGCGTGCGCTTCAAGGGCATCATCTGTGAGCGCTGCGGCGTCGAGGTGACGCGTGCGAAGGTGCGTCGTGAGCGCATGGGCCACATCGAGCTCGCCGCTCCGGTCACGCACATCTGGTACTTCAAGGGCGTTCCCAGCCGGTTGGGCTACCTGCTCGACCTGGCCCCCAAGGACCTCGAGAAGATCATCTACTTCGCCGCCTACGTCATCGTGGGCGTGAACGGCGAGCTGCGCCACAACGACCTGCCCACGCTCGAGAGCGAGATGCAGGTCGAGCGCAAGCGCGTCGAGAACCGCCGTGACGCCGACGTCGAGGCGCGTGCTCAGAAGCTGGAAGCCGACCTGGCCGAGCTGGAGGCGGAGGGCGCCAAGTCCGACGTCCGCCGCAAGGTCAAGGAGGGCGGCGAGCGCGAGATGCGCCAGCTCCGCGACCGGGCCCAGCGTGAGCTGGACCGGCTCGACGAGATCTGGAGCACCTTCACCAAGCTGGAGAAGGGCCAGCTCATCGCCGATGAGCTGCTCTACCGCGAGCTGTACGACCGCTACGGCGACTACTTCACCGGTGCCATGGGCGCCGAGGCCATCCAGAAGCTGCTGGGTGACTACGACGTCGACGCCGAGGCCGAGGTCCTGCGCGAGACGATCCGCAGCGGCAAGGGCCAGAAGAAGCTGCGCGCGCTCAAGCGGTTGAAGGTCGTTGCCGCCTTCCAGGCGACCCGCAACAACCCGCAGGGCATGGTCCTGGACTGCGTCCCGGTCATCCCGCCGGACCTGCGCCCGATGGTGCAGCTCGACGGTGGCCGCTTCGCGACCTCCGACCTGAACGACCTGTACCGCCGCGTCATCAACCGCAACAACCGGTTGAAGCGACTGATCGACCTCGGCGCGCCCGAGATCATCGTCAACAACGAGAAGCGGATGCTGCAGGAGGCCGTCGACGCGCTGTTCGACAACGGCCGCCGCGGCCGCCCGGTCACCGGTCCCGGTAACCGCCCGCTGAAGTCGTTGTCCGACCTGCTGAAGGGCAAGCAGGGCCGGTTCCGCCAGAACCTGCTCGGCAAGCGCGTCGACTACTCCGGCCGTTCGGTCATCGTGGTCGGCCCGCAGCTCAAGCTGCACCAGTGCGG
>Ga0070710_10000439_pt1 | contig 19519 bp, 18 predicted proteins | sample LARL52metaG_FD_65454 | JGI IMG/M metagenome (GOLD analysis project Ga0070710, IMG submission 65454) | Corn, switchgrass and miscanthus rhizosphere microbial communities from Kellogg Biological Station, Michigan, USA - LAR L5-2 metaG | ecosystem: Host-associated > Plants > Roots > Rhizosphere ... | reverse complement strand
CGCGGAGACCTCTCGCGCAAGATCACCGTCGACGTCAAAGGCGAAATCCTCGAGCTGAAGAACACCATCAACACGATGGTGGACCAGCTCAACGCGTTTGCCTCCGAAGTCACGCGCGTGGCGCGCGAGGTCGGCACCGAAGGCAAGCTCGGCGGTCAGGCCGAAGTGCCCGAGGTCGCCGGCACCTGGAAGGACCTCACCGACAACGTCAACTTCATGGCGTCCAACCTGACCGCGCAGGTCCGCAACATCGCCGAGGTCGCGACCGCGATCGCCGGCGGCGACCTGTCCAAGAAGATCACCGTCGACGTCCGCGGCGAGATCCTGCTGCTCAAGGATACCTTGAACACGATGGTCGAGCAGCTGCGTTCCTTCGCCGCCGAAGTGACGCGCGTGGCGCGCGAAGTCGGCACCGAGGGACGGCTCGGCGGCCAGGCCGTGGTGCCCGGCGTCGGCGGCACCTGGAAGGACCTCACCGACAACGTCAACCTGCTCGCCGCCAACCTGACCACGCAGGTCCGCAACATCGCCGAGGTGACCACGGCGGTGGCCCGCGGCGACCTCTCGCGCAAGATCACCGTCGACGTGAAGGGCGAAATTCTGGAGCTGAAGAACACCATCAACACGATGGTCGATCAGCTCAACGCCTTCGCCGGCGAAGTGACGCGCGTCGCCCGCGAGGTCGGCACCGAAGGCAAGCTCGGCGGCCAGGCGCAGGTGCCCGGCGTCGCGGGCACCTGGAAGGACCTGACCGATACCGTCAACTTCATGGCCGCCAACCTGACCGAACAGGTGCGCGGCATCGTCAAGGTCGTGACCGCGGTGGCCAATGGCGACCTGAAGCAGAATTTGACCGTGAAATCGAAGGGCGAGGTCGCAGCCCTCGGCGACACCATCAACAACATGACCGACACCCTCGCGACCTTTGCCGATCAGGTGACCAGCGTCGCGCGCGAGGTCGGGGTGGAGGGCCGCCTCGGCGGCCAGGCCAACGTGCCCGGCGCCGCCGGCACCTGGAAGGACCTGACCGGCAACGTCAACCTGCTCGCCGCCAACCTGACCTCGCAGGTGCGTGCGATCGCCGAGGTCGCAACCGCGGTGACCAAGGGCGACCTCACGCGCTCGATCCAGGTCGACGCACGCGGCGAAGTCGCCGAGCTGAAGGACAACATCAATACGATGATCACCAACCTTCGGCTCACCACCGACGTCAATACCGAGCAGGACTGGCTGAAGACCAATCTCGCAAAATTCACCAACATGCTGCAGGGCCAGCGTGATCTGACCACCGTCGGCCGTCTCCTGCTCACCGAGCTGACGCCGCTGGTCAACGCGCATATCGGTGTGATCTACCAGGTCGAGAACGAAGACAGCCCGCAATTGCGCTTGCTGGCCTCCTATGCCGGCGACGGCGTCGCGCCGCACCTGCAGATCGTGCAATTCGGCAACGGCCTCGTCGGACAATGCGCGCTGGACAAGCGCCGGCGGCTTGTCTCCGACATTCCATCCGACATCGTTCCGGTCAGCACGGCGCTGCTCCGCGTGGTGCCGAAGAACGTCGTGGTGCTGCCGGTGCTGTTCGAGAACCAGGTCAAGGCGGTGATCGAGCTCGCCTCGGTCTCCGTGTTCACGACCTCGCAGATGAACTTTCTGGAACAGCTCACCGATTCCATCGGCATCGTGCTCAACTCGATCGAAGCCACCATGCAGACCGAGGGCTTGTTGAAGCAGTCGCAGCAGCTCGCCGGCGAGCTGCAGGCGCAGCAGAGGGAATTGCAGCAGACCAACGAGCAGCTGCAGCAGAAGGCCCAGCAGCTCGCGGAACGCAACGTCGAAGTGGAGCGCAAGAACCAGGAGATCGAGCAGGCCCGCCGCGCGGTGGAGGAGAAGGCGACCGAGCTCGCGCTGACGTCGAAATACAAGTCCGAGTTCCTCGCCAACATGTCGCACGAGCTGCGCACGCCGCTGAACAGCATCCTGATTCTCGGCCAGCAGCTGACGGAGAATCCGGACGGCAATTTATCCCCGAAACAGGTCGAATTTGCCCGGACGATTCACGGCGCCGGCACCGACCTGCTCAATCTGATCAGCGACATTCTCGACCTCTCCAAGATCGAGTCGGGAACGGTGACCGTCGATGCCGAGGAAATTCTCGCCGCCAACCTCCTCGAAACGGTCGGCCGGCCCTTCCGGCACGAGGCCGAAAACCGCCAGCTGTCCTTCACCATCGACGTCGATCCGAACCTGCCGCGCAGCATCGTGACCGACTCCAAGCGGCTGCAGCAGGTGCTGAAGAACCTGCTCTCGAACGCCTTCAAGTTCACGGCCGAAGGCGGCGTGCGGCTCAAGGTCAGGGCGGCGCCCGACGGCTGGAGCGCCGATCATCCGGTGCTGAACGCCGTACCGGGGGTGATCGCCTTCGAGGTCTCCGACACCGGCATCGGCATCCCTCTCGACAAGCAGAAGCTGATCTTCGAGGCGTTCCAGCAGGCGGACGCCGGCACCAGCCGCAAATATGGCGGCACCGGCCTCGGCCTTGCGATCAGCCGCGAGCTCGCGAGCCTGCTCGGCGGTGAAATCCATCTGAAGAGCGCGCCGGGCAAGGGCTCGACCTTCGCGCTCTATTTGCCGCTGAAATATTCGGGGCCCGCGGCGGGGCCGCGCATCCAGACCACCCCACAGTACAGCCCCGCCCCGATCCTGCCGCCGGCACCCCAGGAGCGCGCGGTCGACCCGCCGGCCGACGACCGCCTCAACCTGGAGCCCGGCGACACGATCCTTCTGATCGTCGAGGACGATCCGCACTACGCCCGGGTTCTGGTCGATCTGGCGCGCGACAAGGGCTTCAAGGTACTGGTTGCGGCGCGCGGCACCGAGGCGCTCGATTTGGCCAAGCAATATCAGCCGGCCGCGGTTTCGCTCGATGTCTTCCTGCCGGACATGCTGGGCTGGACCGTGCTGAGCCAGCTCAAGCACAATCCGCTGACGCGGCATATCCCGGTCCAGATCATCACGCTCGACGAGGACCGCCAGCACGCCATGGCGCGCGGGGCGTTCTCCTTCGTCAACAAGCCGACCACGACCGAGGGCGTCAGCGCGGCGCTGGCACAGATCAAGGAGTACGCCCGGCCTCGCCGCAAACGCCTGCTGATCGTCGAGGACAATGCCGCCGAGCAGATGTCGATCCGCGAGCTGCTCGATCACGACGACATCGAGATCGTGGCGACCGAGACCGGCGCCGGGGCGCTTTCGGTGTTGCGCGAAAACCCCTGCGACTGTGTCGTGCTGGACCTGCGGCTCCCCGACATGAGCGGGTTCGAGGTGCTCGACCGCATCCGGAGCGATGAGGGGCTTGCCAACGTGCCCGTCGTCGTCTTCACCGGACGGGAGCTGTCGGCCGAGGAGGATGCCGTGCTTCACACCATGGCGCGCAGCATCGTCGTGAAGGGGGTCGAATCGCCCGAGCGCCTGCTCGACGAGACCTCGCTGTTCCTGCACCGGATCATCACCGAACTGCCGGTCGAGAAGCAGCGGATGCTGGAGAAGCTCAACAGCTCCGACGAGGATCTGCTCGGCAAGACCGCGCTGCTGGTCGACGACGACGCCCGCAACATCTTCGCGCTGAGCAGCGTGCTCGAACGCAGAGGCATGAAGGTGCTCACCGCGACGACTGGAAACGAGGCGATTACGCTCGTCAACTCGAACCCGGAGATCGCGATCGTGCTGATGGATATCATGATGCCTCAGATGGACGGCTACCAGACCATCGGCGTCATCAGGGAGAACCCGTCATTTGCGCGCCTTCCGATCATCGCATTGACGGCGAAAGCGATGAAGGGAGACCGGGAGAAGTGCCTGGAGGCCGGCGCGTCCGACTACCTGGCCAAGCCGGTCAATACCGAGCAGCTGCTGCTCGCCATCCGCATGTGGCTTCATCGTTGATCGGTGCCGCGATGAGCGAACATGACAAAGTCAACATCCTCCTGGTCGACGACCAGCCGGCGAAGCTTCTCGCCTATGAAGTCATATTGAAGGAGCTCGGCGAGAATCTGGTTGTCGCGACCTCCGGCCGCGAGGCGCTGGAGATTCTGCTCAAGAACGACATCGCCGTCATTCTCGTTGATGTGTGCATGCCGGAGCTCGACGGTTTCGAGCTTGCGGCGATGATCCGCGAGCATCCGCGCTTCGAAAAGACCGCGATGATCTTCATCTCGGCGATCCAGGTCAGCGACCTCGACCGCCTGCGCGGCTATGAGATGGGCGCGGTCGATTACGTTCCGGTCCCTGTCGTGCCGGAAGTGCTGCGTGCGAAAATCAAGGTGTTCGCGGAGCTGTATCGCAAGACGCGGCAACTCGAACGGCTCAATTTCGAGCTCGAGGACCGGGTCCGCGCCCGCACGGCCGAGCTCGAACGCTCGACGGCGCAACTCGTCGCGAGCGAGCAGCGGCGCAGCATGGCACTCGCCGCCGGCAAGATGGGATCCTGGGACTGGGACTGGGTCAGCGGCGACTGGATGTGGGACCAGGGCCAGTACCGCATCTTCGGTGTCGACCCCGAGCATTTCGAAGTGACATCGACCAACGTCCAGGCGCTCATGCATCCGGAGGACGTCGACCGGCTGCGCAAGCTGGTCGGGGAATTCGCCCGAGGCGTGCGAACCTATGAGGCGGAATTCCGGATCAACCGGCCGGATGGCGAACAGCGCTGGTGCGCCGGCACCGCGGCGGCGACCGTCGACCGCGGCGGGCGGGTGATCCGGGTCAGCGGCGTGACGATCGACATCACCGAACGCAAGCGTGCCGAGGAGCGTCAGAGCCTGCTCGCGCGCGAAGTCGACCATCGCGCCAAGAACGCGCTGGCGCTGGCGCAATCGATCGTCCGCCTGACGCGCGCCGAGACCATCAATGCCTATGTCGATGCCGTCGAAGGCCGCATCAACGCGCTCGCCCGGGTTCACACCATCCTGTCACTGTCGAGCTGGCGGGGCGCCGAGATCGGCAGACTGGTCGCCGACGAGATGGCGCCCTATGCCTCGGGCAGCCAGGTGCGGGCCGGCGGCCCGGAGGTGAGCTTGCAGCCCGCGACCGCGCAGACGCTCGCGCTCGTCCTGCATGAACTGCTCACCAATTCGGCGAAATATGGCGCGCTCTCCACGCGCGCGGGACAACTGTCGATCGAATGGCAGGTCGTGGATGACATGCTTGCCATGACGTGGGAGGAAACGGGCGGGCCCGTGGTGCGGGAGCCGACAACCCGGGGTTTTGGCACGCGCGGGATTTTGGCAGGCATCGAGGCGCAGCTTGGCGGGCAGGTCTCGTTCGACTGGCGGGCCGAAGGCCTCGTCTGCCGCCTGGCGGTGCCGGTGACCGAGCGTGGACCGGCTCATCATCGCGACGAGCGATACGACCGCGCGGACGAATCGCTGCAAACAGCCGTCAGGTGAGCCGGCCCAGTGCTTCAACGAATGGCGGCCGCGTGCGCGAGCGCCGGCCGATTATTTAGGTTGCGGCCTCACCAGGTAGCAACGGGTTCGTCTGGAACGTTGGTGCAGCAAACCGGCTGCATTCACGCGCTGCCCTGCTCTGCCGGCCGATCGAATCCGCCCTGCTCCAGGCCGGGCACGCTCAAATGCACTTCATGCCCTTGCCGCACCGCGAGCGAGGCGGCAATGGCCGCGGCTTCGAAAGCGGATTCCTTGGTGGCATATTCGCCGCTGATTTCACCATCATGCAGGACGGCCCATTGGTCCTGCACCGCAACGATCGCGTACTGAGCGAGTCCCATGGTCGGTCTCCCTTCGGCTCGGCTGCACATCAACAAACGACGTGCGCCCCGGTTGCACGGATGCCGCGCCGTCCGCCCTACATTGCAAAATTGACCACCATCGCCAGAGTGCAAAGCGACATCAACGCGGTGGACACCCAGCCGAGCCAATAGAGCCATCCCCGCACCACGAAACGACCCATGACCGTCCTGCTGCGCACCAGCACCATGAGCATCACCATGACGGGTGCAGCAAGCACGCCATTGATGACGGCGCTCCAATAGAGCGCTCGAATCGGGTCAAGAGCGGTGAAGTTGATGATGATGCCGAGGCTGCCGGACAACGCCAGTACGCCATAGAACGCCACCGCCTGACGGGGCGGGCGCGACAGTCCGACGGGCCATTTCCGTCCCTCGCCGATCGCATAGGCCGTTGAGCCCGCGAGCACCGGGACTGCCAGAAGCCCGGTGCCGATGAGGCCGACGGCGAACACCAATTCGGCGAGATCTCCTGCGACCGGCTTCAGCGCCGCAGCCGCCTGCGCGGAAGACTGGATCTGTGTGACACCGCCACCGTGCAGCGTCGCCGCGGTCGTCATGATGATCGCGATGGCGATCAGATTGGAGAAGGCCATCCCGACCTGCGTATCGATGCGGATGCGGCGCAACTCGCTTGCCTGGGTCGCGGTGTCAGATTCGACCCGCGCGCGTCTTCGCTCGATCCGCTTGTTCTCGGCCTCCTGCGAGGACTGCCAGATGAAGAGATAGGGCGAGATGGTCGTGCCGAAGACGGCAACCAGCATGGTGAGGAACGGCCCATCAAAGGAAAGCCTGGGAATGAAAAGTCCCTCGGCGGCCTGAAGCCACGGCACGTGAACGACGGCGAGTGCAATGACATAGGCGAACAGGGTGAGCGTCAGCCATTTCAACAGAAAGACGTATCGCTGGTATTCGACGAAGACCTGCGAGAGCACCGATGCCGTGCCGAACAGCACCACGTAAAGGATCTGTGGCCCGCCGATCAGCAGCTTGAGGGAATCGGCCATTGCCCCAAGATCGGCCGCGATGTTGATGGTGTTGGCGATGAAGAGCAGAACGATCAGGAACCAGGTCATCGGCGCCGGAAAATTCCGGCAGACATTCCCGGCGATGCCGTGACCGGTGACGCGGCCGATCCGCCCCGAGATTTCCTGGATCGCGACCATGAGCGGATAGGTCAGCAGCATGGTCCAGCCGATACCGAAACCGAACTGGGCGCCGGCCTGGCTGTACGTCCCGATGCCCGAGGGATCATCGTCGGACGCGCCGGTAATCAGTCCCGGCCCAAGGGTTTTAAGAACACTCCTGCTGCTGCCCCGCTGCGGCGACCTTTTTCGCCTGAGGAAACGCTGGCCTCGCTGTGGCGGGAGTTCGGTTGCGGACATGAGCGGTTCTTCTGAACGCGAGGGATCAGGCCCCTCGCCGCGCCCGCCCCGCAGAAGCGAAAGCCCCGCAGAACGGGGCTTTGCTATTGTCGCCTCGACCGCGCCACATCCTCAGATTCGACCAAGCAGTACGAGAATGAGCAGGATGACGATGATGACTCCGAGCCCACCTCCGCCATAGTAGCCGGTCCCATAGAACGGGCCTCCGCCGATTCCGGAGAACCCGCCCAACAGGGCGATGATCAGGATGATCAAGATGATTGTGCCAATGCTCATCGCCCGGCTCCCGTCAGTGATGCCAGAACAACGCGAGCAGAATGATGATCGGCAGCGGAACGCCGAGCAGCCAAAGCAGTGCGCCTTTTCCCAGACCCATGACTTCCTCCATCGTATTTGCCTGACAGATGACGCGCGACGACAATGAAAGTTCCGCGAATGTTGATGCCGGCAGCAACGCGCGATTGATGCGGTTGCGAAGAAGTCGACGAGGATCGCGTGGTCATCGCGTGGCGAGCGGCATCATGATCCCGCTTCGCGCGGCGGAGTGATACCTGCACCTTTCAGCGGCAGCGCTGGTGCAACCAATCGTAATCATCGCCGTTGTTTCTATCCTGCAGAGGGGGTCGAATGGCCGAGGATGTCGCGAACACACGGATAGGACGGCACGGAGCGGCCCGGCTTCCGTCGGTCGACATCGACAGCTACAATCTCGAACTGAAAGACGACGACGGCTTTGTCGGCGATCGCGCCAGCAAGGGAGCCTTCCAGGACATCCTGGATGCGTGGCGCAAGCCGCTGAAGAAGTCAGGCGACGACCCGTTCGGTAACAAATCGTCCGAGGACATTTCAAAGAAGGAGCTGGACAAGATCCTCGTCAGTGACGACGTCGATGCGGCGGCCGTCGTGCACAGTGCGATTGAGGGTTTTGCGCAGGAGTTCGCCGGGGTCGTCGGCCGCTTTCTCAAGCTGAAGGCCTGGGCGAATACCGAACGCATCATTGTCGGCGGCGGATTCCGCCAGAGCCGGCTCGGCGAACTGGCGATCGCGCGCGCGGACATCATCCTGAAGGCTGATCGCGCGAAAACCACGCTCAGTCCGATTCGCTTTCACCCCGATGAAGCCGGCCTGATCGGCTGCGCTCACCTTGCTCCTTCCTGGATTCTGGAGGCCCATGACGGCATCCTCGCGATCGACATCGGCGGCTCCAACATCCGCTGCGGCGTGGTGGAGATGCGGCTGAAAAAGGCTTCCGACTTGTCCAAGGCCTCCGTCTGGAAGTCCGATCTCTGGCGCCATGCGGATCAGGATGTCTCACGCGACGGCCTGGTGAAACGCCTTCTCAACATGCTCGAGAAGCTGATCGACGAGGCTGAATCCAGTTCGATCAAGCTGGCCCCCTTTGTCGGTGTCGCCTGCCCCGGGGTCATCAACGAGGATGGCACGATCGAGAAAGGCGCGCAAAATCTGCCGGGCAATTGGGAAAGCAGCCGGTTCAATCTTCCCCAGGCGATCGTGGAGTCGATTCCCGAGATCGGCGGCCACGACACATCCGTCCTGATGCACAATGACGCCGTCGTGCAGGGCCTTTCGGAAGTGCCGTTCATGACGGATTGCCGGCGCTGGGGGATCTTGACGGTCGGCACCGGGCTCGGCAACGCCCGCTTCACCAATCGTTAGAGCCTCCCCAACTCCACGACGCGACATTCTGGCGGTTGCGCTCGTTCTGGCGCTCGCTGAACCAATTGTTGCGCGAGGATTGGCGGCTGTCGACAGGCTGCTTCTGCGGACCGGGGGTCGGCTCTCCCCAACCGAACGACCATCCCGGCGTCGCTGGATTGGCCGCAACGACGACGCGAGGCGCGGATCGCGGCGCGCGCCGCGCCGTCCGCATCTTCGACTTTGGCTTCGTGATCTCCGGTTCAGGCGGTTTCGCTTGCGCGAGTGCATCGAGCGCCGGCTCTTCTCGCGGCGCAGCCGCCACGGGCGCTGCAGTTGCAACGGTTTTCGGCGCCGACGCTGCGATGAATGGATCCATTGCCGTGTCGAACTCGATCTTCTGCGGCCATTTGTGTTCGGAACGGATGCGCAGCGTGGTCTTGTCGATCTCCGCTGCCTGGTTCGGCAGCGGCGGCGGCGACGGCACATACCAATTCGCCGCGGCAAGCATCGCAAGGAGTATGCCGGCGACGACCACAAAATATCGAACCAGAGGCACCGACCCCGCCCTTTCACTCACAGCAGCATTGCATGCAGACAAGCGCGGCGCGGCAACTGGGTTCCAAAGTTTTCGGCGTCGCCGCGCAATCAAGGGCCGCGGTGTGCCAGCCGCCTCGGAACAACGTCACGCGCCGGCCGTTGCCAACGGCAGGAAAAGAGGATGACGCCATGGCGTTCAAGCGCGGCGAACAGGTCGTTGAAAGCGCGCAAGAGGCCCGGCAGGCCGAACGGGGACCGTCGGTCCGCAATCTCCTGGTTGCGAGCACGGCGCTCGCGATCATCGCGCTCGCCATCATCTGGTTCGTGTTTTTCCGGACCTGAGCCGAGCGATCCTGCCGCCGGTTAGGTCGGCCTCCACGCAAAACTCGGTGCGTCTGTCATGGGTCGCCGGCCAAGACGGTTTCAATAGTGGAACCTTTGTTGATGCTGGAACTTGTCTCGCTGCTCTGCAGCAGCGGGGGAGTTCAGCATGCGCCACCCGAGCCTGTTCTTGACCCTCCTGCTGTTCGTCTTTGTAGGACCGCACTCCGCGCGTGCCGAGAGTGGGCTCGCCTCCTATTATGGCGGTGCGGGAAAGCGCGGCGAGATGACTTGCGCGCACAGGACGCGACCTTTCGGATCCTTCGTGACGGTGACAACCCGCGGCTATTCGATACGGTGCCGGATCAACGACCGCGGCCCGTTCGTCCGAGGCCGCGTGATCGATGTCTCACTCGGCGCGGCGCGCGCGCTCCACATGCTGAAGTCAGGCGTGATCCGCGTTTCCGTGGACTAGCGAAGTCTATCGGCCAAGGCCCAGGCGCCTCACATCTCACCTCGCTGTGAAGTCGGCTCCGCGGAACATCCGGTCTCACATTCGATTGATCGACGGTATCAACCCGGAGGAAGCCCATGAAGCGCCTGACCCTCATCGCAGCCGCAGCCCTCGTCTCCACCGCAATGGTCGCTCCGGCGACGGCGCGGAGCTATTGCGACCATCATCGCTGCTACCACCGCGGCCCGGTCGGTGCTGCCGCCGATACGGCTGCCGGCATCGCGGGTGCCGCAATCGGGACCGCGGGCGCCATCGCCACGGCGCCGTTCCACAATTCCTACAACGCCTACGGCCCTTACGGCGCCGATCCCTATTCCGATCCCAATTTCGCCTGTCGCCCGGGGACCTGGATCAAGGGCGCGGATGGCCTGCGTCATCCCTGCCAGTAGGCGCCGACGGCGCCAAACCTGCTCAGGAACGGAAAGCATGCGGGCGGATTGTCATCGCGAGCAGATGACGCCTCGAGCTATCCGCCAAAGCCCCGCCAGCTATTGCGGTAGCTGGCGCGGCTGATCCGGAGACGGTCATGCCATACGCGCTATACGAAGCAGGCGAGCGGTTGACGCGCAGCTTTCCGACACCTCAAGCCGCCTGGGAAGCAGCCGAGCGCGCCGGACTTGTCGAGATCGGGCCTGACGGCGAAAAGAAGTTGGACAACAACCTCGAAATCCGCCCCTGCGAATCCACGCCCGACGAGGTCATCGACCCCGGCTCCGACTTCATTTTTTCATGACGTGGTTTCACCATCGTCGCAAATCCGAACTGAAAAATCCCCGGAAACGTTTCGGGGATTTTTCGTGGCCGAATGCGGCGATCACGCCAAGACGCTTTGCGGCGCGGATGCTGCTGTCGTGGTGACCGGCTTTTCGGCCGGATCGACCGGCAACTGGAGGACCGTTGCCCGCTGACCGAGCACAAGGTCCGTCACCAGCACGATCCTGCCGTTTGCGAACTCCAATGCGTCGTGATGTTGCGCGGGCTTGTCCAGGTCGATCTGCCGAAAGCGGGCGAGGCGCTCGCCGATGCTGCGACGAAACAACAGGCCCTCGGAGTACGCGTTGGTTTCGAACACGACCTCGGTGCCGGGACGCAGGCAAACCGCCGTCGTGCGATCTGCCGGTGACGCAAAGCCTCTGGTTTTCGTCCCGACGAACTCGGAGGTGACGATCGTCTCCGCCGATTCCGCCGGCCGCGAGGACACGACATGCAAGCTGTAGTCACACATGGACGGCTCCTTTGAACGTTTGCCCATGCTGTGTAACGAGGCTATGACGGGCTCGTTCCTGTTCGGATCCGCCGCACGCGCGCACTCCGTTTTTCAGAAGTCCGTGAAACACCGTCGCTGACCGTGATGCGCAGATGCCGCGAAGCTGCACCGGCAAGCACTGATCGTGAAACGCGCGTCGGCAGACGCGCGCGTCACTTCGGACGAACATTTGGATTGCCGCCCGGGCTGCCAGGCGGCGGGATCGCCGGCTTGTCGCCAGTATCCGGTGTCGGAGCACGGATCTCCGGATCGACGCCGGTGGGCGGGCACAGCACGCCTTCCGACTCTGCAAGCTTGTCGCCAAGCGGCTTGCCGGAACGACCGATCGTCGAACCATCCGGCGACACCTCGCCGCGCGGCGCCCTCGCGGCACAATCGGCTGGCGACGACGGCGCCGCGGGAGCGGTCTGTTGCGGCGGCGTGGCAGGCGTCGGCGGCGCTTGCGCAATTGCAGCGCAGGAGGCCACGCCTAACAGGCAGCCCGCGAAGATCGTGAGCTTCGAACGCATCTGACCGTAACGCGAGCCGCGGCCACTCGTTCCACATTCAACTGAAACGATCCGGGCCGCGGCATGCCGTCGGTGGCGGACGCGGCAGTCCCAAAGTCACCGCGTTGCTAAACTGCGGCGCGGGTATTGAGATAGATCGAATAGAGCGACGTCTGCCCACAGATGTAGAGTCGATTGCGGCGCGGTCCGCCGAAGCAGACATTGGCGACCAGTTCCCCGATCGGGATGGTGCCCAGATGGGCGCCGTCAGGCGCATAGCAGAACACGTTGCGGCCCGCCGATGTCCAGATGTTGCCGTGGATGTCACAGCGAAACCCGTCGAACAATCCTTCCGGGCAGGTGGCGAACAGCGCGGCTCCGCCGAGAGCATGACCCTCGACCTTGTAGGACCAGATCGTCGCCGGAAGTCCCGGGACGTGGGTCGCGCCGGTATCGGCGACATAAAGCACGGTTTCATCCGGCGAGAACGCCAGCCCGTTGGGCTGCACCCGGTCCGATACGACGCGCGCGACCTCGCCGCTTGCGCCGTCGATCCGGTAGACGTTGGCGGCACCGATCTCCGACTTGCTCTGGCGCCCCTCATAGTCGCCGTCAATTCCGTAGGTCGGATCGGAGAACCAGATCGAGCCATCCGACTTGACCACGACATCGTTGGGCGAATTCAGCCGGCGGCCATCATACTGATCGGCGAGCACGGTGATGGAGCCGTCATGCTCGGTCCTGCTGACGCGCCGCATCAGGTGCTCGCAGCTCACCAGACGCCCTTCGCGATCGTTTGTATTGCCGTTCGAATTGTTGCTCGGACAGCGAAACACCGAGACCGACGCGTCGGTCTCGTCAAGCCGCATCATCCGGTCGTTGGGAATGTCCGACCAGACGAGATAGCGACCGGCGGGAAAATACGCCGGACCTTCGGCCCAGCGACAACCGCTGGCGAGCTTTTCGAGATGGGCATGACCGATCACGAGACGCGAAAATCGGGGATCGTGGACGACATAGGGCAGCATTCTTCCTCCAATCATCGCAGGTTCTGAAAATGCCTGCGTGGTGCTGTTGGTCCGGGACGGCGACGCGTTTGACCCGCCAAACCGTATCTCAACGTCACGATCGAGGGCAACGCGACCCGCTCGCCCCGCTGAGCACGCCGCAATGGAAAAAGGCGGATTCGAACGAATACCCCATTGCGCCGTCCCCTGGGACCGCCCCGATAAGATGGGCAGTCCAGCGAACAACGAGGTGATTCGTGAACTCCTCCCCACGTTTCTTCAGCCCCTCCGAAGCGGCCCGGCATCTCGGCGTATCCGCCAAGGCCTTGAGACTCTACGAGCGGCGCGGCCTGGTTACGCCCGGTCGCACCGCGGCCGGATGGCGGACGTTTGGTGCAGCCGAGATGGCCCGCGCCGCGGAGGTGGTCGCGTTGCGCGCGCTCGGCCTCAGCCTTGCCGATGTGGCGCGCGTGCTCGGCGGTGACGCCGGATGTCTGCAGCCGGCTCTGGCCGCACATCAGGCGAGGCTCGAAACGCGTATCCGCGCGCTTGCCGGCACGGCGGAAGCGGTCCGCAAGATCAGGGCCGACCTCGCCAGGGGCGAGGCGCCCGCGCCCGGAGACCTCCCACGCCTGCTGGCGTCTGCCAAAGCGCCCCGCATCGCCTTCGAGCTGCCGTGGCCGTGGGGCGGCGAAGCGTTCGAACTCGGCGGCGTTAGCGATCTGAACTACATCACCGGCCCGCTCGGCAGCGGCAAGACACGGCTGGCGATGCGGCTGGCCGAGACGTTGCCCGGCGCGGCGTTCCTTGGCCTGGAGCGGCTCGCCGATGGCTGCGCCGCCGCCCGTGCGCAACTCGAAACCGACGCGGCGCTGCGGTCGCGCGTGGAGCAGGCGCTCGATTGGCTGACCGGCGACGGCGCGTCGCGATCGGACACGCTCACGGCGCTCCTTGTCGGCCTGGAATCCGAGGGCGCGGCGATCCTCGTTGTCGACCTCGTGGAAAAGGGTCTGGACCTGCACACCCAGGAAGCTCTGATGGCGCATCTGCGCCGCCGCGGCGATGGCGCACGGCCGCTCTTCCTGTTGACGCGATCGTCCGCGATCCTCGATCTGGCGGCCACGGACGCTGGCGAGACGATCATTTTCTGCCCCGCCAACCACAGCCCGCCAATCCATGTCGTGCCCCATCCGGGATCGCCCGGCTATGAGGCGGTCGCGACCTGCCTTGCTTCGCCCGAAGTGCGGGCCCGAACCGAGGGCATGATCGCATGGCGTCCCGCAAGCAGCGGTTTCTAAGCGCTTCGCGGGCATCTCATTACCATCCGGCATCGCCAAATATACCACCGCCCCAGCCGACACCTCGAAAGGCTGGGGATGATTAATTCACGTTAAGGTTCCGGTCACAAACGCCCCCTAGGATCGCCGGCGGCTGGTGGCTCCTGTGCAACGGTGGACGGGATGCCGATCGATCGATTTCTGGGGAACAGCAGTTTCCAAGCCGACGATGTCGAAGTTCTGAACCTTGCGTTCGAGGAGTTCCTGCAGGCGCTCGGACTGTTCGATCGCAACGACCTCGTGACAAAAGTAGTGGCCAAACGGATCATCGCGATCGGCAGGACCGGCCTGCGAGACCCTGCCGAAATCTGCAGCCGCGCGCTGAAAGAGCTCCGCGGATAGTGCCGCGTGAGCTGGCGCCGCCTCACGGCATGGTTGCTTCCCCGACCGGTGCAGAGTATGGCTGAATGGTTCGGAAAACCTCGCAGGCGCGAGACGCTCCAGGCGACCGATAGCTGTGGGAGGCGAGTTGACGCGTTGTTCACGACTGCTGGCGCCAACTGACCCTCCGGGACGCACGACAGGGCCGCGTCTGTCGCAACAAATGTGTCGATTGGATCCATTGCTGTCGCGCACCAAGGTCGGCCATGCAACAACCGGCTCACCCTGTTGAGATCATCGAGGCGCTGCGCGACAGCGAAGAGCGGTTTCGTACGCTGGTGCAGTTCTCCTTCGATGTGTACTGGGAGACCGACGCGCAGCATCGCTTCATCCGGCAGGAGTTCGCCGACACGCTGGCCGAACAGCCGTTTTCCGAACTCGGCAAGCGGCGCTGGGAAGTGCCGTATGTCGAGCCCGATGAAGAAGGCTGGCGCAGGCATCGGGAGATGCTCGATGCCCATCTGCCATTCCGCGACTTCGAACTCGCGCGGCCGACACCCGAAGGTGGCAAGCGCTACGTGTCCGTCTCCGGATTGCCCGTCTTCGACCAGACCGGACAGTTCATCGGCTACCGCGGGGTCGGGCGCCACATCACCGAGCGCAAGCGGTCGGAAGAGGCGCTCAGGGAAAGCGAGGCGCGCTTCCGCACCTTCGTCGACCACGCCACCGATAGCTTCGTGCTGCACGACGAGCAAGGCGACGTTCTCGACGTCAACCGCAATGCCTGCGAGAGCCTCGGCTACAGCCGCGACGAACTGATCGGCAAGACCGCGCTGCTGTTCGATCTCGATATGGATGCGATGTCCTGGCAGCGGCGCCGCGAACAGCTCAAGGCCTCCGGCGTCGCGACGCTGGAGAGCCGTTATCGCCGCAAGGACGGCACCGTGTTTCCGGTCGAAGTCCGGATGCGGGAGTTTTGGCAGGGCAGCCGGCGGCTGCTCATTTCGCTCGCCCGCGACATCACCGAACGCAAGCAGGCCGCCGACACCATCCGCGAGATTCAGGCCGAGCTCGCCCACGCCAATCGCGCCGCGGCCATGGGACAGGTTGCCGCGTCGATCGCCCACGAAGTCAGCCAGCCGATCATGGCGATGCTGCTCAACGCCGAAGCGGCGCTGAGCTGGCTCGACTCGCGCCCGCCGGACGTCCCCGCGGTGCGGCGGACGCTGGAGGCCATTCTCACCGATGCCGAACGCGCCGGCGAGGTCATCAACTGGATCCGCGCCCTGATCAAGAAGAGCCCGGCGCCGAAAGAGAGCATCGACGTCAACAAGGCCATCCTGGACGTCCTCACCATCACCAAGAGCGAGTTGCTCAAGCATGGCGTCGCGCTGCAGACCGAACTTGCCGCCGCCCTGCCGCGCGTCGACGGCTCTCGCGTCCAGTTGCAGCAGGTCGTCCTCAATCTCATCCTCAACGCGGTGGAAGCCATGAGCAGCCTCGAGGAGGGAGCGCGGAAGCTTGCCATCAGCACCTCGACGGACGCCTCGAACGCGATCGTCGTCGCAGTGCGCGACAACGGTCCGGGACTCGATCCGACCATGGCCAGCCAGCTTTTCCAGCCCTTCATCACCACCAAGCCGGAGGGCATCGGCATGGGGCTGGCGATCTGCGACACGATCATCCGGGCGCATGGCGGCCGGCTCACGGCCGGCGCGAATGACCCGCGCGGCGCCCTGTTCCAGTTCACCTTGCGCGCGCCACAAAAATGATCCGGCCGATGCTGACGTGAGGCGCGAGGCGGCGCGGCGGATTACATCGGCAGCATCCCGACACGACCGCACCGTCCGTTTGACCCGAGCGGCTTTCATTCACGACGCCAAGGCGGTCCGGATCATCCGCGCGAGCTCCGACGAGACATAGGGTTTCGGCAGCAGCAGCACGCCGGCGTCGAGCCGGCCATGATGCACGATGGCGTTCTCGGTGTAGCCCGACGTGTAGAGCACCTTGAGCCCCGGGCGTCGTTTTTGCGCTTCGATCGCAAGCTGGCGGCCGTTCATGCCGCCGGGGATGATGACGTCGGTGAACAAGAGATCGATGCGTTCGGGACCGTTGATGATCCTGAGCCCTTCGGCGGCATTGCTGGCGGCCAGCGTGCGATAGCCGAAGCGGCCGATCTGGGTCACGACATAGTCGCGGACCAGCGTGTCGTCCTCGACGATCAGGATGGATTCGTCGCCATGGTCGTGCGCGGCGATGCTGGTTTCGGTGGCCGGCACCTCGGGCACGCCGGCGGCCTGCGGCAGATAGAGCTTGACCGTGGTGCCATGGCCTTCCTCGCTGTAGATCTTGATGTGTCCGTTCGACTGCTTGACGAAGCCGTAGACCATCGACAGGCCGAGCCCCGACCCTTTGCCGACACCCTTGGTGGTGAAGAACGGCTCGAACACCTTGTCGAGCAGGGTTTGCGGGATGCCCTGTCCCGTGTCGCTGACCGCGATCATCACGTAGTTGCCGGGCCTGACCTCGCTGTTGTGGCGGGCGTAGTCCTCGTCCAGTACGACGTTCTTGGTCTCCAGCGTCAGCTTGCCGCCGTCCGGCATGGCGTCCCGCGCATTCAAGGCGAGGTTCAGGATCGCGGTCGAGAGCTGGCTGGCATCGATCAGGGCCGGCGCGGCATCATGCGCCAGCATCGATTCGATTTCGACGTGTTCGCCGAGCGTCGGCCGCAGCAGCCGTGCAGCGTCGATCACCATGCCGTTGACGTCGGTCGCGCGCGGCTGCAGCGGCTGCCGGCGCGCGAACGCCAGAAGATATTGGGTGAGATCGGCGCCGCGCGAGGCGGCGGCACGGATCATGTCGGTGATCTGGGCAAGCAGGGGATCATGCTTGACGGCATCGCCGACGATCTCGATCGATCCGGTGATCACGGTCAAGATGTTGTTGAAGTCGTGGGCGACGCCGCCGGTGAGCTGGCCGACGGCCTCCATCTTCTGCGCCTGCCGCACCTGGGCTTCATTGGCCTCGATTTCCTGAAAGCGTCTGACCATGGCCTCGGCCTTCTGGCGCTGCCTGACCTCCTCCTCAAGCGCGGCATAGGCCTGCTGAAGCTGGACACGCGTCGGCATCACCAGCAGTTTTGGCAACATCAGCAGCATGATCGCGGTGATACCGAGCGAGATCAGCGCCAGCACAGCCTTGGTGACGGCCTCGATGGAATAGACCGGCACCCACAAATTGAAGATCTGTTCGAGATGTGTCACCCCGGCGAGCCCGACGAAGAGTGCAAAGACCGGGAATACGATGCGAAACAGCGGAATGAGATCGCGGCGGCGACGCCACGCAAAGAAGCCCAGGACGAATGCTGTCGTCAGGAAGGCACCGGCCGCTATGGCGTCGCAAACGGCATTCAGCGAGATCAGAGCCTGATTCCATTCCAGGCATGCGCCAAGCGGGGCGGGCGTCGACATGTCCATCTCCAAGAAACCGGCAAGCCGGGGCAGGACCGCGATCCGACCGGCTCGCCGGATAATCCCTGGGATCATTCCGGTTTCCACCGACCGCCGCAAGCTCAACGCAGAGTTGCCAGACAATCTTACCGCGGCCCGGCCCTGGGGAAGCACGAGCAAGCGCTTCCCGCGGCGTGACTTCGTCCGCGTCTTGCGCAGGTCACCCTCGATTGGAAAGAGGGCGTCGGGAAGGCCGGATGCCGCGCGAGCGCCGAAGCGCTTGGTCAGCCGCACACCCACAACGACGTCCGATACCGAAAGCCGCCGGCTGTCGACACGGAGCAATGGTCTTGCCCGATCATCGGATTCGAGGCGAGTATGCTCTGGATGAACCACCCGGCCTCTCACCAGAGCCCTCGGATGACGATTGACGCGCTCGCCGAAAAAATCCGCGCCGGAAAGCCAGTCCAGGCGCTGCGGATGACCGATGATCGCTGGCCGGAGCTGGATGGCCAGGGCGCCTCGTTCGCGGACTGCGTCTTCGAGCGGATTCAGTTCTCCAATCCGGTCCTCAACGAGGCGCGCTTTGCGAATTGCCGGTTCCTGTCGTGCCGCTTCTCGCATGCCGAATTGGCCGAGGTTCGCTTCGAGGATTGCAGCCTTGCCGGCGAAGACGGCAAGGGCTGTAGCTTCGCCTTCAGCAACCTGCGACGCGCTGCGTTCATGGCCTGCGACCTGCGGCTCGCCATGTTCGACCGAACGGAGCTCTTCGCGGTCGAGATGCGCGACTGCAACCTCACCGGTGCAAAATTCACCAGGGTCGATTTCAGTCGCGCGCTGAGCCGCAAGAAGATCGAGACACGGGCGATTTTTCACGGCTGCAAGATGGATGTCGCGGACCTCTCCGAAGTGAAATTGCCCGGGTGCAGCCTGGCCGGCAGCCGGCTCCGCGAAGCCGATCTGTCCGGCGCCGACCTGACCGACGCGGACCTCAGGGATTGCGACCTGTTCCAGGCCATCCTCGATGGCGCCAGGCTCGGCGGCGCCGACCTGACCGGCGCCGAGGTGAGCGGCTTGAACCTGACCGCGCTCGCCGACTTCGCGGGCCTCAAGATCGGCGACGACCAGATGTTTCGCCTGCTCGATGCGATGGGCGTGTCGGTGCGTGTGCGGGAGCGCTGACGAACGATGAATCAGCATCTGTCCCTCGTCAGTCTCCTGGTCCCGGACTATGACGAGGCGATCACCTTCTTCACCTGCGCGCTGGATTTCGAGCTCTGCGAAGACACGCCGCTCGGCGGGGCTAAGCGCTGGGTGGTCGTGCGCCCACGCGGCCGCGACGGCTCCAGCCTGCTCTTGGCGCGCGCCGACAGTCCAGCCCAGGCGGCGCGCATCGGCGACCAGACCGGAGGACGGGTCTTCCTGTTCCTG
>Ga0070710_10000435_pt1 | contig 19546 bp, 21 predicted proteins | sample LARL52metaG_FD_65454 | JGI IMG/M metagenome (GOLD analysis project Ga0070710, IMG submission 65454) | Corn, switchgrass and miscanthus rhizosphere microbial communities from Kellogg Biological Station, Michigan, USA - LAR L5-2 metaG | ecosystem: Host-associated > Plants > Roots > Rhizosphere ... | reverse complement strand
CTCCTCCACCTGAGCCGCCTCCACCCGAGCCGCCGCCCCCACCGCGGGAGCCGGTCCCGGTCGAGTCGTGCTTCGGGGTGTCGGAGGCGCCGGCGGTCGACGTGGTGCCCTCGTCGCCGCCCAGCGGCTCGCCGAGCTTGCCCAACGCGCCGAGATCGGGCTTCGGCAACCCGTTCAGCTGCCCGACCAGCTGGGTGAGCTGGTCGCGCACCTTCTGCACCTCGGCGGACGTCCTGCCCTGATAACCGGAAGCCATCCCGGCGAGGTCGGCGAGCGCCGCCAGCACCACACCGGGCCCGGCCACGAACGACGCGGCCACGGCGGCGGCGAGCTTCGGCGTCGCCTTCGACGTGAACTCGTCGATCAGGCCCTGGATCGCCGTGCGTCCACCGGTCACCGCGGACACCCCGGAGGACGCCACCGTCTTGAACACGGAAGCGTTGGAGGACAACGTGTTCGCGGCCGAGGCGAACGTGGCCACGCGGCCGGAGAAGGCGTTGGCCCTGTCACCGGACCACGTGTTCAGCACGGCGGTGGCCGCCGAGGAGTGCCGCGATCCCAGGTCCGTCAACGCGGTCTGCGCGCGGCCGAAGGCGTCGCCGGCCTGCGTCGCGCCACCGGTGTCGCCGTCGAGCTTGGCCAGGTCTTCCTTCATGGGCGCGATGAACGTGCTCAGCAGCCCCTCGATGCTCATGCCCGCGCCGCCTTGTCCAGCGCCGCCTTGTGCGCCTCTTCCTGGGCGATGTACGCCTCACGGGCCTTCGCCACGGCCGTGCCGAGACCGGACAGCCCCGACGAGGCGGCCTTCAGCGCGTCCAGCTGCGCCTGCGCGGCGGTCTGGAACGCCGCGTTGAGCCCCACCTCGTTGCCGATCTTGCCGAAGCAGTCGCCCGGCAGCGCGGTGGTGCCGTTCAACGTGCCGGTGCCGACCGCGCCCACCTCGCTCGCCAGACCGCTCACCGCCGACGCGTATCCGGTCAGGGCGTCGAGGTCGACCCTGAGACCCTGTTCCGCCATCTGAAAATCCCCCAGTAGTGACCTGTTCGCCTAGATCCTGCCCCGATGAGCGGTACCTCGCCCGGCGTTCCGCCAAGATCATGGAGCAGTGGGTGTGATCGAGCACTGGAACCGGATCCTGGCATGGCTGGCGGAGCACGCTCCGGCCACCCGCGCCGTGCTGCGTCCGAGGTACGACGCGCTGCCGGAGCTCCGGGTTCCGCTCGACCTCCAGCTGTGGTGGAGCGTCTACGGCGGCACGGAGGAGGACCTCTACGCCGAGATCCTGCCGCCCTTCTACACGCCGATGGGCGCCGATCGCGCGTTCGTGCTGCGCGACACCCACACGAGCAAGCCCGCGGACGCCTCCGAGGCCGGTTCGCCGACGGCCGGTTTCCACCCGGAGTGGCTGCCGATCGCGTTCGACGGCACGGGCGACGTGCTCGCGGTGGACCTGCGGCCCGGCGTGCTGCGCGGCTGCGTGGTCGAGTGGGACCAGGAGCGCAACGAGATGGTCAAGCCGGAGTGGATGTCGATCGTCGAGATGTTCGACCAGGTCGCGACGGCGCTGGAGACGCGCAGCGCGGTCGGGCACTGCTTCCCCGAGGTCAACACCGCGGGCGAGCTGGGCTGGCGGACCTGCTAGTGCCGTGACCGGCACTAACTGATCTTGCCGATGATGTGCAGGTCCTCCAGGCCGTTGACGATCAGGTCCACGCCCAGCGCCGCGAGCAGCACGCCGAGCACCCGCACCAGCACCCACGCGTAGGTCATCTGCACGTACCGCATCAGGATGCCGAGCACCGCGATCGCCGCCAGATCCAGCGCGATCACCGCGGCGAACGCGGCGGCCAGCACGAACGACGACTTCACCGTGCTCGCGTCCGACATCAGGAACAGGTACGCGATCGCCACGGGGTTCGCGTAGTACGAGGTCGCCAGCTCGTGCGTGCCGCCGGTCGGGTCGTGCTGCGGCTCCTGCTTGCGCCCGAGCACGAGGTCCAGCGCGTGCACGAACAGGATCACGCCGCTCGCGAGCATCAACGACCCGCTGCTGATGTGGAACAGCTGGATCAGCAGCCGCCCGGCCCCGACGACGAAGAGACCGGTGACGAGCGCGATGCCGGTGGTCGTGAGCGCCACCCGCCAGCGCTGACCGGAGTCCTTGCCCTCCGTGTCGAGCATGAAGGCCACCAGGATCTTCGGCGGACCGACGACCGCCACGAGGATGCTGAAGGCCTCGACGAAGCTCATGCGGTCATGATCGAGCTGGGGAGGTGGCGCCGCGACTCGGCGAGCTCAATTCACCCGGTGTGGGCGAGGTCGCGGCCCATCTCACTCGTCGAGCGCTACTCCGCCGCGTAGTCCCGCGGGCTGATGCCCCGCAGCACCGGACCGCACGCCAGGGCCGCGACCAGCGCGACCACCACGCCGACCCCCACCGGGGCGACCACCCAGGGCGTCAGCGGCATTTCCCCGTGCCCCACGAGTCCGCGGGCGAGCACGAGCAGCCCGAGGCCCACGGCGATTCCCGCACCGCACGCCGCGATCGTGACCGCGAACACCGGCAGCATCACTTCCCGGCGCAAGGCGTGGCCCAGCACGCGAATCGGAGTTCCGGCCGCGATCAACGCGCCGAAGGTGCGCCTGCGGTCGATCACCGACCCGGCCGCGGCCACCGCCGCGCCGATGCCGCCGAGCACCGCCGCGATGGACAGGCCGATCACCGTGGCGCGTTCCAGGTCGGCCATCAGCGTGTCGCCGTAGAGGCCCCTCAGCTCGCCGTCCACCAGCTGCACGCCGGGCAGCGTGCCGACCAGCGCGGTGTGCACGGCGTCGCGGTTCTCGGGTGTCGTCGGCACGCCGACCATCGACACGTGACCCTCGACGCTCGGCAGCAGTTCCGGATCGACCACCGCGGTGATCCGCCCGTTGCCGTTGAACGGCCGGGTCTCGTACTGCGCGGGCAGGTTCGCCGTCACCACGTCGTGCGGGCCGCTCGACCGGAACACGTCGCCGTTCAACTTCGACGGCGCGTACACGGCAGGTCCCGGCTGACACGACAGACGGTTCAGCACCCTGGCGACGTCCGCGCATTTGCCGACGATCACGTACGTGCCGTGGTCGGATTCCTCGCCCGTGCTCACCTTTCCTTCGAGCATCGTGACGATCGGTGCGGAGGTCGCGAGACGCAACGGTGTGACGTCGTGGGTCACCTGCTCGGCGACGATCGCGTCGGTCTTCCACGTGTCGTCGCGGTACGGCACCTGGCTTTCCAGGCCCGGCAACATGGTCAGCGCCATCGAGCCGGTGAAGACCGCGATCACCACGCCCGCCGAGCCGCGGAACGCCGCCACCGGGTCACCGGAGAGCCGGCGGCCCGCGAGCAACGTCGACGGCCTGCGCCACCGCCCGACGAAGAACCTGCCGACCCACGCCGTCAGCACCGGGCCGGTCAGCACCAGCGCGAGCGCCACCGCGCCGAGACCCAGCAGCACCACGGTGAACTGGTTGCCGCCCCTGGTCTGCTGCGCGTAGACGATGCCGAGGAAGAACACGCCCAACGCCCCGGCGATCAGCAGCAGCCGCCACGACCGCACCCCGCGCTTCTCCTCGGCGGCGAGCGGCCGGTTCACCACCCGGCGCAGCCCCATGATCGCCGCCGCGATCACCAGCACCGGCGCGAGCACCGCCACCGCCGCCACGACCGCGGGTTCCGGCACGAAGTCACCGGGGTACCAGGTGCCGCCATCCCACGGGATCTCGGCGGTGACGTGGCTGAACGGCTGGGCCAGCAGCACGCCGAGCACGCTGCCCGCGATCGCGCCGATCGCCGTCTCGACGGCGGTCATGACCACGACCTGCCGCGGACTGGCACCGGCGAGCCGCAACGCCGCGAGCCGCCGTTCCCGTTTCGCCGCGGTCAACCGGGCGGCGGACGCCACGAGCACGAGGCACGGCACGACGAGCACCACGAGCCCGACACGGGTGAGCAGGTAGAGCATGCCGTGGTAGTCGTCGCGGTACGAACCGGCGCCGCCCTGCAGCCCCGCGGCCCGGAAGCCGTTCTCGACCTTGTCGTGACCGATGATCGCGATGAGCTCGCCGGGGAACTTCAGCGCCTCCGGCCCGAGCTCGCCGACCAGCCTGCCGGGGAAGCGGTTGCCGAGCTTCTCCGCGGGTGTGCCGCGCACGAGGTCGGCGAGCGCGGGGGACAGCAGCACCTCGTTCGCCTCGGGGAACTTCGCGATGCCGCTGGCCACCGGCACGTCGCCCGGCTCGTTGCGCGCGACGTCGAACCGCCCGATCAGCTTGCCGTCGAAGGAGTCCCAGTTCACCGCGACGGAGATCGCGCCTTTGTCGCCTTGCCCGTGGACGTCGCGCCACGCCGTGCGGTCCGCCCGCGCCTGCAGGCCGTTCGGTGCGGCGATCAGCCACAGCACCAGCGACACCGCGATCATCACGCCGAGCGCGACCAGCACGGTGGCGACCTGGCTGCGGCGGTCCCTGCGCAGCACCGCGAGAGCGATCCTCACGCGGACACCCCCGAGTCGATCTTCTGGGCGATCCGGCCGTCCTGGATCTCGACCACGCGCAGCGCGCGGTCCGCGATGGCCTTGTCGTGCGTGACGATCACGATGGCCGCACCGGTCTCCTCGGCGGCCTGCAGCAGGGCGGTCATCATCTCCTGGCCGGTGCGCGTGTCGAGGGCACCGGTCGGTTCGTCCGCGAAGATCACCCGCGGCTTGTGGGCCAACGCCCGTGCGATCGCCACGCGTTGCGCCTGCCCGCCGGACAGCTCGCCGGGACGCCGTTTCTCCAGGCCCTGCAGGCCGAGGCGGCCGAGCCACAGCCGTGCCGCGCCGAGCGACTCCTCCCGGGAGCGGCCGGCGAGCAGCATCGGCAGCGCGGCGTTCTCCTCCGCGGTGAGCTCGGCGACGAGCATGCCGGACTGGAACACGAACCCGAACGCGGTGCGCCGCAGCTCGCTGCGTCCCGTCTCGTTCAGCTCGCCGATCGCACGCCCGTCGAGGAACACCTCGCCGCCGTCGGCGCGCAGGATGCCGGACAGCACGTGCAGCAGCGTCGTCTTGCCGGAACCGGACGGCCCGACGACCGCCAGCACGTCCCCGGCGGAGATGTCGATGTCCACCCCGGCGAGCGCGTGCACCTCGCCGTAGGTCTTGACCAGGCCACGAGCGGCCAGAACGGAATTCATGCCGTTGACGGTGCCGGGTGCGGGCAGGCATTACCTCAGCCTTCACGACACACCGGATCAGCCGGATGACCGAGGCCGCGGAGGTGTGGTGGTCCTACCGTTGTCCATCGTGGACAACCATCGGGGCCAATGGCCGATCGCCGCGGTGCTCGCCCTGCTGATGCTCGGCGAGCTGGTCCTGATGCACGGACCGCGCAGCGCCGAGGCACTCGTGTGGCTGCTCAGCGTGCCTCCGTGCATCGCCGCCGTGGTGTCGTTCAAGTCGCGTGTCTTCACCATTCCGGTGACCGTCGCGTCGATCTTCGCGGCATCGTTCGTCATCCGGTTGTTCCACGTCAACCTGCCCACGATCCTGAGCCCGCTGACCGTCGCCGAGACCGCCGCGTGCCTCGTGCTGACCGCCGTCATCGTGCGCGAGGAGCCGCGCCGGGCCGCCACGTGGTCGGTGGGCTCGCTGATGGTCGTGAGCTTCTTCGCCGCCATCGTGCGCGACAACTGGCTCTCGTCCGGCAACTACAACGAGATGCTCGGCTCGCTCGTGCTGGGCTCGCTCGCGGTCGGCACCGGCCTCTACTTCCGCGCCCGTGACACCGAGAGCGGCCGGTTGATCGCCGCCGCCGTCACCGACGCCCAGAAGGAGGAGCGGATCGCGCTGGCCCGCGAGCTGCACGACGTGGTCGCGCACCACGTCACGGGCATGCTCGTGCAGGCCCAGGCCGCGCTGGAGGTCTCCGACGACGACCCGCGCGCCGCCCACCGGTTGCTGCCCGGCATCGTCCGATCGGGCACGGAGGCACTGGGCGCGATGCGGCGCCTGGTCGGCACGTTGCGCCAGGGCGAGAGCGACGTGGCGACGACCGACCTCGCGGCCGACGTGATCTCGACCGTCGAGCGCACCCGCGAGCTGGGCTTCGAGACCCGGCTGCGGATCGACCTGCCCGAGGAGGTGCCGCCCGAGCTCGGTCGTTCGGTGTTGCGCCTGGTCCAGGAGTCGCTCACCAACGTGCACAAACACGCGCAGAGCCCCACCATGATCGACGTGGAGATCTCCAGGACACCCCGGGGTGCCCTGCGCGTGATCGTCGCGGACGACGGCCGCCCGCACGAGCTGAACCAGGGTGGCTACGGTCTCGTAGGCATGCGTGAGCGGGTCGACCTGCTCGGCGGCCTGTTCTCCGCGGGTCCCCGCGAGAACGGCTGGCAGGTGCTCGCCGAGCTACCCCTGGAAGGGACGAAGTGATCTCGGTTCTCATCGCCGACGACCAGGAGATGGTCCGCGTCGGGTTTCGGATGATCCTGGAGAAGCAGCCGGACATCACCGTCGTCGCGGACGTCGCGGACGGGATCTCGGCGGTCACCGCCGCCCGTGAGCACAACCCGGACGTGGCGCTGCTCGACATCCGCATGCCGGGCCTGGACGGCCTGGAGGTCACGAAGAAGCTCTCCGGATCGACCAAGGTCGTCGTGGTGACCACGTTCGACCTGGACGAATACGTGCACACGGCGCTGGAGAACGGGGCTTCCGGGTTTCTGACCAAGGACGCCGGTCCGGCGCTGCTGGTCGAGGCCGTGCGGGCGGCGGCGCAGGGCAACGCGCTGATCTCGCCGCAGGTGACCGTCCGGATGCTGGAGCACTTCTCCCGGCCCGCGGGCAAGCCGGACCTCGGGCTGCTGACCGCACGCGAGCAGGACGTCGTGCGGGAGGTGGCGCGCGGGCTCACGAACCAGGAGATCGCGTCGGCGCTCTTCCTGTCGTTGTCCACGGTGAAGACGCATCTGGCGTCCGTGCAGACGAAGCTGAACGTGCGCAACCGCGTGGAGATCGCCTCGTGGGCGTGGCGAGCGGGTCTGGTCAACTCGTGAACGATGAAGGGAACCTTCCTCCACCTGACGTGGATGAAGGTTCCCTTCATCGTCAATTCAAGATCAGACGCCCATGGGGTGCCAGACGGTCTTCGTTTCGAGGTAGGCGCGCAGGCGCGACAGGTCCGGCGTGACGGCGAAGTCCTCGCCGGCCTTGTTGCGCAGCACGCGCTTCACCGTGCCGGCCGCCGACCGCTCCAGGTCCGCGCGCAACGACTCCGGCGCGCCGGTGAGGTCGAGCGCGTTCACGTCGCCGTGCGACGCGAGCCACGGCGCGATCTCCGCGGTGCGGCCGGTGATGATGTTGACGACACCGCCGGGCACGTCGCTGGTCGCGAGCACCTCGGACAGCGTGATCGCGGGCAGCGGCCGGTCCTGCGAGGTGATGACCACCGCGGTGTTGCCGGAGGCGATCACCGGCGCGATCACCGACACCAGGCCCAGCAACGACGACTGCTGCGGCGCGAGCACCGCGACCACACCCGTCGGTTCCGGCGTGGAGAACGAGAAGTACGGCCCCGCGACGGGGTTCGACGACCCCAGCACGGCCGCGATCTTGTCGGTCCAGCCCGCGTACCAGACCCAGCGGTCGATCGCGGTGTCCACCAGGGACTGCGCCTTCTTCGCCGGCACACCCTCGGAGGCCGCCACCTCGCTGATGAACTGCTCGCGGCGGCCCTCCAGCACCTCGGCCACCCGGTACAGCACCTGGCCGCGGTTGTAGGCGGTGGCACCCGACCAGCCCGGGAAAGCCTTGCGGGCGGCGGAAACCGCGTCACGGGCGTCCTTGCGGGAGCCCTGCGCGGCGTTCGCGAGGAAGACGCCCTTCGCGTCGGCCACCGGGTAGCTGCGACCCGACTCGGACCGCGGGAACGCGCCGCCGATGTAGAGCTTGTAGGTCTTCGCGACCGTGACGCGATCAGACATCGAGGTAGGCCTCCAGACCGGTGCGGCCGCCCTCACGGCCGAAGCCCGACTCCTGGTACCCGCCGAACGGCGCGGCCGGGTCGAAGCGGTTGAACGTGTTGGACCACACCACGCCGGCGCGCATCCGTTGCGCCATCCAGAGAATCCGCGAGCCCTTCTCCGTCCAGACGCCGGCGGACAGGCCGTACGGGGTGTTGTTCGCCTTGGCCACGGCCTCGTCGGGCGTGCGGAACGTCAGCACCGACAGCACCGGGCCGAAGATCTCCTCGCGGGCGATCCGCATCGCCTGCGACACGCCTGAGAACACCGTCGGGGCGAAGAAGAAACCCTTGTCCGGCAACGGGCACGACGACGTCCACCGCTGGGCGCCCTCGGCCTCGCCCGACTCGGTCAGCTCCTTGATCTTGGTGAGCTGCTCGCGCGAGTTGATCGCGCCGACGTCGGTGTTCTTGTCCAGCGGGTCGCCGACGCGCAGCGTGCTCACCCGCGCGTGCAGCTTCTCCAGCAGCTCGTCCGCGACCGACTCCTGCACCAGCAGGCGCGATCCGGCGCAGCAGACGTGGCCCTGGTTGAAGAAGATGCCGTTGACGATGCCCTCGACGGCCTGGTCGAGCGGCGCGTCGTCGAACACGATGTTCGCCGCCTTGCCGCCCAGCTCCAGCGTGAGCTTCTTGGCGGTACCCGCCAGCTGCCGCTGGATGATCTTGCCGACGTCGGTGGACCCGGTGAACGCCACCTTGTTCACGTCACCGTGCTCGACGAGCGCCGCGCCGACGTCACCGGCGCCGGGGATGATGTTGACGACCCCCGGCGGCAGGTCGCACTGCTGGATGATCTCCGCCAGCACCAGCGCCGTCAGCGGCGTGGTCTCGGCGGGCTTGAGCACGACGGTGTTGCCGCACGCCAGCGCGGGCGCGATCTTCCACGCGGCCATCAGCAGCGGGAAGTTCCACGGGATCACCTGCCCCGCGACGCCCAGCGGCTTCGGGTCCGGCCCGTAGCCCGCGTAGGAGAGCTTGTCCGCCCAGCCCGCGTGGTAGAAGAAGTGCGCCGCCGCCGTGGGCACGTCGACGTCGCGCGACTCCTTGATCGGCTTGCCGTTGTCGAGCGACTCCAGCACCGCGAGCTCACGCCCGCGTTCCTGGATCTGCCGCGCGATCCGGTAGATGTACTTGGCGCGCTCGCTGCCGGGCATCTTCGACCACACGCGGTCGTAGGCCCTGCGCGCGGCCTTGACCGCGGTGTCCACATCGGACTGCGACGCGGTCGAGACCTCCGCCAGCACCTCCTCGGTGGCCGGGTTGATGGTCTTGAGCGGCTCGCCGGTGCCCTCGACGAACTTGCCGTCGACGAACATCCGGTAGTTCGGCTTGAGGTTCGCGATGTCCCGCGACTCGGGCGCGGGGGCGTATTCCCACATGTCTTCAGTCCACCGTCACGTAGTCCGGGCCGCTGTAGTGGCCGTCCAACTGGGTCCGCCGCTGCATGAGCAGGTCGTTCAGCAACGTCGACGCGCCGAACCTGAACAGGTGCGGGTCGAGCCACTCGGGTCCGGCCACCTCGTGCACGGCCACGAGGTACTTGATCGCGTCCTTGGTGCTGCGGATGCCGCCCGCGGGCTTCACGCCGCGCAGCTCGCCGGTCTGGGTCTGCCAGTCCCTGACCGCCTGCAGCATCACGTGCGTGACCGGCAGCGTCGCGGCGGGCTGCACCTTGCCGGTCGACGTCTTGATGAAGTCACCACCGGCCAGCAGCGCGAGCCAGGACGCGCGGCGGACGTTGTCGTACGTCACGAGCTCGCCGGTCTCCAGGATGACCTTGAGGTGCGCGTCCCCGCAGGCCTCCTTGATCTTGACGATCTCCTCGAACACCTGCCCGTACCGGCCGCTCAGGAACGCACCCCGGTCGATCACCATGTCGACCTCGGTCGCGCCCTGCTCGACGGCGAACCGCGTGTCGGCCAGCTTGATGTCCATCGTGCTGCGGCCGCTGGGGAACGCGGTCGCGACGCTGGCGATGTTGATGCCGGTGCCCTTGAGCTCGTCGGCAGCCGTCTTGACCATGTCCGGGTAGACGCACACGGCCGCGACCCGCGGCACGTCCGGCCGCTCGGGGTCGGGACGCTTGGCCTTGGCGGCGAGCGAACGCACCTTGCCGTGCGTGTCCGCGCCTTCCAGCGTGGTCAGGTCGACCATGCTGATCGCCAGGTCGATGGCGTGCAGCTTGGCGGCCTTCTTGATGCTCCGCGTGCCGAGGCCCGCGGCTCGTTGCTCGACGCCGACCTGGTCGACGCCGGGGAGCCCGTGCAGGAAACGCCGCAGTGACGATTCGTCGCGCACGGCGTCAGCCAGGGCCGACGGCAGTGTCGTTGGAGCAGCCATGACCGCGAGTCTAAGCGGAATGGGACGCCCGTCCTAAGTGAAGCCGTTTGCGCAGGTCAAGCGCCCTGTCGACGCAGCTGGGCGCGGTACAGCGGCACCGTCGTCTCGTCCAGCTCCGGCGCGTCCTGCGTCGCGCTGCCGGTGCGCTTGAGCTTCTGCCACGGCAGCACCGCCCCGGCCAGCGCGGTGATCACGGACTGGATGACGACCAGGTACATGAGCTGCCGGTAGACGACCGGTTGCAGCGCGACGGCCCACAACGGCCGCAACCGTTCGCCGTCGAGCCGGAACGCGATCACCGCGGGAACCAGCTGCAGCGCCAGGAAACCGAGCCACGCGAGCGCACCGGCAGCGGGATCGGACCACAGGCTCAGCACCGCGAACACGTCGATCGCGGGCGCCAGCACCGGCAGCGCCACCTGGTAGAGGAACAGGTACGGCAGCGCGCGACGGCCGAGCTTGCCGGCCATGCCGCGTTCGAAGACCGCGCCGCGGTGCTTCCACATCGCCTGCAACGTGCCGTAGCACCAGCGGTAGCGCTGCCGCCACAGCTGGCCGAGGCTCGCCGGCGCCTCGGTCCACGCCCGCGCGTCCTCCTGGTAGACCACCGACCAGCCGGCCCGTTCCAGCGCCATCGTCAGGTCCGTGTCCTCGGCCAGCGTGTCCTCCGGCACGCCGCCGACCTCGCGCAACGCGCTGACCCGGAACCCGCCGACCGCGCCGGGCACGGTCGGCATGCACTGCATGACGTCGTACATCCGCCGGTCGAGGTTGAAGCCGATCACGTACTCGATGTGCTGCCAGCGACCGAGGAGCCCGGACCTGTTGCCCACCTTGGCGTTGCCCGACACCGCGCCCACCGCGGGGTCGGCGAACTGCTGCACGAGGTTGGCGACGGTCTCCGGTTCCAGCACGGTGTCGCCGTCGACCATCACGACGAGCTCGGTGCGGGTGTGCCGCAGGCCGGTGTTCAACGCGGCCGCCTTGCCCGCGTTGCGCTGGCGCACCAGCGAGACGTTCGGCAGGTGCAGGCTCCTGACCACCTCGGACGTGCGGTCGGTCGAGCCGTCGTCGATCACGATCACCTGCACCGGGTTGGTGCTCGCGAGGATCGTGCGCAGCGTCGCCTCGATGCCCGCTTCCTCGTTGTAGGCGGGCACCAGCACGGTCACCAGCTGCGGGCGCAGCCGCGGCGCGTGCCTGCCGGGCTTGCGCCGCGCGTGGATCGCCGTCGTCACCAGCAGCACCGCGGCGCGGGCGAGCGCCAGCACGCTGGAGATCACGACGAGCCACGTCAGCAGCTCCGTGACGAACCTGGAGAACCGCACGGTCAGCGACACCGCCGTGCCCTCCGCGCGTTCCGCCGCGGTCGCCTGCCGGATCGCCTGCTTGACGCCGAACGCCTCACCGGCGGTCTGGAACGCGAACCCGCGCTCCTTCAGGCTCGGAATCAGCTTCTCCAGTGCCGCAACGGTTTGCGACCGGTCACCACCGCCGTCGTGCATCAGCACCACGGCGCCCTTGGCGTCCTTCGGCGTGGCGTTCGCGAGGATCGCGCCGGTGCCGGGCCTGCGCCAGTCCTCGCTGTCGAGGTCGGCGAGCACCACCAGGTCGCCGGCCGCGGTGATCCGCTCGATGCCGACCAGGTCCTCGTCGTCGACCGCGTTCGGCCGGTTCGAGTACGGCGGCCGCACCAGCTGACTGGACTTCCCGGTGCCGCTCGCCACGACGAGCCCGGTCTGCCCGAGCTCCAGCCGGGTGCGCGTCTCACCGACCTTGCCCAGGTCGACGTGGGTGAAGGTGTGCAGTCCCACCTCGTGGCCCTCGGCGTCGACGCGCGCCAGCACGTCCTGGTGCTGCGCCGCGGATGCGCCGGTGACGAAGAACGTGGCCTTGACCCCGTTGCGCCGCAACACGTCGAGGATCTTCGGCGTCCACTCGGGATCCGGCCCGTCGTCGAACGTCAGCACCACCGTGCGGTCCGGGGTCTTCCGCGAGCTGAGCCCCGATCCGGTGTTGCCGATCAGCGGCCCGCCCTGGTGCACCGAGTCCGGCACCGTCTTCGCGGGTCCCGCGGTGGGCGCGGCGCCCTGGCCGACCCGTCCGACCACGAACGTGTCCAGCAGCAACGCGCCGAGCAGGATCACCAGGCCGAGCGCCAGCAGCACCCAGTGGGCGCGCGGTTGCGGCCTCACGGCTTGCCCTGACCGGGGTTGCTCGGCCGGTTCGACGCACCCGGCGGATCGGCGCGCTTGTTCTCGGTCGTGGTCGTGGTCGTGGTGGCGGCGGTTGTCGTCGTGGTCGCGGTCGTCACCGGACGTGTTGTCGTGGTGACCCGGGGCGCGGTGGTTTCGTTGCGTGGCAACGATGTTGCTTCGGGTGACGACGACGGGGTGTCCGAGGTCGTGGTGACCGCGGGCTCCGCGGCCTTGGGAATCGGCAGCAGCGTCGTCGGGTTCACCGGGCCACCGGCGAGCGCCACGACGAGAAGCACCAGGTAGGCGAGCGCACCGACGGCGAACGTGCCGACGGCGATCCGCATCACCTTGCGGCGGCGGCCGCTCGGATCAACGAACACGGGTCTGTCAGAGGGAGTCGTCATGACCTTCGCGGGGGGACGGCATGGGGTCGCAGGAGGGTAACCCCCTGCCCCGTCCAGCGGAAGTCGTTCACCGCCCCCGAATCGCGAACGGCGTCAGTCGAACAGTTCGCGCAGCACCTGGGACTTCTTCTTCCTGGGCCCCTTCACCTCGACGCCGCCCATGATCGCGAGCCCGGTGATGCGCACCGTCGGCGCGCCCGGGATGTGCGGCCGCGACGGCGCCCGGTTCTCGAACGCGCCCATGAAGCCGAACCCGTCGACCTTCACGTTGATGTCGTCCGGCACGCGGATGTCGACACCGCCCCAGAACGCGAACACGCTGATGGTGACCTCGGCTTCGGCGAAGTGCGCGTTCGTGAGGTCCAGGTCGATGCCACCCATGACCGCGACGGCGTTGTGCAGCCGCGGGACCACCCACTGGCCCTTGCGGTCGACGCCGGACCAGAACGCGACGGACGTCGCGCTGCCCGGCTCGCCGCCGATGCGGTTGCTCACGGCCTGCTGGTACTGCGGCACGACCGGGGGCTGGGGCAGGCCGCTCAGCACCAGGTCCGCGGTGATGGGCACGAGCTCGCCGTAGGTCTTCGCGGCGTAGACGGCCGCGAGCCGTTCGTCCAGCTCGTGGATGTCGAGGCGGCCCTCGGCGGTTGCTTTGTGCAGCACCTGGGCGATCCGTTCCCGGTCCGCGTCGGAGGCGCGCAGGTGGCTCTGGTCAGCGGGTACCAGCTCGTCGCTCACCCGATCGAGTCTAGAGCGGTCACCTGCGGTCCGGGGCGTACTTCACCGGGATCGGTGCAGGCCAAATCATCGGCAGCACCCCAGGTGGTGTCAGGCGGTCGGCTGCCGCAACGGCAACCCCGCCGCCCGGTAGATCGAGTCGATCACCGTCATGTTCTTCACGGCGTCGTCCGCGGTCGTCGGGAACGGTTTGCCGTGCAGTACCGCGTCGGTGAACGCGTCGAGCTGGTAGGCGTAGGTCGGGCGCCGTCCGAACGTCTCGGCGGAGCTCCTGTTCCTGAGCCGCAACGACAACCGGTGGAACACGTGCGGCCCGAGCGGGTTGAAGACGCTCAGCGTGCCGTTCTCGCCGACGGCTTTCATCGAGATCTTGAGCAACGCCGACGACCACAGCGACGCGTGCACGGAACCGGTGTGGCCGGAGGGGAAGCGCAACTCGGCGCGCATCGCCCTGTCGATGGACTGGCCCCGCAGCAACGCCCGTGCGGACCGCACTTCGGGTTCCTCACCGCCCAGCAGGCGCACCATGTTCACCGCGTAACAGCCGGCGTCCATCATCGCGCCGCCCGCGAGCGAGTAGTCGTAGCGGATGTTGGAGAACATCGGCAGCGGGAAGCAGAGCGAGGCCTCCACGTGCCGCAACGGGCCCAGCACGCCGGAGCGCATGATCTCGTCCACGCGCTGCGCCAACGGGTGGTAGCGGTAGTGGAACGCCTCCATCACCACCAGCCCGGAAGCGTTCGCGGCGGCCGCGACGGTGGCGGCCTCGGCGGCGTTGGCGGTGAACGGCTTCTCGCACAGCACGTGCTTGCCGGCCTCCAGCGCGGCCAGCGTCCACTTGCCGTGCAGGCCGTTCGGCAGCGGGTTGTAGACGGCGTCGACGGCGGGATCCGCGAGCAGGTCCTCGTAGGAGCCGTGCACGCGGGCAATGCCGTGCTTGTCGGCGAAGGCCTGGGCTCGCTGCGGCGATCGCGCGGCGACCGCCACGACCTCGGCGACGGTCGAGGAGCGGGCCGGGCGGATGACAGCGGGCGGCGCGATCATGGCCGCGCCGAGCACTCCGATGCGCACGTGGTCTGTCACCCGGCCGACCCTACACCTCTTCAGTTAACGGCGTTCACTCGACCAGATCCGTGGCACGGCAGGGGAAGAACGGGATCTTCTCGATCGGCGCCGGGCCGGACCAGCGCCACGACTCCATCTGGCGGCGGGAGCGCCTGCCGAAGAACGCCCGCCACAGCTCGTAGCCCTCGACCTCCAGCGTGACGGGACCGTCGCCGAACTCGCCGAACTCCGTCTTCGCGGTGATCTCCGGCAGGCGGCGCACGGACATCCACGTCAGCGTGGGCTGCCACACCGCGTCCGGCAGGCGTTCGCGGCCGAGTGCCGCGCGCAGGTCGGCCTCGTGCGTGATCGCGTCCACGGCCAGCTGGAACGGGATCCGCTCCAGCTCGTCGATGCGGTCGCCGTCGGCGTTCCACTGCTCCAGGAGCTCGACGACGGAGAGGTGCTCGCGTTCGGCGACGTGCCGCGCGGTCCACTCCCGCGACGGCGCGCCCTCCATCCGTCCGGTCGTGAAGTCCGAGGCCGCGCCCGCGAGGTGCGCGATCAGCTGGTGCACGGTCCACTCAGGACAGGCGGGCACCGTGCGGGCCAGTTCCGGTGCGCTCAGTCCCATCGCGAGCCCGACCGTGCGCTGACGGGACTCCCGGTAGATCTCTTCGAACACCCCTAGCTCCTCCCAGCGGTTACGGTGTCGAGCATGGACGTCCTCGTCGTCGATCATCCACTCGCCAAGGCGAGACTCACAACCATGCGCGACGCGCGCACGGACAACGCCGCTTTCCGCGCCGCGTTGCAGGAACTCACCGTCATGCTGGTCTACGAAGCCATGCGTGAGGCGCCCCTGACGGAGGACCGGACGCACACCCCGGTCGCCCGCACCACCGGCTACCGGCTGTCGAACCCGCCGCTGCTCGTGCCGGTGCTGCGGGCCGGGCTGGGCATGGCCGACCAGGCGCACAAGCTGATCCCGGACGCCCAGATGGGGTTCGTGGGGCTGGCGCGCGACGAGGAGACGTTGCAGCCGACGCCGTACATGGAGTCGCTGCCGGAGGACCTCGCCGGACGCCCGGTGTTCGTGCTCGACCCGATGCTCGCGACCGGTGGCTCGATGGCGTACACGATCCGGTTGCTGACCCAGCGCGGTGCGACGGACGTGACGGCGGTGTGCGTGCTGGCGGCGCCCGAGGGCATCAACCACCTGGAGGACGCGAAGCTGCCGGTGCGGCTCGTCACCGCTTCGGTGGACGAGCGGTTGAACGACTCCGGCTACATCGTGCCTGGCCTGGGTGACGCCGGTGACCGTCTGTACGGAGCGGTTTAGGACATACCTCCGATCGGACGTAGCAATGGTCTAGACCTCAGAGCTAACGTGCTCTGGACCACACCGCCGCTGCCGCGATCGGATTTAGGAGAACCATGTCCAGACGGAGATGGGGTGTCGCCGCGCTCGCGGTCGGCGCCCTGTCCGCATCGCTGGCACACGCGCCCGCTAACGCCGACGTCGAGACCAGTGGGCACCACGGGTACTCGAAGACCCGCACGGTCGGGTACTTCATCCAGTGGGGCGTGTACGGCCGCAACTTCCGGGTCAAGAACCTCGTCGACAGCGGGGCCGCCGCGCGGCTCACGCACCTCAACTACGCGTTCGGTTTCCTCGACGAGTCGGGCAAATGCGTCAGCGCCGACCCGTGGGCCGACTGGCAGATGCCCTACACGGCCGAGCAGTCCGTCAGCGGCAAGGCCGACGAACCCGGGCAGCTCGCCGGCAACCTGAACCAGCTCAGGCAGCTCAAGGCCAAGTACCCCAAGCTGAGGATCAACATCTCGCTCGGTGGCTGGACGGGCTCGCGCTACTTCTCCAACGCCGCGCTCACACCCGAGTCGCGCGCCGCGAGCGTGAAGTCGTGCGTCGACATGTGGATCAACGGCAACCTGCCCGGCCTGCCCGCGGGTGCCGCCAAGGGCATCTTCGACGGCGTCGACATCGACTGGGAATGGCCTGCGAGCAACGGCAACACGGAGCCGCCCAACGTAGTGCGCCCCGAGGACAAGCAGAACTTCACCAAGCTGCTCGCCGAGTACCGCAGGCAGCTGGGCTGGAACCGCGACCTGACCGCGTTCCTCCCCGCCGACCCGGTGCTCCTCGACCGCGGCTTCGAGGCCGCGAAGGTGTTCTGCTACCTCACTTTCGGCACGCTGCAGGGCTACGACTACCACGGCGCGTGGGAGCCGCCGGCGAACCAGCAGTCGGCGCTGCGCGTGCCCGAGGGTGACCCGTCGCCGTCCGAGTTCAGCTCCGAGGTGACGGTCGACGCGTGGCTCTCGCGGGGTGCGCCGCGCTCGAAGACCGTGCTCGGGGTGCCGTTCTACGGCCGCGGCTGGACAAGGGTCGCACCCGGCACGCGCAACGGCCTGTTCGGCACGGGCACGCCGGCGCCGGCCACGTACGAGGCGGGCTACGAGGACTTCCACGCCCTCAAGCCGAAGCTGGCCGATCCCAAGTACAAGGTCTACCGCGACGAGCGCGCCGGCTTCGCGTGGATCTACGACGGCACGACGTGGTGGACCTACGACGACGCGGTGGAGATGAAGCGCAAGGCTCGCTTCATCAACGACCGTCGTCTGGGCGGAGCGATGATCTGGTCGCTCGACGGTGACACCGCCGACGCCGAACTGGTCAAGGCCCTGGACGGGACCCTGAGATAGGGCACCGCCGGTGGACGGACTGTCCGGATCGGACAGTTCAGCGGGTCCGGGGAGGTTTCGCGGCGGCCGCCTCCCCGGATTCCGCCGCCAGCCAGCCCCTGCCGTGCGCGCGCAACGCCAGCTCGTAGGTGGCGGCGGCGTCGATGCCGGGCGGCAGGTTGCCGCCGAGCTCCAGGCTCACCAGGCCGTGCGCGATGCCCCACACCGACATCGCGATCTGCTCCGGGGCCTCGTCGAGGAACACCTTCTGCGCGACCGCGCGCCGCACCGTGGTGATCACCGGTGCGAACGTCCTGCCCGCCGCGCGGCTCATCGCCTTCGTCGGCTCGACGACCTTCGAGTAGAGCACCGAGTAGAACTGCGGGTCCGCGAGCGCGCTGCGCCGGTACGCCAGTCCGATCTGGACCAGGTCCTCCGCGGGGTCGTCGGTGACCGGCACCGCCGCGAGGTGCGCGCCGAACCGGTTGAACGCCTCGTCGTAGAGCGCTTCGAGCAGCGCCGGCTTGCCGCCGAAGAGGGAATAGACCGCCGTGGTCGAGGTGTTGACGTCGGTGGCGACCCTGCGCAGGCTCACCGCCTCGGGACCTTCGGTGCTGAGCAGCTTGCCCGCCCGTTCGAGCAGCCGCCGCCGCAGAGCGTCGTCGTGGGTCTTGGGCCGGGGCATCACGCAATCCTAACGGCCGCTGGTCTGAGTGGTATCACATTGGTACCGTCGCTGGCATGGCGATGACCTTGCGGTTGACCGAAGAGGAGAACCTGCGGCTCGCTGAACTGGCGCAGGCCGAGGGGCGCTCCAAGCAGGAGGTCGTGCGTCTCGCGATCGCGGACCGCTACCAGCGCATGCAGCAGGAGGAGAAGCTCGGCGAGGTGCTCGGGCGGGTCCTGCCGAAGTACCGAGGTCTTTTGGATAGGCTCGGATCTTCCTGAAACTGTCAGACCTCTGTGATCAACTGGGTGCCGTGATCTCCTACCTCGACGCCGGGGACCTCTTAGTGCTGGCCACGGCCGTGACCGGCGGCGACCTCGTCGTCCGGGACATCGGCCTGCTGGACACGGCGGCCTACCGTCCCCGCGCCACCGTGCTCGGCGTGGAGGCTTACGACACGCTGTGGTTGAAGTCCTCCGCCTTACTCGACTCGATCGTGCGAACCAGGCCCCTGGTCGAGGGAAACTGGCGGCTCGGCTGGGTCTCCGCTGTCACCATGTGTGACATCAACGGATATTGGATCGACGCGGACGAGGACGACGCGCTCGGACTCGTGCGCGCCCTGGGCCGTGACAAGATCGACGTCCCGGAGATGGCGGGCCATCTCGAAGCGTGGGGACTCCCGAAGGATTCCGCTTGACCTAGAGCGCGCTCTAGGTCATAGCGTCGAGCTCGTGAGTTACTCGATAGCCCAGGCCGCGCAGCGCAGTGGGTTGTCCATCGACACCTTGCGCTACTACGAACGAATCGGTCTCGTCGACCCGCCCGCGCGTGACTCGGGTGGTCGCCGCAGCTACTCGGAGGAGGACCTCGGCTGGCTGGCCTTCGTGACGCGCCTGCGCACGACCGGCATGCCGATCCGCATGATGCGCGAGTTCGCGCAGCTCAGGCACCGCGGCGACCTGACGGCAGGCCGCCGCAAGCAGATCCTCGTCGAGCACCGCAACGACGTCCGCTCCCGCATCGCGGAGCTGCAGACGTGCCTGGAGGTGCTCGACTACAAGATCGACCACTACGCGGTGGTCGAGCGTGACTTGGAGGCGACGGCGTGAGCCGTTTGTTGGGACAGCTGGAAGTCGGGCCGCAGGGACTCGGCTGCATGGGGATGTCGGAGTTCTACGGCGCCGGCGACGAGGCGGAGTCGATCGCGGTGATCCACCGGGCCCTGGAGCTCGGCGTGACGCTGCTCGACACCGCCGACATGTACGGGCCTCACCTGAACGAGGAACTCGTCGGCCGCGCGATCGCGGGCCGTCGTTCGGACGTCGTCCTGGCCACGAAGTTCGGCATCGTGCGCGAGCCGGGCGGCACCCGCGGCGTCCGCGGCGACCGCGAGTACGTCC
>Ga0070710_10000434_pt1 | contig 19642 bp, 36 predicted proteins | sample LARL52metaG_FD_65454 | JGI IMG/M metagenome (GOLD analysis project Ga0070710, IMG submission 65454) | Corn, switchgrass and miscanthus rhizosphere microbial communities from Kellogg Biological Station, Michigan, USA - LAR L5-2 metaG | ecosystem: Host-associated > Plants > Roots > Rhizosphere ... | reverse complement strand
GTATTCATTTGAATCTTTAAGTTCATTAAAATCGATCTTATAGCATCTTTCGTAACCAAGCCTACGTGCCAGTTCTTCGCGAAGTTCAATGCCTGGTTGATCGTTGTCTGTTGCAATGTAAATCCTTTCTTTGTTTTCAAGATATTCAAAGCAGTTATCCAGCCATTCCATCTTAGCGTTTTTGCTTGCACCGTTTGGTACTGATACGGCAAATTCATACCCGGACTCAAACCATGACATCGCATCTATTTCACCCTCTGTGATTAGACATTCATTGGATTCCTTGATAGCATCCAAATTGAATAAAATCAATTCGGCATCCTTTACTAACTTGAAGTGTTTATTCCCCGTTCTGAATTTTGTATTTACCAATCCTCCGTTTCTGAAATAATTGAATTGAACCGTATTCATTTCCTTAGATGCCTGCGGCATAAACTCTGGCCCTTCTGTTATTCTAAAATGGTTCAATGTGTTTTGACTTATGCCACGTGAGAAGAAGTAATTCACCATGGCATCACTTAAATCAGTTCTATTGTTGAACTTTGGTACAAAGTATTGTTTTTTAGGATTCACGTATTCTGATTTAATGATAAAAGACCCTTCGCAATGATTACACCTGCCTACGTTTTTCTCATGATTCCATGAAAAGCATTTCATTGTCTTTTTTTTACGTAAATGGCTGCATTTAGGGCAAACCATTTGCTCTTCTCCTGACATACGCTTTACATCAATTGAAAAGTCTGTTCCGGTTGACAGTTCGTGTATCTGCATTAGAATTGAAAATCGTTAGGTTTAATTTTTACAGTTTCGTCTTTTGCTGTCCAGTTCTCAGAATTCCATTTTCCATCCTCAAACATTTCTTTTATTGTTCCCATAAAATTTTCTAAAGAATGCTTAAACTTTGGATTTTTACTTTTTATATTTTTATAAGACTCAAATTGAATTTTGAAATATTCAATTCTTTTTGAATTTGTTAAAAAAGAAACAAATAATCTTACTTCTCTGAGTTTATCATGATTTACATTTTCTGAAAAATCGAAAAATCTAATTATATCTATTACTAAGTTTACATCTATAATTATATTTATATTTTCATCTTCCATATGCTGTAGCATATGCTCAGCACTAGCCTCTTTTAAATCTTCATGTTTTTTTGTTGATTTACTACCTTTAGCGTTTGTTCTACGGCTTTCAGTGAACTTTTTACGCTTATCAATTTCTTCTCTAAGTCTTTCATTATAGAAGTATTCACCGTCTCTTTTAAATTTTAGCTTAAGCATAGGCCAAGCTACATCAAAGCATATGCTTAGCACTTGCTTAGCTTGTGCTTCGTTGAATTGATGACAATTAAATTGAAGAATCAACAAGACCATATATGCTCCTTTTTGTTCAAAAGTCATATACATAGTTCCAGAAAGAAAATCTCCTGGATAAAATAAAAAAGCGGGGTCTTTAGCCATTGTTACACTCCTTCCATTCAAATTCAAAACCGGCCTTTTGTGCTTTTGATACAGCTTTGATCCATTTAAAAAAATCATAATTAGACAAACTCCCTTTTGCAATATTACATTGCTTACAACACGGTGCTGAATTAGCAACGGTATAACCAAGATTGTTATTAACTCTATCTATTCCAGTATAAAAATAATCACCATTTGTTCCTTTTGATCTTGGTGCTTTCGTTTCTCTATGAGATCCGCAGTATAAGCAAGGAGATTCTACTAAATTTTTAAATTGATTATTTGTTAATAAGAAATCATAGCCCCTTTTTTCTGCGGATCTTTTATAATTGTAAAGCAGTTGATTGAAAGCTGATACTCCAACTCCTTTTCTGTTTGAACCACTTCTTTTTGAGGAAAGTTCTCTATTCATACATCCACAACTCTGCGTCTTATATTTCAATAATTCTCTAGATCTTACAGCTATTCTGGCCCCGCAATCACATAAACAGCCCCATACGTTGTACCCACTTTTTCTATAAACGCCTAAATGTACTTCCACAATCAATCTACCTGTTTTTAGCCCTTTGTAATTAGATTTTTTGGACATTTTTTTCCTAGGAATATCAGGTATGTCTCCTCTTAACCTATATCCGTTAAATAATCTTTCGCCCATATATTATTAATTATTGTTAAAAAGTTTGTAGCCTAAAAATTTATATGCCTAAAAATCTAAATAAAGCAGACTTCTCATCTGATGTTATTTTCCTGGCTCCTGACAATGTCTGAGAGAATCTAACCTTATCAAGACCTATTTGCTTGCCAACAAATTCTTTTTTATATCCCATGGATGAGATTCTCTTTTCAATCTTTTCTCTTAATTGTTTGTCCATTTAATTTTTGTTAATCATTTTTAATCAAAATTTTGGGAGCATTTCTACTCCCGTTTACACTTCAAATATACTAAAAATCAAACATACTTAGCTGTGATTGTGTGATTTTATTGTTACTATGTTTATCGAAAAACGCTTGTCTTTGTTCTAACTGCTGCGGTGTTAGGATCTCGGAAAGTATCCGGTCTCGCTGTTCGGCAAGGGTCTCGCCCCAATCGCATATGGATAGGAAGTCTTCGTAGGCGTTCATGATTCAATTCCGTTAAGTATGTTTTCGATTGACTGTATGTCTTGGTCGGATAAATTATCGCTGTCAGGCCACAATACATCGCACACAAAATGTTTTCTCAGTCCGCGTATAGTTTTGTACGTCTCCCATAATTTACATCCCTGAACCCAAAAATGTGAGTGGTTCCGATCTTTAGTTAGACTATACATAAAGCTGTCCGATTAATATGTCCTGGCCATGTGGATTTATCATAGGAATATCAGACAGTTCGCGAAGTCTTTGCTTTGCCTGGCTCCGAAGCATCCTGCAGTCGGTTGACTCGCAAAACTTAACAAGAGCGTTCATTTCCTCTAATATGGAGTCCATTTCCTTTCCGGTATATGTCTTTATGTTCATTTTGTTCACTCGCTTAACAAAGGGCGGTCGAGTAAACCGCCCTGTTCTTACGAGATTTGTGTTTAAAATTTATCCGTGCATTTCACCCTGCACAGTTCGGGGTTAAAGACTTATGATGTATTGCCTGATAAGGTCTACTCGATCAGAAACTAGTTCAATTGATTTTGGGTCACGATCTAGTCCGAATCGCTTAATACGATATTCTAATGGAACGGAATCGTATGTCATTTCAGATTCTACCAGATCATATAGTTCAGCTTCAAGATCATCTAATCCCAATTCATACATACGCGACCTGGCTTCTCGTTCTATCATCTTTTCTGGAGCATTCATAAGCGTGTATACCAATCCTGATTTAGGCTTATTATACAGCTCCATATAGCCCTGTAGTTGCCAGCCATAACCATCGATAGGTATTTCGTTATAGAACAGAGGGAAAGTCGATTCTGACCAACTGTTTTTGATGTCCTCAACGGAATCAGTCAAAACTATATCACCTTCACCGGTCATGAATGAATTTGTTTTTCTGTCAGTGTTCTTTTTAACGTCACCCCATCCGTAGTAAGAAGATGCAAACTTTATAGATTCGTTTTCGCATTCATTACCTTTCAATGTATATTTAGACCTGAAATTCTTTTCACGATCATAAAATTCCGGCTGAGATTTTATCCAATCATGAACATAAGTGATGCAGGTTTTTGACAACAATTCCGATTTAGTTTTTGGATTAGTCATGATCTTCCCAATTCCGGAACATCTGACAATAAATTCCTTACTTAGATGCATCTTCGAACTGTTTTAAAATTGATTCAGTAATAGTGAATTTTTCCTGAAGAATGGTAAGCAATCCTTTAAGATCTGTTTTCTTGTCCTTTAAAGCTTGTATTCCCTGAATGAAACCTTTGTTTTCCTCTGTGAGTGTAGGTAATGGAGTCGCTGCGGGCGGTTCTTTTCTTACCCTTAATGCTTCCATTGTTTCACCAAAGGCTTTAATCTTTACCACATACAATACTATAGGTTTATTAATCCAATCTTCAACAAATGGACTTCCTGTAGCTGATGTAATTGATTTAGCATTTACGCTATTAACAATCATAGGTTTTTGGCCTTTAAGATAAATGACTAATCCCTGATTTTTTTCAGCGTTTTTTAATTCCTCTTTTTTAACTCCCTCAATTAAAACAACTATTTCGTTCGTTGTTCCGTCTGCGTTCATGAGTTCATAGGCGCCAATATAATTGGGGTCTCGCAGTTTTTTGTAATGAGTCTTTTCCATTATTTATTTTTTTATTAGTCTATTTGCTGATTTAATGACATACGGTCTGATTATACTCACAGCTTCACATAGATCAGAATGTAATTGTTTACCTTCTTCGGTTGTGAATTTTATTTGCTTAATCACATCCAGCATATCAAACACCCTACGATACCTAATTTGTTCATTATGAACTATGATTTCTTCCTCAGTCATTTTGCTTTAAATAAATAAGCCAGCTTCAAAAGGACAGGTAGTGCGCTGTCGATTATTCACTGGCTTGTTAATGTTTTGATATCAGGCACTACTCTGATTTGTTTATGTGAAGGTAGGTATTATAGGGATATGGTTTTGTAACGATGTGGTTACGATATAGCTTTATTTATAGCGCAGTCTGCTTTATTTATTTCGGCATACAAGCTGTCATCATGTCCTAAAAGTGAATTAATAGATTTAACCAATGATCTTAAGTCTATTAAAGCTTCCAGTAAATCAGGAGCTGCAGCGATTAGTTTTGCATCAGGATGATCAATATCCTTAAACCAATTCTGATGATGTTCACGTCCTTTAACTATAACACCCATTGTGTCTGCCCTATGCATTAATTGCATATCTTGACCATGATCTATATTAAACCTAGGCGCGGCACCTCCCATGCCATAACGAACAAAGTCCATTACTGTTAGGTCATATCTAATTTTCCCGCCTACTAAATGTATATATTTACTTTTTTGGTTAAATTCCCATCGCCAAGGGCCTGGTGTATATTTCTGTTTCATAATCCTGGGTTATTAACCGGACTCATACATCCGGCATAGTGAAGTAAAACGAATAGAATGAATAGAGCGAACATTACCTGAACGTACGGGAATGGTTTCTTAGCCATGGTAATGCCTCCTGAAACTTTAGATAGATCACCTATATTTGATTCATATGGGATACTATGTAAAAGACCATGCATAACAATAACCTGTTCATTCTTTGTGGGGAATCTGCCGAATTTAAGCCAGAATGATTTTAACCCATCTATGCTAATTGTGTTTGATTCTAAAAAATCAATCAATTCCTTTTCAGGCAAAAGTGTAATCTTTCTCAAATCATCCATTAACATATAGATGTGGTTTTGAGATAAAGATCTCATTGAATAGTCTCTGTGTTTCATGATTCTAAATCCTCCTTGTTTTGAATGTTCATAAGCTTTAGTTGGCCGATTAATGTTTGCTCGCAACGCTCTATGGCTTCATCAGATTCAGAAAGATCATCAATTGTACTGTTGATAGAATTTAATAAATCCTTTTTATGACCAATGGCCGAATTTACATTATTTATGCAAGCCTGTAGTTTTTGTGCCTGTTTCTGATACTTTTCGATGTCTAGCATTATCTTTTAGCGTTTACGTTGTGTGACTCAATTGTGAAGTTTATTTGGTTTAATACGCTTTGATAGTTCTGTACAACATTTTCAAGACTCTCAATGTATTCGATTATAGGCCTAAATAACTCTAAGTCATTATTGCCGGTATTTTCTATCATTTCTGATAGTTGTGTGCTAGATTTTATTTTGAAAGGTTCTTTTGCCATTACTTTTGGGTTTTGATGTGATCGGTTAGTTTTTTGATTAGGCTATCTAAGCTTTCTGGGTGATCATGTTCAAGCCAGTCGCCATACCATCCTCTATATTGAAATTCATAAGATGGTGTTGGATTAGTATTGTCTGGAAACTTATAAACATGTATACTCTTAGATGAATGAGAGTGATCTAAATTAGCACCTTCAATTTTAAGGCTCAAATCAAAAACTGTTTTGAGCTTTTTGGCTGTCTGTTTATCTAGAATGATTCGGTGGTTTTTAAGTTTCCAACAACAGACTTCAAATCGTAAATATTGCATTTCTTTTTGATGCATTGATAAGCCTCATCGAAACGGAATGAATCTCGCGCCTCTATTTCTTGAATTGCCAATTGGCTTATTCTTTCGTCGCACCTAGCGTATAGGTATTGCTTTAGTTCTTGTGTCATGGTTTTTTGTTTAGTGCCGTTATTAAATTGTCAACTACATACATGACTTTTTCAAGCATTATCTCAATTTCCTGTTTTCTTAAGTCGTCCGCTTGTTGTTGTGATGTGAATTGATTGAAATCATCACTTGGATTATAAGTGTTTTTCCTTAAATCATAAATAGGCATATTATCGTAGTGCCTCAACCCTAAAAGTGTTTTAGTAAACTCAATAGCCATCAATTCTCGCTTAGTCAATCCGGTTTTTCCACTTGAAATCGCATCTTCAGCATAATATCCATCGATAACCCCAATTGGTGAATCTCCATCTGTTTTCATATCTATTTATTTAAAACGTTATTGAAATAATCCTTTGCTACATCATCGAAGTTGGAATCCAGGTAGTCTGATGCATCTACCTTTGTGTCGTACTCGGATGAGGTAGGATCACAAGTTAATCCTGTTCCGCAATGTGTAACGTTTAGTTCGCACATTTCGATGTAATTGATGAGCTTTGATTCCGGGATAGGTATAGTCACATCGTTGGATAGTATGATGTTTACTATCGAACTATTGGAAGATTGTTCAGCGTATGAGAACTCTACAATTTTTATTAAATCATATTGACTAATATACGCTTTAGTAGTTTTCTGTTTTTCTACATCAAAAACAACCCAAGGAACTATACTGTCATCTTCGCATACTGTACCTTTTAATCCATTTTTAAGACCGATTTTAAGATATGCATTGCCTTTTAAAGACACCCTATCTCCAGTTTTAAATTTCGCTTCCATATTATTCGGATATTAGTTCTAAGTCGTAAATACTTATTGATGTCCCTCTTTTTGAGTAGTTATATTCCGAAATATCGAACATAACCCAAGGCGTAGAACTTTCATCCTCATTGACAAATCCTGTTGCGCCTTTTGGCACTTTAACAAGATTATTATATGCACTACAAGTAACAATTACCCTGTCTCCTTTTTTAAATTTCGCTTCCATGTTATTTGCTTTTAGGTTCATCATTCATGTAAGAGAAAAAAAACACTGTCGACATTTCTATTAACATTAGAAATAAAAGAATGTACTTCAATTGTTCCGGCCAACCGTCAATACCGAACAGGATTATGAAAGGGATCATTGTAAGTCCCCATACTGATAATATTTTTCCTATGTTTCTCATGTTAGTAAGCCCCCAATCCTGAAGTGTCACCTATGCAAACTAGTGTCAGGCACAATACAAGTATGCCAATTGATACAGACCAACCAATGATAGTACGGCTATCTGTGTTTCTGATTGTGTTGATTAGATTTTTCATAACTAAAACTCTCTCCTATTTAAAATTTCTTTAATTATTTGCTTTAATTGATCCCCTTTTACAAAATTGTCTTTAGACCTGAATTGTCCGTAAAAGTTTGTGTTAACAAAAACACCTTTTTCTTTGGCGGAACTATAAAGAAGATCTAAAGCTTCTCTAATTACTGATCTTTCTTCGTCTGTTAATTCTATGGCTGTATTTTTCATGTTATTCGATTTGATAGGAACAAATGTAATGATAGTTTTTGAATTGTCAATAGCAAATTGATATTATTTCATATTTATTTATATTAGTGTTGCAATATCAAATTGTATGTATATATTTGTGATATGAAAAAGAAACTAACAGATGAAACTACTTTTGTAATTCGCATGGACGAAGAGACAAAACAAAAGCTTAAGGCAAAAGCAAAAGAATCCAGCAGGTCCATTAACGGTCACATTCTGCATTTAATTAAATCAGACTTGAAAGATGAGGAAATAAATCAGCAGGGTAAGTCTAGGTTTCAAGCTAGGCTTGATGAGTATATGGCTGCTCAAAATTCAAAGTTAAAAAAATGATCACCCGCACACCAACACAGATAAAGCACCGTGAAGCAGGGGTGATTAGGATAAGATACAACGCTTATTTTGCGTACTGTACCCTTACAAATCACCCTCTATATCAACCTGAGGTGACAGGTTCAATTTTCAACACTTTAGACAAGGTAAAAACGATATGAAAAACTATTTAAATTTTTTAGCTGCTAATACAGCCACAATATTATTCTTATCATTTTCCTGTCAATACCGGTATGGTTTGTTAAATATACGGCGTGATGATACATAAAAACGATCTAAGATTCGGTAATATAGTTAAATCTAGAAGCCGGAATGAAATAATAACTATTGATACTTTTGATACATTTAAGCGCGTATCTAGGTTATCTGTTACCCATGAGTACGTTCCTTTAACCGAGGAATGGTTATTGAAGTTTGGAGCAAAGGAATTAAAAGCTAAAAGAGGCGTGTTAAAAGAATTTGTGCTAAAAACTGTCAGGATAGAGTTAAGTAATAGCTACAATTTTTATTACAAAAACTCTAAAATAATCATTGAGTCAGTATCACAATTACAGAATCTTTACCATGCACTTACTGGTCAAGAACTAACAATAAAGCCATGAAAATAGGAACAGAATTTTTAGCAATAGCTATCCTTGTAGCAATCGGATACTTGACATACAAGTTGTTCAATTCAGACAAGCGACTGAACCCTGTGCCAGTCCAGGTAAAACAATGCAAGTGCCCATCGCTATTCACTCAAAAGGTATGGTTTGAAAAGCACGCTATGTTCATGGACAGCATGGAACACGCAAACAAAGCTAATCGTGAACGGTTGACGGACTCGGTTAGGAAGTATAACGAATTATTAAGGAGGAATGAATTATGAAAACAGGTAAGCAAATACTAGATTTCGTGGATGATAAAATCTCTGAACTATCTAAAAAAGCGAAAAAATCAAAGGGCGAAAATAAAGCAAACCTGGAATCAAGTGTAGTTACATTGGTATTATTAAAAATGTTTATAAAGAGCTAAAAATGGAAAACTTAACTAAAGAAAACGTCTACGTAAAGGTAGAAAGCAAAGAGCAAGCGTATAATTATGCCGCCGTCCTGAGATATCTTAATCAAAGTCTGTGTGATTCATTTTACGTTGACACAGAATATACGTCATCAAATCAAGATTCGTTAATTTATTCACTTAAAAAATGGACTTGCGGAAATAAGGGTAATCTAAAGGAAATAACATTCGGTCAGCTTATTGATATCCTTATGCAACCGGAAAAGATCGCTGTCAGGGTGGATAATGAAAAGGAAGGAAAAGCCATTTGTAAATTCAAATCTTGGGATTATCCGATAACTGCTTTTATTGGGAAAGAACCGTATGTGATCTATATGGATGATAAGTTTTCTTTCAATAGACTTTCAAACCATAATGACGGTCTATCAAACTACAAAATAATTCCCTTCTCCGAATTCGCCAAAGAACACAACATCAAACTGCCGATCATTACTACTGTCGATGGAGTGGATTTGTTTGAGGGGGATGAGTATCAGTTAGTTAAAAAGTTTCACGCAACAGGAAATATTTGGAAAATCTGTAGGAAAAATGTTAAGCTGTCGAGTAATGATTTTGTTCTTACAGATCCATGTATTTGTACGGCTTTTTCAACAATAGAATCAGCAGAAAAATGGATTAATGAACAAAATACAGTTGAGTGTGCATCATGTGAACGTGAAAATAGTAAATCTGAAATGGACTCGGAATACCGAAACGTGTGTAAAAGATGTAAGGATGCTAAAAATTCACGTGCAATAGCTATAATTTGGAATTCAATACTGGATGAGGTTCATAGAGCCGAGTCAAAGCATCCTGATTGGCCTACCGATAAAATATATGCTGTCAACATCATCGACGAAGAACTAGGCGAAGTAAAAAAGGAAGCCAACAAGATCCAGATGAACGAATCTGACGCATCACTGGACAACCTGAGAAAGGAAACAATTCAAACCGCAGCGACTTGCATTAGGCTGCTTAAAAACTTGTAGGATGAAAAAGATAAGTACACTATTTAAGAAACACCCTAACGACCCGGGAAGAGTTATTAATGAAATAAATCCAGATAATTTATGGGTATTTGACAAAGGCGTAATTGCAACCAGGAAATGGGATGGAACCTCATGTGCAATTATTAACGGTGAATTATATAAAAGGTATGATGTAAAGAAAGGAAAGTCTGTTCCTGATAATGCAATACCTTGTCAAGATCCTGATGAAATAACCGGTCATTGGCCTCATTGGGTTAAATGTAATCGAAATGATAATTCAAATAAATGGCATTTTGAGGCATTTGATATAATGTCTATTGATGACAAAATAGAAGGGACATATGAATTATTAGGCCCAAAAATACAAGGTAATCCAGAAAAATTTACTCATCATGTGTTAGTTGAACATGGAGGTGTAGTTTTTAATGAGAAACCAATATTTTTTAGTGACATAGAATCAATATTGGAACAATCAGATATTGAAGGCATTGTTTACCATCATCCAGATGGACGAATGTGTAAGATAAGAAAATCTGATTTTGGAATTAAGCGATAACAAAAAAGCCGTAGCGACAAACTACGGCTTTCTAATTTTAAGGCGATTTAAGCCATTATTATTTTTTTACGATCTTTTGATACACATATTCCATTAGAGACGAAATAACAACCCATTTCGTGCCAGATGGAGCAAAGAAAACCGCTAATAGTTTAGCTGACAACTCACTTACACCAGCCCAAAACGTACCCTCCAGACTTTCCAGGTATTTCTGAAGATTAAGTATTGTTTCTTCAAGCGTATCGGCCAATATCGCATCGGTCTGATTAATACCTTTAGAAACCTGTTTAAGCCCTTCTAGTAGCGTTTCTCTATCAAGATTAGGGAATGCTTTTTGGATAAGCTCAATAACGAATTCCGGCGCTTCTTTTACATTGTTATTGATGATGTTAAGGATTTCAGATCCGTCCTTCAATGCGGCCTGGACTTCAGGACTTTGATTGTTGTATGTTTTTGCCGCAGCATTAAAAATACCCTCAAAGATATCTCCGATTTTAGCTAGGATTCTACCAAGCCATGTTTTGTTTTCTGACATAATTTATGATTTAAGGTTTTCTGCTACTTGTGTAGCCTTTTCGTTTGTTGAATAGGTTGTAACAACTTGTGCCGGTTCTAAAAATAGATTCTTAGCTATGTAAGATACGAACGCACCTAAAGCTGTGACCCCTATAGCTTTCCAGTTGAAAGTTAATTCCCCTGCGCTTATTGATCCTTGAATTAAAGGAACAACTGAAGCCATAACAGCCAGTAATGAGCCCTTTAGAAAATCCCTCGCTTGCAATGTGAATTGAGGGGATAAAATTACCTTGTTTGCCATATTATGATTGAATTAATGCCCCGTAGAACAGTTTGTAATATCCCTCTATTGTTTTAGCCTTATCTAGGCCATTGATGATTTTCCGCGCGTTAAATGAATCCGTTTTATCCGATGTAAAATAATCGCCTAATGATTTTCCGGTAAACCTGCCATTGATCATTCCATTAAATAACACCTTTACAGATACATCCATTTTAAGTAACAATTCCGGCTGTTCCAGCAATGGCAAATTTAAAATCTTACCCATTCCTGAATAATTCTCAAACCAGGTTAATTGCACTAGACCCCTTCCATAATATAATTTATCTGGAGTTGTATATGGTTTGCGTGACATTTTAAGCTTTTTACCGTAGTCGTAGCTTTTGCCTTTACCGTATTCTTCAATCGGCTGCATACTATAACCTGTCTCATGGTAAGCCGTAGCAAGGATATAAGCCAACTTCCTGAGATCATTAACACATAGCCTTGAATACTCAGCAATAATAGCTTCAATGCCTTCAAATTGCTTTGATGATATCTTACCTTTGAACAGCGTTGTTCGGATTGAGTCGTAAAATGCTTTCGTGTTCATACCCAAATATACAAAATACTTGACACAAAAAAAGGCCGTACAAATTGCACGACCTAAAAGCTAAGAATAACGACAAACTTAACCGTTATCTTTCAAAGGCAATCCTAATATATTTAAAGATTGTTCGTCCCACTTTGAATCGGAATCGAAACGTGTTTTATCATCTGTTGTATAACAATCAAACTCTACATCAATAGATCCATCCCAAGATAGCATTAATGTAGGTGTTGCCCAATTTGACTGAAGATATGTGTACTCTTCATTTGTAGGCTTTCCATCTTCAAATATAATACCTCCAGTATAATCCCAGTCTCCGTTAAGTCCTGCCTCGCCAATCAAATTAGGTTTATCCAAATGCTCTTTAATTATAGATGCTGCTTTATCCCAATCAAATCGCATGTGTGGATTTGAATTTCTTGATCTTGTTGATAAGAAACCTTCGGCAAATGTTAATTCTGATCTTTTCATTTTTCGTTATTTTTAAGTGAACCCAAATATATACACTCTACTCAACACAACGATGCAACGATGTTGTTACATTCGGTATAATTACCTATATTTGAATTATCATTGTGCTTTGGACCGGCCAGTGAAATGAGCATTAGCTACCCAAAAATATACCTTAGCGGGTTAGTATGTATTGACGATTGTAGGCCGGTCCAAAACAGCACAGCAAATTGTTAAACTTACTAACCCGTTTTTATTTTGGACAATTACACGTAATATTTATTTATACTGCAAGCTAGACAAAGCTGTATGTAAACGTTACACTTATGCCGTACTGGCATTTGGATCGTGTACATTAACTAAGGTTAAGATTAAAGATTGTTTTTCATGGGGGGAGCTTTTTCTTTTCTTTCTTCTTTTCCTTATTTTCTTATGGTTGTTTTATTCCGTTTTCTTCTTTCTTTTCTTTTAGTGGATAAAACAAAACCCGAAAGAATTAAACTAACGGTTTACTTATTCCTTAGATCTTTTATGTCTGCCTTTACGTCCTTAACATCATCCTTTACTCCGTCGACCTTTTCGTTTATAGATGAAAGCTGTAGATCAACCTCAATCTTGCGCTGTTCCTGCATTTGGGATACTTTGTCGATCTTATTCATAAGCCCATAATAGAAAGCAGCCCCGCCACATGACAGTGTGATTACAGAGGCTATAACTGTAATTATAAGCTTGTTTGTTATTCCGTTTACTTGACGATCTTCTATGTTCTGACTCATGGCTTTCTAAGTTCAGTTAATATTTTTTGAAACTGCTCATGTTGGAATCTATTATCCTTTTCTCGATCAGCTTTAATTTCATGAATTGAGTCTTTTAAGGGTCGTAGTTCCTCTTTTATGGTTTCCCTGGCAACATCCTGTATTTGCTCGCGTTGCCTTTTATTAAGGTAATTAAATACGGTATCAACAAATTTCCAGAATGCAGTAACTATACCAGCTGTATAAACTACTTTCTCTACTATAGATATAAGAGCGTCTTTGTCCATTATTATGAGTTTTTCCTTGAAAAGAATCCGTGTTTCCATGCGCTGAATATTATGATGATTACCGCGATAAGTATTGCCGTTAATATCATGAAGTATTTTTCATTATTGTTGCTTATCATTAAGCCCGAATAATGGAGCGCATATATCGTACCAAGACTAAGCACGAATACACCGTGCATTTTTGATAATTCTAATTGTATTTGAGTGTGATCACTTATGCTGACCAAAATAAAGTTAGATCCTATGATCATGAATGATAAACCAAAGAACATAAACGATGCCTCAGCCGGATTTTCCGCTTGCCATGATGGGGACTGATGGTAGTACCACACCATGATCGCCATGTGTGATACTACCAATAAAGCCGATAGAATCGAGCTAAGACTCAGCCTGGTCATCTTGTACATCTTCTGATTCTTCAGGTGCAATAGTTGGCGGGTCAGGGGTAGGATTCTTTACACAAACACCTTTAATCCTTGTGTATCCCGGTGGACATGGTTCAGACATAGTTAATAATTTAAATTGTTCACCATAAAGGTAATTAAATTTCCGGTAACACGTAACAACGCTGTGACAAATACAAAACTTTAAAATATTGTTAGTACGTTTGTTTCATGCAATGGCATAGACGTTTCATTGAAATCAATTTGGACAAGGGTTCGAATCCCTTCACCTCCACAAGTTAAGAGTAGTTACTTAACGCCAATGGAAAGGAATGATTAATGATCGCCTTTCTTATAAATGGGGGTGTTATGGTTTTGACAGGTTGAGTAGTATTTGATTCAGAGTTGTTGTGTAAATTCAACTGGCAAAGTTGTACAAATGTTTAGCACATCACTTAGAGCGGTGGCCTAGACAGTCCGCAGGGAACTAAATCCCTGCAATGTGGCTTTGGTTTAATGGTATGACGTTCATGGTAAATCATGAGAGATGGGGGTTCAAATCCCTCCGGCTACACGAGAGCGTTAATTTGAATCCGGATGTTGTTGGATGACGCATCCGGTTATTTTAAAGACAAAAAAAATATGTGGGAAATAACAGTAAGATACAAAGGAAAGAAAGTGACAGCAAGGCCAATAAGCTTTGAAAAGATCGGTGAAACGTATCTGCTTGACTACGGAACGCATCAAAATGATATACCTGCTGAAGCGGTATTAAATATCACAAACGTAACTAACCATAACTATAAATTTAAAAAATAAAAGTCATGAAAGTAAATGTCAACACTCAAGAAGTGCCAAGATTATTAACAAAGTTCTTTTTATCATTCGTATTGTCAGCTTTTGCATTTCAAATATTTGAATTATGCAGCCTGTTGAGATAGCTATAATTATTGAAGCGTTCATATTAGCTGGATGTTTCTATATGCTAACTTGCGACAACATATCATCATTTGCTAAGGCGATCATATTCATCATTATTGCATCAACCTTAATAGTAATGGTAAGCGTTATATTCAATTATATCAATACGCCTTTAATTCAAAATACATTATGAAAAAATATTTATTAATACCTTTTATATCCATTGCTTTATTTTCATGCAAAATAGAGCATAAATATTCTGATTCGGATTGCACATATCTTGGATCATCCGGGCTAAGAAAATTCAAAAAAATATATCAACCAGATTGCGATGGAGTGAGTATTTACAACATAGGAGAGCTTGTGTATGTAAACAATAAAGGTGAGATTGTACCGAAGTCAAAAGGGACATACAGATATACAATAGTTGATCACATACGTATATCAGACAGGAGACAATGATTATGAATGTAATAATTTCATTTTCCGCTATTATTTTTGGTCATTTATTTTCTTTGTTTTCTATCATATATTTATGGAGGGAGACTAAACTAAATGAAATATGGAAGTATATAATTTCAATATTGGTATTAGTTAACTATATGATTATATTTTTTGCTTATTGGCCCAGGTAATGACTGAAGTAATAATAGGCATGGCATCGATAATTGTTTTCTTAGCAACACCATGCTATAGGTATATAGGGGAAAATAACGAACATGATTATTAAATCATGAATGTACTAATATAGCTGTATAAGCAGATATTGGCTTTATACCTAAAGTTTCTAATACAATCGTTAAAGTAACATCAACCGGCACAGAATAAATACGTGTACATACTAATGCTTCGCAAACAGTGACAACCTGACCATTCATAATGCGAGGACTGATAGAAACCGTATTACCGCACGACTGTGGTGTCGAATCAAATTGCTGACCTGGTAACAATAAATTTTCATAATATCTCTTGATTGCTGTAGCAAGAGAGTTTGTTGTAGAAGATGTTCCTGCAGCAGTAATATCTGCCATAGTTACATTAATTGTGAGTGGTGTGCTTTCGTCAAAAGGCATAATTGTAAGAATTTATAGTTTAATAATCGTATCTAAGTACCCAATCAGTTATAAGACTACAAGCATTTCCACCTACACCACTAAATTGAGCAGTTACAGAGAAGTTCTGATCTACGCTTGCATCCACCGTCATAAGGCCTCTAGCTACAGAGTTAGTAGATCCTAAAGTAAGAATTGATCCCATTCCCTGACTCACCGTTACGGGTAAAAATTGGCTGTTAATTCCTCTACTCACTAATACTCCAGTTATGGTTACCGGTACAGCTGTCGTGGCTCCAATAGATAAAGCAGCGCCATTTACAATAGCTACCGTTTGAGATCCATACTTAACTCGAATAGTTATATTTGCCAAATTTAAAGCCGGAGTAGATAAAGCTAAATCTAAACGGAATTGATAATACTTTCCTGGAACCAAACTATTTGCTTCAATCACATCAGAAAATAGAGTCGTTTCAACGGTAGAATTTATGATATTTACAGCAGGTGTATAAGATATACGGGTTCCTGTTGGACTGAAAGTTTTGATTTGAGCAGTCAAGGTAAACGGAACCAAGAAAGCAATAAGGATGATTAGTCTTTTCATATCTTAATTTATTGTGGGAGTTGAGTTACTTGAACTGACAAGCCATTTATTCGTGTTTACATACCTTAAAGTTATAGTGGCATTGTTTGTGCTCGTTTGGACAAAGCCAGCAGTTCCTACGGTACTTGTAGAACTTCCAGACACTATATACTGACTAGCATTTTGTGTTATTTTAACACGACCAGACCCATCAACTATGATAGTTATAAGCCCTCCATTTGCTGTTGGATTTGTAACCGGAAGTGAGGCTGTAATGGCTGTAGATGAATTGTGAAATATGTAAGTGTTTCCTGGTGCTAAAACTTGTGACGTACCTGCGACATCTACAATTTGAGTTTGAGCAGCCGCTATTGCACCATCTACATATTGTTTATTTGTCAAGTCTGAGCTACCCGTTGGAGGTGTTACGGTTTGAACCTTACCTGTAAACTGTGTAGCTGGAGCTCCACTGTTATTGTTATACTGGATAACATTTACTCCGCTTCCAATATCATACAAGTACCAAGGAGTACCTGTTCCAGCAGCAACACCTATCGCATACTTATCAACTCCTGCAACTTGCTGAACAAACGAATCGCTTCCTGATGGTCTATTAAACTTTGTTAACCCACTTATGGTTTTGTTACCTGAAAAAGTTTGCGCTGTTGTTAGAGTTACATAATTATTATCTACAAAAGCTGTAGTGGCTAATTGGGTAGTGCTGGTTCCTGCGGTAGCAGTCGGTGCAGAGGGAGCACCCGTAAATACCGGAGAAGCTAAATTTGCTTTCAATGCATCAGCATTATCTACGTAAAGTTTTGTTGTTGCATGGGTACTTGCAGTTGGTGTAGCTACACCAACTGTCCCTCCAAAAGTAGCACCGGTTGTTGTGGTGTTACCAGCAGTTGTAACGTTTTGTAAGTTTACATCTGACAAGTTAGCAAGTCGAGTCCAGGATTGCCATACTCCTGTAGCTGCAATTTTGGTTCTAAACGATATGGCTGGAGTTCCTCCAATATTGGCGGCTATCTGAGTATCGCTTGTCCCTGTTCCACCAAAAGAAATAAGGCTTGAGTCATATACCAATCCGGTAGACGCCATATTAGCGGTACTCACAACATTTCCAGTATAGGCGTCCGCTTGGCCCGACGTAGTTAAATTGGTCAGCTGCTTACGTATGTAATTATTGCCTGCTATTTCAGAAAGAGGAACAAAACCTGTTTGCACGAAATTTTCTGAAGCAACAAATATATAAGAAGTATTATTGTGATACCCTATTTTATTTGTTGATGGGAAATAGTTTATTCCCCCAGCTAAAGATATACTCGGTGTATTCGTTGTAGGTAATCCTAAATAAGTACTGAACTTAGTAGGAGTTGGATTATTTGTCTGTCCTATTAATGAAAAAGGCGTACATAGTAGTATGAAAATTATTCGTTTCATTTTATCCGTTTATAATATTGGTTTTCAAAACATTCGTTTGTTGAGTGTCGTAAGGAGGAACTACTACTGATGCTTGCGCACCAGATTTCAACTGCTTAATAAAGTTTATTGCGCTATTTCTGAAAGGGATCTTAATTTCAAGAGCATAATTAGCAGAAGTCGATAAGATATCATTTATGTATATGTTTTCAATGTCACCCATTACTGAAGGTGCTCCATAAGCTGTGCCGGTGTAAATAGAAACCGTAGACACAGTCGCTTTTCCGCCTGTATCATGAGCTTTACTGCCACGGATATTTTTTATTTTTCCGCCTCCCGCAGTTATTAGCGCTACAACATGCGCTATAGAGCTGCCCGTTATGTTTTTAAACTCAACATCTTCAATGTTATCTCCTAAAGTAGATGAAGCAAACCCTCCAACTTGACCAGGATAAACATAGGGCAGAGCAGGGAAGGGAGTAGCGTTGACTATGGCAGTAAAAGCTAATATATCATCACTTGTATCGCCTGATATATTTTGAATTATACCTTTTTTTGATCCTGACCTTATATTAACACCATCACCATTCTTAACTGTTGTTGTAAATTTTAAGTCGTGAATATTAAACCTTTCTGCACCGTGCTCTAATGATACCCCCCAACATTTGGTTTTTGAAAAAGAAATGCCCCCTATCTCTTGTTCAGATACATTAGCCAAAAGTATTGATATTGTACGCCATCCAAAATAATCGCCGGTCCATGGTACTGCAGCGCCCCCTGAGACTGGATTCGGAGCTGTATAAGGAGTGTCTGCACCCTCAATAAATGCCGTATTTATACCACTACCCAAAATTCTAATGTTAGAGTTTTTCGCTAATGATAAAGCTTGTCCATTTGGATTGGCTGGATTTACTTGTATGCCCTTGTTTCTTATTATAGTATCAAATATGCCAGTTGACATTTTTAACGTAGCGTAATTTAAAAATAGCGAAACATTAGAATCAAGTATCAAAGATTCCGATATAACCCATATATTGGTGTTTGGAACGGTGATTGTATCTGTAGATAATTCCAGTACACCCCCTCCGCAAGCAGAAAGAAAATTTAAAGCTTCTTTTATACGGTCGTTTTGACTGCCTGATATAAAATCATTACCATTAACCTTTAATCCGTAAAATTGCGGATTTTCTGCATATTCTACTTTTACAAATTCTCCAGTATATAAGTTATCAGGAAAGGTTAATGTACCTGAAACAGGATCATATATAACCGTTTTGTTGGTGTCACTTGCCGCTATTCCTGGGGTGTAAATCACTGAACCAGATCTTACAACTGATATTACTTGCTTATTTTTTAAAGAATTATCTGTTAAAAAGTTCTGACCGTTAACTACACTTATAGATAAAGTGTATTGTATTCTGCTGTTTATAAGATCATTCTTATAAACGTCTCTCACATCTTTTGACAGGTCAGAAGCTTGTTTTAAAGTAATAGCCTCATCTTCGAGTACAGCGTCTTGTATGCCCAACCTTTTGTCTATTACAACTCCAGGGGTATCCTCATCTTCCGATTGAATAAGCATTTCAGATACAATTTCGCCGCCGACAATCAACCTAATGAACCCACGTCCATTTTCCGAATCGTGGTTAAAGGTGATATTGCCTAATTCGTTGCCCAGCCTTAATGGTTGAGTTGATATATTCCCCGCTTCTAAAACCTGCTGCAATGTTGGTATT
>Ga0070710_10000433_pt1 | contig 19650 bp, 14 predicted proteins | sample LARL52metaG_FD_65454 | JGI IMG/M metagenome (GOLD analysis project Ga0070710, IMG submission 65454) | Corn, switchgrass and miscanthus rhizosphere microbial communities from Kellogg Biological Station, Michigan, USA - LAR L5-2 metaG | ecosystem: Host-associated > Plants > Roots > Rhizosphere ... | reverse complement strand
TCGGTGCTGGCCTGCGCTATGCGCATGCGGCCGGCCATGTGCGCGACCTCGTTCAGGCGGCGGGCCTTTCGCTCGCCCATCTCGAAGCCGCCTCGCCCCGCACCGAGGACAATGTCCCGGTCCCGGGTCTCGTCGTCGTCGCAAGCAAGCCGTGATTACCGTCGCGCGGAAATAGCGTTGCGCAGGTCAAGCGGCATTACGCTGCGATGCCCGCTGTTCGCTGTTGCCCGGACCCGCTGATGCCAGCACAATGCTGGCGTCCAGGGAGAAAACAACAATGCCAAGACATCCAACCCGGCGCGAGTTCTGCGCCACCGCCGGCGCTGCTGCTGCGGCGCTCGTCTTTGCTCCGTACGTTCGCGCCGCCGAGAAGACATACGGTCCCGGCGCCAGCGACACCGAGATCAAGCTCGGCCAGACCGTGCCGCATTCAGGTCCCGGCTCGCTCTACGGCGTGCTCGGCCGCATCGGCGAGGCCTATTTTCAGATGCTCAACGAGCAGGGCGGCATCAACGGCCGCAAGATCAATTTCCTCACCCTCGATGATGCCTATAGCGCGCCGAAATGCGTGGAGGCGACGCGGCGCCTGGTCGAGCAGGAGGAGGTGCTCGCGCTCTACGGCTCGCTCGGCACCGCGCCGCAGACAGCCGTGCACAAATACCTCAACTCCAAGGGCGTGCCGCAGCTCCTGCTCAACACCGGTGCCTCGAAGTGGAATGATCCCAAGAATTTCAAATGGACTATGGCGGGCCTGCCGCTCTATCCGACGGAGGCGCGCATTCTCGCCAGGCACGTCGTCAACGTGAAGCCGGAGGCGAAGATCGGCATCCTCTACCAGAACGATGATTTCGGCCGCGACTTTCTTGGACCGTTCAAGAAGGTGCTGGCGGACGCCGGCGGCAAGGCGACGGTGATCATGGAGCAGACCTATGATCTGACCGATCCGACCATCGATTCGCAGCTCATCAATCTCTCCAAGTCGGGCGCCGACGTGTTCTACAACATCTCGACCGGCAAGGCGACGTCGCAGTCGATCCGGAAAGTCGCCGAACTCGGCTGGAAGCCGCTGCAGCTCCTGTCGGCCGGCTCGACCGGCCGCTCCATCCTGAGCGCCGCGGGTTTCGAGAATGCGAAGGACATCGTCGCGATCCGCTACGCCAAGGAGGCCGGCGTACCGCGCTGGCAGAACGATCCGGAGGAGATGGGCTTCGAAGCGCTGCGCAAGAAATACCTGCCCAATGTCGATCCCGACAACACCATCGCCTATGCCGGCTACGGCCAGGCGGTGACCATGGGCGAAATCCTGCGCCGTTGCGGCGACGAACTGACGCGCGAGAACGTGCTGAAGCAGGCCTCCAGCCTCAACGGCTTCCACTCGCCGTTCTTCCTCGACGGCATCACCTACAACTACACACCCGACGACTACACGCCGATGAAGACGCTCTACATCTCGATCTTCAACGGCAGCGACTGGGACATTTCCGACAAGCCCGTGACGGAGTGAGTTCCTGTCTCCGACGACAGAGGTCGGCGTCAACGTTTTCCCATCGTCATGGCCGGGCCTTGTCCCGGCCATCCACGTCTTTGAAGCACATAAAGGAAGACGTGGATGCCCGGCACAAGGCCGGGCATGACGAGTTGGCGGGACCGGCGGATCACCTAAATCAAACCGAACCCGTCGGACCTTCAGCTGTGCGATTGCCCAGACCCTCGACGAAATGGCTTGGACAGCTTAGCTGTATTGCGTGTCGCTGCTGGACCAGCCCGAGCTACCGTTCGACGAGCCAGCGCTGCTGCCGGACCGTTTCCAAAAATGGTTCGCCGGCCGCGGCTGGTCGCCGCGCGCGCATCAGCTCGCCCTGCTGGAGAAGGCGCGCGCCAACCGCTCCGCGCTGCTGATCGCGCCGACCGGCGCCGGCAAGACGCTGGCCGGATTTCTGCCGACATTGGTGGAGCTGAGTGCACTCGCGGCGAAAGTGCGGTCTGCTCCAATCCCCCCGCGAAGCGGCGGGGAGGCGTTGCCGTTCGATCGCCCCGAGCAAGACGAAATAAGGAGCTTCTTCTCGACCGGCCGCGGTGTGCAGCGCAGCCGCGGCCTGCACACGCTGTACATCTCGCCGCTGAAGGCGCTCGCAGTCGACATCGCGCGCAACCTCGAAACGCCGGTCGCCGAGATGGGACTGCCGATCAAAATCGAGACCCGCACCGGCGATACGCCGGTGTCGCGGCGCCAGCGGCAGCGGCGCTATCCGCCGGACATCCTGCTCACCACGCCCGAACAGCTCGCGCTGCTGCTCGCCTCCGACGACGCGCCGTTCCTGTTCTCGTCGTTGAAGCGGATCGTGCTCGATGAGCTGCACGCGCTGGTCACCTCCAAGCGCGGCGACCTGTTGTCGCTGGGGCTCGCGCGGCTATGGAAGCTTGCGCCCGACCTGCGCGCGATCGGCCTGTCAGCGACGGTCGCAGAGCCGGGCGATCTTGCGCGCTTTCTGGTGCCGCAGACCGCCGGCAAAGCCGTGTCCGCCGACATCGTGGTCGCAGGCGGTGCCGCGCCGCCGATCGTGGAAATGCTGGATACGCGCGAGCGCCTGCCGTGGGCGGGCCACACCGCGCGCCATGCGCTGGCCGAGGTCTACGAGCTGATCAAGCGCAACAAGACCACGCTGGTGTTCGTCAACACCCGAAGCCAGGCCGAGATGCTGTTCCAGGATCTCTGGCGCATCAACGACGACGGACTCGCGATCGCGCTGCATCACGGCTCGCTCGACGTCGCGCAGCGCCGCAAGGTTGAGGAGGCGATGGCGGCGGGCCGGCTGCAGGCCGTGGTCTGCACGTCGTCGCTCGATCTCGGCGTCGACTGGGGCGACGTCGATCTCGTCATCAATATCGGCGCGCCAAAGGGCTGCTCGCGCCTGATGCAGCGGATCGGCCGCGCCAACCACCGCCTCGACGAGGCCTCGCGCGCCGTGCTCGTGCCGGCCAACCGTTTCGAGGTGCTGGAATGCTCGGTCGCAATCGATGCGATCGCCGAGAACGCGCAGGACACGCCGCCGCTGCGCACCGGCGCGCTCGACGTGCTCGCCCAGCATGTGCTGGGCTGCGCCTGCGGCGAGCCGTTTTTCTCCGACGAGCTCTATGTTGAGGTCGTGACGGCAGCACCGTATGCTGCGCTGTCGCGCGAAAACTTCGATGATGTGGTCGAGTTCGTCGCAACCGGCGGCTACGCGCTGAAGACCTATGAGCGTTTTGCCCGCATCAAGCAGGACAAGCAGGGCCGCTGGCGCGTCGCCAATCCAAAGGTGCGGCAGAGCTATCGCCTCAATGTCGGCACCATCGTCGAGGAACCGATGCTGAAGGTGAGGCTGGTGCGCTCGCGTGCCGGCGGATCAGGCAGCACGGGTATGATCGGTCGTGGTGGCCGGATGCTCGGCGAGATCGAGGAATATTTCATCGAAGGGCTCGTGGTCGGCGACACCTTTGTGTTCGGCGGCGAGGTCGTGCGCTACGAGGCTCTCGTCGAGGACCAGGTCTACGTCTCCCGCGCCAATGACAAGGACGCCAAAGTGCCGTCCTACATGGGCGGAAAATTTCCGCTCTCGACCTATCTCGCCGAGCGCGTGCGAAGACTGCTCGATGACGGGCGCGCCTGGGGTGCGCTGCCCGAGCAGGTGCGCGACTGGCTCGCGCTGCAGCGGGACGTTTCGCAGGTGCCCGGTGTGCGCGAGCTGCTGGTGGAGACGTTTCCACGCGGCACCAAGAACTATCTCATCTGCTATCCGTTCGAGGGCCGGCTTGCGCATCAGACGCTCGGCATGCTGCTGACGCGCCGGCTGGAGCGGGCCCGCGCCCGGCCGCTCGGCTTCGTCGCCAACGAATATGCGCTGGCGGTGTGGGGCGTCGGCGACATGTCGTTCATGATCCGGCACGGCCAGCTCAGCCTCGCAGCGCTGTTCGACGCCGACATGCTCGGCGATGATCTCGAAGCGTGGCTTGCCGAATCGGCGCTGATGAAGCGCACCTTCCGCAATTGCGCGCTGATCTCCGGCTTGATCGCGCGCCGCTTCACGGATGAAGAGAAAAGCCGGCGCCAGGTGCTGTTCTCGACCGATCTCGTCTACGATGTGCTGCGCAAGCATCAGGCCGATCATGTGCTGCTCCGCGCCGCGCGCGCCGACGCTGCGACGGGCCTGCTCGATCTGAAGCGGCTCGGCGACATGCTGGCGCGAATCAAGGGACGGATCACCCACCGGGAACTCGACCATGTTTCGCCGCTCGCCGTTCCCGTGATGCTGGAAATCGGCCGCGAATCCGTTTATGGCGAAGCATCCGACGAGTTGTTGGCGGAGGCCGCCGAAGAGCTCGTCAGGGAAGCGGCGGGATAGACGGGATCAGGTGTGACGATACGCGCGCAAATCACCGATGAGGGATCATCCAAAGCGCGCAACTCCATCGTCGAGCTGGCCGGTGTCACGCTGATCGCCGACGTGTCCGGTGCGCTGGTCTGGGAGGAGGTAGGGCTCCTCGTCGTCTCCGATCTGCACCTGGAGAAAGGCTCGAGCTTTGCCGCGCGCGGCGTGCTGTTGCCACCCTACGACACCGTCGCGACACTGGGCCGGCTCGCCGCGGTCGTTGCGCGCTACAATCCGCGCATGGTGATTGCGCTCGGCGACAGTTTTCATGATCGCGCCGCGCATCAGCGGCTGGCGTGCAGCGATCGCGAGGCGATCGCTGCGCTGCAGGAAGGGCGCGACTGGATCTGGATTTCCGGCAATCATGATCCGGCGCTGCCGAAGAGTCTCGGCGGCGTGGTCGCGACCGAAGTGGCGATCGGGCCGATCGTGTTTCGTCACGAGCCGACCGGCGCCATCGGCGAGATCGCCGGCCACCTGCATCCCAAGGCGCGCGTCGCCACGCGCGGCCGGGCGATGGAGCGGCGCTGCTTCGCCTCCGACGGCGAGCGCGCGATCATGCCGGCCTTCGGCGCCTATGCCGGCGGCCTCAGCATCCGCGACCGGGCGTTTGCGAAAATCTTTCCGCAGGTTGGCTTCATGGCCTATCTGCTCGGCGACAACCGCCTGCACGCCATCGCCGCCGCGCGGTGTTGTTAGCTTCGTGACTCGCAGGATGGGTGGAGCGAAGCGGCACCCATCACTTTCGCGGCGAGATGATGGGTTTCGCGAAGAGCTCGACCCATCCTACACAGCGGAGCGTAGCGGCTAAGCCGCCTTCGCCTGAACGCTGTTGCAGAAATCGGCGAGGCGGCCGGCGAGTCGCAGCGTGGCCGGGCTTGCATTCGGCGAGGCGACCAGCGCCATCTCCGTCTTGTCGATCGGCTTAAACCCTTCCTTCGCCGTCAGCATTCGGTGATCGGCCTGGATCGACATGTCGGAGAGGATGCTCAATCCCATGCCGGCCGCGACGGCGGCCTGGATGCCGGCAAGGCTCGATGACGTATAGGCCATGTGCCAGGCGCGGCCGGCGCTTTCCAGCGCATGGATCGCGCGCGCCCGGTACAGACAGCCGCCGGGAAAGCCGATCAGCGGCAGCGACTTGGCCTTGATATCGACCGGGTGGTTCTTGCTGGTCACCCAGTGCACGCGTTCCGGCCACACCGCGATCGCGCCCACCTCACCGGCATCGCGCTTGAGCAAAGCGAGATCGAGTTCGCCGCGCGCGAGGTCGCGCTTCAGATAGAGGCTCTGGTCGGCGCGCACGTCGAGCCGCAGGCCCGGGCGCTCACGCGTGCAGCTTGCAAGCAGTTTTGCCAGCCGGTACGCCGCAAAATCCTCCGGGATTCCGAGCTTGACCGCGCCCTCGCTCACCGGTCGCGCCAGCACGTCGCGCGCCTCTTCGGCGAGCGACAGCAGCCGTCGCGCATAGGACAACAGTTTTTCGCCGGCCTCCGTCGGCGCGACCTGCTTGCCGCTGCGATGGAGCAGCGGCTGGCCGATGTCGTCTTCCAGCCGCTTGATCTGCTGGCTGACGGTCGACTGGGTCCGGTGCACCCGTTCGCCGGCGCGGGTGAAGCCGCCGGCCTCGACAACGGAGACGAAACTGCGGAGAAGCTCCAGATCCAGCATGGTGCATGCCATTCATTTTTCCACTGCACGCTATTCTATGATTTAATTTCTAAATGGCAAGCGGCGCCGCTACATGAGAGAGACCCAAAACGACGTCTCACCGGAAATGCCAAGGAAATAGTGATGTCGCTCGCCCCCGCTGCCGCGGTTCCCCGCACCACCTCCAACCCGATGCCGCTCGCGATCGCGCTGTTCTGCGTGCTCTGGAGCTTTGCCTTCGTCGCCGGCAAGATCGGTGTCACCTATTGCCCGCCGCTGATCCTTCTGACGGCGCGCTTCCTGCTCGCGGGCGTGCTGATTCTGGCGATCTCGGCGTTTCGGCGCGATGCCGGCTCGCTGTCCTGGCGTGACGTGGTCGTGTTCGCGATCCTTGGCGTCGCCAACAACGCGCTCTATCTCGGCCTCGGCTATACCGGGCTGAAGTCGGTCTCGGCGGGGCTCGGCGCGCTGATCGTGTCCGCCAACCCGGTCTTTACGGCGGCGCTCGCCGCGCTGTTTCTCGGCGAGCAACTGACGTTTCGCAAGATCGCGGGCCTTGCGCTCGGCATCGTCGGGGTTTCCATGATCGTCTGGCACCGCATGGCAATCGGCACCGACAGTTTTCATGGCATCCTGTTCACGCTGGCCTCGCTTGCCTCCATCGTGCTCGGCACCATCCTGTTCAAGCTGCTCGCGCCACGGGGCAGTCTGTGGCTCGGCAATGGCGTCCAGAACATGGCCGCGGGACTTGCGCTGCTGCCGTTTGCGGCTGCTTTCGCCGACGCTGGCGATATCGTGCCGAATGCGAAGCTGCTCGGCGCCTTTGCGTTCCTCGTGCTCGGCGGCTCCATACTCGCCTACGTCCTGTGGTTTCGCCTGCTGAAGACCTATGGTGCGACGTCGGCGAGCGCCTATCATTTCCTGATGCCGCCGCTCGGCATGCTGTTCGCCTGGATCGTGCTCGGCGAGCACGTGGCACTTCGTGATCTCCTGGGCGTCGTTCCGGTGGCACTCGGCATTTATCTGGTGACACGTCCCTCCGCATCGAACGGGAGCAAGGCATGAGCATCACGATCACGCTGATCGGTGGGCCCACCGCGCTGATCGAGATCGACGGATTTCGCCTGCTGACCGATCCGACCTTCGATGCCCCCGGCGTCTATCAATTGCCGCACGTCAAGTTGCAGAAGCTCGACGGTCCCGCCGTCAGCGCGGAGGCGATCGGCGAGGTCGATGCCGTGCTGCTCAGCCATGACCAGCATTCGGACAATCTCGACAATGCGGGGCGCGACTTTCTCGCCAAAGCAAGACGCGTGCTCACGACGGAGGCCGGCGCAAAACGGCTCGGCGCGCCTGCCGAGGGTTTTGCGCCCTGGGCCACGACGCAGTTGCACGGAAAGGACGGTCGTTCGCTCCAGTTGACGGCAACGCCGGCGCGGCATGGCCCGGCCGGGATCGAGCCGCTGGCGGGCGATGTGATCGGTTTTGTGCTCAGCTCGAACCATCAGCCACCGGTCTATGTCAGCGGCGACACCGTCTGGTTCGACGGCGTCGCCGAGGTGGCGCGCCGCTTCACATGCGGCCTGGTGCTGCCGTTTGCGGGCGCGGCGCAGACCCGCGGGCCGTTCCATCTCACCATGGACACCAACGACACGATCGAGACTGCGCGCGCCTTCCCCGAGGCGCTCATTGTTCCGCTCCATACCGATGGCTGGGCGCATTTCCGCCAGAGCGCGCAGGATTTGCGCGTCTCGTTCGATGCGCTCGGCTTTGGCAACCGGCTGCGGCTGCTGGAGCCGGGCGTCGCGACGGTGATCGAGGTGTAAGTCAGACTGTCATGCCCCGCGGAAACGGGGCATCCAGTAGTCCAGAGACATCAGTGTTTGAGTGGATAGGCCGCGGCGTACTGGATCGCCCGGTCGAGCCGGGCGATAACAGCTGAGTAAACGGTGGCCGCGAACTCAGTCCTTCGCGAAGACGATGGAGGCCATCCAGCCGCTCATCAGCGCCATCGCGGTCGTGATCAGTCCGTAGATGAAGCCGTTCTGGCGCGCATTGGTGGCGACGAACTGTTCGAATCCGACCTTGACGATCTCGAACGCCGATTCGGTCTTGGCCACGAACGCGCCGTTCGAGAACAGTTTGATGTCGACCTCATAGGTTCCGATCGGCACCGCTGCCGGCAGCGGAATGCCGGTGCGGAACAGCGTCGGCGTCAGGAAGGTGATGGCGGAGCTATCCTCGCGATAGAGGCCGCGCTCGGAGCGCAGCCGAACGAAGGCGCTGCGGAACGGATCGTTCGGCACGACGTCGGCATAGTCCGGCCCGACGCGCTGGGTTAAAATCATGTTGTTGAGCCCGAGCTGCTGGCGGCGCTGCACCTCGGAGCTGGCGATGTCGTCGAGCGGGCGATTGGAAAACACCGCCAGATAGGTCGGCACCTGCAGGAACGGCCGGTAGTCGGCGTTGATCCAGATGCCGAAGCGGCGCTCCTTGCGCCGCGTCACCATGTCGGCGCGCGGGCCGATGATGGTGACGACGAGATCATAGTTTTGGCGGTTGGCCGGCGTATCGGCATCCTTCTCGACCGAGCCGAACAGCACCAGCTCCTCGCCGGAATAATTCGGCGTGACCGTGACCCGGTGGTTCGACACCGAGACGATGAGGCGCTCGGCCGCGGCCGGCCCGCCGGCGATGACCGCGGCGAGGCCGGCGAAGAGCAAGGCGATGGCGCGCTCGCGCGCGGTCATTCGGTCACCCCGGTCTCGCGGATGGTGAACAGATCCGCCGGGCGGATCATGAGCTCGACGGCGAAGCGGATGCCGACCGCGAGGATGATGACTCCGAGCAGCAGGCGGAGCAACTCGCCGCGAATCTTCTGGCCGGTGCGCGCGCCGAACTGCGCGCCGGTCACGCCGCCGACCATCAGGATCAGCGCCAGCACCGCGTCGACGAGATGATTGGTGATCGCGTGCAGCATGGTCGCAAACAGCATGGTGACGAGCGTGAGCACCATCGAGGTGCCGATCACGGTCGAGGTCGGCACCCGCAGAAGATAGATCATGATCGGGACCAGAATGAAGCCGCCGCCGATGCCCATGACGGCGCCGAGAAAACCGATGAAGATGCCGACAAGCACCACCGGAATGACCGAGAGATAGATCTTTGAGCGCTTGAAGCGCATCTTCAGCGGCAGGCCGTGGATCCAGCCATGGCTGCCGGAGCGGCGCGCCGGGATCACGATGCCGCGGCGGGTCCGCAGCATCGCGCGCAGGCCTTCCCAGGCCATCACGCCGCCGACGGTGGTGAGCAGCGCGACATAGGACAGCGCGATCATCAGGTCGAGCTGTCCGAGCGAGCGGAGCAGCGTGAAGGTGGTGACGCCGAGCGCAGTACCGATGATGCCGCCGCATAACAGGACGCCGGCCAGCGCCGGATCGATGGCGCGGCGGCGCCAATAGGCGATCGCGCCGGAGAACGACGAGGCGGCGATGTGGCTTGCCACCGAGGCGACCGCAACCGCCGGCGCAATGCCGACGAAGATCAGCAGCGGCGTCATCAGGAAACCGCCGCCGATCCCGAACATGCCGGACAGGAAGCCGACCGCCGCGCCCATCGCCAGGATGAGGAAGATGTTGACCGGAAGATCGGCGATCGGAAGATAGATTTGCACGCGCAGCGGCTTCTTTCGGCTTGCGCCGCTGGCCCAGGCGCGTCGCGGCGTGGTTTTGGGCAGCCACCGGAGCCCGCTCGGCGCGGGCCGACAGCCTTTCCTTTGCATAGCCGAAATTGGCAGCGGGAGGGACTAAAAGAATCCGTGACGTCGGTCTTTTTGCGCAGTATCGCTGCACAAATTCCGATGTGGTGGAGCATCAAGATTAATGCAGCGGCACTACTGCGTCTGCAGCGGATCGGTAATCAGGTTCATGGCACGCGCGTCCTGCATGTCGAGCCAGCGGATGTCGCCGGTCGCCGACATCGCTTCGACAAAGGACGAGGAGGACACGCCCATTTTGGTCAGATAGCTCAGGATCTGGCCCGTTGTGCGCTGGGTGTCGGAGACGGCGTCATGGCCAGTCGCGCTGGACACGAAGCGATGCACGCCAAGCCGCGAGCCCGGCACGCCGAAGCGGGTCGCCCCGCCGGCAAAGACGAACACGCACGCGCTGGCGCAATGGGACGGTTTGACCTTGCCACCGCCGTCGGTCACGCCAACGGCTGTGGTGAGCCCGCGCGCGCGAACGACTTCGCCGATGATGACGGCCTGACCCAGATCGCCGCCGGGCGAGGACATCAAGACAACATCTCCGGGAACGAGGTGCGCTTCGTCGAGCCTGTCGCGGAACCAGCTCGCGGAGGCGGCGCCAATCTCGCCGCTGATCACGAGCGCCGAGCGACGATGACCGAGATCGCCGAGGTCGGTCTCGCTGACCAGCGCCAATGTCATGCTGTGGGAGAAATAGAGGTCCTTCCAATAGGCCCAGGCTTCGGGCCGTGACACGTCCTTGAAGGCCTGGATGCCGGTGCTGGCCACGATCAGGACAAAGGCGATCACCGAGAGCCGGCTGGTCCATTTTCGTTCCGGCGCGAGTTCCAGGCGTTCCGGCCGCTGGGCTGTGGGCTGTTGCGTCGGCCTGTCCCACGGCCCGGGCCGTCGTACCGGGTCCCGCCCGCTCTGCTCATCCCGAAATGTCATCCGCCCCTCGCGCCTATGCTCCGCTTACGGCCTCCAAAACATGGCCGAGCGTTTACGCCAGATTGTGGCGCGATTTTCCATAGCTTTGTCGGCAGATGACACGCTGGGGTTCGCGCCGACGGATGACAACTCTTGTTGGCTTTTTGAAAGGCCGGGCTGTCAGTGCGCCAGAGCAGTGCGCTTGACGGCGGCCGGTTTCGCCGCGGGTTTGGCCTGTTCGGCTTGCGCCGGTGCACCATCCCAGCCGCCGGCCGGCGCCGGCACGATCACGGCCTCTTCGGGCTGCGGTTCGGCCGTAAAGGTCTGGATGGCGAGCCTGGCCGCCGCCAGCGACTGCGGATCGAGGCGTTTTGCGACATCGTCGCGCTTGCGTCCGGCGTCGGCATCGCCTTGGGCAGCCGCGAGGCTGAACCATTTGTAGGATTCGGCGAGGTTCTGCTCCACGCCGATGCCGCGCGCATAGAGGATGCCGAGATTGTACTGGCTGTCGGCGACGCCGCGGTCGGCGGCCTTGCGGAACCAGGCCGAGGCCGTGGTGTAGTTGGCGCCCTTGCCGCCGCCATCGGCCTCGAGCACCGCGAGATTGTGCATCGCCTTGGCGTTGCCGCGCTCGGCGGCCTGCAGGTAGTAACGATGCGCCAGGTCGAGGTCGCGCTTCACGCCAAGACCCTTCTCATAGAAGGTGCCGAGCCGAAACACGGCCGGGATCACGCCCGCCTGCGCGGCGCGGTCGTACCATTTGGCGGCGTCCTCGAGGTTGGACGCGACGCCCTTGCCTTCGGCGAAACGCAGGCCGATTTCATAGGCCGCGGCCGGATCGCCCTTCAGCGCGGCCGCGCGCAGGGCCTGGCCGCCGATCGCGTCCGGCAGCTTCTCGTTCGCCGGAATCTGGATCATCGCACTCTTGCGGCCGGCCGGTGCGGTCGGCGCGGCAACGGTGCCGGTCACCTCGGCCGACGTGGGCGCCGCGGACGATGGCTGCGGGATTGCGACCGAGGCGCTTGCCGCGGTGCTGCCCGGCGACGAAGTGTTGAATGACTGCCGTCCGATCGGGGTCGGCGAGGTCAGCGAGGGCGTCGCCGGGTCAGGCATGAACGGCTTGGCGCCCGTCTCCGCGGATGGCGGGGGCGGCGGTTCCCTGCCCGTTTCCTTGGCAGTTTCCTTGGCCGTTTCCTTGGCGCTTTCCCTGACGCTTTCGGCCGCTGGCGGCGGGCCGCTGCCGTCGAGCAGCGACAAGGCCGTCTTGAACGCCGCGAGCACGATCACCACGACGCTGACGCCGACCAGGACCGAGCGGATCTTTGAGGCGGTCGTCGACGGCGCCTTGGCCTTGCCGTCCTTGGCCTTGTCGCTGGTCTTGGCCGCGCCTTTGGCAGCCTTGCGGCTCGTCTTGTCGTTCGTCGGCTGCGCCGCCGCCGCCTGGGCGGCGCGGCGGGCAGCCGCGATGAAGCTTGACGAACTGACCGGCTCGCGCGGACTTGCCGGGATTTCGCTGATGGCGCTTTCGGACGCCGCGATCCGCTCCGACGGTGTTGACAGGCGCGCGCCCGGCCGCGTGCCGGGCTCCAGCGGATGATCCGGTGGCAGGTCGGGCGCGAGCACCGGACGCGCGGCTGCGGCATGCGGCTCCAGGATCTCGCTGATCGCCTTCGGAGCGATCGCGGAGATCGCGGGAATCGGCGGCGCGCCGGCCTGAAAATCCCTGGGAGCTGCGGCGAACGGCGCCTGGTTGAAGGGTGCTTGACTGAAGGGTGCCTGATTGAAAGGTGTCTGGCTTGCGGCCGGGTTGGGCAGTTCGGGCCGGGCCTGCTGGGCCATCGCCGGAGCGGGCGCGGGCATCTGCGGTTCGGGCGGCGCCAGCGTCGGGCTCATGACCGGCTGCACCGGCACCGATCGCGCGGTGCGCAGATCGGTCTCGATCATCGCGAGGCGATCAACCACATGCCCGAGCGTGCTGTGGACCGCTTCAAGCGAATCCTGGGTGAGGCGGTCGGTCTCGGTCTGGCTGAAGCGGATGTCCGACAGCTCGCGCTTGACGAGGTCGAACAGGCCGGTGTCGGGTGGCGGAGGCGGCGCATTCCGCCGGCTCTCGACCAGCGCACCAAAGGTCTCCTGCTGCCGTTCCAGATGGCGCAGCACGTCCTGCAGGCCATCCTCGACCCGGACCAGATTGCCGGAACGATGATCGTTGGAGGCTTCCAGCCGCTCGAGCAGGTAAGTCACGCGCTGTTCGAGATGCGCGAGCGCGGACGCACTGTCGTTGCCGACCTGCAGACGGTCGATGCGCTCGGTGAGCGAGCGCAGCGCGCCTTCGAGCTGTTCGGAGTTTTCCGACGGTGACGGGCGTTCGCGGCTTTCCAGCGCCGAGGTCAGCGCGGCGATGCGCTGCTCGAGCATGGCGAAGGAGTCGGCGTTGTCGGCCGGCCGGGTCAACTGGTCGACCTTGGTCGACAACAGGCGGACGTCGTCGGCAAGCCGCGCCAGGGCGTCGTTGGAGGCGATGTTGGAGACGATGGCGCGCAGCGCCGAGATGGCGCCTTCGAGCTGCTCCACCGTGCCGGGATCGTCGCTTTCGCGCACGATCAGGTCGAGCTTGGCGCCGAGATTGCGGATCGCCTCGTCATAGCCCGTGAGCTGCTCCGCGGGCATCAGCGAGTGCAGGACTTCGCGGATCTCGCCGAGCGCGCGCTCGATGCTGGCGAGCGCCTGGGCGTCGCTGCCGCTCTGGCGGTTCTCGTCGATGCGGCGGGAGAGTGCGCGGACGTCGCTCTCGATCTGCTCGATGGCGCGGCGCGGCATCGCCTCCGTCAGCGCCTGGCGGATCTCCGCAAGCTCGCCGCGGAAGGCGGCGATCGATCGCTCGATGTCGTCGTTCGGGCGCTGCAGCGCCTCGATCTGGCTCGTGATGTTGACGAGGTAGCGCTCAAGCAGCGAGAAATCCGCGCCCGGCGGGATCGCGGGCGGCGCGGCCGGCTCGCGCATCGGAGGCGGCGCGGGCGGTGCAAACGCGGCTTCGCGCATCGGAGGAGGGGGCGGCGCACTCTCGCGCAGCGGGATCGAGCGCAGCGTGTCGCCGGAATCGAGTTCGGTCTGGCGCGCGGCGATCTCGGCGACGGCTGCCTCCAGCGACACCGGGCTCAGCGGCGGCGCATTGCGATAGACCTGGGCAGCAGCGCGTTCGACCGCCAGGTCCTGCTGGTCCTGGGCTTCCTCGGCTTTCGCCGGGAGCCTGTCCTGAGGCCTCTCCTGCGCGGGGCCTTGCGCTTTCTGCTGGGTTCGATCCCGGACGGTCTGCTGGATCCGCTCGCGGACCTTCTCCTGAACGCGCTCCTGCGCGCGATCGCGGGCGTTGTCCTCGGCGGGCCGGGCGGCAGCGCGACTGGAGATCTGCGACAGGCGGGCATCGAGCCGGGAGATGGCGTCGTTGAGCTGACGCGCGACGCCCTGCTCGGCGCCGGCCTCTTCGCCTTCCGATGGGGTGCGCGAAATCCGCTCGATCTGGCGGGTGATCGAGTCGAGCCGGCGGTGGATGTCGGCGACCTCGCGGGTTTCCCGGCTCGGCGCGTTGGCGCGCTGATCGCGCTCGCGGAAATTGGGCGGCGTGGAATCGCCAAGCCTGGAATCAAGCCATTCATTCAGCGACAGCCCGGCCCGGCGGGCGGCGGCTTCGGCCCTCTTGCGGACGGACGGATCGATGCTGTCGACACTCCACGATACGCGCGAATTCATGTCTCTCGTCCGGTTCCGCTCCGGCGCCCCCACCTGGCGCCTCCGGCCTCCCCGCGCGTCCCGAATCCAAGACAATCGAATTCGGCGCAGGTCGTCTGCTTCTCCTGGAGACTTTTTCCGGTTACGGTAAAGAACGCGTTAAGGAACGCGGTTGACGGGGCGTAAAGTTTTGCCGCCCGTCGTCGAGCTTCTAATCGCCCGAGCCGGTCCGCTCGCGCGGATCGGCGGCGCGGGACGTGACAGCCGGTGCGCTCGCCAGATCCGACAGGGCCGTAATGGCTTCCTCGCACCACTCCGTCACCACGCGCTCATGGCGGAGTCCGAGGCGCAGGCTGAGCAGCTTGCCGAGGTCGGCGGGCGACGCGGTGCCTTGCGGAAAGCGCTTCTTCAAGATGCGCTCAAAGCGCTCATAGCGGTCGCGGTGATGTTCCAGCCGCGCCATGAGATCGGCGCGCAGGGCAGCGATATCGACACTGTCGAGGGCGTAGAGACGCACCAGGAGGTCGTCCTTGATCGAGGCCGGGGTCGACGGCCGCGCCGCCCAGTGCCTGAATGCCGCCCGTCCCTCCGACGTCAGCGTATACACCAGCTTGTTCGGCTTGCCGGACTGCACGACTTCGCGGCCTTGGATGTGGCCGCGGTCGCGCAGGCGCGAGAGCTCGCGATAGATCTGCTGGTGGTCGGTCTTCCAGAAAAAGCCGATCGAGGAGTCGAACGTCTTGGCGAGCTCATAGCCCGTCATCGGATGTTCGGTCAGGCAGGCAAGGATTGCATCAGCCAATGCCACAAGCCGGCCCTCCCGGTTGGTTTCATCCTGTGTCATCAGGTTGGGCTTGACTTTATGCACATAAGTGCATATGCGTCAACGTGCATATGGAATTTGGGACCCCGAAGCGCATGCCCTCGGGCCTGCTGGAGACGTCATGTGACCGGGACCGGCCTTCAGACATGGTACGGCTATATCAGGTCGCATGACCGCGCCGTGCTCTGGGATCTGCTGCATTCCGACGCGGTGTTCGAGAGCCCCGTCGTGCATACTCCGCAGCGCGGGCGTGACATCACCTTCAAATATCTGACGAGTGCCGAAAAGGTCCTGGGCGGTCCCACCTTTGCCTATGTCGGCGAGTGGCGCAGCGAAAACGGCGCCGTCCTGGAATTCACCACTGAGGTCGACGGGGTCACCATCAACGGCGTCGACATCATCACTTTCGACGCCGATGATCGCATCACGCATTTCAAGGTCATGGTGCGGCCGCTGAAGGCGATCAACCTGCTGCACCGCCTGATGGGGGAACAGCTCTCAAAGCCATCGCCGTGACGCCGTCACGCGGGCATTGCCTGCTGCCCCGAATTTCCAAAACTCGCTAAGCTCCGCGCCCAAAGTTCCCCAACGTCCAAGCTCCTGCCGGGAGAGATGCCATGCCGATCTACAAAGCCCCCGTGGAAGATGTGAGCTTCCTGTTGAACGATGTGTTCCAGATCGACCGCTACGACAATCTGCCGGGCTTCTCGGATGCCTCAGCCGATGTCCGCGAGGCGATCATCGGCGAGGCGGCAAAGCTCGCAGAGGAAGTGCTGCAGCCGCTGAACCGCACCGGCGACCTCGAAGGCTGCAAGCGCCGTGACGACGGCAGCGTGACGACCCCGAAGGGCTTCAAGGAGGCCTACAAGCAGGTCGCCGAAGGCGGCTGGCTCGGGCTGTCGGCGCCTGCGGAGTATGGCGGGCAGGGGCTGCCGGTGACGCTGAGCCAGGCCGTCAACGAGTTCCAGATGTCGGCGAACATGGCATTCTCGATGTATGGCGGCCTCACCATGGGGGCGACCGCGGCGCTGCTGGTGCACGGCACTGACGAGCAGAAGAAGGCCTTTGTGCCGAAAATGGTCGCGGGCGAGTGGACCGGCACCATGAACCTGACCGAGCCGCATTGCGGCACCGATCTCGGTCTCTTGCGCACCAAGGCGGTGCGCCAGGCCGACGGCAGCTTCAAGATCACGGGCACGAAAATCTTCATCTCGGCCGGCGAGCATGACCTTGCCGACAACATCATTCACCTCGTGCTCGCCCGCATCGAGGGTGCGCCGGCCGGCATCAAGGGCGTGTCGCTGTTCGTCGTACCGAAGGTGCTGGTCAATGCCGACGGTTCGCTGGGAGCGCGCAACGGCGTCACCTGCGGCTCGATCGAGCACAAGATGGGCATCCACGGCAACTCCACCTGTGTGATGAATTACGACAACGCCACCGGCTGGCTGATCGGCGAAGAGAACAAGGGCATGCAGGGCATGTTCGTGATGATGAACGAAGCCCGGCTCGGCGTTGCCGTGCAGGGCCTGTCGCAGTCGGAGGTGGCCTACCAGAACGCGGCGGCCTACGCGCGCGAGCGGCTGCAGGGCCGTGCGCTCACCGGCGCAAAGGCCGCCGACAAGCCGGCTGATCCGATCATCGTGCATCCGGACGTGCGTCGGACGCTGCTCACGATCCGCGCCTTCAACGAGGCGGCGCGCGCCATGGTGGTGTGGACGGCGCTGAAGAGCGACGTCGCGCATCGCTCCAGCGATCCGAAGGACCGCCAGGAGGCCGACGACCACATGGGGCTGATGACCCCGGTGCTGAAAGGCTTTCTGACCGACACCGGCTTTGCCAATGCGGTGCAGGCCCAGCAGCTCTATGGCGGCCATGGCTATATCGCCGAGCACGGCATGGAGCAGTTCGTCCGGGACGCGCGCATCGCGATGATCTACGAGGGCGCCAACGGCATCCAGGCGCTTGATCTGGTCGGCCGCAAGCTGCCGCGCGACGGCGGCCGCGCGATCATGGCGTTCTTCGGCGAGGTGGCTGGCTTCGCCAAGCAGCACGGCGCCGACGACGCCATGAAGCCGTTCGTTGCACCGCTCTCGAGCGCGCTGGGCGACCTGCAGAAGGCCACCACCTGGCTGATGCAGAATGCGCTCGCCAAGCCCGACAATGCGGGTGCGGCCGCCACCGACTACCTGCAGCTGTTCGGGTTCGTCGCACTCGGCTACATGTGGGCGAGGATGGCAAAGGTGGCGCAGGACAAGATTGCGCAATCGGGCACCACCCCATATCTGTCGACCAAGCTCGTGACCGGCCGCTTTTTCATGGAACGGATGCTGCCGGAAACCGCGCTGCATCTGGCGCGCATCCAGACCGGCTGCGCCACGACCATGGAATTGGCTGCGGAGGCGTTCTGAGCGGACCAAGATGTCGCAGCATCACGAGAAGCTGCTCTGCGACACCGCGCAAACTCTGCTATAAATGATGACGATCATACCAGGAGGGCGTCATGCCTGAGGCATTCATCTACGATCACGTTCGCACGCCGCGCGGCCGCGGCAAGGCCGACGGCGCGCTTCACGAAGTCACGGCGCTCAAACTCGCCACCGTTCCGCTGCAGGCGCTCAAGGAGCGCAACAACCTGCCCGAGGGCAGCGTCGACGACGTCGTGCTCGGCGTGGTCGATCCGGTCGGCGAGGCTGGTTCCGACATTGCCCGTTTTGCAGCGCTCAACGCGGGGCTCGGCGAGTCCGTGCCGGGCGTGCAGATCAGCCGGTTCTGCGCCTCGGGCCTCGACGCGGTGAATTTCGCGGCCGCCCAGATCATGAGCGGCCAGCATGAGCTGGTGATCGGCGGCGGCGCCGAATCGATGAGCCGGGTCGGCATCGGCGCCTCCGGCGGCGCCTGGCCGATGGACCCGTCGATGGCGGTGCCGGCCTATTTCATGCCGCAGGGCGTCTCTGCCGACCTGATCGCGACCAAATACGGTTTTTCGCGCGACGACGTCGATGCCTATGCAGTGCAGAGCCAGCAGCGCGCCGCCAAATCCTGGGAAGAGGGGCGTTTCAGCAAGTCCGTCGTGCCGGTCAAGGACGTCAATGGCCTGACGATCCTCGCCAAGGACGAGCACATGCGGCCCACCACCACGATGCAGTCGCTGGCGCAATTGCAGCCGTCGTTCGCGGCTGTCGCGCAGATGGGCGGTTTTGATGCGGTTGCGATCCAGTCGCATCCGGAGGTCGAGCGCATCAATTATGTGCATCATGCCGGCAACTCGTCGGGCATCGTCGATGGCGCCGGCGCCGTGCTGCTCGGCAGCAAGGAGGCGGGTGCCAAACACGGTCTGAAGCCGCGTGCAAAAATCCGCGCCTTTGCCAATATCGGCTCGGAGCCCGCGATGATGCTGACCGGACCGGTCGACGTCACCAGAAAGCTGTTCGAGCGTTCGGGCATGAAGAAGTCCGACATCGACCTGTTCGAGCTGAACGAGGCGTTCGCCTCGGTGGTGCTGCGCTACATCCAGGCGTTCGACATCGACAACGCCAAGATCAACGTCAATGGCGGTGCGATCGCGCTCGGCCATCCGTTAGGGGCGACCGGCGCGATGATTCTCGGCACCGTGCTCGACGAGCTCGAGCGCACCGACAAGCAGACGGCGCTGGTGACCTTGTGCATCGGCGGCGGCATGGGCACCGCGACGATCATCGAGCGCGTCTGACGGCGTAACGCGTAGTCACGCGTAGGGTGGGTTAGCCGAAGGCGTAACCCACCCTGCCCCGGGCGAAAGAAGAGGTGGGTTACGCTTCGCTAACCCACCCTACGATTTGAGAGACAACCGCCGCGCCTGATCGGCAGCCGGCATCGAGGGAGCACCACATGGCCTTCAAGAACTTCAAGCTAGAGACCGACTCTGACGGCATTGCGCTCGTCACCTGGGACATTCCCGGCCGCTCGATGAACGTGCTGGACGAGACCACGATCGCCGAGCTCGACGAGATCGTGAAGCAGACCGCCGCCGATCCGGCGGTCAAGGGCGTGGTCGTCACCTCGGGCAAGGAGGCGTTTTCCGCCGGCGCGGACCTCTCGATGCTGGAAGGCATGAACCGCCGCTACGCCGCGCTCTTGAAGGAGAAGGGCGAGGTCGCCGCCAACCAGTTCGTGTTCGACGAGAGCCGCAAATCCTCGCTGACATTCCGCGCCATCGAGACCTCGGGCAAGCCCTGGGTCGCCGCGATCAACGGGCTCGCGCTCGGCGGCGCCTTCGAGCTGACGCTGTCGTGCCACCACCGCGTCGCCGCGGAAAATCCAAAGACCAGGCTCGGCCTGCCCGAAGTGAAGGTCGGCCTGTTCCCCGGCGCCGGCGGCACCCAGCG
>Ga0070710_10000431_pt1 | contig 19662 bp, 15 predicted proteins | sample LARL52metaG_FD_65454 | JGI IMG/M metagenome (GOLD analysis project Ga0070710, IMG submission 65454) | Corn, switchgrass and miscanthus rhizosphere microbial communities from Kellogg Biological Station, Michigan, USA - LAR L5-2 metaG | ecosystem: Host-associated > Plants > Roots > Rhizosphere ... | reverse complement strand
CCTACAACGGCTCGACCACGGTCGCGCCGTTCGGGAAGGACCCGGGCGGGTCCGGTGTGAAGGTGACCTACTACACCACCGACGGGTCCACCCCAACCACGTCGAGCCCGGTCTTCGTCCAGCCGTTCACCATCAAGCAGCCGACTACGCTGAAGTTCTTCTCGGTGGACAACGCGGGCAACACCGAGTCCGTACGGACGCAGACGGTGCAGGTCCAGGCCAACGCAGATCCGATCGTCGGCGCGGCGGGCGATATCGCCTGCGACCCGGCGTCGCCCGCGTTCAACAACGGCGTGGGCACCGACACCGACTGCAAGGCCGCGGCCACCGCCGGCCTGCTGACCGGGCTGGACGGCGTGCTGCCCATCGGCGACGACCAGTACGACTGCGGCGGCGTGAGCGCGTTCCAGCAGTCCTACGGCCCGACCTGGGGCGTGAAGAAGTCGATCACCTACCCGGTGCCCGGCGACAAGGACTACGAGACCACCGGCGGCACCGACTGCCCCGCCACCGCGGGTGCCGGATACCAGCAGTACTACGGCAGCAGCGGCGGGTTGTTCGGCTCACCGGTCCCATCGGTGGTGAACGTCAACCCGGCGACCGGCTACTACAGCTACAACCTCGGCAGCTGGCACATCATCGCGCTGAACACCGCACCGTGCGGCCTGGACAACCCGTCCTTCTGCGCGGCCGGCTCGGCGCAGGACCAGTGGCTGCAGAACGACCTGAACGCCAACAGCAACGTCTGCACGCTGGCCTACTTCCAGAACCCGCGGTGGGCTTCGAACGGCACCTCCGGCGGCAGCACCACCTACCAGCAGTTCTGGCAGGACCTGTACCGGGGCGGCGTGGACGTGGTCCTCAACGGTGACTCGCACTGGTACGAACGGTGGGCGCCGCAGAACTCCACGGGCGCGGTGGACAACGCCTTCGGGGTGCGCGAGTTCATCGTCGGGACCGGCGGCGCCGGCCTGGACACGCCAGGGGCGCCGCGGCCCAACAGCCAGGCGCTGAACGCCACCACACACGGCGTCATCAAGATGACGCTGCATAACGGCAGCTATGGCTGGCAGTTCGTCAACGACGGCGAGAGCGCATTCACCGATTCGGGGTCGGCGAACTGTCACGTCAAACCGCCCGCGTAAAGAAGAAGGATTACCGCCCGTAATGGGAAGGCCCGCGTCCCCCAGCAAGGCTGAATGAGCCTACGACAGATGGGGGATGCGGGCCGATAGGGCCGCACATAAGTTAGTGACGGCCGGATGAATTCCCGCCAAACAATGGGAATTCTCAATCGACTGGGCGGACCGGCCTGGGGGCAAAAGTGGGGCGGCTGAGCGCGGTTATGGAATCTCGGGGGACGGCTTTGCGTATCGCGGTCGCTGGCTGCGGCTACTGGGGCTCTAAACACGTCCGCGTGCTGCACTCGATGGACGACGTGGCGGAAGTGGTCGCCGTGGACTCCTGCGGCGAGCGGGCGCGGAAGCTCGCCCGCGGCTACAAGTCGGCCTCCTGGCACGCCTCGCTCGATCCCGCCCTGGCCGAGGTGGACGCGGTGGTGGTCGCCACCCCGCCAAGCACGCATGTGGCGGTGGCGCTACAGGCCATTGAGGCCGGCAAGCACGTCCTGGTGGAGAAGCCACTCGCACCCACCACCGCGGGTGTGCGGCTGCTCCAGGCCGCGGCGCAAGCGGCGGGCGTGGTCCTCATGGTCGGCCACACGTTCGAGTACAACCCCGCGGTCCGCAAGCTCCGCGAGCTTGTCCAGAGCGAGGAACTGGGCGAGGTGTACTACATCGACAGCGCCCGGCTGAACCTGGGCCTGTACCAGAACGACGTCAACGTCATCCTCGACCTCGCGCCGCACGACATCTCCATCATCAACCACGTGCTTGGCCGGGCCCCGGTGGCCGCTCAGGCATGGGCCTCCCGGCACGCGCACCGGCGCTTCGAGGACGTCGCCTACCTGCGCCTGTTCTACGACGACTTCTTCGACGACCGCGGCCTGTCCGCGAACATCCACGTGAGCTGGCTCGACCCGTGCAAGGTACGGCGGGTCACCACGGTCGGCAGCCGGAAGATGGCGGTCTACGACGACCTTGCCGCGGACGAGCGGATCCGGGTCCTGGACAAGGGCGTCTGCCTGCCGCCCGATGGCGACAACCTGACGCAGCCCCCGTTGTCCTACCGGTACGGCGACATCGTGGTCCCGTTCATCTCCGCCGACGAGCCACTCGCCGTGCAGGACCGGCACTTCACCGACTGCATCGCCACCGGCGCCCGGCCGCTCACCGACGCGGAGAACGGCCTGGCCGTGGTGGCGGCACTGGAGGCCGCGGAACTGTCCCGGCGGCTCGGCCGGCCGGTGCTGCTCGAAGAACTCAGCACCGAGGGCCGGCGCGCCGAACTCCGCCTCGCGGGTGCGTCATGACCGGCCGGCGCGTCAGGAACGGCCAGGTTCCCTTCCTGGACCTGGCCCCGATGACCCGCGAGGTCGCCGGTGCCGTCGAAGAGGGCTGGGCACGGGTGCTGGCCACCGGCCGGTTCATCGGCGGCGAGGAGGTGGCGAGGTTCGAGGCGGCGTGGGCCGGCTACTGCCAGGTGCCCCACGCGCTCGGCGTGGCGAACGGCACCGACGCACTCCAGCTTGCCCTGACCGGCCTGGGCATCGGGCCGGGTGACGAGGTGATCGTTCCCGCGAATACGTTCGTGGCCACGGCCGAGGCGGTCCTGCTGGCCGGGGCCGTGCCACGCTTCGCGGACGTCAGCCCGCAGACCTTGCTGCTCACACCCGAGTGCCTGGAGGCGGCGCTCACCCCACGGACGGCGGCCGTCATCGTCGTCCACCTGTACGGGCAGATGCCCGACATGGGGCCGCTCTGCGCGGCCGCGGAGCGGGCGGGCATCGCACTGATCGAGGACGCGGCGCAGGCCCACGGGGCCACCTCGCAGGGCCGCCGGGCCGGGTCCAGCGGGGTGGCCGGGTGCTTCAGCTTCTACCCGGGCAAGAACCTCGGCGCCTTCGGCGACGCGGGCGCGGTGGTGACCACGGACGCGGGCCTGGCCGACCGGATCCGGGTGCTGCGTGACCACGGCCGTGCGGCGGGATCGCATTACCGGCACGAACTCGCCGGCACGAACAGCCGCCTCGACGCGCTGCAGGCCGTGGTGCTCACCGCGAAGCTTGCCCGGCTGGAGGCGTGGACCGCCGCGCGGCGGTCCATCGCCGCGCGGTATCACGCCGCGCTGGCCGACACCCCGGCCCGGATGGTGGCGTCGGTCCCCGGGACCTGGGGCGTACACCATCTCGCCGTGGTGCGCGTGCCCGCCAGGGAGCAGGTGTCCGCGGACCTTGCGGCTATGGGCGTGCAGACGCAGGTGCACTATCCGGTCCCCTGCCATCGCCAGGTGCCCTACCTGCGCTTCGCCGACCGCCCGCTGCCGGTGGCCGAGCGCTGCGCCGACGAGGTGCTGTCCCTGCCGATGTTCCCGCACATGACCGATGACCAGGTGGAACGGGTCTGTGCGGCGGCGGCCAAGGCGCTGCGGGGGAAGGAGCACCAGGTTGCGTGAGTCGCTGGCCGGCGCCCCCTCGCTGCGCCCCGCCGCCGCGGGCGCCATCTCGGCGCCCGCCCGCCTCGCCAAGCGCTTGCTCGACCTGACCGTGGCGCTGCCCTGCCTGATCCTGGTGGCCCCGCTGCTGCTGGCTGTGGCCGTCATGATCCGGCTGACAACCCCCGGGCCGGCCCTGTTCCGCCAGATCCGGCTGGGGCGGGACCGGCGCCCGTTCATGCTCTGCAAGTTCCGGACCATGTACTCCGGCTGCCCCGACGACGTGCACCGGGAGTACGTGCGCAAGCTGCTCACCGACTCCCGGCCGCCGGACGGTGGCCGGGAGGGCGTGTTCAAGCTTGACGGTGACCCCAGGATCACGCCGCTCGGCAGGCTGCTGCGGCGCACCAGCATCGATGAGCTTCCCCAGTTGCTCAACGTCCTCCGGGGCGACATGTCACTGGTCGGGCCCCGCCCGGCGCTCGGCTGGGAGGCCGAAATGTTCGGCGCCGGCTACGAACAGCGGTTCGCCGTGCCGCCCGGCCTGACCGGCCTGTGGCAGGTGAGCGGGCGGAACGCGCTCACCATGAAAGAGGGCCTGGACCTCGACGTCGAGTACGTGGGCAGGCAGAGCCTGGCCCTCGACCTCTGGATTCTGGCCAGGACCGTCCCCGTCGTGCTCTCCACCCGCGGTGCGCTGTGACCCGTGGCCGCCACTCAAGTCCCAAGCGCGGGCTGAGCATGGCCGAAGAGCCTGCTCTCCCCAACAGCACCGCGCGGTGGCGGTTCACGAGGGCGCTTCCCCGTCAGGCACCGCCACCTGGCGGGGGGGCGCCCGCCCCCCGGCGGGGCAGGGCGGCCGCGACCGGGCAGGGCACGGCGCCCGGGGACGAACAGCGTGCGGCGATCGCAGCGGCGCAGGGCGCGGCGGCCGCCGGTGACTCCATCACCGTGGCCACCTGGACGATCGTCAGCCGGGTCACCGGCGTCGCGAAGTTCGCCTGCATCGGGGCGGTACTCGGGCCCACGTTCTTCGGCAACACCTACCAGTTCACCAACTCCCTGCCCAACCTCGTCTACTACGGGTTCCTTGCCGGGTCGCTGTTCTCCTCGCTGCTGGTCCCGGCGCTCGTCCGCCACATCGATGCGGGTGACCACGCCGCATCGCGCCGGGTGGCCGGCGGGTTCCTGGGGATGACGCTGGTGGCGCTGGTGGTGATCGCCCCGGTCGCGATCCTGCTCGGCCCGCTGGTGCTGCGGTTCGCCGCGATGGCCGGCTCGCCCGCGGTGGCGGCGGCGCAGGAAGAGACCGGGCGGCTGCTCATCATCATGTTCGTCCCGCAGATCTTCTGCTACGGCGTGGTCGGCACCGCCACTGCGGTGATGAATTCACGCCAGCGGTTCGCCCTGGCAGCGGGCGCGCCGGCGGTGGAGAACCTGGGCACGATCGCCGTGCTTGTGCTGACGGCGGTGATCTACGGCACCGGCACCGGGCTCAACGATGTTCCCCCCGGCGAACTGCTGCTGCTTGGACTCGGCTCGACCGCCGCGGTCGCCGTGCACGCGGCGGTGCAGTGGTGGGGGGCCAGGCGGGCCGGGGTGCTGCTGGCGCCCCGGGCCGGCTGGCGCGATCCGGAGGTCCGCGTGGTCGTCCGGCGGGCGCTGCCGTCGCTGGCGCAGGCGGGGCTGCTGGCACTGCAGGTGCTGACCCTGCTGGTAGTGGCGAACCGGTTGCCCGGCGGCGTGGTCGCGTTCCAGATCGCGCTGAACTTCTACTACCTGGCGATCGCGGTGGGAGCGGCGCCGGTCGCGCTGTCCCTGCTGCCGCGCCTGGCCCGGATGCACCAGGCCGGGGATGTCGCGGCGTTCCGTGACACCCTGGTCCGCGGCCTGGCGCTCGGCTTCTTCATCACGATCCCGGCCGCGGTGGGCTACCTCGTGCTGGCCGTCCCACTGGCGCACGCGGTGTCCTTCGGGCGGATGGACGGCGCGCCCGGCACCACGATGGTGGCCGCGTCGCTGGCGGCGCTGTCGCTGGCGGTGGTGGGCCAGACCGCTTTCCTGATCGCCACCTACGCCTCGTATGCCAGGAAAGACACCCGCTCCCCGCTGATCTCCATGCTGCTGCAGGCGGTCGTGTGCCTCGGCCTGGTGAGCACCGCCCTGCTCGTGCACGGCTGGGCCGTGCTCGTCGTCCTGGGACTGGCCCTGTCGGTCGCGGTGACGGCCGCGGCCTGCCACCTGACGATCCACGTGTGGCGCGGCCTGTCCCAGGGCGGATCGCAGCGGCTCGCTCCCTCAATGGGCAAGTTCCTGGTGGGCGCTGCCCTGATGGCCGGGCCCGCCTGGCTCACCGCCACCGCGATCGGCCATTGGCTGGGCAAGCCGCTCGGCGCCCGGATCGGCATCGCCGCCGCGGCGGCGGTGGGGATCCTGATATTCCTCGCCGTGCAGGCGGCCTGGCGCGCCCCCGAACTGGGCTGGCTCGCCGGGGGCCTCGGCCATCTGCGCGGCCGGGCCCGCAGCGAGGCGGTGGCCGATGGCTAGCGCCGCGCTCCGCTCCCCCGTGCCGCACCGCGGCCAGGTGCCGCCGCCGGCACCCGCGCTGCCCTGGAGAGGCAGGGGCCTGCGGTACCCGGCCAGCCGCTGGATCGCGGTGCCCGCGGTGACCGGCGCGGCGGGGCTGGGGGTGCTGAGCACGCTCCGGCCGCTGCTGGCCGCGGTGCTTGCCGTGCTTGCCGTGCTGGTGGCCGCCGTGTGGGCCCGGCCCGCGCTGGCCGCGTGCCTGCTCATCTTCCTGACGCCGCTGACCGCCGGCATCGACCGCGGTTCGGCTCTGCCCGTGCTGCGGCCACAGGAGGCGCTGGCGGTGGTGCTCGGCGGCACGCTCGCCGCGCGCGCCGTGGTCAGGCTGCGGACGGGGCAGCTGCCAAGGATCCGGCTGGGCCCGGTGGAATGGGCCCTGGTGCTGATGGCGGTGGCCAGTTCCCTGCTGCCGCTGCTGCGGATGGCCGTGCTCCAGGAGGCCATCGGCCAGGACGACGTGCTCTACGCGCTGGTGCTGTGGAAGTACCTCGGGCTCTACGTCCTCATCCGGGCCAGCGTCAGCACCGATCGCCACGTGCGGGCATGCCTGTGGCTGTCGGTGGCCGCCTCGACCGTGGTGGCCGGCCTGGCGATCTTGCAGTCCCTCGGCCTGTTCGGCGTGCCGCACCTGCTGGCCACCTACTATGCGCCGTTCGGGTACACCGACGCGTTCGCCGCCCGCGGCAGTTCCACGCTCGGCCTGCCGGCCGCCACCGCGGACCTCGCGGTCATCAACCTGGCCATCGTGGCCGGGCTGTGGACCAGGTTCCGCAGGTATCGCCCGGTCCTGGCGGTCGCAGCCGCGGTGCTGGTAATGGGGGCGCTGTCCGCCGGGGAGTTCTCCAGTGCGCTCGGCCTGCTCGCCGGCGTGTTCTGCATCGCCATCGTGATCCAGAAACCCAGGCTGCTGTGGACCGTCGGGCCGGCCGCCCTGGTGGCCGGGTTCGCCCTGTGGCCGGTGATCTCCCGGCGGCTCAGCGGTTTCGAGTCGGCGTCCGGGCTGCCGGTGAGCTGGACGGGCCGGCTGGCGAACCTGCAGGCCTACTTCTGGCCCAAGCTCTTCTCCGGCGGGAACTTCCTGCTCGGCGTGCGGCCCGCGGCCCGGATTCCGGTCGCGACCCAGGCAACCGGCTTCGTATGGATCGAAAGCGGTTACACCTGGCTGCTGTGGGCCGGCGGGATCCCGCTGCTGGCCGGGTTCGTGTTCCTTGCCTGGGCCGCGGCCCGCCGGGGCTGGCGCGCCGCCCGCGGCGGCATGGATGGCCGCAGCATAGCGGGCATCGGGCTGTTCACCGCGATCGTCGTGATCTGCGTCCTGATGACGTTCGATCCGCACCTGACCTACCGGGGCACCGGCGACGCGTTCTTCACCCTGCTGGCCCTCGCGGCGCCACGGACGGTCCGCGCGGCATCAGCGGCGGTCCCCACGGCACCATCCGCGGTCCCCACGGCACCACGGACAGTTCTCACAGGACCATCGCCGGCACCCACGGCGCCATCGCCGGCCCCCACGGCACCACGGACGGCCCCCGCCGCTCCACCGGCGGGCACCACGGCCCCACTGGCCGGCCGCCCAAGCGAAAACCATGCCACCCGCCAGGCGGCTCCCGTCCGACGACGAACGCCGCCCGCCCCGGGCGCTACTCAGCATGACCCCGCCATTAGGGAGGTTGGACAGTGAAGCCGGACTTCACGGCCGAGACGGAGGGCGGTGGGCAGCCCCGCCGGTCCCCGTCCGGCGGCAAGCTGGACCGTCTGCTGGCCGCCCGGGATCCGGGCACCGGCCAGGGGACCCAACTGGCGGGACTGACCGAGCGCGAATTCGGCCGCGCCCCGGACGCACCGGGTGCCTGGAACCGGTTCCTGCTCGCGCACCTGCCCTGGATCCTCGTGATCACCGTGGTGGTGGTGGCCGCCGCGGCGACGTACGCGCACAGCCAGACACCGCAGTACAAGTCGCATGCCACGGTGGACGTCTACTTCTCCTCGCCGGACCCGGCCGCCCTGCAGGGGCCGAACATGGTCACCGAGAAGGAGATCGTGGCGTCCAACGCGGTTCTCGGGATCGCGTCAAGGACGCTCGGGGTACCGGTCGCGGACCTGTCGAACGGGCTGTCGCTGAACGTGCCGGCCGGCTCGTCGGTGATGAACATCGGCTACGCCGACCCGCTGCCCTGGGTCGCCCGCGAGCGGGCGCAGATCATCGCCGAGTCCTACGTCACCTACCGGACGCCGAAGCCCGCGACATCGCCGCGGCACCGCGCCCCGGCATCGACCACCACTCCGGCCACCACCATCACCACGCTGCACGCCACGCTGATCACCCCGGCGAACCTGCCGGGCTCGCCGTCCACCCCCAACTACGTCATCGACATCCTCGCGGCCCTGGTGGTGGGCCTCGGCCTGGCGATAGGGACCGCCGCGATCCGCGACCACCTGGACGACCGGCTCCGGGGCCCGTCCGACGTGCAATCCCGGTCCGGTGCACCCGTCTTGTCCCTGATTCCCGCGTACCAGCCATTGAGCAGGGATCCGGCCAGCCACCTGACGATCGTTTGGAGTGCAAATTCGGTCGTGGCGGAGGCGTATCGCGGCCTGCGGACGCGAGTGATCGCGGCGGGGGCCGCCCGGGGCGCGCGGACGCTGCTCGTCACCAGCGCGGGCTGGGAGCGCAAGAGCATGATCGCCGCGAACCTGGCGGTCGCGCTCGCCCAGTCCGGACGGCGGACCGTCCTGGTCTGCGCGGACCTGCGCTGGAGCACCGCGCACCGGTTGCTCGGCGTGCCGAACGAGACCGGCCTGTCCACGCTGCTCGCCCGCCAGACCGACCTGGCCTCGGTGCTGCGCGCACCGGGCATCCACGGTCTAAGGGTGCTGCCGCCGGGGCCGCTGCCGACCGACCCGGCGGAGTACCTGCAGCGGCCCGCCCTGCGCACCGTGCTCGGGGAACTGCGCAACCGGTCCGACTTCGTGATCATCGACGCACCGCCGCTGCTCGCCACCTCGGACACCACGCCGCTGGCTCGCCTCACGGAGATGATCCTGCTGGTCAGCGACGCACGGAAGTCCACACGCGGGCACCTGGACGCCGCCATGCGCGAAGCGGGCGAGGTGGCGGGAAAGGTGATCGGCAGCGTGCTCTACAACGTCGGCCACCGCCGGTGGCTGCGCCGGGGGCCCGCGCCACACCCCAGCACCGGCCAGCCCGACCGGTACAGCCAGCCCGGGCCGTTCCCCGGCGTGCTGGACGACCACGCGCCCACCGAACTTCATCCAGCCAACAACGTCCGCGTGACGGCTGACCCCTCGTAATGGCGCCCCAACCCAGCCTGTCAAAGGGAGGACACATCATGACAGACCAGGCCCTGGCCCTCACCCGCCCAATGGGGGCCCAGCCAGTGGACGCGTGCCGCCTGTACCTGGTGCGCCATGGCACGACCACGCTCAACGTGGAGAACCGCTACCGGGGACGCCGGGACATACCGCTGGACGCGCAGGGATACCAGGACGCCGTGGACGCGGCGCGCCGCCTGTCCGGCGAGGGCCTGGCCGCCGTGTACACCGGCCCGCTGCGCCGCACCATCGCCACGGCGCAGATCATCGCCGACGAGGCCCGGGTTCCCGACATCCGGATCCTGCACGGCCTGAACAACGTCGACTACGGGGCCTGGGAGGGCATGACCGCCGAAGAGGCGGCCATGTTCGATCCGGAGGCGTTCGCCCTGTACCGGGAGTCGCCCGGTGACGCGGCCTGCCCGCTGGGCGAGCGGCTCAGCGACGCGCAGCAGCGCATGGTCGATGCCCTGCAGCTCATGGGCGTGCGGCACCCCGGCGAGACGGTGGCGGCGGTGACGCACGCGGTGATGATCCGGCTGACGGTGGTGGCGCTCGGCGGCGTCAACGGCGAGAACTGGCGGATTCCGGTGGGCCGGGGTTCGGTGACCGCGTTCGATGTCGGTCCGGACGGCATCGGGCTGGCCGCGCCGCCCGACGGGGGCGCGGCGGACGTGCCGCTGAACGGGGCCGGGGGCAGCGAGGCATGACCGGCGCCCGGCAGCCGCACATCCTGCTCGTGGTGGAGAACGTCGCCCTGGCCAGGGACCACCGGCTGCAGAAGCAGGTGTCGTCGCTGCACGGCCACGGCTACCGGGTCACGGTGATCTGCCGCGGCGACCCCGGCAATGAGTGTCCCGCCGGCGTCGGCCTGCGCACGTACCGGGCGCCCGCCGACGGCACCGGCAAGCTGGGCTTCGCGTGGGAGTACGGGTATTCGTTCGCGATGGCCGCGTGGCTGGCGGCCGGGGTGTTCCGCCGTGACTCCTTCGACGCCATCCAGGTCAGTGGCACCCCGGACATCTATTTCGCGCTCGCGGCACCGTACCGGCTGCTGGGACGGCCGCTCGTGCTCGACCAGCGGGACCTGTCTCCCGAGCTGTACGAACTGCGGTACGGGCGGCGCGGTGCCGTGCACCGGGTGCTGCGCTGGCTGGAGCGGCGCAGCTACCGGGCGGCGGACCAGGTGATCACGGTCAACGCGACGCTGCGGAAGGTGGCGCTCACCCGGGGCGCCCTGCCGCCGGACGCGGTGACGGTGGTGGGCAACGGCCCGGTCCTGGCCAGCACCCGCCAGCGGGAACCGCGGCCGGAGCTCAAGGGAGGCAAGCGGTTCCTGTGCTGCTGGCTGGGCCACATGGGCCCGCAGGACCGGCTCGACCTCGCCCTTCGGGCGGCCGGCCACCTGGTCCATGACATCGGGCGCACCGACTGCCATTTCGCGTTCGTCGGCGACGGTGAAGCACGAATCCATGCTCTACGACTGGCCGCGCAACTCGGGATCTCACAGTGGGTGTCGTTCCCCGGCTGGGCCGGCCAGGACGAGGCCTTCACCTACCTGTCCACCGCGGACATCGGCCTGGAACCGAACATGGAAGAGATCGTGTCCCCGGTCAAGGGCATGGAGTACATGGCCTTCGGCCTGCCCTTCGTGAGCTTCGACCTGACCGAGACCCGGGTGCTCGCGGGTGAGGCCGCCGTCTATGCGCCTCCCGGGGACGTGGCCGGCTTCGCGCGCCTGATCGACGAGCTGCTCAGCGACCCGGTGCGGCGGGCGGAGCTGGGCCAGGCCGGGCGGCAACTGGTCGCCGAACGGGTGGCCTGGGACCGGCAGGAGGACGCCTACCTCGGCGTGTATGAGCGGCTGCTGGGCAAGCCGCCGGCCGGGCTGCCCGCCCGGGCCGAGGCGCCGCGGGAGTCCGAGGCGCCGCCGGAGTCTGAGATGCCCACCCGGGCCGGCGTGGCGGCCGGTGCCGCCGATGAGGGAGCGTAGCCATGGCTTCGGCGCAGACACTCGCGGCCCGCAGGGAACGGCATCAGCAGGCGACGCTGGTGCGGCGGGCCAGGCACCGGTTCCGTACCCGGCTGTCCGAATCCCCCACGCTGTACCTGCCGCTCGCGCGGCTCAAGTACCCGGGGCCGAGCCCGGAAGTGATCGGTCCCGCCACCGAGCTTGTGATCGACGGTTACACCCGGTGCGCCTCCACGTTCGCGGTCTACGCGCTCCAGCTCGCCCAGCCCGGGCCGGTCCGGCTCGCCCATCACCTGCACGCCCCGGCGCAGCTCGTCGCGGCCGCGCAGGCCGGTGTCCCGGCCCTGGCGGTGATCAGGGAGCCGCGGGAAGCGATCTTGTCGCAACTCGTCAGGGAGCCTGACGTGGCGCTGCGGGACGCGCTCATCGCGTACACCCGGTTCTACCGGCGGCTGCTGCCCTGCCGCGACCGGATGGTGGTCGCCGATTTCGACGAGGTCACCACGGACTTCGGAGCGGTGACCCGGCGGGTCAACGACAGGTTCGGCACCGCGTTCGCCGAGTTCGAGCCGACCGAGCAGAACACGAAGCGGTGCTTCGAGCTGATCAAGCTGCGCGGCACGCTGTCGCCGGTGCTGCTCGGCTTCGAGTCCGGCACGGTGACCGCCGAGGACCTGCTTCCCGAGATCGGGCCACTGACCCGCCGCAGCCAGGAGCAGGCAGGACAAGGGGCGGCATGGGTTCCGTCGGGGGACAGGGACCGGTCCAAGGCGGCACTGCAGGAGCAGTGGGAGCAGCCGGGGCTGACCTTGCTCCGGGAGCGCGCCCAATGGGTTTACCAGGCATTCCGGCGACCGCAGTAGCAAAGGAGGAGTGGTGGCCGTCACCGTCATCCGGCCCGAGCCGGGCGCCCCGCCACGGTCGTGGCGCGAGGCCGAGGCGCTCGACCGCCGTGCGGCGAAGCTGCCGTCCTGGCGGCTCACCCGGCGCCAGCGCGCGGATCTGGAGTTGCTCTCGTGCGGCGGTTTCGCGCCGCTGCGCGGCTTCCTCGGCCAGGACGACTACGCGCGGGTGTGTGAGTCCATGCGCCTGGCGGACGGGGCCCTGTGGCCCATCCCGGTGACCCTTGACCTGCCGGAGGAGCTGGCCACGATGGTTCCGCCCGGGCGGAGCCTGGCCCTGCGGGACGACGATGACACCCTGCTTGGCGTATTGCATGTCACCGAGTCCTGGTGGCCCGACCGTTCCGCCGAAGCCGAAGCGGTATTCGGGACCGCCGACCCGGCGCATGCCGGGGCGCGCTACCTGCTTCAGCAGGTTCATCCCCGGTACGTCACCGGTGAGCTTGACGTGGTGCGCCCGCCGCGGCGCCCCAGCTTCCCGCCGATCCGCCACACGCCGACGGAACTGCGGGCCGAGTTCGCCCGGCGCGGCTGGTCGCGGGTGGTGGCGTTCCAGACCCGCAACCCAATGCACCGCGTCCACCTGGAACTCACCCTCCTGGCGTCACAGCAGGCCGACGCGCATGTCCTGCTCCATCCGGTGGTGGGACCGACAAAGCCGGGCGACATCGATCACGCCACCCGGGTGCGGTGTTATCAGGCGATACTGCCGTACTACCCGCCGGGCCGGGTGCTGTTGTCGCTGCTGCCGCTGGCCATGCGGATGGCCGGGCCCCGGGAGGCGCTGTGGCACGCGATCATCCGCAGGAACTACGGCGCGACGCATTTCATCGTGGGCCGTGATCACGCCGGCCCGGGTGGGGACGTCGGCGGACGGCCGTTCTACGAGCCGTACGCCGCCCAGGAACTGCTGAAGCAGCACGCCGGGGAGATCGGGATCGAGATCATGACGTTCCGGCGGCTGGTGTACCTGCCGGACCATGGCACCTACCTGCCGGAGGATGAGGTGCCGCCGGGAGTCACGGCCTTCTCCATCTCGGGCACCGAACTGCGCGAGCGCCTTGCCGAAGGCCGCAACCTGCCCGTCTGGTTCACTCCCCCGGAAATCGCGGCCGAACTGCGGCGGGCCAGCCCGCCGGACGCCGCGGCCGGCGGCAGTGCCGGTGACGGCGCGTATGGCAGCCGGGCTGGCCCCGGGCCGGACGCGGACGCCCCGGGGGCGCTGGCGCGGCTGCGCAGGCGAAGCCGGCGTCCGAGCCTGCGCCAGCCGGGCCCGTACGCGTCCAGCCTCGAACCGGAAAGGCACGGGGATTGACGGGCGTTTCCGGCATGCTTCGGCCCTTGTTCGCCGCGTTGCTCGTGATCGGCCTGATCGTCGCGACCACGCTGGTGGCCCTGGAGGTCGCCCAGCCGCCGAGCGGGGCGATCTCGGAGAACGTTCCTCCCCCGCCCAACGGGTACTTCGCACTGAAGCCGGTCGGCTCGTTCGCCTCGCTGCCCAGCGATGCCGCAGCGGCCGCCAAGGTCCGCCGGTCCACGTGGGAGCCGCGGCGCGCCAACGCCCCGTTCAACAGGGTCATGCCGCGTTCCCTGCGGCTCCAGCGCGCGCGGCTGGCCATGCACGCGCACGATCCGCGCTGGAACAAGTACATCATCGGCCGGATCTCCGGCCGCTTCGCCGGCACCACCGACGAGATCTTCCAGTGGGCGGCGGCGAAATGGGGGCTGCCCGACAACCTGTTCCGCGCCATCGCGTACATGGAATCGGACTGGTACCAGGGCAACCAGGGCGACTACGTGCCCGACGGGGCGGACTGCCTGCCCGGATACCGGCACCCGCCGTGCCCGGTCACGTTCGGGGTCGTCGGCGTCAAGTCCACGAGCTGGCCCGGCATCTACCCGTGGAACCGCGACTCCACCGCAGCGGCCGCCGACGTGCTCGGCGGCTGGCTGAGGGGGTGCTACGAGGGCTGGGTGTGGTGGCTGCGCCAGCACGGCAACCGGTCCCGCGGCGTCTACCGTGCGGGGGACATCTGGGGATGCGTGGGCGCCTGGTATTCGGGCAACTGGCACGACGGCCCGGACGCTGGCTCGAACGGCCAGCACTACAGCCTGAGGGCGCGGTACTGGGTCAAGGACCGGCCGTGGCTGCGCCCCCACTTCTGAGGCCGCTGCCTTCGCTCAGGCCTGGTCCGCCAGCGGGGTGAGCGTCTCGCCGCACTCCAGGTACGTTTCGCCGGTCTGCGGGCAGCGCCACCGGCCCGCTCCGTCGGCCATCAGCTTGACGCCGGCCCGGCCGACCCAGCCGATCCGGCGGGCCGGTGTCCCGGCCACCAGCGCGAAATCAGGAACGTCCTTGGTCACCACGGCTGCGGCGGCCACCAGTGCCCATGAGCCCACGACCACTCCAGGGAGGACCACGGCCCGCGCCCCGACCGACGCGCCCCGCCGGACCAGCACGCCGAGCGCCTCCCAGTCCGCCGGGCGCTTGAGCTTCCCGCTCGCGTCGGTCGAGCGCGGGAAGAGATCGTTCGTGAGGATCACCGCCGGGCCGATGAAGACCTGGTCCTCCAGCCGGGCGGGCTCGTAGACGAGCGCATAGTTCTGCAGCTTGACCCGGTCACCGATGACAACGCCCGGGCCGACGTAGGCGCCCCGGCCAACGATGCAGTCACTCCCGAGCCGCGCGTTCTCCCGTACCTGGGCCAGGTGCCACACCGCGGTGCCCGGCCCCAGGTCCGCGGTTTCGTCAACGTCGGCGGTGACATGGATGGCCGGAGCCTCCATCGCAACCCCCTCCCATCACTCGATACGCAACGGCTGCCCGGTCAGGAGCGGCTCCTCGGTCAGCAGCCGCTCCCTGGGGACATGGGCGAGCCAGGATCCGGCAAACAGCGACGTCACGATCGCCAGCATGACCAGCACCGCGTAGAACGGCCGGTCGATGATGCCCGCCCCATAGGCCACCGATGCCACCACGATCCCGGGGCCGCCTCTCGCGTTCAGCGCCACCGCCAGGTTCCACGACGATGCGCTGGCCCGCCCGGACAGCCGCGCGCCCAGATAGACGCTCCCCGCCTTGACGGCGCATGCCAGCAGCAGGAAGACCAGGAAGAACCCGGCATCGAAGCCGCGGAGCAGATCCAGTTGCAGGCCGACGACGGCGAAGTAGATGGGGATGAAGAAGGCGAACGCGAAGCCCTGGATGGAGCGGATGGCGTCCGGCGCGATCCCCTGGCCCGCCGTGGTCTCCGTGCCTGCCGCCGGCTCCGTGGCCCGGCCGACCGCGACGCCGGCGACGAACGCGCCGAAGAACCCCTCGATGCCCAGGAACAGGCACAACAGCGTGGCGGCGAGCATGAGTGCCAGGTCATAGGCGACCGGGCTGGCCTGGCGGATCAGGTTGAACCGCCAGGTCGCCGCCGCCCGGTAGAGGCGCGGCCCGAACGTCAGCGCCGCGCCCAGCACGGCCAGCGTGGCCACCACGTGGTACGCCATGTCAGCGGCCGTGCCAGGCCCCATCCCCAGCAGTGTGGGCAACCCGAAGAGTGTCCCCGTCCCACCCTGCGCAAGGCCCAGCGACACCGCCAGGATCACGTACAGGACGATGTCCTCGGCCACCGCGACCCCGAGCACCACCCGGGCGAACGAGGTGTCCAGGATGCCCAGGTCGTGCATGATCTTCGAGATCACCGGGATGCTCGTCACCGCCATGGCGATCGCGAAGATGAGCAGGAACGAGGCTGCGTTGGCGCGCGGGCCCCACGACGACCGCAGGTCAAGGACGTGCAGCAGCCCCAGCCCGGCAAGGAAGGGCAGGACCGTGCCGGTGCTGAACACCCAGCCCACCGTCTTGTTCTCGCCCCGCCGATGGCCGGACCGGATCTGGGCTCCGGAGCAGAACAGCAGCAGGAGCAGGCCGAGCTGGTAGACCGCACCAAGCACCGTGGGGGTCACGCCCGCCGCGGGAAACAGCCGGGATTCCGCGCCCGGCGCCACATGTCCGAGCAGCGTCGGCCCAAGTACCAGGCCGGCGGCGATCTCGCCGATCACCCTTGGCTGCCGAAAGCGAGCGAACAGCGCGCCGAGCGCATGCGCGGCCACCAGCAGCGTGGCAAGAGCCGCCAGCAGATGGGCAACCGCCATCGTGTCAATTGTCAATTGAGCTCCCCGCCCCCGGCGCCTCGCTCGTGAAAGTATGAACGAGCAGGCCAGGGCCGTAGAACCCGCAAATGTCGTAGATGTCGTCGCGCCATGACCGCGACGGAGCGCCCGGTTCTGTCGTTGCCTGCGCACGTTGCCGTGAATGACCGTCAAGCCGGCCCGGGCAACCCGCATGCCTGCTCGGGAAGGTCCGTGAGGCTAGCCGCTCACCAGTTGCTTGAACGCGGGTTCGTCGCGGATCGGATCGAGGTCGGAGTCGTCCTTTGCGGAATCGCGGAACTCCTCCGACATCTCGATGGCGTGCCGGAGGTGATCGAGCGCGTCACTCGTCCGGCGCACTGACTCTCGCAGCAGGCGAGGTTGAAGAACAACATGGGGTACTGCGGAGGGGCTGCGACCAAGGCGACTAGACGGTCGGCGACCTCGGCGTACTCGCTGCTCGCCGACGTCGGTCCTCTTTGGTGCTGTGAGCCCGTGATTAAGTCTGACGCTGGGAGCTTCCGCAGGGGTTCTGCGTTGTTGCCGTGAGCACGCGATTCCGACTCTGGCTTTCCCTCCTTGCTTCCTCACTGGTCTCCCAACCATCACAACCACCGATATTCCCACAGGTCATTCAGTTAGCAGTTCTAAGTCGGTATGTGGTTCTGAGGTAAGATCGATGTATCAGCGGGCATCGATAGTCCTCCTAATACGAGGACAACGAGGACGCTGACCGGAGGTGCCGATGTCGTTGCTGAAGTTCGGCCTATCGGCAGCCACGCGGTCGGTCGGAGTCGGTGCCGATGAGTACGAGCGGCGCGATCCCCGTGACGCCTGCCGCCGGTATCGCTTTTCGATTGCTTCAGTGGCCGTGAACCAGCATTACCCAGGGCAGGTTCGCGGGCGTTTGGGTCCGGGGCGGCCGAGGGGGAGCGGAGTGCCACGTGGTTGAAGCAACCGAGGGACATTACCGGATCGTCGCCAAGGCTATCGCGGAAGGCCGGGTTGTACCCCTGATAGGTGCGGGCGTTAACTTGTGTGGCCGACCCAGCGGAGCGCGCTGGCAGCTTGGCCGTTACCTTCCATCGAGTGCCGAGCTAGCAGCATATCTGGCCAAGGCATTCGAGTACCCGGCGGGCGAACTGAAGGATCTGCTTCGGGTGTCCCAATTCGCCGCGGTGATGACGGGCTCTGGCCCGCTCTATGAGGAATTGCACCGCTTGTTCGACGTTGACTATGAGCCGACTAGGGTTCACACTTTGCTGGCGGCTGTTCCCGAGTTCCTTCGCGGACAAGCGGTCATCCGTTACCCGCTGATCGTCACGACGAACTATGACGACGCGCTCGAGCGCGCGTTCACGGCGGCCGGCGAAGAGTTCGATCTTGTCTGCTACATCGCGGACGGCCAGCATCGCGGAAAGTTCACGCACGTGCCGCCAGATGACGCTCCCCGGGTGATCGAACGTCCAAACGAGTATGACGCCCTCTCGCTCTCGCAGCGTGCGGTGATCCTCAAGATCCACGGAGCGATCAACCGTCACGACCCGGACGGCGACAGCTATGTGATCACCGAGGACCATTACATCGACTACCTCACGCGCACCGACATCTCGAACCTAATTCCTGTCACGCTGGCTGCGAGGCTGCGCAGGAGTCATTTCCTCTTCCTCGGCTATAGCATGGCCGACTGGAATTTGCGGGTCATCCTGTATCGCATCTGGGGCGAACAGGCGCTCACCTACCGGTCATGGGCGATCCAGCTTGATCCCAAGCCGCTCGAGGAGCGCTTCTGGAGCAAGCGCGGCGTCGAGATCCTGCATGTGGCACTCGAGGACTACGTTGAAGCCTTGGCGTCGCGCCTTGGCGAGGTGCGGCACAGCAGGGCGGCATCGTGAACAGCAAGAGCCCGCCTCGTGCGGCTGCCGCCACGCAGGTACTCACACCCGAGACCCCCTACCGAGGCCTGACGCCCTATTCCGAGCAGGACGCCCCCTTCTTCTTCGGCCGGGAAGCGGAATGCGAACTCGTCATTGCCAACATGATGGCCTCCCGGCTAACGGTCATGTACGGCGCCAGCGGCGTCGGGAAGACCTCGCTGCTGCGGGCCGGCGTTGCCCACGAGTTGCTAGAGCGGTCCCGGCAGAACGTCGCCGAGTATGGTTCTCCCGAGTTCGTGGTCGTTTACTTCAACCGATGGTCAGACGACCCGCTCGCCGCGCTGATCCGTCGCATCCACGAGTCGGCCAGGGCTTTTGCGAGCGGAGAACTCGACGAGCCGCCGATCGGGTCGATGGGGCTGGCTGAGACCGTCCACTGGTGGACGACGACCCTCGACGCCGACCTGCTGATAATCCTTGACCAAGTCGAGGAGTACTTCCTCTACCACCCAGACGACGACGGCGAGGACAGCTTCGCGGCCGAGTTCCCGCGTGCAGTCAACCGCGATGGCCTGCGCCTGAGTTTCCTCATCACTATCCGGGAGGACGCGCTTGCCAGGCTCGACCGCTTCAAGGGCCGGTGCCCGAGCCTCTTCGACAACTACCTGCGCACACGGCACCTCGCCGTTAGTGCTGCTCGCGCCGCCATCGAGAAACCGCTGGCGGCGTACAACGAGCTCGTGTCCCCTCCGCGGCCGTTCATCGCCCAACCCGGGCTGGTTCAGATGGTCCTTGACCAGGTCCAGATTGGCCGAGTCGTGCTCGGGGCCGCGGGCAGAGGGGCCGTCGAGCAGGACGCCGGACCGACTCTCAGCGCTCAGCGTATCGAGACCCCCTACCTGCAGCTCGTGTTGACACGGCTATGGCTGGAGGAAATCGCAGCCGGTTCGTTCACCCTGCGGGCCGAAACGTTGCGCCGACTGGGCGGTGCCCAGCAGATCGTGCATACCCACCTGGATGAGGCGCTCGGCGCCCTATCCGCCCGCCAGCAGGACGTCGCCGCGGGAATCTTCCACTATCTGGTCACGGCGTCCGGCACCAAGATCGCCCACACCGTGCCCGACCTAGCCGACTATGCGCAGCTGCCTGAGGCAGAAGTTGCCGAGGTGGTCTCGGAGCTTTCCCGCGGGGATGTCCGTATCCTGCGGCCCGTCACGCCGTCTTCGGCGCAGCCGGAGGCCGACCCAGCGTACGAGATCTTCCATGACGTGCTCGCGCCGACGATCCTGGACTGGTG
>Ga0070710_10000430_pt1 | contig 19665 bp, 24 predicted proteins | sample LARL52metaG_FD_65454 | JGI IMG/M metagenome (GOLD analysis project Ga0070710, IMG submission 65454) | Corn, switchgrass and miscanthus rhizosphere microbial communities from Kellogg Biological Station, Michigan, USA - LAR L5-2 metaG | ecosystem: Host-associated > Plants > Roots > Rhizosphere ... | reverse complement strand
AGACGAGGAAGAGGAGGACGAAGACCGCGAAGAGGACGTCGAGAACCGCGACGTGGGCTCAGCGGGGCCGTCCCCGGTGGGAGGCGTCGTCTCCCAGGTCGACGAAGAATCGTCGTTCACGCGATGACTCACACGCCCCACCTTACGGACGTCCGGGTAGGCGCAACGTGAACAGGGCACCGCCCTCGGGCGCTCTGCCCGCGGTGGCCGTGCCGCCGTGCCGTTGTGCCACCTGCTTCACGATGGCGAGTCCCAGGCCGGAACCCGGAAGGGTCCGCGCCTCGGACGAGCGGTAGAACCGCTCGAAAACGTGAGGTAGATCGGCTTCTGCGATGCCAGGGCCCGCGTCCGCCACCTCCACCACGGCGCTGCCGTCACCCACCTGTCGCAGGGTCAGGCGCACCGCCGAGCCCGAGGGACTGAACTTCACCGCGTTGTCGAGGAGGTTCAGCACCGCGCGCTCCAGAGCACTGGAATCACCCAGAAGTGTCCACGGTTGCAGCTGCACGTCGAACGTGACGTTCGAGGCGCGTCGGCGCGCGCGGTCCAGAGACCGTTCTACCACCTCGACGAGGTCGACGGGCTCGTGGATCACCTGCGGGGCGTCCTCACGGGCCAGTTCGACCAGGTCACCGATCAACGTGGTCAGCTCGTCGAGCTGCCCGCGGACGTCCGACTGGATTTCCGCTTTGTCCTCTTCGGACAGCGTTGGGGAGTTCGGGCGTTCCGACGCCAGCAGCAGTTCCAGGTTGGTGCGCATGGACGTCAACGGCGTGCGCAGCTCGTGGCCCGCGTCGGCGACCAGCCGGCGCTGGCGTTCCTGCGACTCGGCGACCGCGCCGAGCATGGCGTTGAAGCTGTGCGTGAGCCGTGCCAGCTCGTCGTCGCCCGACACCGGGATCGGGGTCAGGTCACCGGTGTTCGCCACGCGTTCGGTGGCCTCGGTCAGCCGTTGCACGGGACGAAGACCCGTGCGGGCGACCGCCGTGCCCGCGATGGCCGCGAGCAGCACGCCGGCGCCGCCGATGAGCAGCAGCACCACGCTGAGCTTCGCCAGGGTGGTCCGTTGCGGTGCCATCGACTGGGCGATCACCACCGCCTGGCCCGGCTGGTACGGGGCCGCGATCACGCGCGTCTCGGTGCGGTGGTCGGTCCAGATGTACTCGCCGCGCTCGCCCTGGGCGACCTCCCACGCCTCCTCGACGGTGGGCGGCGGCTCGGACAGCTTCGGGTAGAGGATCTTGCCGGTGTTCGCCTGCAGCACGCCCATCTTCACGTCGCCGGCCGCGAGGAACGCCGACGGGTAGTTCAGCAGGTCGTCCGGCGTGGTGACCTTGACGCTGGTCGCCACGGTCGCGGCGCGCGAACGAAGGTTCTCGTCCAAGGCGTCGTACACGCTCTTGCGAACGATCATGTACGCACCGAACGAGACCAGTGCGACGGCCCCGGCGACGCAGAACGCCGCCAGCCAGGTGACCCGAGCCCGCAGCGACGCCCTCTGCAGCCGTCCCTGGGGTTCGAAGATCACGGAGGCGTCTCCCGCAGGACGTAGCCCACTCCACGAACCGTGTGGATCAGCCTCGGCTCGCCCTCGGCCTCCGTCTTCCGGCGCAGGTAGCCGACGTAGACCTCGAGTGCGTTGCCCGAGGTCGGGAAGTCGTATCCCCACACGTCCTCCAGGATGCGGCTGCGGGTCAGCACCTGGCGCGGGTGCGCCAGCAGGAGCTCGAGCAGCGCGAACTCGGTGCGGGTGAGGCTGATGGACCGGTCGCCGCGGCGGACGTCCCTCGTGGACGGGTCCAGCTCCAGGTCGGCGAACTTGAGCACGGCGGCGGACTGCTGGGCGGCGTCGTTGTCCTGGGCGGCACGGCGCAGCAACGCGCGCAGCCGTGCCAGCAACTCCTCCAGCGCGAACGGCTTGGGCAGGTAGTCGTCGGCACCGGCGTCCAGCCCGGACACGCGGTCACTCACGGCGTCCCGCGCGGTCAGCACGAGGATCGGCAGGTCGTCACCGGTGCTGCGGAGGCGTCGGCACACCTCCAGCCCGTCCAGCCGCGGCATCATCACGTCGAGCACCATCGCGTCCGGCCTGGCGGCAGTCACCGACTCCAGGGCCTGCATGCCGTCACCGGCGGTCTCGACCTGGTAGCCGTTGAACTGGAGCGAACGGCGGAGTGACTCCCTGACCGCTCGATCGTCATCGACAACGAGGATGCGCATAGGGGCAGTGTTGCTGAGGGATCTGAGAGGCGCCTGAGAAGGGCCCTAACTGCGGGTGTGAGTTGAGCGTTAACCCTCCAGGCCCCTCGCGACGGGCGCATTCCACTTCCGCCACAGCGCTATCAGCCTGATGGTGATGATCATTGCCGCACCGGTCAGGGCGACCAGGTCTTTCGGCAACCTCGCCCATTCGCCCAACGCGACGACGACCGCACCCGCGAGCGCTGCCACGGCGTAGATCTCTCTCCTCAGCACCAGAGGAATCTCACGGAGAAGAAGATCCCGAACCGCGCCACCACCGATACCCGTCGTCATGCCGATGAGGCACGCTGCATAGGGCGTGGCGCCGAGTGCCAACGCGGTGGTGGTGCCGGACGTGACGAACAGACCGAGCCCCACGGCGTCCAACAGCAGCACTGACCGCCGCAGCTTCGCGACCTGCGGGTGGAACCAGAAGACGATCAAGCCCGTGCCACCCGCGACCAGCAGGTACGGCCAGGTCTTCAGCGTGGCCGGCGGGTGCACGCCGAGCAGGACGTCGCGGATGATCCCGCCGCCCAGCGCCGTGGTGAGCGCCAGGACGATCACGCCGAACACGTCGAGGCGAGCACGCACCGCGGCCACCGCCCCGGAGGCGGCGAAGACGGCGATCCCGATCAGCTCCAGGACGGTGAGCAGCACGAACAGAGAGAATACGGCCCTACCGGGGTGTCGCCTCCCGGCGGTAACCGACCTCCAGCCGACCGCCCGCGGACGTCAGCACGTGTTCCACGACCTCGATGAACCACTCGGCGCCCTCGCCGCGCACCAACGCCCGGTAGGCGTCCACGAGCTCGTCGGCCTTCGCCTCCCTGAGGCGCCTCAGCAGCCACTTCCCGTGCCCCAGCCACCGGTTCTGCACGACCAGCGCCAGCTCTCCCACGCAGGTCAGCAACCGTGCCGCGACGAACAGCCGCTCGTCATCGTCCCGCGCGCCGATGAGGTCCTCAAGGAGGTCCGTGGTGCCGTAGCGGCGGTCCTCCAGTTCGGTCGCAGTGGGGATCGGAGGGCCGACATCGAGCAGAGCGCGCGCCTCGGCTCGCATGCGCTGACCTGTGCCGTCGGCGTCGAGCATGAGGAACCCCTCGGCGCACATGTGCAGCAACGGCGGGCGCCGGTCCTGGATGTCGCGGACCACGAAGTCCTGGAAGGACTCGACGGTGTGGCAGAACAGCTCGACCGGCCAGCCGCGGTGCTCCAGCGTCTCCCGGAACGCGCACGGCAGGTCGTCGACGATCACGATGATGTCCAGGTCGGAGTTCGCGGTGTAGTTGCCGGCCGCGACGCTGCCGCCCAGGAACGCCGCCGTCGCGAGCGGGAACCGTTCGTCGATCAGGTCGCGGGCGACCTGGACGGGGTCCTTGTCCCAGTCCAGCGGGTGCCCGGTGACGTAGTAGTCCTGGTCGGGCGACATCGGGCCGAGCACCTGCTCGACCCGCTCGAAGATCTCCGGACCCACCTCGTGCAGGTCGACGAGCCACGGGTTGTCCTCCGCCCCGAACAGCGGTCTGATCTGGAGGAACTGGGTGCGGGAGATCTCCCGCACGCTGACCGGTGGTCCGCTCTGCCGTTTCGCGTAGCCCTTCAGGCGCCAACCGAAGTTGTCGCCGTAGGCGTGCCTTGCGTCGTCCCCCGACATGCGTTCATTGTCGCTTGGCGAGCGCGTGCGGACGAACTCAGACTCGCGCCACCGCCAGCACGTAGCCCAGTGACGGCTGCGTCGCGATCGGTGACAGGATCTGGTCGAGGTACTTCCGCGCCTCTTCTCCATGTGCGGCAACAAGAGCGTCGTAGTGCCGGCGGGCACCGGCCTGCATGCGCGGCAGGGACTTCCGCGCCTGGGCGGTCAGGTCCGTCAGTTCCACGACCTGCAAGCCCGCCGACGCCAGCAGCTTCGGGTACCCGGCGAACGTCGGCAGCTCGTCGATGTCGTAGGTGGCCAGCACTGGCCGCAGCTCGTCGAGCACGACTTGTGACACCGGCCGCCGCTGCACGAAGTCGGACACCACGACCACACCGGAGGGCTTCACCACCCGCGCCAGCTCGCGCAGGACGCCCACCCGGTCCCCCAGGTGCGGCAGCGTCTCGACGGCCCACGCCGCGTCGAACGCGTCGCAGGAGAACGGCATCGCGTGCGGGTCGCCGTGCACGAACCGGACCTGGTCGTCGACGAACAACGCCTCGGCACGGGAGTTGGCTCGGCGCACGTGGTCGGCGCACGGGGACACGGACACGATGTCGGCGTGCGAGGCCTCGGCCAGCCGGAACGCCGACGTGCCGACCCGGCGGCCGAGGTCGAGGACGCGCCAGCCGTGGCGGGCGCCGAGCTTGTCGATGTGCAGCGCCGTCATGCGCTCGGCGGCGACGCGGTTGGGCGATTCGTCCTCTTCGGACGTCCACAGCCCGAAGTGCAGGTTGTGGTCCCAGATCGTGCGCATGACCTCGTGGTAGACGTCGGTCATCAGAAGAAGTCCGCCAGCCGCGGCATCCCGGACGCGCCGACGAGCTGGTCGAGCACCACCGCGTCGGCCGGGTCGCCCTCCAGCAAACCCGCGCGCCGCAACGCATACGTGTTCTGCGCGCCGGAGAACCACGGGCCGAGCGCCCGCGCGTGCAGCCGCACCGCGCCGGTCCCGCCGGGCTCGACGCGCACGACGCCGTCCTCGGCGACGATGCGCTGGTTGCCCGCGTGCCACGGCGCGTGCTCGTCGACGATCTCCAGGTCCACCGCGGCGTTGGTCAGGCGAGGCCAGCCGCGCGCGGCCACCGCGGCGGGCAGGTCGACGACGCGCAGCATCCACGTGGCGGTCGACACCGAGTAGCGCATCGGCGTCGCACCGAGCAGGTTCAGCGTCGCGGGGTCGGTGATCCGCAGGTCGATCGCGTCGAGCGTGCCCGCCCAGGACTTCAGCGACGCGAGGAGGTTCAGCTGGGCCTCGACGTCGACACCGATGAGGTCGAACACCTTCAGCCGGCCCATGTCGCCGCCGGGCTCCCGTTTCGCCGTCAGGTACCCGCGCAGGCCGTTCGGGCCGGGAAGCACGCTGACCAGGTCCATTTCCAGCACCTTCGCGAGGTCGGTCCTCGGCGGGCGGCGGTCGGCCATGCCGTCGATCGTCCGCGCCACTTCGAGGTAGCAGTCGCGCAGCGCGGTGAGATCGCTCTCACCGGCCGGGCGCGACGGGATCGGCTCGGTGGGCCGCGGAACCGCGAGCAGCCGGTCCATCGGCACCTCGACCCACTCGAAGAGCCCGGCGCGTTCCCAGCCGCGTCCCCGGTACAGGGTCGGCACGGTCGCGTAGAGCACCGACAGCGGCTGTCCGCGCTCCCGCATCACCGGCAGCGCCGCGTCGAGCAGCGCGTTGGCCACGCCGCGACCGCGGACGGCACCGTCGACGGCGACGCCGCCGATCCCGCCCATGGGGACCGCGGCGCCACCGTAGAACTGCGCGTACTCGCCGATGCCGAGCACGCCCGCGACCCGGCCGTCCAGCTCGGCGACCAGGCCGTGCCTGCCGGGCTGCAGCAGCGGTCCGGACGGCTCGGTCCCGTTGAACGCGACCCTGCGCAGCCGGAACACGGCCTCGCGGTCGTCCTCGGTGTACTCACGGATGTGCACGGACAACTATCTACCAGGTGAAGAAGCCCTGACCGGTCTTCTTTCCCAGCTCGCCGCGCGCGACCTTGTCCCGCAACAGCCGCGGCGGGTCGAACCGGGGCCCCAGCTCGGCCGCGAGGTGCTCGGCGATCGCCAGCCGGACGTCGAGGCCGACCAGGTCGGTGAGCTCCAGCGGGCCCATCGGCCAGCGGTAGCCGAGCTTCATGCCGGTGTCGATGTCCGCGGCACTCGCGACGCCCTCTTCGAGCATGCGGATCGCTTCCACGCCAACGGCGACGCCCAGGCGTGAGGTCGCGAAGCCCGGCGAGTCGCGGACCTCGATGACGGTCTTCCCCATCTCCTCGGCCCACGTTCGCGCTTTGGCCACGTTCGCCGGGTCGACGCCAAGGTGGTGCACCAGCTCGACGAGCGGCTGCACCGGCACGGGGTTGAAGAAGTGCATGCCCAGCACACGCTCGCCGGGAAGCCCTTCGGCGATGTCGCAGATCCAGAGCGAGGACGTGTTGGACGCGAGGACCGCGTTCGGGCACTTCGCCGCCGCGTCGCCCAGCACCTTCCGCTTGAGCTGCACGTTCTCTGGAACAGCCTCGATGACGAGCTCGGCGTCCTCAGGCGGCTCGGCCACGGCCAGGTTCGCGAGCAGCTCATCGGCCTCGCCACCGCCCAGCTTGCCCTTGGCCTCGGCCTTGTGCAGCGACGCCTTCACACCCAGGAACGCGGCGTTCGCTCGTTCGGCGTCGGCTTCGATGAGCCAGACCCGGTGCTGGTGCGCGAGCAGGAGGTGCGCGATGCCCGCGCCCATCGTGCCGCCGCCGATGACGACGGCCTTCACGACTCGACCACCTCGGCGCTGAACATCGCGACCAGCTCCATCCCGCCGATCTCGCTGAGGTTCGCACCGGACGACGCCCACTCCGGCGTCTGGAACGCGGCCTTCATGGTTTCGGCGGACTCGAAGTACAGCTCCGCGATCAGGTAGGGCTCGGTGTCGCCCAGGAACCCGGCGAGGAACACCCGCTGCACCTTGGCGACCTCGGCGCGCACGAGACCGGGGACGGAGTCGGCGATCGGCAGGTGCGTGCCGAAGTACTTCTCGTCGAAGCCCTCGGGGTCGGCGGGCTTCTTGTACAGCGCGATGTACTTGATCATGTGACGGTTTCCTCCTCGACTCGCCCAGCACTGTAACGCCCGAGGGGGGTGCCCGACTGAGGCACGATGGAAGCGTGCGGATCATCCTGTTGCGCCACGGACAGAGCCTCGGCAACGTCGACGAGCTCGCCTACTGCCGCATTCCGGACCACGCCCTGCCGTTGACCGAGCTGGGCGAACAGCAGGCCCGCACGGCCGGCGCCACGATCCGGCAGCTGGTCGGCGAGGGTCCGGTCGCGGCCTACGTCTCGCCGTACCAGCGGACGCGCCGGACGTTCGACCTGCTGGGCATCGACGCCGAGCGGATCGTCACCGAACCACGCGTGCGCGAGCAGGACTGGGGCAACCTCCAGGACCCCGCGGAGCAGGAGGTGCTCAAGCGCCAGCGGCACGCGTTCGGGCACTTCTTCTTCCGGCTGCCCAACGGCGAGTCCGGCGCGGACGTGGACGACCGGGTGGCGGCGTTCCTGGACGGCCTGGAAGTGCGGCTGCACCAGGACGAGCGGCATCCGAAGACGGTGCTGGTCGTGTCGCACGGGCTGACGATCAGGTTGCTGTGCCGCAGGTTGTTCGGCTGGAGCATCGAGCTGTTCGAGTCGCTGTCCAACGTGGACTGCTGCGAGCACCGCGTGCTCGACCACGACGGCACGGGGTGGAAGCTGGACCGCCCGTTCGACCAGTGGCGCGACTCACCGGACGGGACGGTCCAGCATTCCTAGAGAAGTCCCCGCTTGTAGGCGGCGACGAGCCTGCGCGGCACGAGCAGTTCCTTGCCGTCGAGGGTTTTCACGCGCACCAGGTCCGGCGCAGTGGCCTTCCACTGCGAGCGCCGGTGCCGGGTGTTGGACCGCGAGGTCTTGCGCTTCGGAACGGCCATCAGCGCTCTCGCTTTCCGTAGCGGCGGTTGAACTTCTCGACCCGGCCCGCGGTGTCCACGAGCCGCTGCGTGCCCGTCCAGAACGGGTGCGAGTCGGCGGTGATGTCGACGATCAGCAGCGGGTAGGAGTTGCCGTCCTCCCACTCGATCGTGCGCGACGACGTCGCGGTCGAGCGGGTCAGGAACGTCTTGCCGGTGGACGCGTCCTGGAAGACCACCGGGTGGTAGTCGGGGTGGATGCCTGACTTCATGTCGCCATCTTTCGGATCGAGTCCACGAAGGACAGTTCGTCGTCGGTCAGCAGCGCTTCGCCGAACGCCGCGGTGATGTCGTCGGGCTCGCCGAGGGTGATCGCCACGATCTGCGTGGTCCTGCCCTCGCGCGGCCCGCCCTCGCCCACGTGCAGCCCGCCGCCCGCGGACTCCAGGTGCAGCGCCACGTCCGGCTCGTCCGCGACCCAGAGCCGGCCGCGCGACCGCACCACCGTGCCGTCGAGCAACGAGTCGAGCGCGTCGTTCAGCCGCGCCGGGTGGAACGGCCGGTCAGCCGTGAAAACCGCCGTCGAGACGCCGCATTCGGGCGTGAGCGGCACGAGTCGAGAGCGCTTGCTCTTGCGCACCACGACCGCGTCCGGTGTGCAGCGGTGGGCACCGGGTGCCAGCCGGTCGAGCACGGCGAGCGTCCGTTCGTCCGCGTCTCCCTGCAGCACCAGCACGTCCGCCGCCTCGGCCTGCGCGACGACGACCTGCGCGACCGTGCGCTGGTCGGAGACCATCGACGCGTCGCCGAGGGCGTCGTCCAGCCAGCTCTCCGCGTCGATCACGGTGATCACGCACTCGACGTCCACGCCGAGGTTGCGGCGCACGGCGTCCGGTTCGAGCAACGGGTCCAGGTGCAGCACGACCGTGTGCCCGGCGAACGTCCCGAGCAGCTCCCGCAGGTCCTCTCGCACGGTGCACGACAGGCAGTTGTGCAGCAGCTCGACGTCGGTCGCCACTCCGTCGACCCACCGCCGCACGCACGTTTCCGCAGCTACGTGACGTACGAGCACCGAACCGGGCCGGTCCCGCCACACCCGCACGGCGATGTCGTGCTCGACCAGCCCCGCCACCATGACGACAACGGTTTCCATGTGCGCTACCGTAGTTGAAAACGAATGTCGTTTCAAACTCTGGGAGGTGTGCACATGCGCTGCCAGCTGACCGGCCGCGAGCCGGGCTTCGGCAACCGCGTCTCGCACTCGCAACGCAAGACGAGGCGCCGGTGGAACCCGAACGTCCAGCGCAAGCGGTACTGGGTGCCGTCGCTGAACCGGTTCGTGACGCTGACGCTGTCCGCGAAGGGCATCAAGACCGTCGACAAGCTGGGTGTCGAGGCCGCCGTGGCCCGCCTGCGCCGGCAGGGGGTGAAGGTCTGATGGCCAAGGGCAACGACGTCCGGCCGATCATCAAGATGCGGTCGACCGCGGGCACCGGCTACACGTACGTGACCCGCAAGAACCGCCGCAACGATCCGGACCGGCTGGTGCTGCGCAAGTACGACCCGGTGGCGCGCAAGCACGTCGACTTCCGCGAGGAGCGCTGACGTGGCGAAGAAGTCGAAGATCGCCGCGGACCAGCGGCGTCGCGAGGTCGTGGCCCGGTACGCGGAACGGCGCGCCGAGCTCAAGGAGATGCTGCGGCACCCGGAGACGCGCGAGGAAGCGTTGCGCGGCCTGCAGAAGCTGCCCCGCGACGCGTCGCCGACCCGGCTGCGCAACCGGGACGCCGTCGACGGACGTCCGCGCGCCTACCACCGGAAGTTCGGCCTCTCGCGCTTGAGGTTGCGGGAGATGGCCCACCGGGGCGAGCTTCCCGGCGTGTCGAAGGCGAGCTGGTGATGAAGGACCGCAAACCGTTGAAGCGCAGGCAGAACCTGCTCGCGAAGGAGGGCGTGACGACCGTCGACTGGAAGGACGTCACGCTGCTGCGCAAGTTCATCTCGGACCGGGGCAAGATCCGGTCCCGCCGGGTGACCGGCTTGACGCCACAGCAGCAGCGCCAGGTCGCCACGGCCGTCAAGAACGCACGGGAGATGGCCTTGCTGCCGTACCCGTCACAAGGGCGATGACGCGGGCCGCCGTGCTGGCCAGGAAGGCCAGCACGGCGAGCTGCACCAGCAACGCGAGCGCCCAGGTCGTGTGTTCGTCGACCGTCAGATCGCCACGAACACCGACCAAGAAGGTCGCGTAGAGGCCCCAGCACTGCAGTGCGGCCAGGCCGGCACCGATGATCGTCGTGCGCAGGGAGACGACCACGACGACAGCGGCGAGCAGCATGAGGGCGAACAGCGGCCAGGCACCGGTGAACGTGGTCACGCCGACTCCGCCGCCGAATCCGAGCGCGGAGCCGTAACCACCTTTCATTCTTCTCATCCGATCGGTGTATCGCCTCAGATGAGATCAGCGCCACCTCTCCAGCGTGAAGTTGGTGCTTTCGAGTGAGGCACGATCGCACGAATGAACCTGTACGAAGTTGTGCACCGGCGCAGGGACACCCGTGCCGAGTTCACGGGCGAGGAAATCCCACCTGACGTGCTGCGGCGTGTGCTGACCGCGGCTCACGCGGCGCCGAGTGTCGGCCTTTCCCAGCCGTGGGACTTCGTGCTGGTGCGCGATGAATCGATTCGGCGCGCGTTTCGCGACCACGTTCAGGCCGAACGCAGCGTCTTCACGGCCCAGCTCGACCAGGAACGGGCGGAGGTGTTCTCCCGGATCAAGGTCGAGGGCGTCATGGAGTCCTCCCTCGGCGTGGTCGTCACCTACGACCCCGACCGGGGCTCGCCGGCGGTGCTCGGCAGGCACGCGATCGCGGACGCCGGGCTGTACTCGGTGTGCCTGGCGATCCAGAACCTGTGGCTGGCCGCCACCGAGGAGGGCCTCGGTGTGGGCTGGGTGAGCTTCTACCGGGAAGATGTCCTGCGACGTCTGCTGGACATCCCCACGAGGGTCCGTCCGGTCGCCTGGCTGTGCGTGGGGCCGGTCCGATCCCTGCCGGACACGCCTGATCTGGAACGGCACGGCTGGCGCAACCGGCTGCCTCTCGACGACGTCCTGCACTACGACTCGTTCGGCCGACGAAACTGAAACAGCGAGATGCGGACTATCTCTGTCGTAACCCCCGTACACCCGCCTCACGTCCGTTATCTGCCGGAGGTGTACGCGTCCTTGCGCGCGCAGACGCTGCCCGGCGGATGGGACTGGGAGTGGCTGGTCCAGCACGACGGCGACGACGGCGGCGCGGTGGCCGAACTGCTCCCGGACGACCCGCGGGTCAGCGTCTCGTGGTCGCCGCCCTCCGGTTCGGCCGGCACGAGGAACATGGCCGCCGCCCGGTCCACCGGCGAGTTCGTCCGCAACCTGGACGCGGACGACCAGCTGCTGGAAGGCGCGCTGGAGCGGGACCTGCAGGTGCTTCTCACGCACGAGAACGTCGGCTGGGTGACGTCGAGCGCACGTGATCTCCTGCCGAGCGGCGAGATCGTCTCGTGGGCGTTCGACGACCCGGCCGAGGGAGTCCTCGAACCCGGCTGGGTCCTCGACTCCTTCGTCGCGAACGAGTGGCGGCTGCCGGTCCACCCGGCGACTTTGTGCGTGCGCCGCGCCCTGCTGGTCGCGATGGGCGGGTGGATGGGACTGCCGCGGTCGGTGGACACCGGACTGCTGATGGCGCTGCAGACGGTCTCGGCCGGTTACTTCCTCGCGGCGCCGAGCCTGCTCTACCGGAAGCACCCGGCTCAGATGACCGCGCATCAGGTTCACAACGACCCCGTTGACAAGAAGCTGCGCTACGGAATGATCGTCGATCGAGCCCAGGCACTGCGCACCCTGTTGGGGCGACCGACCGGCCCTCGATGACCTTCTGCACCACGACCGGTACGGGGTGCGACCGGCCCGGTAGCCTGTGCAAGCCGCTCGGCGAGTCGGAACGGAGTCGATGAACGAGTGGAGCAGCGTGATCCGCTGGTAGCGGGCCAGCTTCCGCGACTGGACCGAGAGGTCAGCGCGTTGCTCAACGCTGGCCGCCGACCGGAGGCGAACTCCCTTTTCGACGAGGTGGTCACCAAGGTGTCACCCGGCGCCGACCGCTGGGTTCGTTCCGCGGTGCTGGTGAACCGCGCCGTGATGGCGTGGCGCCTGGGCCGCATCCCGCTGGCTCTGGAACTGGCCGCGGAGGGGTGGACCGACCTCGACTCCGACCGCGCCGACAGTCCCGCCGTCGCCCAGACGATGAGCATGCTTGGCTACCTCATGGAGGGCATCGGCAACCGGCGGGCGTCCCTCGACATGCTGCGGCTGTCGGTGCAGGTGGCGCGCCGGGCGGGGAACACCGACACGTTGGCGGGCTGTCTGCAGCGGCTCGGCGGGCTGCTGAACTTCCGCGCCTGCTCCGGGCCGCCCGCGGCCGCGCCGGCGATCTTCGAGGAAGCGCTGGCGTACCTCGACGAGGGCCTGAGCCTGGCCAAGGACGAGACGATGCGGCGGGCGCTGCTGGGCGCCTACGGCCGTTCGCTGGCCGGTGTGGGCCAGTTGGACAAGGCGGAGGAGACCGGCGCCGAGACCCTGCGGCTGTCCGCGGACGTGGGCGACCTGTGGGGCATTTCCGTCGGCAACTGGGTGCTCGCCGTGGTGCGCCGCGAGCAGGGAAATTTGGAAGAAGCGCGCACACTCGCGGCCCGTGCGGTCTGCAATGCCGAACGCATCAACGACACGTCGCTGCTGCTGCGGTTCTCCACGGAGCTGGCGGACATCTGCCACGAGCTGGGTGACGCGGTGGGCGAGGCCGAGGCGTTGCGGCGGTCGATGACGGCGTCGCGCACGGCCACCGAGACGTTGCAGGAAGGCCTCGGCCAGGCGTTGGAACAACGCCGTGTCGCCGTTCAGGCGCAACGGCTCGCGGTGGCCGCGCAGGAAGCCGCGGCACGCGACCCGTTGACGGGCCTCGCGAACCGGTTGGGCCTGGAACGGGCCGCGCAGGCGTTGCTGGAGTCGACGGCGGCGCGCGGCCGGGTGCCGTGGCTGGTGCTGGTCGACGTCGACTGGTTCAAGGGCGTGAACGACGACGCCGGTCACGCCGCCGGTGACGCGGCGTTGCGCGAGATCGCGGCGTTGCTGCGGCGCGAGTGCCGGGCCGACGACCTGGTGGCGCGCTGGGCCGGCGACGAGTTCGTGGTGCTGCTCGGCGACACCGGGCCGAACATGGACGTGGGCCCGAACGTGGCCGAGCGGATCCGCGCGGCCGTCGACGGTCACGACTGGACGATGGTGCTCGGCGCGGTCCGCCGGCCGACGGTGAGCATCGGGGTGGCGGCGGGACCGGCCAAGCTGGACCAGCTGTTCGCGGCCGCGGACATGGCGCTCTACCGCGCCAAGCGCCACGGCCGCAACAGGGTCGAGGTCGAGCCGTCCGCGGACGAGGTCCGCGAGATCGTCTCCGGCAACTAGTTCTCGATGAAGGGAACATTCATCGACCTCAGGTGGATGAATGTTCCCTTCATCGTCAAGCGATGAGGCCGCCGCGGTAGGCCACCAGCGCGGCCTGCACGCGGTTGACCGCGCCGATCTTGCCGAGCACGGACGAGACGTAGCCCTTCACCGTCGCCTCCGACAGGTGCAGGGTGCCGCCGATCTCCGCGTTCGACATGCCCTGGCCGATCAGCACGAGCACCTCGCGCTCGCGTTCGGACAGGCTCGCCAGCAGCCTGCGCGCCGGCTCGGCCATCCGCTCGCCGTCCGCAACGGCTGCCAGCACCCGTGCCGCGACACCGGGGTCGAGAACCGCGCCACCGCGCGCGAGATCGCGTACGGCCTTGACGAGCTGTTCCGGTTCGGTGTCCTTCAACAGGAAGCCGGACGCACCGAGTCTCAAGGCTTCCGAAACGTATTCGTCCACGTCGAACGTGGTCAGGATGCAGACGCGCGGAGAGTCCGGCAGGGTCCGCAGACGCCGCAGCGCCACGAGCCCGTCCGAGGTGCGCATCCGGATGTCGAGAAGTACCACGTGAGGACGGTGCTGGCGCGCCAGGTCGGCTACCAGGTGTCCGTCATCGCATTCCGCGACGACCTCGATGTCCCCGACGCTGCTCAGGATCATGCGAAGGCCGGAACGGACGAGATCCTCGTCGTCGGCCAGCAGAACCTTGATCACGACGCCTCCCGCATTGGCGTTCCGTGCTCCCACATGTGCGTGATCTTCGCGTACGCACGCCGAAGGTCACGTTAATTCTCAGTTATCTCATCATGTGGTAACGGTTTTTCGAGATGGCGGGCGCCGTTCACAGTTACCGGAATTGCGCGACGACTTCGCTGCGTAGGCATGCCACCAGGGTTTACGGGTGGCCGCCGGGACTCAGCGTGACCAAACTTGAAAATCTCACTTAGTGGAATGTTGTACCAGAAACACAGATACGACCGGACGAATCCGATTGCGATTTCCGTTTCTACCCATATGAGAGCTTGATAGGCTTCTGAACCGATACAGTATCGCTCGGCGAGGTCACGAAAACGCGAAGCTCTTTCGCAATAGCGTTACCGGGAAGTAACGTACGTCACAACAGACCCCTGCCCTGCTCGGAGAGGAGCTTCGCGCCATGCGGAGAGCCAATCCGGTGACGTCCCTGCTGGCCACCGCCGCCGTCACCGCCTCCCTACTTCTCGTCCCGTCCGCGGCCCAGGCCGAGGACGCGCGGACGTCCGCGTTCGCCGCGGACGACTACTGCCTCGGCCAGTGCGGTGACATCGTGCCGCCCGGCAACAACGGCAACGCGACCCTGGCCGACATCCTCGCGCACAAGGCGTTCGGCACCAGGCCGGCACACTCGGCCGACCAGCTCGGGAAGTACGACGCGCTGTCGTCCGGCTACGGCGGACTCACCAACGACCAGCTCGCGAACTTCTTCAACGACTCGTCGTTCGGCGTGCCGTCCGACCAGGTCGAGAGCACCGTCAAGCCGCGCGCGGACGTGACGATCGTGCGCGACAAGAAGATCGGCATGCCGCACATCACCGGCACCACCAGGTCCGGCACGATGTACGGCGCCGGCTTCGCGGCCGCGCAGGACCGGTTGTGGCTGATGGACCTCTTCCGCCACCTCGGCCGCGGCCAGCTCTCCGGTTTCGCCGGTGGCGCGCCGTCGAACCGGACGCTGGAGCAGAGCTTCTACAACCAGATCCCGTACACCGAGGCCGACCTGCAGAAGCAGATCGACACCGCGGCGGCCAAGAGCGGTGAGCGCGGGCGTCAGGCGGTCGCCGACGTCAACGACTACATCGCCGGGATCAACGCGTACATCACGCAGTCGGTGTCGGCGCGCAACTTCCCCGGTGAGTACGTGCTGACCGGGCACGCCGACTCGATCACGAACTGGAACGACATCCAGCCGTTCAAGGCGACCGACATGGTCGCGATCGCCTCGGTCGTCGGCGGTCTGTTCGGTGCCGGCGGTGGCGGCGAGGTGCAGTCGGCGCTGGTGAAGCTGGCCGCGCAGAACAAGTACGGCGCCGCCGTCGGTGAGCAGGTGTGGCAGGCGTTCCGGGCGGAGAACGACCCGGAGGCCGTCCTCACCCTCCACAACGGACAGTCGTTCCCCTACTCGGCCTCTCCGGCTTCACCGCAGGGCGTGGCTCTTCCGGACGCCGGCAGCATCACGCCGGAGCGGATGGTCTACGACGAGGCGGGCGGCACGGGCGCTGCCGTGGCCGTCGCCGCCTCGGGTGACGTGGCGAAGGCTCGCGGAATCTTCGAAGACGGCGTGCTGCCCGCCGACCTGCTGAACAAGAAGCACGGCATGTCCAACGCGCTGGCGGTGTCCGGTGCCTACACCGACTCCGGCAACCCGGTCGCCGTGTGGGGCCCGCAGACCGGTTACTTCGCGCCGCAGCTGCTGATGCTGCAGGAGCTCAACGGTCCCGGCGTGCGTTCGCGCGGTGTCTCGTTCGCGGGCGTCTCGATGTACGTGCAGCTCGGCCGCGGTGTCGACTACTCGTGGAGCGCCACCTCGTCCGCCCAGGACATCACCGACACGTACGCCGTCGAACTGTGCAACGCGGACGGTTCCCCTGCGACGAAGGCTTCCACGTCGTACCTGTTCCACGGCTCGTGCCTGCCGATGGAACGACTGGAGCGCAAGAACGCCTGGAAGCCGACGGTCGCCGACGGCACGCCGGCGGGCTCCTACACGTTGGTGATGTGGCGGACCAAGTACGGCCTGGTGACCAGCCGTGCCACGGTCGACGGAAAGATCGTGGCGTACACGACGTTGCGCTCGACGTACATGCACGAGGTCGACTCGATCATCGGTTTCCAGGAGCTCAACGACCCGTCCGCGATCCGTTCGGCCGCGGACTTCCAGCGCGCGGCCAACGACATCGGTTACGCGTTCAACTGGTTCTACGCGGACTCCCGCGACGTCGCGTACTTCAACTCGGGCCTCAACCCGATGCGCCGGTCCACTGTGGACCCGAACCTGCCGACGTGGGGCCGTCCCGAGTACGAGTGGGTCAACTGGAACGGCGACGAGAACACCGCCTCGTACCTGCCGTTCGCCGGGCACCCGAACTCGATCAACCAGGACTACTACATCTCCTGGAACAACAAGCAGGCGAAGGACTTCACGTTCGGCGGCTTCGGCCACAGCGCCGTGCACCGCGGCAACCTGCTCGACGGTCGTGTGCACGCCCTGATCACCTCCGGCCAGAAGGTCACGCGCGCTTCGCTGGTGAAGGCGATGGCCGAGGCCGCGCTGGCCGACCTGCGCGCCGAGCAGGTGCTGCCCGAGATCCTGCGGGTGCTGGAGTCCGCGCCGCTGGACTCGACGCTGGCGCCGGTCGTGCAGAAGCTGAAGGACTGGCAGCGCTCCGGCTCGTTGCGCAAGGAGACGGCGAAGGGCAGCAAGACCTACGCCAACGCCGACGCGATCAGGATTCTTGATGCCTGGTGGCCGCTCCTGGTGCAGGCCGAGTTCAAGCCGTCACTGGGCGACGGGCTGTACGACGCCCTGGTCAACGCCGTCCAGGTCGACGAAGCACCGTCCGACCAGCACGGCGCCGCGCCGCACAAGGGTTCCTCGTTCCAGTACGGCTGGTGGGGCTATGTGGACAAGGACCTGCGCCAGGTCCTGGGCGACCCGGTCCAGGGCGCCCTCCCGCAGACCTACTGCGGCGGCGGCACGTTGTCCGGCTGCCGCACGGCACTGGCCGACTCGCTGAAGCAGGCCGCGGCCATCCCGGCCAACCAGGTCTACCCCGGTGACGCCAGCTGCGCCGCGGGCGACCAGTGGTGCGCCGACACGATCATCCACCGCGCCATGGGCGGCATCACCCAGGACAAGATCAGCTGGCAGAACCGCCCGACGTTCCAGCAGGTCGTGCAGTTCCCGTCCCGCCGTGGTCAGAGCACCGCGAACCTGACCACCCGTGCGACCGCGACCGCGTCGTCCCACGAGACGGGCTGGAACAACCTCCCGCCGGAGAACGTGCTGGACGGCAACCTGTCGACCCGCTGGGCCAGCGACTGGAGCGATGACCAATGGATCCAGGTCGACCTCGGCTCTGTGCAACAGGTCGGTCGCGCTGTGTTGCAGTGGGAGTCGGCCTACGCGAGCGGCTACCGCATCGACGTTTCCGATGACGGCACGACTTGGCGGAACGTTTTCACCACAAGTGCTGGCCACGGAGGCGAGGATGTCGTAGCGTTTGCACCACAGGACGCGAGATACCTCCGAATGACGGGTACCCAACGGGCCACGCGTTACGGATACTCCCTGTACGAGCTTGAGGTCTACAGCTTGTAGGCCTTCGAGATGAGGACGCCGATCCACCCCCAGGGGTCGGCGTCCTCTACTTATTCCGGGACCTTCACGCCCTGAACAGGTAGTTCCGCGCGACCTGCCCGATCGTCGCCGCCGGCACCCACCGGTTGCCCTGCCAGGTGCTCATCCGGTACCCGCGTTCGGTCAGGAAGCCCGCGACGTCCTGCGCCCGGTACCCGAACCGTTCGACGTGCCGTTCCTCGATCTCCAGCAGCAACGCCGGCTTGAACCGCTCGATCGTCTCCGTGCCGCCCTCCAGCACCCGCAGCTCGGCCCCCTCGACGTCCGCCTTGACGAAGTCGAGCCGCGTGATCCCGTTGGCCTCGACGAAGTGGTCCAGCGTGTCCGTCTTCACCACCACGTCCAGGTGCTCGTCGAACTCCTCGTTGGACCCGAGCCCGTTGGCCCCGGCGGTGAGGAACGACCGCCCGGTGACGGGACTCCCGTGCCGCACCGGCACGCTCATGACCTCGCGCCCCTGCCCGTTCCCGAGCGCCACCGAGTGCCGCCGGATGTTGCGCCCCTCCCGCGGCCGCAGCACGTACGACAGCGCCGGATGCGCGAACACCAGCGGCTCCACGCTGTGCACAGTCCCCTGTGGACCGACAAGCCGCGACAACGTGACCGTGTACAGCCCCAAAGCCGCCCCGACGTCGACACAGACGTCCCCGGCCCGCACGATCTTCCCCAGCCCGATCAGCTCCGGCTCGGCATAGGGCGTGAGCCGGGCGAGCGCCCGCAACCCGGCAACCACAGCGGCACTGCGAAGTTCGGTCAACATCCGCCTGAGCCTAGACGTGCCCGTTGGTGTGCTGCCCGTTCGTGTGCTGTTCGCCCGCGGGCAAGCCGATCTGGTCAGCGAACTCCGCAGCCACCCTCGACCCCCCGTAAACGCTCAGGGCCTTGGCCAGGTGCCTGCGAAGGTCCTTCCGATGCGAGTCCTCGAGCTCCGGCAGGGCCCGTTCGACGCTGCTGACCAAGGACTCGGCCCAATGCTGCTCAGGTTCGAGCTGAGCGATCTTGACCAGCTCAGCGAGGTGCCCGGACAACTTGACCGCCTCCTCGACCTGGTACCCGTTGCGCTGCAACCACCAGATCGTGGCCGTGCCGACGTCCGTCAGCACCTCGTCCCGCAGATACCGGATCTCGGCTCGCTCCACGTCCCGCTCGGCCAGCTTGAAGGTGGAGTTCCGCAACAGCTCGATGTGCTTGCGAGCCATCTCCAGATCACCTTCGTCAACGGTCACCCTCACCTGCTCGGCCCGCGCCCACACATGCGTACCCGGAACCTGCCGTTCAGCCGCGAGCTCATCCCCCAACTGGTGCTGCAGGGCAGCGTGGTGCACCAACATCGCCGCACCGCTGATCTCCTTGGCCCGCTGCAGAACGTGGTGAACGGCCGCACTCCGCGGCGAGTGGTGCCGCAACCCGGTGGCCAGGTCCAACCGCCACACCACGGTGAACTTGACCTGGAAGTCCAGCCCGTACACCGCACTGGGCAACGGCGTCTCGAACTCCTGCTGATGACTGCTCGGCGGCGGCACGAACGTGAAGTCCTCCGCACGGCGCGGCACCCGCCGACGCCACCAAGCCTTGAGGGAACCAAGCGGTCCAGGACGGAAGTCGGGCCAGGGTCTGCTCACGCCCTCTCCCTACCTGACGATTCTGCCCGGCAGAAGGTGGCCTGCCTCACTTCCCTCCAACGGCCGCAGGTGTCTCGCCTGGCCCCTCACGGTGCGTGAGCGGGGGCGCTGGTCAACTCGGTGGCAGCTGCCCGCTAGACTGCTGTCGCCAGCCCTAGTAGCTCAGGGGATAGAGCATCGGTTTCCTAAACCGTGTGTCGCAGGTTCGAATCCTGCCTGGGGCACCACCTTTCGCCGGGTGAAATCAAGCTCTGACCAGCGGCAACGCGGTC